>Ga0209930_1000136_pt1 | contig 304166 bp, 285 predicted proteins | sample ThiBiot_500_biof_2_FD_183948 | JGI IMG/M metagenome (GOLD analysis project Ga0209930, IMG submission 183948) | Wastewater bioreactor microbial communities from Cape Town, South Africa - Thiocy_cont_500_biof (SPAdes) | ecosystem: Engineered > Bioreactor > Thiocyanate-remediating >...
ACGATGGCGAGGCGCAGTTTGCCGACGAGTTGTGCGAGTCGGCCAGATGCGGCCTCGAAGCGGCCTGCTACGGGGAGCAGGGCGCGTGCCAGCGATCCGTCGAGGTTTCCCGCGAGAGCGGATTTGAGCGAGTCGTTCGTCGCCGCCAAGGCGAGGTCGAAACGGGTGGCCGCCTGCACCAGAGCGTCATGCGCCGTTTCGGGAAGTCCATGAACCTGCGCGCGATAAGGCTGGAGCGCAATGTCGAGGGCGGCGGCTGAGACCACGAGCTCGGGCAGGCGCACGGCGACGACGTCCATCGCATAATAGGAGTCCACATCCGGATCGAGCGTCAGATTGGATCCGTCGGCGATCTTCTGGATCGCGATTTGCCCGGCGTTCCACGCCTCGGCGCGCGCCTTCGGATCGGCGAGCGCCCCGAGGAAGGCTTCGACGGCGGCGCCGGCCTTCAGATTGGCGGCGGCCGTCCGGAGCGCCGCGGCACGATCGGCGGCCATCTTGCGGTTGGATGTGTCAAGCGAGCCGGCCGTGCTCGTCGCCAGCGCCTCCCAGAGACCCTTCAATGCGTGCGCCCCCTTGATCTCGAGCGACGAGAAGGCGATGTCCTTTCTCACCTGCTGTACGAACAGAAGGGTAAGATGGCCTATCGGCAGCATCAGAAAAGCCATGATGGCGGCGATTTTCACGCCGACTGTGAGTGAAGCGATCCGAGCGACGATCGAGCGCATACCTAGCCCCAGATATCTTGGTTGTCGTAGGGGAAGGTACGGGCAGAATCTTAATGCAGAATTTCAGAATTCAGTTCTGATTGTCAAAATTGATATAGATCAATTGTTTCTTCGCTGGCTTCGCACCGCCCTGCACGGCCGGTTTCCGTCAGGCCGCGGGGCCGCGACCCGCGAAACGGCGGGATCTGGTGCCCGCCGGCATCCTGATCGCTGGTTCGAATCGCCATCTTTCCGGTAATCTCCCTGGATCGGCCGCACCGTCCTGGGCGGCGGCGATCATCAGGGGGTTTTCCGGATGCAGAGTTCCGGCGCATGAATTGCTTTATCGTCGGCAAGCAGGGCTGAGCGCTGGATGCCTGAAGTCGTCATTCCGATATTGAGAACGTTCCCGATGTTCTCGGATGCCAAGGAGAGCACTCTGCGGGCGCTCGTTCCGAGCTGCATCTTTCAATCGTTTTCTGCGGGCGTCACGATCAACAAGGTCGGTGAGATACCGGCCTTCATCTATTGCTTGCGGTCAGGCTCCGTCGAAGGTTGGGCCAGCCTGAACGATGCCGAGACGATCGTGGCGACATCTGCGGCACCGATGGTGTTCGAGGTTTCGACGGCGGTCCAGCATCACGCAAGCGTGCTTGCGATCGTGACGCGGGAAGCGAGTGAAACGATTGCAATCGAGACGAGCGCCTTTCTGAAGGCGATACAGGATGACCAGGCGGTCTGCCATGCCGCGCTCATCCATGCGTCCCGCGTCAACATGCAGATGATCGACCGGCTGCTCGATCACAGGCTGCGCACTGCCGAGCAGCGCCTCGGCCAATGGGTCTTGAGTGCGATGGAGCGGAATGGGAACTCGAGAACCGTGACAATCGGCGTGTCCAAACGAGCGCTGGCCTATGAACTCGGCATGTCGCCTGCCAATCTCTCGCGCCTCTTCAACGTTTTGCGGGAGCATGGTGTCGAGACCAAAGGCATGAGCATGACGATCGTCGATCTCGACAAGCTCAGGCAGCTCTCACGAGCCTAGTGCCCTGCAGAGCAATGGATCGGGCGACGCCTGCTTGAAGCGCCAGCGGACAGGCGTCGCGAGGATGGGCCTGGGTCGGAGGCAGGCCCGTTGGCTCTCATGACGCCTTGCTCCCGCCGTGATGCGCCGCGCGACCTGGGACAACTTGTCCCCGCCCTCTCCCGCGCCCCTATCCTCACCCCACCTCGTCCCCGAGGGGCAGCCATCCGGAGGTATGCCGTTGGTGGGGGCGGGGGCGGCGCCTGCGGGTGGGGTTACGACCCACTCCCGGGAGGCTTCGGGGCACCGCCCTGGGGACATTACGATCCCTGTGCGAGGAGCTCGCTGGAAGGCTCGGCCGTGACGGATTGCGTAAGCGAGGGCGCGACAACCCGATGAGGGGAACTGGCGCCCGGACCCGCAGCTCCCGACCGGCCCAGCCGTATAAGCGCGGCCCGGAGACTTAAGAACGCCGGCAGGCGGAGCGCCACGGGGCGTGCGGAAGGTGGCTCAATCCTTCCGCGCCGCATCCTGGCTCAATGGAAGCGGCCTATACACCTCGCGCCTCGCGGCGCTCCGCTGCCCCTCATGACAGCCGAACGCGCCCCGGCGCGGGCGGGCGAAGGCGCTCGAGCGGGCTACGGTGCCTCGCCTCAGCGCCAGCCCAGCCCTGGCGCGACATGCGTCAGGATCGCCTCGATCACATGGGCGTTGTAGGCGACGCCGAGCTGGTTCGGCACCGTCAGCAGCAGCGTGTCTGCCTCGGCGATCGCCTCGTCCTGGCGCAGCTCCTCGATGAGCCGGTCCGGCTCGGCCGCATAGCTGCGTCCGAAGATCGCGCGGGTGCTCTCGTCGATGAAGCCGATGGAGTCGTCGCTCTGGTTTCCCCGGCCGAAATAGGCGCGGTCGCGATCGTCGACCAGCGCGAAGATGCTGCGGCTCACCGAGACGCGCGGCTCGCGGGCGTGGCCGGCCTCCTTCCAGGCCTCGCGATAGGCGCGGATCTGCTTGGCCTGCTGGATGTGGAAGGGTTCGCCGGTCTCGTCGTCCTTCAGGGTCGAGCTCTGCAGGTTCATGCCGAGCTTGGCCGCCCAGATGGCGGTGGCGTTCGAGCCGGCGCCCCACCAGATGCGTTCGCGCAGCCCCTCGGAATGCGGCTCGAGCCTGAGCAGGCCGGGCGGGTTCGGAAACATCGGGCGCGGATTGGGCTCGGCGAAACCCTCGCCGCGCAGCACGTCGAGAAAGACCTCGGCATGGCGGCGCCCCATATCGGCGTCGCTCTGGCCTTCCGCCGGCTGGTAGCCGAAATAGCGGAAGCCGTCGATCACCTGCTCGGGCGAGCCGCGGCTGATGCCGAGCTGCAGCCGGCCGCCGGAGATGAGGTCGGCGGCGCCGGCATCCTCGGCCATGTAGAGCGGGTTCTCGTAGCGCATGTCGATCACGGCCGTGCCGAGCTCGATGCGGCTGGTTTTGGCGCCGGCGGCGGCCAGCAGCGGGAAGGGCGAGGCGAGCTGGCGGGCGAAGTGGTGCACCCGGAAATAGGCGCCGTCGGCACCGAGCTCCTCGGCGGCGACCGCGAGCTCGATCGACTGCAGCAGCGTGTCGCCGGCCGAGCGCGTGCCGGATTGCGGGGAGGGCGTCCAGTGCCCGAACGAGAGGAAGCCGATCTTCTTCATGGCGCGCCTGTGGCTGGTCGCGGTCCGGCCGCGTTCGTGAGGAGGCTTCCGGCGGCCGCCCGTGGAGGGGCCTTGGAAAATCGTCCTCCCTCATATAGGTGCCCGGCGCACCCGTGGGATTGCGCCGATGCAAACGCCAGCCTGCGAGCCTGCAGCCCGGTCGGGCGCCGGCGCGCCGAGCGCGCCGCGTCAGCCGAGCGGTTGCCGGTAGACGATGAAGCCCGACTTGTCGGCGACCTTGTCGTAGAGCGCCTGTCCCTGCAGGTTGGTCTCGTGCGTCTGCCAATAGACGCGGAAGCAGTTCTTTTCGCGCGCCATCCGGTTCACCGCCTCGATCAGCTTGCGCCCGATGCCGGTGCCGCGCGCTTCCGGCACGGTGAACAGGTCCTGCAGGTAGCAGATGTTCCGCTCGCTCCAGGTCGTCCGGTGGATCACCCAGTTGGTCAAGCCCAGCGCCTTGTCGCCCTGGAAGGCGATGAAGCCGCCCATCGGCTCCTGCCCGCTCGTCAGCCGCCCGAAGGTGACGTCGTCGAGCTCCGCCGGGAGCGTCGCCTTGTAGAAGGTCAGGTAGCCGTGCCAAAGCGGCGTCCAGGCGGCGCGGTCTGCTGCGGTCAGCGGGCGGATGGTGATCTCGGGCATCGGCTGGTTCCTCCGGCCGCAGAAGCTAGCGGCCGGGAACCGCCTTGTCTCATGACAAGCCGCGATGGAAAGGATCACCTGCCATGCGTGAGCCGGCAACGAAAAGCCCGCGCGGACCGCGCGCGGGCTTCGGGTCGGCTGGATTCGGGCTCAGAGCTGGCCGAGCATCGCCTCGGCGCCGGAGGCCTCGGCCTTGCCGGCGGCTTCCTCGACATTGAGCGCCTTCACCACGCCGTCCTCGACCAGCATCGAGTAGCGCTGCGAGCGGGTGCCGAGGCCGAAGCCCGAGCCGTCCATCGACAGGCCGATCGCCTTGGCGAAATCGGCGTTGCCGTCAGCGAGGAACTCGATCACGCCGGCGCCGCCGGTGGCCTTCGACCAGGCATCCATCACGAAGACGTCGTTGGTCGATGTCACCATGATCGCATCGACGCCCTTGGCCTTGATCTCGGCGGCCTTGCCGACATAGCCGGGCAGATGGTTGCGATGGCAGGTCGGGGTGAAGGCGCCGGGCACGGCGAAAAGCACGACCTTCTTGCCCTTGAACAGCTCGTCGGTCGTCTTGGCGGCCGGGCCGTCGGCGGTCATGACCCGGAACGTCGCCTGCGGAAGCTTGTCACCCACCTTGATGGTCATGAGCCTGTTCTCCATGAAGCCTGCGGCACACGGGCCGCCCGGCCAGAGGACTTACGGCTTGCCGGCGGGGATGTCGAGTTCGAGCCGGGTCTCGACGGGCTTGGGCGTGCCGCGCACCGTGAAGATCAGCGGGACCGGCCCCGAGGTGCCCTTCGGACGCTCGTTGATACGGATCTGCGCCGTGACCAGGCCGTCGGGCTGCGTCGTCAGATGCGGTCTCCCGAAGGACCACATGCCCGGCCCCTCGACGAAGATATCCTCGATCTTGCCGTCCGGCGGCGCCTGCAGCGTCAGCTTGAGGCCGGGATCGACGACGCCGTCGTCCAGCCGGGCGTCGAGGACGGACAGCTTCGCCGCGTGGGGCCCCGGCTTCACCGGCAGCGGAATGCGCGCCTCGTAGCTCTCGAGCCTCGCCGAGGTCACCGTGGTCACGCCCGGCTCCAGCCACAGGCTGGCCTCGCCCTTGACGGGAATGCAGATCTTCTCGCAGACCGCATAGTCGAGCTTCAGCGTCACCATGACCGGCCGCGTCGGATCGACCGGCTGCACGGAGACCGGGATCACCACCTCGCCGACATAGCCGATCGAGTAGCCGGCCGAATCCTGGAAGCGCTCCGGCACCGGCCAGCGCACATCGAGCCCGCCGATATTCGTCGAGCCGGTCCAGTCGAAGGCGGGAGGCACGCCGAACTGTCCGGGGCTGCGCCAGTAGGTCTTGTAGCCCGGCGACATCGCGATCTCGACGCCGACGCGTTGCTTGCCGGTCGGCGTGGTCGGCCCCGCGATCAGCCTGAGCCGCGCATGTTCCGCGACCGACCATGGCGACATCGCGGCCTCGTTCGCGGCTTCCTGGGCATGGGCGAGGCTGCCGAAGGCGAGAGGGCTTATGGCCAGCAGGGACAGAATTCGTTTCACCGCCCTGCCTTATCCATTGCCATGTCGAAAAGCGAACAAAACCTCCGCCCCTCACGCGAATGCGACGGAGCACGAGCCCGCTCCGCCTTCGTCCGGGATATTGCCCAGGAATGAGGCACAATCGCGGAGCCGGCTTTTTGTGCGGGTCCCGGTTTCCCGTCCGGCGCAAAGTGATCTAGCATGCGGGCATGAAGATCGGCTCAGAATCGAAGCTCGGCAGCCGCAGCTATCTCGACGGGCAATGCCTGATCGCGATGCCCGGCATGGCCGATACGCGCTTCAGCCGCAGCGTCGTCTATGTCTGCGCTCATTCCGAAGACGGGGCGATGGGCATCATCGTCAACAAGCCGGCGGCCGACACCAAGTTTCCGGATCTGCTGGTGCAGCTCGACGTGATCCCGTCCGAGGAGCTGATCCGCCTGCCGAGCCGCGCCGAGAAGATGCAGGTTCTGCGCGGAGGCCCCGTCGAGACCAAGCGCGGCTTCGTGCTGCATACCGCCGATTTCTTCCTGGAATCGGCGACGCTGCCGATCGACGACGGCATCTGCCTGACGGCGACGCTCGACATTCTGCGTGCCATCGCCGGCGGCACCGGGCCGGAAAACGCGGTGCTCGCCCTGGGCTATGCCGGCTGGGCGGCAGGACAGCTCGAGGCCGAGATCCAGTCGAATGGCTGGCTGCATTGCGAGGCCGATCCGGCGCTGCTGTTCGACGAGAGCGTCGAAACGAAATACCAGCGTGCGCTGAACAAGATCGGGATCGATCCGGCCTTCCTGTCGCGGGATGCCGGGCACGCCTGAGATCTTCTCTCCGAGGGAAGAATGCTAGGCTGCTTCGGTCGCCGCGGCGGTCGCGCCCATCAGGCGGCGGGCCTCCGCCGCCGTCATCGGCTGGCCGAAGATGTAGCCCTGCGCATATTGGCAGCCGAGCTGATAGAGATCGATCGCATCGGACTCGCTCTCGGCGCCCTCTGCGACGACATCCATGTTCAGGTCGGATGCAAGCTGCACGATCGAGCGCAGGATCACCGGCGGACGGCCATTGCCCATCTGGCGCACGAAGCTCTGGTCGATCTTGATGGTGTCGAAGGGGAAGCGCTGCAGATAGGACAGCGAGGAATAGCCCGTCCCGAAATCGTCGAGCGAGAGGCCGGCGCCGAGGTCGCGGATGCGCTGCAGCATCTGCGCCGCATATTCCGGGTTTTCCATGACGAGGCTCTCGGTGATCTCGAGCTTGAGCGTGCCCGGCAGCACGCGCCGGCGCCCGAGCACGGTCTTGACGTCGTGCAGCAGGTCGTGGCGCAGGAGCTGGCGGCTCGAGACGTTGACGCTGGCGAAGATCGGCGGCTCGACCTCGAGAGCCGCCTGCCAAGCTTCGAGCTCGCGCGCGGTCTTGTCCATCACGTAGATGCCGAGGTCGACGATCAATCCGGTCTCCTCGGCGATGGCGAGGAAATCCTGCGGCATCAGCCGGCCCTCGCGCGGATGATCCCAGCGCACCAGCGCCTCGAAACCGGCGATGGTACGGTCCTCGAGCCGGACGATCGGCTGGTACATCACCTGGATTTCATTGCGCTCGATCGCCTTGCGCAGGTCGCTCTCCAGCGCCAGCCGGTCGTTGCGGTCGGTGCGCATCGCCGGGACGAAGACCTCGATGCGGTTGCCGCCCTGCCGCTTGGCGTGGGCCATGGCGAGCTCGGCATTCTTCAGCGCGTCGTCCTTGCGGGCGACGGGCGATGGATCGAACAGCGCGAGCCCGATCGAGGGCGTCAGCACGATCTCGCGCTCGGCGAAGGTGACCGGCGTCGAGACGGCCCTGCGCACCAGCTCCGCCAGCGCCAGGATGCGCTCGGGGTCGCGCTCCGAGACCAGGATCATCGCGAAGGTGTCGCCGCCGATTCGGGCCAGCGTATCCTGCGCCCGCAGCAGCCGGCCGAGCCGGCGCGCCAGCGTCAGCAGGATCGAATCCCCGGCCGAGAAGCCGACCGATTCATTGACCTGCTTGAAGCGGTCGACATCGATCACGAGCACGGTCGGGCGGATGTTGTCGTCGGCGCGGGTGAAACCGAAGATCGCGCCGAGCCGGTCCTGGAACAGCTTGCGATTGGGCAGGCCGGTCAGGTTGTCGTGCACGGCATCGTGCAGCATGCGTTCCTGGGCGGTACGCTGGTCGGTGACGTCGGCGAGCGTGCCGATGACGCGGATGACCTCGCCATCGGAGCCGATGACCGGCCGGGCCTTGATGTTGAGCCAGTGATAGGCGCCATTGGCGGCGCGCAGGCGCACATCGAGGTTGAGCTTGCCGCGCCGTTGTTCGAGCATCGCATCGAGCGTGACGCGGTAGCGGTCCCGGTCCGCGACGTGCATATGCTCCAGCCAGCGCGCGGCCGAGCCCTCCAACGCCCCCTTCGGCAGGCCGAGCAGGGCCTCGATCTGCGGCGAGACGAAGATCTTGTCGGCGCTCACGTCCCAGTCGAACACGAGGTCGCCCGAGCCGGAGAGGGCGAGCGCGCGCCGTTCTGTATCGGAGACGAGCCCTTGCGAGATCGCGCCGCCGGCGAAGGCATGCTGGATCACGGTGAAGCCGATCAGCAGCACGATCAGCACGAGTCCGCCCAGCAGGGCGGGCGCGACCAGATCCCGCTGGAACTGACCCGTCACGGTGAAGCCGGCGGCCGTGACCCAGACGGCGAGCAGGAACCAGGTCGGGATCAGCATCACCGCCCGCTCATAGCCATGCGTCGCCAGATGCACGACGAGCACGAAGCCGACGGCCGCCACGGCCGCGATCGAGATGCGCGCGATGCCGGCCGCCATCGGTGCGTCGAAGACGGCGAGGCCGACCAGCCCGGCGAGGCCGAGGATCCAGACCGCGGTGACGTGGCCATAGCGCACATGCCAGCGCTGCAGGTTGAGATAGGCGAAGAGGAAGACCAGCAGCGTCGCCGCCAGCACCACTTCCGCGCCGGCCCGGTAGATCCGCTCGATCGCCGGCGTGAGCGGGAACAGCCGCTGGAAGAAGCCGAAATCGAGGCCGGCATAGGCCAGAACCGCCCAGGCTAGCGCCGCCGCGGCGGGGAAGATCACCGCGCCCTTGACCACGAAGATGATGGTGAGGAACAGCGCCAGCAGGCCGGCGATTCCGATGATGATGCCCTTGTAGAGCGTCAGCCCGTTGGTCTTCTGCCGGTAGGCTTCGGTCTCGTAGAGATAGAGCTGCGGCAGGTTGGGCGATTTCAGCTCGGCCACGAAGGTGACCGTCGTGCCGGGGTCGAGCGTGATCAGGAAGACGTCGGCGTCGGGGCTGGCCTCGCGGTCTGGCGAGAGGCCCTGGCTCGCGGTCACCGCCTCGATGCGCTTGTCGCCGAGATCGGGCCAGATCACGCCCGAGCCGATCAGCCGGTGGAAGGGCGCGACCAGCAACCTGTCGATCTGCTCGTCGGAATCATTCGTCAGCGCGAAGACGATCCAGTCCGGCCGTGCGCCGGCCTCGCGCGCCTTGACCGCAATGCGCCGCACGATGCCGTCCTGGCCCGGCGCGGTTGAAATCTGGATGACGTCGCCGTCGGACTTGTTGCGCTCGACGATATTGGTCAGGTCGATCACGGGTGCGTCGATCGGAACCCGGACTGCATCGACGGCATGGGCCGGCTCGATACCCGCGAAGCCGAACCATAGGACCAGGCCGACGACGGCGAGGCCGATTCGGAGAATTCGCTCGGAAATGGACAAGCTGCGCTCGGCTATCAGGCGGGATAAGGTCGTTCGACAGTGACGTGGAAGTCCTATCGGCCGCTCGTGGCGAGGGCAAGGCAAAGCAGGGCTGCCGTCCACCGTGACGGTCACGTCGTTGGGCCCGGCAGGCGATCGGTCGAGAGGGCGGCGTAGAGCAGGTGATCGGCCCAGACGCCGTTGATCTTGAGATAGGCCCGCGCCAGACCCTCGTGAACGAAGCCGACGCGTTCCAGCAAGCGGCGCGAGGGCTCGTTGTTGGGCAGGCAGGCGGCCTCGACGCGGTGCAGCGCCAGTTCCGAGAAGGCGAAGCGCAGTGCCCCGCGCACGGCCTCGGTCATGTGCCCCTTGCGGGCATGGCGCTGGCCCATCCAGTACCCGAGCGTGCAGGCTTGCGCGACGCCGCGCCGGATCAGCCCCAGCGTGAGCCCGCCGAGCAGGGCTTCCGTCTGGCTGTCGAAGACGAACAGCGAATAGGCCTCGTCGGTGGAGATTTCCCGAGCAGCGCGCTTGGTCCGCAGCCGGAAGGCGTTGCGCGTCAGGTCGTCCTCGCTCCAGCTCGGCTCCCACGGTGTCAGGAAGGCGCGGCTCTCCATGCGCAGCACCGCCCAGGCCGAATAGTCATCGACGGAGGGAGCGCGCAGGTAGAGGTTCGGGGTCCGGATCAACGGGCGGCTCTGCGGCTCGCTGGGGAAGCGGAAGAGCGCCATCGCCGGTCAATCCGCTGCCCGGGCCGCCTGGCGCAGCCGCTTGGCCGGCGGCAGGCCCTGGATGGGGCCGATCGCCGCGATTGTCGGCTGATGGCCCAGCAACGATCGTCCCGCCGCGCGCACGTCCTCGAGCGTCACGGCGTCCAGCCGCGCGGCCAGCTCCTCGCGCGGGATCGCCCGGCCGAAGAGCAGGACCTGCCGGGCCATCTGCTCGAGCTTGCCGCCGGGGCTTTCCAGCGAGGCGAGCAGCCCGACCTTCATCTGCGCCCGGGCGCGGGCAACCTCGACCTCGGTCACGTCTTCGGCTGCCTGGCGCAGGCAGCCGAGCGCGACCTCGATCAGCTCGTTGGCATCTTCGGGCGCGGTGCCGGCGCCGATGCCGAAGACGCCGCAATCCGAGAAGGGCCAGTGGAAGGCGTCGATCGCATAGGCGAGGCCGCGCTGCTCGCGCACCTCCTGGAACAGCCGCGAAGACAGCCCGCCGCCGAGCACGGAGGCGAAGATCTGCAGCGGATAGTGCGCGCCCTTGTCGAAGGGCAGGCCGGGCAGGCCGAGAACCAGATGCACCTGCTCCTCGTCGCTGCCGATCCGGGCTTCGCCGCCGCGGTATTCGCCGGGGTCCCGGACGAGCGGCGCCGCCGGCCGTGCCGGCAGCCCGGAGAGATGCTGTTCGGCCAATGCGACCAGCTGTGCGTGATCGACGGCGCCAGAGGCAGCCAGGACCATGTTGCCGGCGTGGTAGTTGCGCGCGAGATAGGCGCGGATCGCCTCCGGGGTGAAACCCTTCACCGTCTTCGCCGTGCCGAGGATCGGCCGGCCGATCGGCTGGTCGGGGAAGGCGGCCTGCAGGAAACGGTCGTAGACGAGATCGTCCGGCGTGTCCTGGACCGCCGAGATCTCCTGCAGGATCACGCCCTTCTCGCGCTTCAGCTCCTCGTCGGTCAGCGCCGGGGAGGTGACGATATCGGCGAGGATGTCGACCGCGAGGTCGAGATCGGCACCGAGCACCCGGGCGGTGTAGCAGGTATATTCGACGGACGTCGCGGCATTGAGATCGCCGCCGACGCTCTCGATCTCTTCCGCGATCTGCAGCGCGCTGCGCCTTGCCGTGCCCTTGAAGGCCATGTGCTCCAGCAGGTGCGCGAGCCCGTGCTCGTGGGGCAGCTCGTCGCGCGCCCCGGCGCCGATCCAGATGCCGAGCGAGACCGTCGCGGCATGATCCATCCGCTGGGACACGACGCGCAGGCCCGAAGGCAGCGTGGTCAGGCCGACATCGGGATCATGGGCGCCGCGGCTCGCGTCGGGCGTGGCGGCTTCGGCGGTCCTGGCGACGCTCACGCCGCCGCTCCCCGCACCGCCCGGGCATGCCCGCGCACAAATTGCTCGATGGCGGCGAGGTCGTTCGGCAGCGCGGTGACCCGCTCCTTGCGCTCCATCAGATCGGCGAGATGGGCGGGCAGCGCCGGCTCGACGCCGCAGGCTGCCTTCACGGCCGCCGGGAACTTCGCCGGATGCGCCGTGCCGAGCACGATCATCGGCGTCGCCGGATCGCGGGCCAGCATCTGCCGGGCCGCTCCGATGCCGATGGCGGTGTGCGGATCGGCGAGGTAGCCGCTCTCGGTCCAGGTCTCGCGCATCTCGGCCGCGATCTCGGGCTCGCTGAGGGCGGCTGCGTCGAATTCGCTACGGATGCGGGCGAGGGCATCGGGGCCGATCTCGAAGCGGCCCGACTGCTGCAGCGACTGCATCAGCCGGCGGACGGCGGCGCCGTCGCGTCCATGCGCCTCGAACAGCAGGCGTTCGAAGTTCGAGGAGATCTGGATGTCCATCGAGGGCGACGTCGTCGCCTGCACGCCGCGCATTTCGTAGACGCCGCTCTGCAGCGTGCGGGTCAGGATGTCGTTGCTGTTGGTCGCAATGGCCAGCCGCTCGACCGGCAGGCCCATCCGTTTGGCCACCCAGCCGGCGAGGATATCGCCGAAATTGCCGGTCGGCACTGCGAAGGAAACCTTGCGGCCCGGCCCGCCGAGCGAAACCGCCGCGGTGAAGTAGTAGACCACCTGCGCCGCGATGCGGGCCCAGTTGATCGAGTTGACGCCGGAAAGTCCGATCTCGTCGCGGAAGGCGTGATGGTTGAACATCGCCTTCACCAGGTTCTGGCAGTCGTCGAAAGTGCCCTCGACCGCGATGGCGTGGACGTTGTCGGCATCGACCGTGGTCATCTGCCGGCGCTGCACCTCGGAGACCCGGCCCTGCGGATAGAGAATGAAGACGTCGACGCTCTTCAGGCCCTTGAAGGCGTCGATGGCCGCCCCGCCAGTGTCGCCGGAGGTGGCGCCGACGATGGTGGCGCGCTGGCCGCGCTGGCCGAGCACGTGGTCCATAAGCCGGCCGAGCAACTGCATCGCCACGTCCTTGAAGGCGAGCGTCGGGCCGTGGAACAGCTCCAGCACGAAGAGGTTGTCGCCGATCTGCGTGAGCGGGCAGACCGCAGGATGGCGGAACGTCGCGTAGGCGGCGTCGATCATCCGGCCGAGCGCCTGCGTTTCGACGTCGCCGTCGCTGAGCGCGCCGAGGATGCGCTGGGCGACCGCCGTATAGGGCTTGCCGGAAAAACCGGCGATCTCGGCAGTGTCGAGCGCGGGCCAGCTCTGCGGCAGGTAGAGGCCGCCATCGCGGGCGAGCCCGGCCAGCAATGCATCGGAAAAGCTGAGCGCCGGGGCTTCGCCCCGGGTGGAGACATGCAGCACGGTCTTTTCGCCTCGGTGGTCTTGCGCCTGGGGAAACCGGCTCTCGGCATCCCGCTTGATGCTATAGGCCCGTCCGCGGATTTCGGCAAAAGCGGAATGGTCAGGCTGCGGGCGTGGGCCTGCGCGACTGCCGCACGAAGGCGACGAACACGCCGATCAGCGTCAACGCCAGGCCGAACCAGGTCAGGGCGTATTGCAGGTGATTGTCGGGGATGCGCGCGATCAGCTCGCGCACGTCCACGCCCGCGGGCGGCGTCAGCCCGTCGCCTTCGCGCTCGGCCTCCAGATAGAAGGGGGCCGGCGGCAACCCGAGCGACGCCGCGATGGCGGCGGGATCGCGCGTGTAGAATTCGTGGATCGCCGGCAGATCCTCGGGCGTGAAGGCGTTGCGGCCCTCGGGAGCCCGCAGGAAGCCGGCCACGCTGTCCGGGCCGGAGGCAGGGCGGATCTGGCCGAGCTTGCTTTCGGGAACGAAGCCGCGATTGACCAGGATGACGCCGCCATCCTCCAGCCGGAAGCCCTGGAAGATCCAGCGCCCGAAGCCGGAAAGCTGGCGCGTTCCCGGAGGCCCCGCCGCAATCGTGGTGCGCACGCCGGCGACGTGGTCGTCGATGTAGCTGCCCTTGGCGACGACGTGGGTCAGGTCGAGGGCGCCCGCATCGAGCTTCGGCCAGTCCGCGCTCGCGGGCATCGGCGCGGGAGCGGCGGCGGCCTGCGCTTCCAGCCGGGTGATATAGGCGTGCTTCTCCTGCATCCGCTCGAGCTGCCAGACGCCGAGGCCGCAGAGCACGACCGTCCCCACAAGCGTCAGGAGCGCCGGCACGAGCAGGGCGGGTTGTCTCGCGGAGGATGGCGCGGTCACGTCTCTCGCCTGCCTTCCTCGGCCTTGTTGGCGTATTGCAGCGCGACCGCGAGGCCCTTCATGGGCCGCAGCAGCGCCAGGCATAGGATGACGGCGAGCGGCAGCCAGATGACGAGGTGGAGCCAGATCGGCGGCTCGTAGGCGATCTCGACGTAAAGGGCCGCGCCGAGCACGACGAAGCCGGCGATCAGCATGATGAAGACCGCAGGGCCATCGGCCGAATCGGCGAATTTGTAGTCGAGCCCGCAGGCGCTGCAGCGCGGCTTCAGTTTCAGGAAGCCGTCGAACAGCGCGCCTTCGCCGCAGCGCGGGCAGCGTCCGGCGAGCCCCGTCTTGTAGGGCGAGGGAAGGACGGGGTGCGGGTCAGCCATATGAGCCTCCTCAACGGAAAAGGCGGCCTCGCGGCCGCCTTTCGTCAGCGCGACCGTGGGCGCGCGAGGCCGCCGGTCAGTGACCGGCTGCGGTATGGGCGCCGGCGCCCCAGACATAGATTGCGGCGAACAGGAACAGCCAGACCACGTCGACGAAATGCCAGTACCAGGCCGCGAACTCGAAGCCGAGATGCTGTTTCGGCGTGAAGTGCCCGAGATAGGCGCGGTAGAGGCAGACCGCCAGGAAGATCGTCCCGATGATCACATGCGCGCCGTGGAAGCCGGTCGCCATGAAGAAGGTCGCGCCGTAGATGTTGCCGCTGAAGGCGAAGGCGGCGTGTGAATACTCATAGGCCTGGCAGAGCGTGAACAGCAGGCCGAGGATCACGGTGAGCCACAGGCCCTGCTTCAGCCCGGTGCGGTCGTTGTTGATCAGCGCATAGTGCGCCCAGGTCACGGTGGTGCCGGAGGTCAGCAGGATCAGCGTGTTGAGCAGCGGCAGGTGCCAGGGATCGAAGGTCTCGATGCCCTTCGGCGGCCAGTGCCCGCCGGTGAACTCGTACCGCAGATAGTTGATCTTCTCGTATGAGAACAGGCTGGCGTCGAAATAGGCCCAGAACCAGGCGACGAAGAACATCACCTCGGAGGCGATGAACATGATCATGCCGTAGCGGTGATGGAGCTGCACGACGCGGGTGTGATGGCCCTCGCGCTCCGCCTCGCGGATGACGTCCATCCACCAGGACAGCATCGTGTAGAGCACGCCCAGCAGACCGACCCCGAACACCAGGGGGCCGATATGCATGCCGCCGATCGGCAGCGCCTTCATCCACATCACCGCGCCGATCGCCATGATCGTCGCGCTGGTCGCGCCGACCAGCGGCCACGGGCTCGGGTCGACGAGGTGGTAGTCGTGGTGCTTCGTATGGGCCCCGGCCATCGTATTCGGTCTCCGCGTACGTCTTCTTGTCGGCGCTTCGTATGAAAGCGCTTTTACAGTTTCGGATTCTTCGCGTCACCCTTGGTGGTGCCGGCCCGGTCCTCGGCGACCGGCTGCCCCGCCTTGGAAGCGAAGTAGGTGTAGGACAGCGTGATCGCCTTGATGCTGTCGAGCTCGCGATTATCGGCGATCTCGGGGTCGATGTAGAACACCACCGGCGCCTCGAAGCTCTCGCCCGGTTTCAAAGTGTGCTCGGTGAAGCAGAAGCACTGGATCTTGACGAAATAGGCGGCGCTCTGCTCCGGCGTGATGTTGTAGGTGGCGATGCCCGTCACCGTCCGGTCGGAGTGATTCGTCACCTTGTAGAACACGGTCTGCGTGACGCCGACCTGGGCATCGACCTGCGGACTCTCGGGCTCGAACTTCCAGCCCAGCCCGGGCGCGACATTGGCGTCGAAGCGGATCGAGATGAAGCGGTCGAGCACCTTCCCGGTTGCCGCGGTGCCGACCCGCGGCGTGCCGGCGAAGCCGGTGACCTTGCAGAACATGTTGTAGAGCGGAACCGCCGCGAAGGAGAGGCCGAGCATGCCGAAGGCCACGCCGACGCAGATCAGCGCGGTGCGGGCCGGCTTCGTCGCGGTGCGGGTTTCGGAGAGCTTCGTCATCACAGCGGCCGGTTCATGATGGCCGGGCCGGTCTTAACCAGCGTGACCACGAAGAAGAAGATCACCAGCCCTCCCAGCACGAGAGCAAGCGCCACGGAACGGCGGCGGCGGCGCGCCATATCCTCCGGCGAGAACGGAGCGGGGCCCTGGGGTCTGTTGCCGTGCTCGCTCATCCGATCACCACCGGCAGGGCCCACATCAGGCCGAGGCCGTTCTCGACGAGCAGCACCGCGAAGAGCAGGAACAGGTAGAGGATCGAAAAGCCGAACAGCGAATACGCCGCCTTGACGGCCGGTTGGCCCTCGCTGCGCCGCCAGACCCGGAGCGAGAGCCCGATCATGGCAAGCCCGGTGGTGACCGAGACGGCGAGATAGAGCGCGCCGCCGAAGCCCATCAGGGCCGGCAGCACGGCGACCGGCGCCATGATCAGCGAATAGAGCACGATCTGGCGGCGGGTGGCCGCGGGGCCTGCGACGTTTGGCATCATCGGAATGCCGGCGCGGGCGTAGTCGCCCGACTTGACCAGCGCCAGGGCCCAGAAATGTGGCGGCGTCCAGAGGAAGATGATGGCGAACAGCACCAGCGAATGCCAGCCGAAATGGCCGGTGACGACCGCCTCGCCGATCATCGGCGGAAAGGCGCCCGCGGCGCCGCCGATGACGATGTTCTGCGGCGTCCAGCGCTTCAGCCACATCGAGTAGACGACCGCGTAGAAGAAGATGGTGAAGGCGAGCATAGCCGCCGCCAGCGCGTTGGCGACGAGGCCGAGCACCAGCACCGAGCCGACCGAGAGCGTCAGGCCGAAGGCGAGCGCTTCGGAAGGCAGGATCCGGCCCGAGGGGATCGGGCGCTTGGCCGTACGGCTCATCAGCGCGTCGATATCGGCGTCGTACCACATGTTCAGGCAGCCCGAGGCGCCGGCCCCGACGGCGATCGCGAGCAGCGCGGCGGCGGCCAGCACCGGGTGCACCGTGCCGGGAGCCGTGGCCATGCCGGTCAGCGCGGTCACCACGACGAGCGACATCACCCGCGGCTTCAGCAGCGCGAAGAAGTCGCGCGCCTCGCCCGTGGAGGCGGTCATGGCGGCTTCGGAACGGGTTTCGAACGCAGCGGACATCAGTCGGGTGTCTTCGTACTCTTTGGAACGGCGCCGCCTGCGGCGCAGGGTCTCAAATGCGGGCTTTGCAGCCGCCCGTCGCCGGAACGCTTCAATCGAAGCGCTCGGGAGAAGGGCGGCGGCGGGCCGGGACGGCCCGCCGCCTGTCGTCTCAGTGATCCGAGCCGGTGATGCGCGGCAGAGTCTCGAACTGGTGGAAGGGCGGCGGCGAGGAGAGCGTCCACTCCAGCGTCGTTGCGCCTTCGCCCCACGGATTGTTGCCGGCGAGTTCCTTGCGGCTGAAGGCGACGACGATGCCGTAGAGCCAGACGAGGAGGCCCGCCGCGAAGATGTAGGACCCGATCGACGACCAGAAGTGCCAGCCCGCGAAGGCGTCCGGATAGTCCACATAGTGACGCGGCATGCCGGCCAGCCCGAGGAAGTGCTGCGGGAAGAACAGCAGGTTCGCACCGATGAACGCGATCCAGAAGTGCAAGCGGCCGATCCAGTCCGGCATGATGTAGCCGGTCATCTTCGGGAACCAGTAGTAGAAGCCGGCGAAGATGCCGAACACGGCGCCCAGCGACAGCACGTAGTGGAAATGCGCCACGACGTAATAGGTCGCGTGCAGCGAGCGGTCGACGCCGGCATTGGCCAGCACGACGCCGGTGACACCGCCGACGGTGAACAGGAAGATGAAGCCGATCGCCCAGACCATCGGCGCGGTGAAGCGGATCGAGCCGCCCCACATCGTCGCGATCCAGGAGAAGATCTTGATGCCGGTCGGCACCGCGATGACCATCGTCGCGAACACGAAGTAGCGCTGCGTGTTGAGCGAGAGGCCGGCGGTGTACATGTGGTGCGCCCACACGATGAAGCCGACGACGCCGATGGCGACCATGGCGTAGGCCATGCCGAGATAGCCGAAGATCGGCTTCTTCGAGAAGGTCGAGATGATGTGGCTGATGATGCCGAAGGCCGGCAGGATCATGATGTAGACTTCGGGGTGGCCGAAGAACCAGAACAGGTGCTGGTAGAGGATCGGGTCCCCGCCGCCCGACGGATCATAGAAGGTGGTGCCGAAGTTGCGGTCCGTCAGCAGCATGGTGATGGCGCCCGCCAGCACCGGCAGAGCCAGCAGCAGCAGGAAGGCGGTGACCAGCACGCCCCAGGCGAACAGCGGCATCTTGTGCATGGTCATGCCCGGCGCGCGCATGTTCAGGATCGTGGTGATGAAATTGATCGCGCCCAGGATCGAGGCGGCGCCGGCCAGGTGCAGCGACAGGATGCCGAAATCCACCGACGGTCCGGGATGGCCGGCGGTCGAGAAGGGCGGGTAGATCGTCCAGCCGGTGCCGACGCCGTTGACGCCCGGCGCGCCGGGAACGAACAGCGAGATGATCAGCAGCACGAAGCCGGCGACCGTCAGCCAGAACGAGATGTTGTTCATGCGCGGGAAGGCCATGTCCGGCGCGCCGATCATCAGCGGCACGAACCAGTTGCCGAAGCCGCCGATCACCGCCGGCATGACCATGAAGAAGATCATGATCAGCCCGTGGCCGGTCACGAACACGTTGTAGGTCTGGCCGTTCGAGAAGATCTGCACGCCCGGATACATCAGCTCGATGCGCATCATGATCGACAGGAAGCCGCCGACCAGGCCCGCGATGATCGAGAAGATCAGGTAGAGCGTCCCGATGTCCTTGTGGTTGGTGGACAAAAGCCAGCGCCGCCATCCGGTGGGATGGTCGTGGTGGGCCTCCTCGTGTCCGTGGCCGTGAGCGTGCTGAGCCGCTGTTGCCATCGTCTTGGTCTCCTCGTGCGAAGTCTGTTCGCGACAGTCAGTCAGTTCAGGTCCGGCGCCCATCCGCTGCGGCGGCGCCGGCAAAGTTCAGGTCAGCGTGTCGCGGCGGCGAGCTTGTTGCCCGCATCCTCGGCGCTGGCGAATTTCTGCTTCGCCTCGTTCAGCCAGGCGGCATAGCGCTCCGGGCTGACGACGCGGATGGCGATCGGCATGAAGGCGTGGTCCTGGCCGCAGATGAAGGAGCACTGGCCGTAATAGATGCCCTCGCGCTCGGCCTGGAACCAGGTCTCGTTCAGCCGACCCGGAATGGCGTCGATCTTGATGCCGAAGGACGGCACCGTGAACTTGTGGATGACGTCCGAGCTCGTCACCTGCACGCGCACGATCTTGCCGACCGGCACGACGGCCTCGTTGTCGACGGCCAGCAGGCGCGGGGCCTCGGCGGCGGCGATCTTGTGGGAGGCGATCGCCTCGGCGCGCTGCTGCTCGTTCAGCATGATCGAGTCGAAGCCGAAGCCTCCGGCTTCCTGGGGATAGCTGTAGGACCAGCGCCACTGATTGCCGGTGACCTTCAGCGTCAGGTCGGACTTCGGCACTTCGAGCTGCAGCTTGAGCAGGCGGAAGGAGGGGATCGCGATCACGACGAGGATCAGGACCGGGACGACGGTCCAGCACACTTCGAGCAGCGCATTGTGGGTCGTCTTGGACGGGACCGGGTTGGCCTTCTCGTTGAAGCGGAAGATCACGTAGATCAGCAGCGCCAGCACGAAGAGCGTGACGGCGAAGATGATGATGTTCAGCCAGTCATGGAACCAGTGGATATAGTCCGAGACCGGCGTCGCCGCGCCCTGCAGGTTCATCTGCCAGGGGGTGGGCATGCCGGTGCCGGCGAGGGCCGGGACGGTCGCCAGCGCGACGGCAGCGATGGCTGCGGCGGTGGCGGTTGCAAGGGTCCTGCTCAGAAATCGCATCGGTCCGACATAGCTCCTCAATCGACCTGCATGGGAGCCGGAGCTCGGGTCCACGCACGAAGGGGCGACCGCGAGGCCGCCCTGTTCTTCGGGATTGCGATAAATCAAAGATCACGCTTGCGCCAGAGGGGCAATGCCGAGAGCGTTCGGCCGCGTGCGGCATAATCACGCGAAGCCGGGTTTGAAGTGCGGCACGAAGGCGCGGCCCGCCTTGACAGGGCGGAGCCTGCATGGTCGGAACGCATTTCGTGTTGATGGCGGCGGGATTCCGTGGTGCGGCCGGGCTTTCGCCCGAATTCTGCGCTCCTGCTGGGGTTCGTGACGCAAGACTCGGTTTGGAGGATGGCAGGGATGAAGAGGATCCTGGGGGCGTTCGGCGCGCTGGCGCTGGCGCTCATGGCGGCGGGGCTCGCTGCCGGCTCCGCTTTCGCGCAGGGGACCGTGCGTTCCACACATGGCGACTGGCAGATGCGCTGCGAGGTGCCGCCGGGCGCCAAGACCGAACAGTGCGCGCTGGTCCAGAACGTGGCCGCCGAGGATCGCCCGAATCTCACGCTGCTCGTCATCGTGCTGAAGACCGCCGACCAGAAGAGCCGGCTGCTGCGCGTCGTCGCGCCGCTGGGCGTGCTGCTGCCGTCCGGCCTCGGGCTCAAGATCGACGACAAGGATATCGGCCGGGCGGGCTTTGTCCGCTGCCTGACCACGGGCTGCGTCGCCGAGGTCGTCATGGACGACACGCTCCTGAACCAGCTCAAGAGCGGCAAGAGCGCGACATTCATCGTATTCCAGACGCCGGAAGAGGGGGTGGGCGTGCCCGTCTCGCTCAACGGCTTCGGCCCGGGCGTGGAGGCGTTGCCGTGATCGACCAGACTGTGAACGCGAGCCGCTGGCTCGCCCTGCCGCTGCTTTGCCTTGGCCTTGCCGGCTGCGGAACCCCGTCCTCGTCCTCGCCGGGCAGCAAGGCGCTCAACGTGCTGATGTTCCAGTCGACGACGCCGCCGGTGCCGGACCAGCTGCCGAAGGACGAAGACGAGGTGACGGAGGTTTGCCCCGAAGTCACAGTCGCCGATGGCGGCGCGGCGATCCGCGCGCAGGCGGGCGAGGATTCGAGCGGCCTGCGCTATCAGATCTCGATCGCCAACGTCGCGCGCGAATGCACCTCGCTCGGCAAGGGGCAGGGCTTCCGCCTCAAGGTCGGCGTCGAGGGGCGCGTGCTGCTCGGCCCGGCCGGCAGCCCCGGCAGCTATGGCGCCACGCTGACCACGGTCGTGACGCGCGGCAACAGCGTCGTGGCGCGCCGCGCCGGACGCGTCGGCGCGACGATTCCCGGCGGGCAGAGCGGTGCCGATTTCGCCTATGTCGAGGACGGTATCACCGTGCCGGCGGGCCAGGGCGACGTCGAGATCTTCGTCAGCCTGGGCCATGGCGCGGCCGCGGCTCCGGCGCGTCATCGCCGGCGCTAGCGCATCGGAATCCGCCCGGGCGGCTTCGGCCTGATCGCCGAAGCTGCATCCGCAGGCAGCTTTGCCTTGAATGAAGGCGTCGTCCCGATTGACTGGGCCGGCGCCTTCTGTATCTGTGCCCGAAGCCGCATATCCCCGCGGGAGAGACCGGGCCTGATCCGTCAGGGCCGGCGCCGAAGGCGCAACCGCCCCGGAAACGCTCAGGCAAAAGGACCGCTTGGGGATTTGGCGCTCTGGAAAGCGGCGGGAGCGATCCTGCCCACCGACGGGTGTAACTCGTCCGGCTTCGCGGTCGGCGGGGAAATCTCTCAGGTCCCGAGACAGAGGGGGCGCGCTCCGGACATCCGTCCGGCGCTCGCGCTCGATTCTGGAAGGGGCCGCCATGGCTGCCGAAGCCGCAGAAGCCACCCACGAGACCACCGGCGCCGCCGCGCCGCTGAAGACCCCGCTGCATGCGCGCCATGTCGCGCTCGGCGCCCGCATGGTGCCCTTCGCCGGCTACGACATGCCGGTTCAATATCCGTCGGGCATCCTCACCGAGCATAACTGGACACGCGAGAAGGCCGGTCTCTTCGACGTCTCGCACATGGGCCAGTGCTTCCTGATCGGCCCCGATCATGAGACCACGGCCAGGGCGCTCGAAGCGCTGATCCCCGCCGATATCGTCAATCTCGCCCCCGGCAAGCAGCGCTATTCGCAGCTCCTCAACGAGGAGGGCGGCATCCTCGACGACCTGATGATCACCCGCTCGATCGATCCCGACGAGGACGGCGCCCTCTATCTCGTCGTCAACGCCGCCTGCAAGGATGCCGACTACGCCCATATCGAGGCGCGCCTGCCGGCCAATGTGAAGCTGGTCAAGGCCGGGCATCGCGGCCTGATCGCGCTGCAGGGGCCGGGCGCCGAGGCGGCACTCGCGAAAATCGCCCCCGAAGCCGCCGAGATGGGCTTCATGAGCTCGCGCACCATGAAGGTCGCGGGCATCAAGGCGAATGTCAGCCGCTCCGGCTATACCGGGGAGGACGGCTACGAGATTTCCGCCGCCGCCAACAAGATCGGCGAGATCTGGGACACGCTGCTGCTCGACGGCACCGTCAAGCCGATCGGGTTGGGCGCCCGCGATTCGCTGCGCCTCGAAGCCGGCCTGTGCCTCTACGGCCATGACATCGACACCACGACCTCGCCGATCGAGGCCGCGCTCAACTGGTCGATCCAGAAGCGCCGCCGCGAGGAGGGCGGTTTCCCCGGCGCCGCGCGCATTCAGCGCGAGCTTGCCGAGGGCGTCTCGCGCATTCGCGTCGGCCTGAAGCCGGAAGGCCGTGCTCCGGCCCGCGAAGGCACCGAGATCGCGACGCCCGAGGGTGAGGTGATCGGCGTCGTGACCTCGGGCGGCTTCGGCCCGACGCTCAACGGCCCCTGCGCCATGGGCTATGTCGCCAAGGCCCATTCCGCGCCAGGCACGCAGCTCAACCTGATCGTGCGCGGCAAGCCGCTGCCGGCCGTCGTGGCGACGATGCCCTTCGTGCCGAACGGCTACAAGCGCTGATCCCTTTTCCGGACATCTGAAGCCAGGAGGAAACCATGGCCGAGACCCGCTACACTAAGGACCACGAATATATCCGCATCGAGGGTGACACCGGCACCGTCGGCATTTCCGATTACGCGCAGGGCCAGCTCGGCGACGTCGTCTTCGTCGAGCTGCCCGAGATCGGCAAGGCTTTGGCCAAGGGCGGCGAGGCCGCTGTGGTCGAGAGCGTCAAGGCTGCGTCCGAGGTCTATGCCCCGGTTTCCGGCGAGGTCGTCGAGGTCAATGGCGAGCTCGAGGCCGCGCCCGGCACCGTCAACGAGGACCCGGCCGGCAAGGGCTGGTTCCTCAAGATCAGGATCAAGGACGCCGGCGAGCTCGACGCCCTGATGAACGAGGCCGAGTACCAGAACTACGTCAAGACGCTCTGACGAGGCGTCATCCCGCACGCGCTGCGGCACTTGGTGCCGCTGCGCAGATGCGGGACCGTCTTCCGAAAGAAGCGCCTGCTCGTCGCACGATCCCGTGTCTGCGCAACGGCATTTCATGCCGCAGCGCGCACGGGATGACACTCCGAAACGGAATCACCCCATGCGCTATCTCCCGCTCACCGATACCGACCGCGAGGACATGCTCGCGCGGATCGGCGTCTCCGATGTCGACGCGCTGTTCAGCGACGTGCCGGCCGGCAAGCTGCTGAAGGGCCCGGTCGATCTGCCCCGCGCCAAGGGCGAGCTCGAGGTCGAGCGCATCCTCGGCAAGATGGCGGGCAAGAACACCACCGCTTCGGCCGTGCCCTTCTTCGTCGGCGCCGGCGCCTACAAGCACCATGTCCCGGCGACGGTGGATCACCTGATCCAGCGCTCGGAATTCCTGACCAGCTACACGCCCTACCAGCCCGAGATCGCGCAGGGCACGCTGCAATATCTCTTCGAGTTCCAGACCCAGGTCGCGGCGCTGACCGGCATGGAGGTCGCCAACGCCTCGATGTATGATGGCTCGACCGGCACCGGCGAGGCCGTGCTGATGGCGCATCGCGTCACCAAGCGCCGCAAGGCGGTGCTCTCCGGCGGCCTGCATCCGCATTACACCGCGGTCGTCGAGACGCTTTCCGAGATGGCCAGTGACGAGGTCGTGGCGCTGAAGCCCGACGTCTCGGCCCAAGAGGACATCCTCTCCCGGATCGACGACAGCACCTCCTGCGTCGTCGTCCAGTCGCCGGACGTCTTCGGCAACCTGCGCGACCTGAAGCCGATCGCGGAGAAGGCCCATGCCCATGGCGCTCTCCTGATCGCGGTCTTCACCGAGGTCGTCTCGCTCGGGGCCGTCGTGCCTCCGGGCGCGCAGGATGCCGATATCGTCGTCGGCGAGGGCCAGTCGATCGGCAACGCCCTGAATTTTGGCGGCCCCTATGTCGGCCTCTTCGCCGCCAAGTCGAAATATATCCGCCAGATGCCGGGCCGGCTCTGCGGCGAGACTGTCGATTCGACCGGCCAGCGCGGCTTCGTGCTGACGCTCTCGACCCGCGAGCAGCATATCCGCAGGGACAAGGCGACCTCGAACATCTGCACCAATTCCGGCCTCTGCGTGCTGGCCTTCACCATCCATATGACGCTGCTGGGCCAGGCCGGCCTCGCCCGTCTCGCCGAAGTGAACCACGCCAATGCCGTGAAGCTCGCCGACGCGCTCGCGGGCGTCGAAGGCGTGACCGTACTGAACGACAGCTTCTTCAACGAGTTCACCGTGAAGCTGAAGAAGCCCGCGGCCGAGGTCGTCGAGGTGCTCGCCGCCAGGGGCATCCTGGCCGGCGTCCCCGTCTCCCGCCTCTTGCCCAAGGCCGGGCTGGACGACCTGCTGATCATCGCCTCGACCGAGGTGAATACCGATGAAGACCGGGCGGCCCTCGTGGCGGCGCTCGTGGAGGTGCTGTGATGCTGAACCGTCAGGGACGTCCCACCCATGCCGGCGAGGCCTCGCATGAAGAGCACCTCACCTTCACCGGCAACAAGGCTCTCCAGCAGATCGAGCCGCTGATCTTCGAGATCGGCCATCACGAGGCGACCGGCGTCGATATCGACAAGCCCGCCCCGTTCAAGTCGCGCCTCGGCAAGCATGCCCGCCAGGGCGAGATCGGCCTGCCCGGCCTCTCCGAGCCCGAGACGATGCGCCACTATGTGCGCCTCAGCCAGAAGAACTACGGCATCGATACCGGCCTCTTCCCGCTCGGCTCCTGCACGATGAAGCACAATGCCCGCCTCAACGAGAAGATGGCGCGGCTTCCGGGCTTCTCCGACGTGCACCCGCTGCAGCCGACCTCGACCGTGCCCGGCGCGCTCGACCTGATGCTGGAGCTTTCCCGCTACCTGATGACGCTGACCGGCATGCCGGCGGTGGCCCTCTCGCCCAAGGCCGGCGCCCATGGCGAGGCCTGCGGTATGATGGCGATCAAGGCGGCTATCGCGGCAAAGGGCGAGGGCGCGACCCGCAATGTCGTGCTCGTCCCCGAATCGGCCCACGGCACCAACCCGGCGACGGCGGCCCTGATCGGCTTCTCGGTGCGCTCGGTTCCCGCCCGCCCGGACGGCACCGTCGCGGTCGAGGACGTCAAGGCCCTGCTCGGGCCGGATATCGCCGCGATCATGCTGACCAACCCCAACACCTGCGGCATCTTCGAGCCTGAAATCGTCGAGATCGCCGCGGCGATGCATGAGGCTGGCGCCTATTTCTACTGCGACGGCGCCAACTTCAACGCGATCGTCGGCAAGGCGCGTCCGGGCGATCTCGGTGTCGACGCCATGCACATCAACCTGCACAAGACCTTCTCGACGCCCCATGGCGGCGGCGGTCCCGGTGCCGGCCCGGTCGTGCTCTCGGAGCGTCTGGCGCCCTTCGCGCCGGTGCCCTTCATCCATGTCGAGAACGGCAAGCCGCATCTGATCGAGTCGCGCGATGAAGCCCCAGTGGGCAACCAGCCCTTCGGCCGCATGACCGCCTTCCACGGCCAGATGGGCATGTATGTCCGCGCGCTCGCCTACATGCTGAGCCACGGCTCGGACGGCATGCGCCAGGCGTCCGAGGATGCGGTGCTGAACGCGAACTACATCCGTGCCGGCCTCGCCGACCTGATGTCGCTGCCCTTCCCGGACCATCCGTCGATGCACGAGGTGCTGTTCGACGACGAATGGCTGAAGGGCTCGGGCGTCTCGACGCTCGATTTCGCCAAGGCGATGATCGACGAGGGCTACCATCCGATGACGGTCTATTTCCCGCTCGTCGTCCATGGTGCCATGCTGATCGAGCCGACCGAGTCGGAATCGAAGGCGGCACTCGATCTCTTCATCGCGACGCTGCGCGACCTCGCCATCGCGGCCAAGGGCAACGACAAGGAGCGCTTCACCGGCGCCCCGCATCACGCCCCGATCCGCCGCCTCGACGAAACCCGCGCCGCCCGTTCGCCGGTCCTGAAATGGGAAAGGCCGGCCCCGGCCAAGGAAGCCGCGGAATAGGACGCCCGGCCCCGGTCCTGACGAGGGCCGTCAGCATGGTGAAGGGCTTCGCGCCGCTCTTAAGCTTTCCTTGACCATGTGGATCAATGATCGCTCCCGTGCCGCTCCTTGCGGCTCGGGGGTTGCTTCATGTTCGCGCGTAACTGCATCTTCGCCACGGCGGCTGCCGGCTTCCTCGCCGCCACAGCGTTCGGTGCGCGCGCCGAGGAGCCGAACTACGGCCCCAACACCTATGACCGCACGCTTCAGGCGCTCGTGGCGCATGAGGAGATTGCCAGCCGGGGCGGCTGGCCGCAGGTCCCGGCTGCCGTCCGCAACCTGAAACCGGATTCGCAAGGACCCGACGTCGTTGCGCTGAAGCGGCGCCTCGCCGCCAGCGGCGATCTGCCGGCCGATGCGCTGCCGGGCGACGTCTACGACGCCGCCGTCGTCGAGGCGGTGAAGCATTTCCAGCGCCGTCATGGCCTGTCCGACCTCGGCACGGTCGGCCGCCTGACGCTCAAGGCCATGAACACGCCGGTCGAGACGCGCCTCAACCAGCTCACGGCGACGCTGGAGCGGCTGAAGGGCAACGGCTTCAATTTCGCCCATCGCTATGTCGTGGTGAACATTCCCGGCGCCAGCGTCGAGGCTGTCGAGGACGGGCAGGTGCGCGAGCGCCATCTCGCCATCGTCGGCCGTCCCGACCGACCCTCGCCGGTGATCCAGGCCAACATCACGTCGGTCAACCTCAATCCCTACTGGACGGTGCCGATGTCGATCGTGAAGGCCGACGTCATCCCGCATATGCGCAAGGACCCGTCCTTCATCGCCAAGTCGAACATGAAGCTGCTCGGCGCGGAGAACAAGGAGATCGACCCGGCCAGTGTCAACTGGGCGACTCTGACCAACCCCTATTTCTACGTCCGGCAGGAGCCCGGCCCGACCAATTCGCTGGGCCAGCTCAAGATCGACATGCCCAACGGCGAAGCCGTCTATATGCACGACACGCCGAAGAAGACGCTGTTCCGCAACGATGTGCGCTTCAACTCCTCCGGCTGCGCCCGCATCGAAGGTGTGCGCGACCTCGCCGCCTGGCTGCTCGAGGGCACGGAATGGACCCGGGCGGCGATCGAGGACGAGATCGCCAAGGGCGAGCGCAAGAACATCCCCCTCAAGAAGTCGGTGCCGGTGGCCTGGGTCTATCTCACCGGCTGGCAGGGCGGCGACGGCCAGGTCCAGTTCCGCGACGACATCTACGGGCTCGACACGCCGCAGGGCATCGTCACCTCGACGATCCAGCCGCGCAAGCCGAAGCCGAAGGCGCTCGCCATGCCGCGGCCGCGGCCGGCCACCGTCCCGATGACGGCGGCGGGGAATCCGCCGGTGCCGGCGGCGACCGCGAGCAACTGACCCGGTCAGGGCGTCTTCAGGATCGCCATTACGGCGGAGATCGCTTCGCTGCGCGCCTTCGCGTTCGTGCCGATGGTGACCCTGCCGTCTGGCCGCTGCGAATAGGAGGCACGCCGCTGGCGCAGCGGCAAGTCCGGATGGTCGAAATCGTGATAGGCGCCGGGAAAGCCAACGAAGCGCAGCCCGCCACGCTGCGCGAGTTCTTCGCAAGGAGCAGCCGGCGTCCAGTCATCGGCCAGCCCCTGGAAGATTGCCGTGTCGGTCTGCGCGCGCCAGTCTCGCTTCAGCAGGACGCGGCAGCCGGGATAGAAGGCGATGATATGGCGCAGGCGCCCGGCTTCGCGGTCTCCGGCTACGCGGAGCGCCGTCGAGCCGCCATTGGACCAACCGATCAGGCTGATCCGGTCGGCCATGGCGAAATCCTGCCTGCTGAGCCAATCGACCGCCGCGAAGGCGTCGCGGGCGCGGCCGGCCGGCGTCAGCGCGCGGTCGCGTACGTTGCAAAGCGCCTTGATGCCGCGTGGACCGAAGCTGTCGACCAGCAGCACGGCATGGCCGGCTTGAACGAGGCGCCGCGACCAATCGGCCTCGCGCGCGCCGATCTCGCCCGAGCGCGTATAGAGCCCGGCGCAGCCATGCAGGCCGATGACGGCTGGAAAGGGGCCGGCCCCCGGCGGGCGCGCCAGCCAACCGACGAGATCCGGGGAGTCTCGCGACGGCAAGCTCACCTTGTCGAAGGCGTGAGCCGCGCCCGACATGAACAGGAGAAGGGCGGGTACGACCCGTAAGCGGCGGAGCAGGGGGCCGATCATCGCATCAGTTCTCCGGTTCCGGAACGGGATGCCGACGGCTGGCGCCGCATCCCACATCGCGATTCCGGCGGAAGCCGGGCAAAGAAAAACGCCGCGCTCGGTTGAGCGCGGCGTCGAATGGTCGAGCGATCAGGCCGGGCTCAGTTGAGCTTGGCCTTGACCTCGCCCAGCCCGGCGGCGAAGGCGGCGTCGCCCGCCTTGCCGGCCATCTGGCCGCGCAGGATGCTCTCGGCTGCCTTGCTGGCAGCCTCGGCCGCCGCGGCACGAACCTCGGCCTCCGCCTGGCTCTCGGCCTGGGCGATCTTCTCCTCGGCCGCCTTGGTACGGCGGGCGACGAAGTCGGCGAGCTTGGCCTCGGCCTCTGCCGCGAGGCGCTTGGCCTCGTCATTGGCGGACGAGACGATCTCCGCGGCCTCGGCCTCGGCGGCCTTGCGCTTCGAGTCGTACTCGGCCAGCAGCTTCTCGGCCTCCTGGCGCAGGCGGCGAGCCTCCGCCAGCTCCTGAGCAACCCGCTCGCCGCGTGCGTCGAGCCCCTTCACGATCATGCCCGGCACGCCGAACTTGACGAGAATGGCGAGGAAGATGACGAGCGCGACGCCAACCCAGAAAGTATCCATCAGAACTCTCCTCAGCCGCGGGCCAGGGCCTGGTCGACCGCTTCCGTCGCCTCGGCGGCGCTGGGAGCCTGGCCGGTCAGCTTGGTGACGATCGCGACGGCGATGTCGCTGCCGAGACCGCGGACGTTGCTCATCGCCTCGGTCTTGGTCTTGGCGATGGTCGCTTCGGCCTGGGCGAGCTTGGCGGCGAGTTCGGCCTCGGTCGCATGGCGCTGCGCGTCGCTCGCCTTGGCGCCCGTCTCGCGCGCCGTCTGGGCGATGCCCTGGGCGTTCTTGCGGGCTTCGGCGAGGGCCTTCTCATAGGCCTGCGCCATCTCCTCGGCCTTGGCCTGCATCTCGGCCGCCTGGTCGAGGTCTCGGCCGATCGTGCCGGCGCGCTCTTCCAGGATCTCGCCGATGCGCGGCAGCGCGATCCTCGACATCAGCCAGTAGAGCACCGCGAAGGTGATCGCGAGCCAGAACAGGTTGCTGGCGAAATGCGACGGGTCGAAAGGCGGGAAGGAGGCTCCCTCGCCGCTTTCGCCGTGGGTCTGCTCGGCAGCCCGCGCCGCTCCCGCCGCCAGAGTGGCGAACGAGGCGACAGCCAGCGGCCATCCTTGTCGCACGAACCCTGAAGATCGAACCGGCATAGCGTGCCTTTCAGCGCAAAGAAAAGGAACCGTCGCGCGCCTGGCCGAGTGGCCCGAACGCGCGACGAAAAAGCGGTCGACGGAAGCGTCAGACCACGAAGAGCAGCACGAGCGCCACGACGAACGCGAAGATGCCCAGACCTTCGGCGAGCGCCGCGCCGATGAAGGCGCGCGGGAACTGGCCGTCGGCGGCCGACGGGTTGCGCAGGGCGCCCGAGAGGAAGTTGCCGAAGATGGTGCCGACGCCGATGGCGGCGAGGCCCATGCCGAGCGAGGCGAGGCCGGCGCCGATGAACTTGGCTGCAACAGGATCCATGATGTTTCTCCAGTGGGAAGGCTAAAGGGCGGGTTGAACTCGTCCGGGCGCTGGACCGGCCTCAGTGGCCGGGGTGCAGCGCGTCGTTGAGATAGACGCAGGTCAGGATCGCGAAGACATAGGCCTGCAGGACGGCAACGAGGACCTCGAGCGCCGTCAGCGCGACCGCCAGCAGCAGCGGCAGCGGCGCGATCGCATAGTTCAGCACGGCGCCCGAGCCCAGCAGCACGACGACGAAGCCGCCGAAGACCTTGAGCGCGATATGGCCGGCGAGCATGTTGCCGAAGAGACGAAGGGACAGCGAGACCGGGCGCGAGACGAAGGAGACGATCTCGATCAGCACCACGAAGGGCAGGAGCCAGCCCGGCACGCCCGACGGCACGAACAGGCCGAAGAAATGGCTGCCGTGCTTGGCGATGCCGTAGATCAGCACGACGCTCATCACCAGGACCGCGAGAGCCGCGGTGACGATGATCTGGCTGGTGACGGTGAAGGAGCCGGGCAGGAGGCCGAGCAGGTTCGAGGCCAGCACGAACATGAACAGCGAGAACACGAAGGGGAAGAACTTCATGCCTTCCTTGTTCATCACGCCGGTCAGTGTCGATGCGACGAACTCGTAGACCATCTCGGCGAGCGACTGCAGCCGGCCGGGGACGACCGCGCGCTGGCTCGAGCCATAGACCATGATCGCCGAGACGACGGCGACCACGATCACCATCCACAGCGAGGTGTTGGTGAAGGACAGGTTGAGGCCGAAAGGCTTCAGTTCCACGATCGGATTGATGTGGAATTGGTGGATCGGATCGATTCCGCCGCCAGCCGCCATGGTCTCGTCCCTCGTCGCGCGGCCTCGAGGCCGCCCCTACGGTCAATCTCTCTTCGGATCGCCCTTCGACCCGGAGGTCGGGCGCGAGCCGAGCCGATAGACGGATCTGAAGCCCGCGATGGTTCCGATCACCATGAAGGTGATCAGCAGGAACGGGGACGTTCCAAGCCATCGGTCGCCGAGATACCCGATCAGGGCACCCGCGATGACGCCGCCTGCAAGATCCGTCGCGGCGCGAAAGCCTGAGGACATCGCGCCCGCGAGGGCCTTGTCCTCTCCAGCCGGACCCGCGCCCGGCTTTTCGCTCTCCTCCGCCCGCTTGATTGCGGACTTCAGCGAGCCCAGTCTTGCGCGCAACTCCGAGTCTGAGGCGTTGGGGTCGGGTTCAGACATGGTTCTGGCTCCGTCTTGATCGCGAAAGCGCCGCGATCCGGCGAAAAACCACTATAACCTCGTCCAAACCCGCGCATCGAGCCGTCGTCAGCACGGCCTCCTTTATTGGCAGCCCCCGGCGCTGTCAAGGCAGGTGGATAATGTCTAACGCATTGGAATGTCTATAATTTCTGGCAAACTGCGACATTCTTGCCGCATTGCGGCAGCGAATGTGGCATTTTTTCAGCGGCGCGTGGCCCGTTTCCGTCGCTGCGCCGCGCCGCCCCGGGACGGCCGCAGAGGCCGGTCGCGCCGGCTATCCCGCCTCGCGGATGCGCTCGGCGGTGGCCAGGTCGACCGAGACCATCTGGCTGACGCCGCGCTCGGCCATCGTGACGCCGAACAGGCGCTCCATCCGCGCCATGGTGATCGGATTGTGGGTGATCAGGATGAAGCGCGTCTGGGTGTTGCGCGCCATCTCGACCAGCAGGTCGCAGTAACGCTCGACATTCGCGTCGTCGAGCGGGGCGTCGACCTCGTCGAGCACGCAGATCGGCGAGGGGTTGGTCAGGAAGACCGCGAAGATCAGCGCCGTCGCGGTCAGCGCCTGCTCGCCGCCGGAAAGCAGCGTCATCACCTGCGGCTTCTTGCCGGGCGGGCGGGCGAAGATCTCGAGGCCCGCCTCCAGCGGATCCTCCGAATCCACCAGCCGGAGCTCGGCCTCGCCCCCGCCGAACAGGATGCCGAAAAGCTGCTGGAAATGGCCGTTGACGATCTCGAAGGCGGCGATCAGCCGTTCGCGCCCCTCGCGGTTGAGCGCGCCGATCGCCTGCCGGAGCCGTCGGATCGCCTCCGTCAGGTCGTCGCGCTCGGATGACAGCCCCTCGCGCTTGCTCCTGACCTCGGTCAGTTCCTCCTCGGCGCGCAGGTTGACGGCGCCGAGCCGCTCGCGCTCGCCCTTGAGGTTGGCGAGGCGCCGTTCGACGGCGTCCGCATCCGGCAGCGGGTCTCCCGCCTTGTGCCCGGCAATGGCCTGCAGCCCGTCGAGCCCGGTTTCGAGCCCCTCCTCGATCTGGCGCGCGATGTCGGCGACACGCTGGCGCGCGGCATCGCGGCGCGCCTCGGCGGAAGCCCGCCGCTCGCGCGCGCCGGCCAGCCCTTCCAGCGCGATGCGCGCCTGCCGGTCGGCATCCGCCAGAGTGGACTCGCCGGAAGCCAGCCTGTCGGCCGCCTCGCGCCTTGCCGCCTCGGCCTGCTCGATCTCGGCGACCATCCGCCTGCGTTCGCTCAGGAAGATATCGGGCGCCTCCAGCAGCGCTTGTCGCTCGGCGGTGGTGGCGGCGATTCGCTGCCGGCTCTCCTCGGCGCCCTGGCTGCTGGCATCCGCACGCTTGCGCCAGGCCTGTGTTTCCTCGGCGATGGCGGCGCGCCGGCGCAGGCGCAGCTCGGACTCCCGCGCCAGGGTCTGGAGCCGGGCACGGGCGTCCGATGCCGCGGCGCGCCGCTCTCCCAGAGTGGCCCGCGCCTTCAGCAGCGCCGTTTCAAGCTCCGCCGAAACGGGCAGGTCTGCCAGGGCCTTCTCCTGTTCCGCGGCCTGCGCGCGGGCCTCGGTCACGCTCTGGCCGAGCCGGCCGATTGCCTCCGTCAAGCCGGAGAGGCGGGCAGCCGTTTCGGCCGCCTTGCGCTCGGCCGCGGCAAGCTGGTCGCGGCTCAGGTCGAATTGCCGGCGGGCCTGCCGCGCCGCCTCGATCGCCGCGGTCTCGGCCGTCGCCGCGTCACGCGTCTCCGCGGTCGCGGCCTCCAATGTCTTGCGCATCGCCTCGGCCACCTCGCGGGCGGCGAGCGCCTCGCGCTGGAGGTCGTCGAGCCGGTTCTTTTCGGCGAGCCGCCGTGCAGCGGGCGAGGGGGCCTCGGCGGCGCTGGTGAAGCCGTCCCAGCGCCAGATGTCGCCCTCTCGCGAGACCAGGATCTGCCCCGGCGCGAGCCGGGCGTACAGGTTCTCGCCCTCGGCGCGCGCGACGACGCCGATCTGCGCAAGGCGGCGCGCCAGCGCGGGCGGGCCTTTCACATGCAGGGCGAGCGACTCGGCGCCGGCCGGCAGGGCGGGATCGCGGTCCCCGACGCCGGTCTCGCGCCAATGAGCCGGTGCGGCCGTATCGGCCGATGCATCGAGATCGTCGCCGAGCGCCGCACCCAGCGCGATCTCGAATCCCTTGGCGACCCGGACCGCCTCGACGATCGCCGGCCAGCGGTCCCCCGCCGCCGGCGCCAGCAGCTTGCGCAGCGTGCCGACCTCGGTCTCGAGCCGCTGCGCCTTGCGATCGGCCTCGGCGAGCGGCCCGCGCATCCGGGCCTCGCTCTCCCGGGCGCCCGCGAGCCCTGCACGCGCCACCGCTGCCTGCGTATCGGCCGCCTGCATGGCGGCTTGCGCGACGGCGAGAGCCTGGCGCAACCCGTCCAGCGGCGCGCCGGTGCTGGCGGCTTCGATCGCGGCCTGGTCGCGCTGGAGCTTGTCGCGCTCGGCGCCGGCACGTCCCTCGCGCTCGCGTGTCTCGCGCAGGGTCCGTTCCAGCGCACCGCGCCGCGCGGCAAGGTCGGAGAGGGCGGCCTGCGCGGCTGTCTGCTCGGCCTCGGCGGCGGCGAGCGCCTGCTCGGCCTGGTCCAGGACTGCCGAAGCCGCCTCGGTGCTGCCGCCGCTGCCCGCGCTCTCGCGGGCGAGCACGGCGTCCTCCTCGGCGAGGCGCGCGAGGCTCTCGCCCGCGTCGCGGCCGATGCTTTCCTGCCGGGTCAGATCGATCTGCAGTTCGGCAAGGCGCCTGCCGAGTTCCTCGGCCCGCTGCCTGGCACGGCGGTTCTCGGCTTCGATCTCGTCGAGGCCGCGCTTCAGCCGCACCAGCGCGGCAGCCGCCGCAGCTTCGCTCTCGCGCAGCGCCGGCAGCTCATGCGCGGCAATCGCCTGACGCTTCGCGGCCTCCGCCTGGATGCCGGTCTGATCGGCGACCGCGCGCTCCGTCTCTTCCAGCACATGCTCGGCCTGGGCCTGATGGGCCCGCGCTTCATGGAGCGCGATCAGCGCCAGCATCGCCTCGGCGCGGCGGATATCGGCGGCGAGGCTGCGATAGCGCCCGGCCTGCCGGGCCTGTCGCTGCAGCGCCTCGATCTGCCCATCGATCTCGCCGAGTACATCCTCGAGCCGGGTCAGGTTCTCCTCGGCGCCCCTCAGCCGGAGCTCGGCCTCGTGGCGGCGGCTGTGCAGCCCGGCGATGCCGGCGGCGTCCTCCAGGATACGCCGGCGCGACTGCGGCTTGGCCGAGATGATCTCGCTGATCTGCCCCTGCCGGACGAGTGCCGGCGAACGTGCTCCGGTCGCCGCATCGGCGAAGAGGAGCTGCACGTCCCTGGCTCGCACCTCCTTGCCGTTGACGCGGTAGGTCGAGCCCTCTTCGCGTTCGATCCGGCGCGTGATCTCGAGTGTCTCCGCCTCGTTGAAAGCGGCGGGCGCCTTGCGATCGCTGTTGTCGAGAGTCAGCGCGACCTCGGCCATGTTGCGGGCCGGGCGCTCGTTCGAGCCGCCGAAGATGACGTCGTCCATGCCCGAGCCGCGCATGTTCTTGAACGAACTCTCGCCCATCACCCAGCGCAGCGCCTCGACCAGGTTGGACTTGCCGCAGCCATTCGGCCCGACGATGCCGGTCAACCCCGGCTCGATCGGGAATTCCGTCGGCTCGACGAAGGTCTTGAAGCCGGTGAGCTTGAGCCGCGTCAGCTGCATGGAGGCGCGCCGCGGGCTTGAAACGCGTCAGCCCCCGCCCTGCGCGGCCGCATAGCGGCGCCGCGCGGGGCGGGGGCTGGGAACGATCGGTCCTGGCGAGGGCGCGTCGACGCGCCCCGCTCACTTGGCGAGCAGCGGCTCCAGCACCTTGTCGAACTCGGCGATCGAGACTGCACCGGAGACTTTCTGGCCGTTGACGAAGAAGGTCGGCGTCGCGTCGACGCCGGCCTTGGCGCCGCCGTCCTTCACCTGGGTAATGGCGTCATAGATGTCCTGCCTTTTCAAGCAGGCCTCGAAGGATTCCTGGGTGAAACCGGCCTGCTTCACCAGCGTGGAAAGCGCATCGACCGGCTTGTCGACGAAGGCCCAGTTCTTCTGCTGCGCGAACAGCAGGTCGGTCATCGGGTAGTATTTGTCGTTGCCGTTGCAGCGCGCGAGCATGAAGCCGGCCATCGCCAGGGGGTCGAGCGGGAATTCGCGCAGCGTGAAGCGGATCTTGCCGGTGTCGATGTACTTCTTCTTCAGCTCCGGCCAGGTCGTCTCATGGAAATGGGCGCAGTGAGAGCAGGTCATCGAGGCGTATTCGATCACGGTCACCTTGGCGTCGGCGGGGCCGAGCCAGACATCGCCGAGCGGGCCCGCGTCGGGAAGCTTGGTCTGGGCGCGGGCGGCGGATGTGCCGATCAGCGCGGCGGCGGCGATCCCGGCTGCGCCGGTCAGGAGCTGTCGCCTGTTCGTCATCGTGATGGGTCCTCGAAGGTCAAAGGTCGCAAGCGGGAGCTATAGAGGCCGGCGCATTGTGGCAAGAGCGCATCGGCGCCTGCGGCGTTTGCTCACGAAGCCGTGTCAATCGCGGCCTTCGCCGCTCTGACGACGCCCCTGCTGCGCCACCGCGCGGCCGAGCCGGGCCAGCGCCTGCCGCAATCCCTCGTCCGCGATCGCCGAGACCTGGCCGTCGATCCGTGCCTGCGCCGCCGGGTCGAGCGCCGGCGCCGGTCCTGCTGCGGCGGGGGGAGGCGCAACGGGCCCCTGCTTCAGCACCAGCTTGCCGACGGCCCGCCAGCCGAGATGGGTGTTGACGCGCTCGACCACGAGCGGGCCGAGCTGCTGCATCTCCAGCGCGAAGGCGCCTTCGACCCGGACCACCATCGTCGCCGGCTCCGCCACCTCGCCGGGCGCCGGGCGCCGCTTGGGCCACTCGATCTTGAGCGGGCGGGAGCGCTGGCCCAGCCTCTCGCCGACGATCTCCGGCCACAGCGTCACGATGGCCCGCGTCGCAAAACCCTGTGCCGCGAGCACGGGGGCGATACAATCCTCGATCAGCTCTGCGAGTGGCTTGGCGGACATGGCCTATTGTGCGCGAGGCGACGGCGGCGTGGCAAGCGCGGCGGCGGGGAGGCCGTTGCCGCTCCGACGCCTTTTCAGACGCAGAGGCTCTCGATAGGGTTCGACCGGCTCCGACCGTCGGAAGGCCAGGTCGGGCCGATGGCCTGCCAAGGGATTGCTGCGAGGGAAATCACCGATGGCGAGGTCGTCTCTCTTTGGCCTGGCGCTGGCCGTTCTGCTCGCGCTCCTTGCGGCTCCGGCCCTCGCATGTGCCGGCGCCGACGATTGCGTCGAGGGTCTCGTCTTCAAGCACTACGCGTCGGAAGGGCGTGCGAAAGGCGTCATGGCGGTCTTCCTGCACGGCGACGTATCGAACGGCCGCAATGGCGACTACATGCTCAGCTCGGCGCAGAGGTTCGTGAAAGACGTGCCTGGCGCCGATGCGGTGGTGCTGCTCAGGCCGGGGTATTTCGATCGCGACAATCGCAGGAGCGCGGGGACGGATTGCGGACGCCGCGATTGCTATACCAGCGAGGTCGTCGCGACCGTCGCGGACGCCATCGCGCAGCTGAAGGAGCGCTTCCGTGCGACGACGGTGCTGGGGTTCGGGCACTCGGGGGGATCGGCCATCCTCGCCAATGTCATGGGCCGGCGCCCGGGCCTGCTGCACGGTTCGGTGCTGACCTCCTGCCCGTGCGACATTCGGAGCTGGAAGCCGAATTGGAGGCACAGCCTCTCGCCCCTCGATGCCGTCGCGGGCGTGGCGAAGACGGCAAAGGTGGTCGCCGTTACCGGTCGAGACGACGACAATACGGCGCCACCGATTGCTGAGCGCTATGTCGACGCGCTCAAGGCCGCGGGCAAAGATGCAAGACTTGTCGTCGTCGACGGAACGCATGACTACCGAACCGTCCGCGGCGCAGGGCTTGATGCCCTCGAGACAATGGCGGGCCAGCCACGCTGAGCAGGGCTGCTCGTTCGCGAGATCTGGTTGTCCACAAGCGGCCTGTGCGGCGATTGAAGGCGCCGTCGTTCAGCTTGAGCGCTTGCTCCGCCGGTCGAATGCTCGAGCCGACGTCGCGGAATCCCTTGCGAGAAATTCTAGAAGAGTTCCCTGATCCCGCGCTCCGGCGTCGCGATTCGAGCCAGATAGCGCAGCTCGCCGCCTCGTGTGACAGCTGGTGGCCGGTCGACGGCGAGCTCCCGCAACAGCGCCGCGATCCTCTCGGGCTCGGGATGCTCCAGAGAAAAATCGCACAGCCGCGCGCCCATATCCGGGATCGAGGCCATCGCGCGCGGCTTGCCGCGCCGGTCGATGATCGACGGGGCGGCGCCGTCGAGCGGTAGCGAGCCGTCATCGGGAATGGCAAAGTCGAAGCTCGGCGCCTCCATCGGCAGGACCACCTTCCGTCCGAAAATCGTTTCGCGGCTCTCGATCACGCCGTCGATGTCGTCGGTTCTGGCGACCCAGCCGCGGAGCCGTCGGCCGGCATCCCAGTCGCGCCTGACCTGGCGCTGGTCGTCGAGGCCGAACCAGCGTGCCCGGCCGGGGCTGCGGCCGTCCGGGTCGAGGGCGACGATCTCCAGATAGACCGTGCCTCCGAGCTGGAGCAGGTGGTTGTAAGTGCCCATATAGCCGTGCCGCTGCCCGAACGGGACGTCGAGGTCGAGGCAGGCCCGGACATGGTCGACCCCCTCCGCCAGGGTGGGGGCGATGACGCTGAGGTGGTCGAGCGCGAGCATGGCCCATCAGTGAAGCCGACCGCGGGCGCTGTCCATCGAAAGGCGTGCCTGGCGGGATCGATTGCCGTCCGGGCCTTTCGCAGCCACGCTCCGTCGCGCTACATCGGCGGCATGGACGCTCCCGTTCCGGCTCCACGCGCCGCCGACCTCCTCGCCTGGTACGACCGGCATCGCCGCGCCTTGCCGTGGCGGGCGGGAGCGGGCGAGCGCCCCGATCCCTACCGCGTCTGGGCATCCGAGATCATGCTGCAGCAGACCACGGTCGCGGCGGTGAAGCCCTATTACGAGCGCTTCATGGCCCGCTTCCCGACCGTGCGGGCGCTGGCCGAAGCCCCGTCCGAGGAGGTCATGCAGGCCTGGGCCGGACTCGGCTATTACTCCCGCGCCCGCAACCTCCATGCCTGCGCGCAGGCGGTGGTGGCGGAGCATGCCGGCCGCTTCCCCGATACCGAAGAAGCCCTGCGCGCCTTGCCCGGCATCGGCGCCTATACGGCCGGCGCCGTCGCAGCGATAGCCTTCGACCGGCCGGCGGCCGCGGTGGACGGCAATGTCGAGCGTGTGATGACCCGGCTTTTCGCCATCGAGGACGCCTTGCCCGGTGCGCGGCCGCAGGTCCGGGACAAGGTGCTGGCGCTGCTGCCGCATGACCGGCCTGGCGATTTCGCTCAGGGCCTGATGGATCTCGGCGCCACCATCTGCACCCCGCGCAATCCGGCCTGCGGGCTCTGCCCATGGCGCGAGCCCTGCCGGGCACGGATCGAGGGCACGCAGGAGAGCTTTCCGCGCAAGGCGCCGAAGAAGGCCGGAATCACGCGCTACGGCGCAGCCTTCGTGCTGATCCGCGCCGACCGCGCGATCCTGCTGCGCACGCGCCCGGCGAAGGGCCTGCTCGGCGGCATGGCGGAGGTGCCGACCAGCGAATGGCGGGCCGATTACGAGCTCGACGGCGCGGCGCAGGATGCGCCGCTGCCGCTGCGCTGGCACAGGCTCGCGGAGCCGGTGCGCCACGTCTTCACCCATTTTCCGCTGGAGCTGACCGTGTTTACGGCCGAGGTGCTGCCACGGACCGCGCCGCCTGCCGGTATGCGTTTCACGCCCCTGGCGGCGCTCGCCGGCGAGCCCCTGCCCAGCCTGATGCTCAAGGTGGTGGAACGCGCCGGGCTTGCCGGCCGAAAGGCGAGCTGAAGCCTCGCCTGCCAACGGAAACCGACAAGCGCTCAGCCCGCCTTGGCGAGCTCGCTGCGGGCGGCGCTGCGGAAAACGTCGATCGAGACGAGCTTGTCCGCGCGCTCGACATGCCAGAAAGTCCAGCCGTTGCAGGCGGGCAGGCCCTGCGCCAGCGCGCCGACCTTGTGGATCGAGCCGATCGCCGGGCCCAGCATCAGGGTGCCGTCGGCGCGCACCACCGCCTTGTGGCGGCGCTTCTCGTCGATCACCGTCTCGCCGGCCTTCACCAGCCCAGCCTCGACGATGCTCAGGAAGGGGATGCGCGGCTCGGAGCGTTTCGAAGGCGCTGCCGCGAAGGCTTCCGGCGCCAGCGGCTGCACCGCGGCGATGCGCTCGCGCGCCGCCTTGGCATAGACCTCTTCGCGCTCCAGGCCGATGAAACGGCGGCCGAGCGCCTTGGCGACTGCGCCGGTCGTGCCGGTGCCGAAGAACGGATCGAGGATCACGTCGCCGGGGTTCGAGGCCGAGAGCAGCACGCGTGCCAAGAGCGCTTCCGGCTTCTGCGTCGGATGGACCTTGGCCCCTGCGGCGTCCTTCAGGCGCTCATCGCCGGTGCAGAGCGGCAGATACCAGTCGGAGCGCATCTGCAGGTCGTCGTTGCCGCCCTTCAGCGCCTCGTAATGGAAGGTGTATTTCGAGCTTTCGCCGCGCGCCGCCCAGATCAGCGTCTCATGCGCGTTGGTGAAGCGCCGCCCGCGGAAGTTCGGCATCGGATTGGCCTTGCGCCAGACGATGTCGTTCAGCATCCAGTAGCCGAGATCCTGCAGGATCGCGCCGACGCGGAAGATGTTGTGGTAGCTGCCGATCACCCACAGCGCGCCGTCCGGCTTCAGCACCCGGCGCGCGGCGGCGAGCCAGGCCCGCGTGAAGGCGTCGTATTCGGCGAAGGAGGCGAACTTGTCCCAGTCGTCGTCGACCGCGTCGACGAGGCTGTCGTCGGGCCGGCGCAGGTCGCCGCCGAGCTGGAGATTGTAGGGAGGATCGGCAAAGATCAGATCGACGCTCGCCGACGGCAGCGCGTTCATCGCCGCGACGCAGTCGCCGACGATAATCTGATCGAGCGGCAGCTCCTGAGGAACGCCGTTCTGTTCGGGAAGGCCCTTGGCCTTCATCCGAGCCCCCAGCGCGGGCCGTCCGGTACGCGAAACCTGAATCCGGACGGGAGCGCTGGCGGTCCCGGTACGCGAGATACCCATGACGCCAAGACCGTTACGCAACTTCAACGAGCGCGATACTGGCGAGTCAGGGTAAAGGCGGGGTTTCCGGTTTGAAAAAAATGCGTGCCATTCTGGGGCTGCAGTTTTTGCCTAGCCCTTTGGCAGAAAAAGGAAATTCGTAAACGGGCGTTAACCGGCGAACGTGCCCTTGGGGCAGCCCGGGCCGCGTCCTACCGGAACCAGACGCCCTTCACCGGTGCGAAGGAATAGCGGTGCTCGGGGCAGGGGCCGTGGTCCGCGATGGCGCGGCGGTGGCGCGGCGTCGCATAGCCGGCATGGTCGGAGAAACCATAGGCCGGGTAGTGTCGGCAGAGCCGCGCCATCATCCGGTCCCGCGTCACCTTGGCGACGATCGAGGCGGCGGCGATCGAGGCTATCGCGCCGTCGCCCTCGATGATCGCCTCGCAGCCGCAAGCCAGCGACGGCGGATCGTTGCCGTCGACCAGAACATGCAGCGGCGCGAGCGGCAGGCCGGCGACGGCGCGGCGCATCGCCAGCAGTGTCGCCTGCCGGATATTGACGCTGTCGATCTCGATCGCGGTGGCACTGGCGACGGAGACGGCGAGCGCCCGCTCCATGATCTCGCCGAACAGCTCCTCGCGGATCGGCGCCGCCAGCTTCTTCGAATCGTCGAGCCCGTCCGGCACGCGTGCGGGATCGAGAATCACCGCGGCGACGACGACTGGGCCGGCCAGCGGCCCGCGCCCGACTTCGTCGACGCCGGCGAGCGGCCAGCGGCCTTCGGTGATGGCGAGCGTCTCGCGGCTGAAATCGGCGGGCATGGCGGGGTTATGCAACGGATAGGCTGCCGGTGCCAGAGGGCCGGCGAGTGCTCCGGCATAGAACGAAAACGGAGATGGCGCTGCGTGAAGCCTGTCTCCCGATAGGAGAGGGGTTCCCGCGCTGCCTTCGCCAGCGCGCAATCTGCCCGCGACGACTGCCGACTCAAAACAGGCTGAGCTGCGCTTTCTCCTTCTCCAGCTTGACGAACAGGTCGGTGCGCAGCCGCCGGCGCGCCGTATCGAAGCCGATGCGCTCGGCCGCCATCTCGAAGCGCCGGCCGACCATCCAGGCATAGGGCCCCGAGCCCACCATGCGCTGGCCCCATTGCGAATCGTAGTCCTTGCCGCCGCGGGTGGAGCGGATCAGCGACATCACATGCCGCAGCTTGTCGGGGTGATGCGTCAGCAGCCATTCCTGCACGATGTCGCGCACTTCGAGCGGCAGCCTGAGCAGCACATAGCCGGCTTCGCGCGCGCCGGCCGCCTTGGCCGCATCCAGGATGCGTTCGATCTCATGCTCGTTGATCGCCGGGATGATCGGCGCCACCAGGACCGTCACCGGGATGCCGGCTTCCGACAGCTTCCGGATCGTCTCCAGCCGTTTCGGCGGCGAGGCGGCGCGCGGCTCCATGCCGCGCGCGACCTTCGGGTCGAGCGTCGTCACCGAGAGCGCGACCTTGACCAGTCCTTTCGCCGCCATCGGCGCGAGGATGTCGATGTCGCGCTGAACCAGCGCCGATTTGGTGACGATGCCGACCGGATGGTTGAACTTCGCCAGCACCTCCAGCACCTGCCGCATGATCCTGAGCTTCTTCTCGATCGGCTGGTAGGGATCAGTATTGGTGCCGATCGCGATGGTGCGCGGCTGGTAGGACGGCGAGGACAGCTCCTTCTCCAGCAGAGCGGCCGCATCGGGCTTGGCCGTCAGCTTGCTTTCGAAGTCGAGCCCCGGCGAGAGCCCGAGATAGGCGTGGGTCGGCCGCGCGAAGCAGTAGACACAGCCATGCTCGCAGCCGCGATAGGGATTGATCGAGCGGTCGAAGGAGATGTCCGGCGAGTCGTTGCGCGTGATGATGCTGCGCGCCTTCTCATAGGCGACCTCGGTCCGGAAAGGCGGCAACTCGCCGAGCGAGCCCCAGCCGTCATCCTCGGCGACGCGTTGCTCGGCCTCGTAGCGGCCGCCGGGATTGATCGTGGCGCCCCGGCCCCGCCGCCGCTCGGGATCGATGCGGTGTCCGGCATGGGCGAGCGGATCGGCCGGTGCCACGCGCGCCGAGATCGACATCGACTCGCTGTCCTGGCGCCGGAGCGGCTGGGCCGTCGGCATCGGCCGGGAGGTCGGTCTGGCCTGGCGCATGGCTGTTCGATCCCGTCGGACGCCGGGAATCGGCGCCCGTCTCTTGCTGGAATGTGAACATAAGGAGAACAAAAGGCAAGTGGCAGGATTGCGGCATGCTGCGCTGCGCCATAGACATTGCGTATGCTCACTGCCGTGATCCGCGCGCCCGGCTCGGCGCACGCTTTGGCCGCCACCTTCTCCGTGCTGATTCCCGCGGTGGCGGACGGCTTCCTCGGGCATGCGGTCGTTGTTGACACCCGGGGCGAGAACGATCTGGAGCGCATCGCCGATGCGACGGGGGCAAGCTACCTGCGCGCCGGCGCGGCGGAAGCCTGGCAGGGCGGTGCTGCGGCGGCGCGCGGCGACAGGCTGCTGCTGCTCGATTCCGGCGATGTGCCGCAGCTCCATTGGGTCGAGGCGGTCGAGCGTCATCTGCTGACCGCGCCCGGCATTCCCGCATTGCTGCCTCTGCGGGGCCTTGGCCGTTCGCTGCGGGAACGCGCCGCCATCATCTGCGAGCCCCGCGCGCTGAGGCCTGGCCTTGTCGTGCCGAAGGGTGCTGCGATCCTGGGCCGACTCGCGGCGTCGCCGCAACGCTTGCCCGTCGGCCGAGAGCGCGCCGACGGTTAGCGCAGGCCCGCATGTCTGCCCGTCGCGGCGTCGCCGTGACGGGTCGGTGCTGGCTCTGCCGGAAGACGCTCGGCAGCCCGGAAAAGAAGCGCCCCGCCAGCAGGGCTGGCGGGGCGAGAAGGGGCTCGAAACAGGAGAAGTGCCCTCATTCGTCGCGGCCGCAGGCGGGGCGGTTCAACGCGTCGCAAAAAAAATCGTCGGGTCGCGCCGATGAGGCGCGCCGTCAGACCTGATTGCGGAACGTATCGCAGCTCTGCATGGAGCCCGACTGGAAGCCGGTGTTGAACCACTTGGTCCGTTGCGCCGACGAGCCATGGGTGAAGGAGTCCGGCACGACGACGCCTTGCGCAGCCTTCTGCAGCTTGTCGTCTCCGATGGCCGAGGCGGTCCGGATCGCCTCCTCGATATCGCCCTGGTCGAGACGGCCCATCGCCTCGATGTTGTGCGCCCAGACGCCGGCGAAGCAATCGGCCTGCAGCTCGATCCGCACCGAGATCGCGTTCGAATCGCGCTCGGAGGAGCGTTCCCGCAACTGATTGGCGCGCGGCAGGATGCCGATCAGGTTCTGGATGTGATGGCCGACCTCATGGGCGATGACATAGGCATAGGCGAAGTCGCCGCCACCGCCGAGCTTGCGCTGCATCTCCTGGAAGAAGGAGGTGTCGAGATAGACCTTGCGGTCGTTCGGGCAGTAGAACGGCCCCATCGCCGCCTGCGCCACGCCGCAGCCGGAGCGGTTGATCCCCGAATAGAGCACGAGCTGAGGCGCCTGGTAGCGGGTGTTGGCCTGCTGCGGCAGCACCTTGGTCCAGACGTCCTCGTTCTGCGCCAGCACGGCCGAGACGAAGCGTCCCATCTGGTCCTGCGGCGGACCCGACGACTGGCGCGTCTGCGGCGTCTGCTCGCGCCCGCCGATGCCGCCGATCATCTCGGCGCCGCCGATCAGGATCCGCGGATCGATGCCGAGCGCCCAGCCGAGCAGGCCGAGCACCACCATGGTGCCGATGCCGATGCCGCCGCGGCCGCCGGGCATGCCCGCGAAGCCGCCGCCGCCGCCGCTTCCGCGCCGGTCCTCGACATTGTCGGACTGGCGATAGTCTTCCCACTGCATGTCAGGGCCCCCGACGAAACTCTTCGCAATTTCGCCAAGAGAGACGACGAACTCAAGAGGCGACGAATTCCGGCATCCTCACCGGCGACGGCTGAACGCGGGCTGACTGCGCCGGTTCCGTATCCGCTGCTGCGGCGCCACCGCTCGAGCCCCGGCGCCGCGCGGGCAGGTCGCTCCCGGTTCCCCGTGCTATTGTCCTTCGGTGTCGAGCGCGGCCTTCAAGGCGCGCAGGTCGCGCCAGCTCAGGCGCTTGTCGAGCGGCCGGCGCAGCAGATAGGCCGGGTGCAGCGTCGCGATCGCGCGGATGCGCCGGGCGCCCGTGTCGTATTCCACCCATTTGCCGCGCGAGGCCATGATGCCCTTGAAGCCGAGCAGGCCCTGGGCCGACGGGGCGCCGACGCAGACCAGGATGTCCGGGTCCGCAAGTTCTATCTGGCGCTGGATGAAGGGCAGGCAGATCGCCACTTCCTGCGGCGTCGGAGTCCGATTGCCAGGCGGGCGCCAGGGCAGCAGGTTGGCGATGTAGACATCGTCCTTCCGGCTGAGCCCGATTGCCGCCAGCATTCGGTCGAGCAACTGGCCCGAGCGGCCGACGAAGGGCAGGCCGATGCGATCCTCGTCGGCGCCGGGCGCCTCGCCGACCATCATCACCCGCCCGGCCGGATTGCCGTCGGAAAAGACGAGGTTCTTGGCAGTGGCCTTGAGCGCGCAGCCCTCGAACCTGGCCAGCGCCTCCCTGAGCTCGTCGAGCGTGCGCGCCTCGCGCGCCAGGGCGCGCGCGGTCAGCGCGGCGTCGTCGGGGGCAGTGGCGGCGGCCGCGATCGGGCGGCTCGCGGCCAGCCGCACCGGGCTCCCCGGCGTCCGGACAGGGGAGAGCGGCGTGCGCTGGGCCGGCGGTGATGCGGGTTCGGCAAATTGATCGTGCGGCTCGTCGTCCAGCGCTTCCGTCACGCCCATCTCGGCGTACCAGCTCAGGAGCTCATAGGGGCTCGGCTCGTCTGGAGGGGCTGCGTCGGACAGGCTCATCGCGGCATCCTATACGCTGCAAAGCCGGTTCGCGAGCCTTCGCGGTTGCAAAGCGGCCCATAGGCTTGGATAGAGGTTTTCCAGACTGGATAGCGCCCGGCGTTGAGCGGGCGGGCAAGATGGTTTATATATAAACTAATTGAGTGATGCGTTTTCGCATGCGGAGGACGGGATGGATCTGAAGGAAGCGCAGAGCGAACCGCGCGAGAGCATGGACTACGATGTCGTCATCGTCGGTGCCGGCCCGGCAGGGCTCGCCGCCGCCATCCGTCTGAAGCAGCTCGACGAGACGATATCCGTCGTCGTGGTCGAGAAGGGTGCGGAGGTCGGCGCCCACATCCTCTCCGGCGCGGTCATCGACCCGATCGGCCTCGACCGGCTGGTGCCGGACTGGCGCGACGATCCCGAGCGGCCCCTGACCACCGAGGTCAAGGAGGACGTCTTCTATTTCCTGACCGAGCCGAACGGCATCCGCCTACCGAATTTCGGCATGCCGTCGCTGATGAACAATCACGGCAATTTCGTCGGCTCGCTCGGGCTGGTGGCGAAGTTTCTGGCGGCGCGGGCCGAGGCGCTGGGCGTCGAGATCTATCCGGGATTCGCCGCCGCCGAACTACTCTACAACGAGGATGGCTCGGTCGCCGGCATCGCCACCGGCGACATGGGCATCGCCAAGGACGGCACCGTTTCCGACCGCTTCACCCGCGGCATGGAACTGCGCGGGCGCTATACCCTGCTGGGCGAGGGCGCGCGCGGCTCACTCTCGAAGATCGCGATCCGGAAGTTCGGCCTCGACGAAGGCCGCGAGCCGCAGAAATACGGCATCGGCCTGAAGGAACTCTGGCAGGTCAAGCCGGAGAAGTTCCACAAGGGCCGCGTCCAGCACTCCTTCGGCTGGCCGCTCGACAACACCACCGGCGGCGGCTCCTTCCTCTATCATTTCGACGACAATCTGGTCTCGGTCGGCTTCGTCGTGCATCTGAACTACCAGAACCCGACGCTTTCGCCCTTCGACGAGTTCCAGCGCTTTAAGACCCATCCGCTGATCCGCGACACCTTCGAGGGCGGAAAGCGCATCGCCTATGGCTCGCGCGCCATCACCGAGGGCGGCTTCCAGTCGGTGCCGAAGCTGACCTTCCCGGGCGGAGCGCTGATCGGCTGCGCGGCCGGCTTCGTCAACGTGCCGCGCATCAAGGGCAGCCACAACGCCATCCTCTCCGGCATGCTCGCCGCCGACAAGCTGGTGCCGGCGCTGCAGGCGGGCCGAAGCCATGACGAGGTCGTCGAAATCGAGACGAGCTGGCGCGACAGCGCCATCGGCAAGGATCTGAAACCGGTCCGCAACGTCAAGCCGCTCTGGTCGAAGTTCGGCACCCTCGTCGGCATCGGGCTCGGCGGCATCGACATGTGGCTGAACCAGCTCTTCGGCTGGTCGCCCTTCGGCACGCTGAAGCACGGCAAGCCGGACTACGCGACGCTGAAGCCGCTCGCCGAGGTCACGCCGATCAGCTATCCCAAGCCGGACGGCAAGATCTCCTTCGACAAGCTTTCATCGGTGTTCCTCTCCTCGACCAATCACGAGGAAGACCAGCCGGCGCATCTGAAGCTGGCCGACCCGACGATCCCGATCGCCAAGAACCTCCCGCTCTATGGCGAGCCGGCGCGGCTCTACTGCCCGGCCGGCGTCTACGAGGTCGTCTACGAGAATGCGGAGGCGAAGACCAATCCGCGCTTCGTGATCAACGCGCAGAACTGCGTCCACTGCAAGACCTGCGACATCAAGGATCCAGCCCAGAACATCACCTGGACGGTGCCGGAAGGCGGCGGCGGCCCCGGCTACGCGAATATGTGATCGGTGTGGCCGCCGGCTGCGGCGGAGCCTCGTCAGCACAATGGGCGCGCCAGCCGGAGCGCCCATTGTCGTTTCGTCGCGATGATCAGCCCTTGCGGACGATCGGAGCCGTCGGCTTCGGCTCTTCCTTGGCGCAGCCGGCCACGAATCCGGCAAGAAGCGCCACTGCTGCAATGCTCAGGACGATCTTTTTCATTTGAAAGCCCTCAATAGAACGCCCGCATGATCTACGGGCAGCAAGAATATAGACTTGCCGCTGAGCGGAGGGTGACCGGTTTCAGTTGCATGTTCCTCTCCGTCGTGCGGTTTTGGACGACTGTTGCGCCGCCGCTACGAAATTGTCGCATCTGCGAGGAAACTGCCGCCATTTCGGGCTGTGCAGGCTCGCCGCGTGGCAGGAACATGCGAGAAAACAAGGCATTGCGCAGTTTGCGCCTGAGGGCGTGGTCGGGAAAAGCTGCGGCTTGCCGGTTCGCCCGGAAACGGCCATCTTGACCGCCTACGCGAGCGATCACGGTCCGCTGGAAGGGCGCCCCGGAACAGTGAGGCGTCGGGCCGAGGGAGAATGGCAGTCGTGACATTTATGAAGAAGGTGCGTGCCTCCGGTACGGCTGCCGCATTGTCTCTGGTTCTGGCGCTGCCGGTGGCCGCCGCCGCGCAAGGTGCGACACCGCGCGCCGCCGAATCGCTCGAGCCCGCCGATACGCTCGAGGGCAACTATCTCGCCGCCATCGTCGCCGGCGCCTCGCGCGATCTCGGCGCGGCATCGGTCTATCTGCGCGAGGCGATCAAGGAAGATCCGCAGAACAACGATCTGCTGGAGCGCGCCTTCGTCGCCTTCCTGGCCGATGGTTCGATGCCCGATGCCTTCCGCGCCGCCGACCGGCTGATCCGCATCGATCCCGGCAATGGTCTCGCGCAGCTCGTCATCGGCGTGCGCGCCATCAAGCAGAAGAGCTACCAGACCGCGCGCAACCACCTGCAGCGCGGCGGGCGGGGGCGTGCGGCCGACATCACCGCGACGCTGCTTTCGGCCTGGTCGTATCTCGGTTCCCACAACACCCGCCGCGCCATCGACACGCTCGAGCGCCTCAAGGGCGAACCTTCCTATAATCTGTTCCGGGACTATCACGCCGGTCTCATCCTCGACGCGGCCGGCCGGCGCAGCGACGCCGAAAAGCGCCTGAAGAGCGCCTACGATGCCGAGAAGACGACGCTGCGCCTCGTCGACCTCTGGGCCCGCTTCCAGGCCCGCAGCGGCGATTTCGACGGCGCCGCCGCGACCTATGCCGAATTCGACCGTTTGCTGCCGAACCATCCGATCATCCGGGAGGGCATGGCTTTGGTCGCGAAGAAGGAGGCGCCGCCGCGCCAGATCGCGACGCCCCAGCAGGGTGCGGCCGAAGTCCTCTACGGGCTCGCCAGCGCCGGCAATCGTCAGGGCGACGAGGCGGCAGCGCTGCTCTACCTGCGCATGGCGATCTATCTCGACCCGAGCCACGACCTTGCCGTCCTGACGCTGGGCGACATCCTGGAGCGTTCGCGCCAGCCCGAGGACGCGGTCGCAGTCTACGAGAAGATGCCGGCCACCTCGCCGCTGCGTCCCAATGCCGAGATCCAGGCCGGGCTTGCTCTCGAGAACCTCGGCAAGCACGACGAGGCCGTGAAGCACCTCGACAAGGTCATCGCCGAGCGACCGGACGATGTCGACGCGCTCGCCGCGCTCGGCAATATCTATCGCTCCCGCAAGCAGTTCCAGGAGGCCGCCGACACCTACGACAAGGCGATCGAGAAGCTCGCCTCGCCGGGCCGGGCCAACTGGGACCTGTTCTATTTCCGCGGCATCGCGCGCGAGCGGATCAACCGCTGGCCCGAGGCCGAGGCCGATCTGCGCAAGGCGCTCGAACTCCTGCCCGACCCCCTCGGCCGCGAGCGTGCGCTGGTGCTGAACTATCTCGGCTACTCGCTGGTCGACAAGCACATGAAGCTCGACGAGGGGCTGGACATGCTGCGCCGGGCGGTCGAGCTCAGGCCGCGCGACGGCTACATCATCGATTCGCTGGGCTGGGCCTATTACCGCCTCGGCCGCTATGAAGACGCCTCGCGCGAGATCGAGCGGGCGGCGGAACTGCGCCCCTCCGACCCGGTGATCAACGACCATCTCGGCGACGTCTACTGGAAGACGGGCCGCAAGCTCGAGGCGAAGTTCCAGTGGAACCACGCTCGCGACCTCAAGCCGGAGCCCGAGGACCTGCCGAACATCCTGCGCAAGATCGAGCGCGGGCTGGACGAGCCGCCCTCCGCCAATGCCGGAGACCAGAACACGCCTGCCGAGCAGACCAAGAAGGATGGCGGCTGACGCCGCCGTTCCGATGGCGCCTGAAACCGAGGGCGAACCCCGCGCCGGTTCCGCTTCGCGGGATGGCGCGCCGCTCCTGCGGACGCGCGCCCGCGCCAAGGTCAATCTCGACCTGCGTCTGCGCGGCCGGCGTGCCGATGGCTATCACGAGCTGGAAAGCCTGGTCGCCTTCGCCGGCGTCGCGGACGAGCTGAGCCTAGACCCGCTCCGCCCCCTCGCGCTGACGCTTTCCGGCCCGCGCGCCGCCGGGCTGGACGCCGAGGACGGCAATCTCGTGCTGCGGGCGGCAGGCGCTTTCGAGGATGCATTTCCAGGCGCGCGGACGGGCGCTTTTCACCTGGTCAAGCGGCTGCCGGTCGCCTCCGGCATCGGTGGCGGTTCGGCCGATGCGGCGGCGGCCTTGCGCCTGCTCGCGCGGCTCAATCGAATTCCGCTCGCCGATCCACGATTGCGGGCTTCGGCCGCGAGTGTCGGCGCCGATGTGCCGGTCTGCCTCGAATCGCGGGCGCGGCTGATGTCCGGCATCGGCGACAGGCTGGGGCCGGCCTTGCGACTCCCTTCGCTGTTCGCCGTGCTGGTCAATCCGGGCGTGCCGGTCGAGACTGCCGGCGTTTTCCGCGCTCTGGGCTTGGCGGCGGGCGGCCCCTTGCGGATCGCGCGGGAGGATTGGGCGGCGCCACCCGCCGAAGCTGAGGCATTTCACGCCTTGCTGGCAAGCTCCGGCAACGATCTCGCCGCGCCGGCTGGGCGCCTGGCACCGGAAATCGGCGAGGTCATCGAGCGGCTGGCCGCGCTGCCCGGAGCACGGCTCGCCCGCATGTCGGGCTCGGGCGCAACCTGCTTTGGCCTGTTCGGCGATCGCCAAGCCAGCGCCGCCGCGGCCGCCGCGCTGGCGAGCGAGCGACCCGGCTGGTGGGTGAGGGCGACGCTGTTGCGGTGAGGCTTCCGCCGGCTCGGGTCATCCGATCGGACGCGATAATGATGATGTGTCGTGTTGGCACCGCACCGGACCGTTCTGAAAAGCGGAGTCCGCTTTTCGCTCCGATGCTTCAGTGGGCCCGCGCCACGCAGAAATCGACGGCGTCGTTGAGCGCCTGCTTCATCGGCGAGGCGGGGAACAGGCCGAGCGCATCCTTCGCCATCTTGGCGTAGTGGCGCGCGCGCTCGATCGTATCCTCCAGCGCCTTGTGCCTGCGCATCAGCGCCTGCGCCTGTTCGAGATCGCCGTCGCGGACATCGCCGTCCTGCAAGGTGCGCTTCCAGAAGGCGCGCTCCTCATCGCTGCCGCGGCGGAAGGAGAGCACGACCGGCAAGGTGATCTTGCCTTCGCGGAAATCGTCGCCGGTGTTCTTGCCGAGCTTGGCGGCGACGCCGCCATAGTCCAACGCATCGTCGATGAGCTGGAAGGCAATGCCGAGATTGAGGCCGTAGCTGCGGCACGCGGCATCGTTCGCCTTCGACGAACCTGCGATCACCGGCCCGACCTCGCAGGCGGCGGCGAAGAGCTCGGCCGTCTTGCCGCGGATGACGGAGAGGTACTCGTCCTCGGTCGTCTCGGTGTTCTTCGCGACGGAGAGCTGCAACACCTCGCCCTCCGCAATCACGGCGGCCGCGGTCGACAGGATGTCGAGCGCGCGCAGCGAGCCGACCTCGACCATCATCTTGAAGGCCTGGCCGAGCAGGAAATCGCCGACCAGCACGCTCGCCTCGTTGCCCCAGAGCATGCGGGCGGCGAGCTTGCCGCGGCGCATGTCGCTCTCGTCGACGACATCGTCGTGGAGCAGCGTGGCGGTGTGCATGAACTCGACGGAAGCGGCGAGCTTCACATGGCCTTCGCCCCGGTAGCCGCAGAGGTCTGCCATCGCCAGCGTCAGCATCGGCCGCAGCCGCTTGCCGCCCGACGAGATCAGGTGATTGGCGACTTCCGGAATCATCGTCACGTCCGAGCCGGTGCGCGACAGAATCATCGCATTGACGCGCTCCATGTCATCGCGCGTCAGTGCCACGAGCGGCTCGATGCCTCGCTGGCCCGATTCCCGTTCCTCAAAGGAGACGACGACACCCAATGGACAAACTCCCGCCGGACTCGCACGCCGCGCGGCGCGCCAGAAGCCATTGCCACAACCGTCGCATGGGACGCCAGCCCCCGCAATCGCACCGCAACGCCGCAGGCTCGCCAGATCGCCCTTGCGCCCGGCGCCGCGCTTCGGCTCCATGGCGGCATGCATGAACTCGTCCGCACCAACGATCTGGTCCTGCTCGGCGCGCTCGAGGCGCTTCTGAGCGCGGCCGATCTCGACTGCCTGATTGCCGACCAGCACATCAGCGCGCTCGAAGGCATGATCGGTGCGTTCCCGCGCCGGCTGCTGGTGCGCGAGCAGGATGCGCGGCGCGCTCGCGCCCTGTTGATCCAGGCAGGCTACGGCGCCGAGCTGCGCGATGATTGACGCGGAAGCGACGGGCGGCCTCGGCGAGATCGTCGAGGACCGGCTGCTCGATGGCCGGCTGCGGCTGCGCCAGCCCCGCAAGGGCCATCGCGCCGGCAGCGATGCGGTGCTGCTCGCGGCTGCCTTGCCGGAACGGGATGGCGGGCATCTTCTCGACATCGGCACCGGCGTCGGCACGGTCGGGCTCGCGGCGGCGCTGAACGCGCCACGGCTGCGCGCCACCTTGCTGGAGCGCGATCCCGACCTCGCTGCTCTCGCGGCCGAGAATGCGGTCTTGAACGGCGTGGCCGACAGAACGCGGGTCGTCCTCGCCGATGTGGCGGCGAAGGCGAAGGAGCTTGCGGCGCTCGGCCTGCTGCCGGCCAGCTTCGACGTGGTGACGATGAACCCGCCCTTCTATCCGCCGGGCGGGACGCGCGCCTCGCCGGTGCCGAACCGGCGCGCTGCGCACGTCGCGGAGACCGATCTGGCGCTGTGGCTGCGGGCAGCCCGGCGCCTGTTGAGATCCGGGGGATCGATCGCGGTGATCCACCGCGCCGAGGCCCTGCCCGAGCTGCTGTCCGGCCTCGAAACCGGCTTCGGCGCTCTTGTCATCCGGCCCGTCCATGCCTTGGCCGAGCGCCCGGCGATCCGGGTGATCGTCACGGCGGTTCTCAACAGCAGAAAGCCGGCAGAGCTGCTGCCGGCTTTCGTGATCAACGGACCTGACGGGCGCCTGACGGCCGCGAGCGAGGCTGTTCATCGCGGCCGCTCGAGGCTCGGCTGAGCCTTACCAGTAGCGCGGGCCGTAGAAGTAGCGCGGCCCATAGACCGGCGGTGGGACGTAGACGGGCGGCGCGTAGTAGCGCGGGCCGTAGTACCGGCGCGGGCCATAATAGCGCGGCCCGTAATAGCGCGGGCGGTAGTAGCGCCGCGGGCCGTAATAGTACTGGGCCTGCTGGACCAGCTCGCCGGGGGCGGCGACCGCGCTGGCCGCCGCCGGCGCCAGCGGCATGGCGGAGACGGGGGAGGCGACGAGGGCGGCTCCTCCCAGCGAGGCTGCGGCCACGAGGCCCGTAATCAGAGTCCGGAACATGAGATCCTCCAGGGAGTGCCGCGGCTGAGGGTAGCCGTCGGACCGAAAGTCGCCATGACGGGCAGGCTAGGCCCGGAAACCTGAACGGCGCGAAACCGCGCCGTTCAGCCTCTCTTCAGGGAGCGGCCCGATCATGGCCGCATTGCGACGTCGCCTGCGATCAGCGGCAGACGCGCACCGGGCGGACGACCCAGCGCCAGCCGTTCCAGACCCGCCGGTTCGACCAGAAGCAGCGCGGGCGATAATAGGGGCGGCCATAGTAGCGGCGCGGGCCGCGGTAGTATTGCGCCTCCTGCAGCAGGTCCCCGGCAGGTGCGGCCTGCACCGGCTGGGCCAGCGCCGCGGCGGCGGGGGCGGCGATCGCCGGAGCGGTGGTCAGCGCCGCGCCGCCGACGACACCGGCGAGGGTCAATCCGAGAAGCATCGTCCGGATCATGAGAACTTCCTCCAATGAAAGCGCCGGCCCGATGCCGGCGGATCTGAAAAACGCGCCCTGGGAAGACCCTATTACTCTTGGCATGAACGGCGCGAAACCGCGCCGTTCATCTTGCCTTCATCCAGGCGTGGCTCAGCGGCAGACGCGTACCGAGCGCACCACCCAGCGCCAGCCGTTCCAGACGCGGCGCGGCGCGTACCAGCAGCGGCGACGGTGCCAGTGGCGGCGATAATGGTGGCGGGGCCGGTAATGCGGCCTGCCATGGTGCCAGACCTGCTGCACCAGGCCGGAATCGGCCTGGGCTGCCAACGGCGTTCCGGCCGAAACCGGCGCGGCGTCGGCAGGCGCTGCGCTCATGGCGGCACCGAGAAGGGTCGCGCCGAAGGCGGCGGCGATCATACGGGTTGTCATCATGGGCTTTACTCCTTGTGATTGCGGGCCGAGCCGCAGCGGCTTCAGACCCGACGATCCAAGTGACGGCTGCAGCCCTATCAGACAGTCCATGAACGAATGCTGTCCGAGCCCGGTTCCCCGGTCCGGCTTGACCGCGCCCCGCGCAAACCCCTAATCACGCCGCACTCATCCGCGTTTTCGGAAGGCTTTTCGCCCTTGTCCGCCCTCGCCCAGCATTCGCCCGCCACGCCGTCCCCGGCGCTGGACCCGACCCGCTCCTTTCAGGGGCTGCTGCTGACCCTGCAGCGCTTCTGGGCCGAGCGAGGTTGCGTGGTGCTGCAGCCCTACGACATGGAGGTCGGTGCCGGTACCTTCCATCCGGCGACGACTTTGCGCGCGCTCGGGCCCAAGCCGTGGAAGGCGGCCTATGTCCAGCCTTCGCGCCGCCCCAAGGACGGCCGCTATGGCGAGAACCCCAACCGCCTGCAGCACTATTATCAGTTCCAGGTCATCCTGAAGCCGTCGCCGCCGAACCTGCAGGAGCTCTATCTCGACTCCCTGCGCGCCATCGGCGTCGATCTCGGCCTGCACGACGTCCGCTTCGTCGAGGACGACTGGGAAAGCCCGACCTTGGGCGCCTGGGGTCTCGGCTGGGAATGCTGGTGCGACGGCATGGAAGTCAGCCAGTTCACCTATTTCCAGCAGGTCGCGGGCGTCGAATGCGCGCCGGTCGCGGGTGAACTGACTTATGGCCTCGAGCGTCTGGCGATGTATGTCCAGGGTGTCGAGAACGTCTACGACCTCAATTTCAACGGCCTCGATGGCGAGGACCGCATCTCGTATGGCGATGTCTTCCTGCAGGCCGAGCAGGAATATTCGCGGCACAATTTCGAGCATGCCAATACCGAGATGCTGTTCCGGCACTTCTCGGATGCGGAAGCCGAGTGCAAGGCCCTGCTCGCTGCCGGCGAACCGGCGGCCGGCGCCAACCAGCCCCGCCACGAACTCGCCTTGCCGGCCTATGACCAGTGCATCAAGGCCAGCCACATCTTCAACCTGCTCGATGCGCGCGGCGTGATCTCGGTCACCGAGCGGCAGAGCTACATCCTGCGCGTGCGCGAGCTCGCCAAGGCCTGCGGCGCAGCCTGGCTGAAGACCGCCGGCGGGGGAGCCATCTGATGCCCGATCTTCTGCTCGAACTCTTCTCCGAGGAAATCCCGGCGCGCATGCAGCGCAAGGCCGGCGAGGACCTGAAGAAGCTCGTCACCGACGCGCTGGTCGAGCGCGGCCTGGTCTATGAGGGCGCCAAGGCCTTCGTCACGCCGCGCCGGCTGGCTCTGCATGTCGCCGGCCTGCCGGTTCGCGGCCGCGACGTGCGCGAGGAGCGCAAAGGTCCGCGCGTCGGCGCGCCCGAGGCCGCCGTTCAGGGCTTCCTCAAGGCGGCGGGGCTGAGCTCGCTCGACCAGGCCACCATCGTCAGCGACCCGAAGAAGGGCGATTCCTACGTCGCCATCATCGAGAAGCCCGGCCAGGAGACGATCCAGGCCATCGCCGAGATCGTCCCGGCGGTGATCCGCTCCTTCCCCTGGCCCAAATCGATGCGCTGGGGCAAGGCGTCCGCCGCGGGCGCCAGCCTGCGCTGGGTCCGCCCGCTGCATTCGATCCTCTGCACCTTCGGCGCCGAGACCGAAGACACCGAGATCGTGCCCTTCGAGGTCGACGGCATCGTCTCCGGCAACGTCACCTATGGCCATCGCTTCCACGCGCCCGGCCCGATCACGGTGAAGCGTCTCGACGACTACGTGACCTCGCTGGAGAAGGCGAAGGTCGTGCTCGATGCCGACCGGCGCAAGGAGACCATCCTCACCGACGCCCGCAACCTCGCCTTCGCGCAGGGGCTCGACCTCGTCGAGGACGAGGGGTTGCTGGAGGAGGTCGCCGGCCTCGTCGAATGGCCGGTCGTGCTGATGGGCTCCTTCGAGGAGCGCTTCCTCGACATCCCCGGCGAGGCGATCCGCGCCACCATCCGCGCCAACCAGAAATGCTTCGTGCTGCGCGATCCCGCGACCGGCAACCTCACCAATCGCTTCATCCTGGTCTCGAACCTCGTCGCCAGTGATGGCGGCGTGGCGATCACCGCCGGCAACGGCCGCGTCGTGCGCGCCCGCCTCTCGGACGCCGCCTATTTCTGGCAGACCGATCGCGGCTCGCTGCCGGACCTCGATACGCTCAAGGACAGCGCCGGGAAGCTCGGGCTCGATCTCGCCAAGCCGCTGGACCAGCGCATGGCCAAGCTCGACAAGCTCGGCGTCGTCTTCCACGCCAAGCTCGGTACGCAGGGCGAGCGCGTGCAGCGCATCGCCGCGCTGGCGAAGGAACTGGCGCCGATCGTCGGTGCCGACCCGGACAAGGCCGAGCGCGCCGCCAAGCTCGCCAAGGCCGACCTGCCGACCGAGATGGTCGGCGAGTTCCCCGAGTTGCAGGGGCTGATGGGCCGGAAATATGCCGAGCTGCAGGGCGAGGACGCCTCTGTCGCCGCGGCGGTCGAGGAGCATTACAAGCCACTCGGGCCCTCGGACCGCGTGCCGACCGATCCGGTCTCGGTGGCGGTGGCGCTGGCCGACAAGCTCGACACCCTTGTCGGCTTCTGGGCCATCGACGAGAAGCCGACCGGCAGCAAGGACCCCTACGCGCTGCGCAGGGCGGCGCTGGGCGTGATCCGGCTGGTGGTCGAGAACGAAATTCGTATTGGGTTAGCCAAATTCATTGAGTTAGCTGCTGTGCCAATCCTCAGCGCCGAAGCTGAGAAGTTCTTCGCGCCCAGCCGTGAGCAGGTGGCAGAGGTCTCAAGCATGCTTGATCAGCCAGAGATGGTTGAGGCATTCGAGAATTCGTCGCCGATGGTCGAAGGTTGGTCTGACCACGTCTTTCACGGCGTCCTGCGTATTCAGATGCAATTGCTCGAGTTTATGCATGAGCGCATCGAAACGCAGTTGAAAGCTCAGAACCACCGCTACGATTTGGTGAGGGCGGTTGTGTCGACTTCGGCCGTCAATGAGGCGTTGTTAGATGAGTTTGGTGGGTTAGCCGAAGACGTAGCTGGTAAACTTAGTGGTCAGGATAATCCTTACCTCATCACCCGCCGCGTTGCCGCGCTCGGCCGCTTCCTCGATACCGAGGACGGCAAAAACCTGCTCGCGGGCTACAAGCGCGCCGCCAATATCCTCAAGGCCGAGGAGAAGAAGGACGGGGAGGGCGCCTTCGCCGGCAGCCCGGACCTGCACCTCATCGCCGATGCCGGCCTGATCGAGGAGAAGGCGCTGGCCGTCGCTCTCGCGCAGGCGACGCCGAAGGCGGAGGCTGCCGTCGCCGCCGAGGATTACGAGGGCGCCATGGCCGCGCTCGCCGAAATCCGCCCGGCGGTCGATGCCTTCTTCGACAAGGTCACGGTCAACGATCCCGATCCGGCCCAGCGCGCCAATCGCCTGAAGCTGCTCAACCAGCTCCGGCAGGCAACGCGCGCGGTCGCGGATTTCGATCGCATCGCCGGATAAGGCGGGGGCAGCGCGGGGAACCCTCTCCCGGAGGGAGAGGGCAGGGTGAGGGGTAGGCCGTTGGTCGCCCTTGTCGTGCCCTGACCGCGGCCGCGGTTGGTTTCGCGCCAGACTGGTCCAAGGGTCTACACCTCACCCCTACCCCTCTCCTTGCAGGAGAGGGGTTTTCTGTTTGCGGCTCCCGCGCTGTTCCTGCAAACAGCCGCCTTTCGCCGGCAAACCCACCTCCGGAACCTATTCCCGCCCCGCGACGTTCTGTTCGCGGGGCCGACATGCCGCGAGAGCGTCGCGGCGGGGCTCCGGGGGGCCGGCTCTCCGGCCGAGATACGGAGTTTTCGATGAACATCCTGATTTCGCTGCTGATCACCATCCTCGTCATCGGCCTGGTGCTCTATCTGGTGCGGATGCTCCCGCTCGACGGGCAGATCAAGAACATCGTCCAGATCATCGTCATCGTGATCGGCATCATCTCGCTCTTGCGCTATCTCGCTGTTTTCTAAGGCGATTGACGGCGCCTTCGCGCTGGTTCAGATTCACCGAAATCCAGAGGGCCCCGGACATGCCGTCGCGGGGCCCTTATCCGTTTCAGGGCGAAACCCGATGAACGCGCCGAACCGCAACGGCCATATCAGGCTGACCTCCCATCCCGAGCCGGGCAGCGCCGCCGCGCGCTTCCCCATCCGATGGGGCGCACCCACCGCCGCCGAGCGCGGCCCGATCATCGCCTCGACCACAAACCCCGCCGATCGCAACGTCATTGGCGCCCATGGCGGCTCCTATTCGGTCTATCGGGCGCTGGCGATCTCGGCCCGCGCGATGAACCCGCAGCAGCGCCCGGACCTGACCAACACCCATCCGACGGCGGAAATCCTGCCGCAGCGGCAATGGGCCGACCCGAAGAAGATCGTCTCGCTCGATCCGTTCGGCCACACGGTCGCGCAGGATTTCGGCAAGCTGATCGGCGAGGGCATCGATATCCGCCCCTCGATCGCGATCACAAAGGCCAGGCTCAACCTGCCCGAGATCCTCGCCGCGATGGGCGCCCATCGCCTCGCCGCCGACGGCCATATCCTGCACGCGTCGGGCGATATCAGCGTCACCAAGATCGCGGTCGATCCGGTCTGGTACCTGCCGGGCATCGCCGAGCGCTTCGGCACGACCGAGAGCGATTTGCGCCGCACCCTCTTCGAGCAGACCGGCGGCATGTATCCCGAACTCGTCACGCGGCCGGACCTCAAGGTCTTCCTGCCGCCGATCGGCTCGATCACGGCCTATGTCATGGGCGAGGCCTCGCGGCTCGCCGATCCGAAGACGCGCATCGCCTGCCGCGTCCATGACGAATGCAACGGCTCGGACGTCTTCGGCTCCGATATCTGCACCTGCCGGCCCTATCTCACGCATGGCATCGAGGAGTGCGTGAAGGAGGCCCAGAGCGGCGGCGTCGGCCTGATCGTCTACAACCGCAAGGAGGGCCGGGCGCTCGGCGAGGTCACGAAATTCCTCGTCTACAACGCCCGCAAGCGCCAGGAGGGCGGCGATTCCGCCGCGACCTATTTCGAGCGCACCGAATGCGTCGCCGGCGTGCAGGATGCCCGCTTCCAGCAGCTCATGCCGGACGTGCTGCACTGGCTCGGCGTTACCCATATCGACCGGCTGATGTCGATGTCGAACATGAAATACGACGCCATGGTCGAGAGCGGCATTACCATCGGCGAGCGCGTCGCGATCCCGCCCGAGCGGATCCCGCCCGACGCCTCCGTCGAGATCGAGGCCAAGAAGGCGGCGGGCTATTATTCGCCCGACGGCGCGCCCGGCGACAACGCCCTGAAATCGACGGTCGGGCGCGACCTCGACAAGTTCTGATTCCGCACGCCTGCCGAGTTGACGATGCCCGACCGCGATCCCGAGACGTTCCGCGCCCTGTTGAAACCCGCTGCGGTGCGCGCGCGCGCGCAGGAGATGCTGGAGCTCGGGCTCGCCGGCAGGCTCCTGCATTTCAGCGTTCATCCGGAACGGCTCGAAGCCTGCGCCGACTACGTGCTGGAGACGATCCGTGCGAACTATCCGACGCTCGACATCCCCTTCCACGCCCGCTGGCGCCATTTCGTCGTCGCTGGCGATGATCGCTGGCAGAAGCTCGACAAGGCCGCCGCTTTCGCGAACCCCGCTGCGCGCGGCCGCGCCGCCTATGATCTTGCCGTCGTCAGCGTCCTGCTCGATGCCGGTGCGGGGCCGGACTGGCGCTATCGCGATGCCGCGAGCGGCCGTGAAATCGGGCGATCGGAGGGGCTGGCGCTCGCCTCGCTCGATATGTTCGCCGCCGGCCTGTTCTCCAGCGATCCCGCCAGGCCCCTGCAGGCCGACGCGAACGGCCTGAAGCGCCTCGACGCGGCGGCGCTGGCGCACGGCTTCCAGGCCGGGCCGGACAATCCGCTGCTCGCGCTCGAAGGCCGCGCGGCGCTGCTCAACCGCCTCGGCGAGGAGCTGGAGCGGCAGGGCCTGTCGCGGCCCGGCGCCCTGTTCGACCGCTTCGCCGGCGAGGCCGACACCGGGACGCTCCGCGCCGGGCACATGCTCGGCGAAGTGCTCGGCACCTTCGGCGGCATCTGGCCGTCTCGGCTGACGCTCGCCGGGGTCGCGCTCGGCGATACCTGGCGCCATCCGCTGATCGCGCCGGGCGAGCCGACCGAGGGGCTCGTGCCCTTCCACAAGCTCTCGCAATGGCTGACCTATTCGCTGATCGAGCCGCTGCAATGGGCCGGCATCGCCGTCGTCGATGTCGATGACCTCACCGGCTTGCCGGAATACCGCAATGGCGGGCTCTTCCTCGATAGCGGCGTCATCGCGCTCAAGGACGAGTCGGATCGGACGAAGGCGCATGAGGTCTCGTCGCCGCTCGTGGTCGAATGGCGGGCGCTGACCGTCGCGCTGCTCGACGAGGTTGGCGCGCTCATCCGCCAGCGGCTCGGCCGCTCGCGCGAGGAATTGCCGCTCGCAAAGGTGCTGGAAGGGGGCACCTGGGCCGCCGGGCGCCGGATCGCGCGCGAAAAGCGTGTGGATGGCGGCCCACCCTTGACCATCGTCAGCGATGGTACGGTATTTTGAGGGTAAGCCAAGGTTCAAGAGCAAGGTCCGAGATAGAGGGGTAACCGGCGTATGACTTCGAGCCAGGACGGCGTCACCGTCGTCGATCACCCGCTGGTCCGGCACAAGCTGACGCTGATGCGCGAGAAGGACCGCTCCACCAAGAGCTTCCGCCAGCTCCTCAACGAGATCGGCATGCTGCTCTGCTACGAGGTGACGCGCGATCTGCCGACCGAATTGATCGAGATCGAGACGCCGCTGCAGAAATCGATGCAGCCGGTCATTTCCGGAAAGAAGCTGGTCTTCGCGCCGATCCTGCGCGCCGGCGTCGGCTTTCTCGACGGCATGCTGGAGCTGGTGCCGGCCGCCCGCGTCGCCCATATCGGGCTCTATCGCGATCCGGATACGCTGCAGGCGGTCGAATACTATTTCAAGGCACCCTCCGACATCACCGAGCGCATGATTGTGGTGATGGACCCGATGTTGGCGACGGCGAACTCGGCTGTCGCCGCTGTCGAGCGCCTGAAGGAGCGCGGAGCGAAGGACCTTCGCTTCGTCTGTCTGCTAGCGGCGCCGGAGGGCATCGCCCGCTTGCGTGCGGCTCATCCGGATGTCCGCATCTGGACGGCTGCGATCGACGAGCGCCTCAACGATCACGGCTACATCGTGCCGGGGCTGGGCGATGCGGGCGACCGGATGTTCGGCACGCGCTGATGACATGGCGAGGCCCGCCCCGGAGAACGGAGCGGGCCTCGGCCGAAGGCAGGCGGGATGGGCAGGGCCTTCGGCGCGCTTTCGGTCTTACTGGATGACCTGCACGACGCGGCGCGTACGCGGCTCGACGATCACCGTGCGGTCGTTCACCACCGTGTAATTGTAGCGGGTCGCCTGCGGGCCGTACTCAGCCGGCAGGCGATGGTAGACCACGCCCTCCTCGGGCAGGACCGTGCCGACCGCAACCGGCTCGGCATAGGTGTAGGACGGCACCTGCTGCTCGACGACATAGGTGCGGAAGCGGGGCTGGGCCGCATCGCCGACGATCGCGCCGACAACGGCGCCGCCGACACCGCCCACCACCGCACCGACCGGGCCGCCGACCACGGCGCCACCAACGGCGCCAGCCGCGGCACCGCTGGTCGCGCCGCCGACGGCGCCGCCCGAAGGCTGGCTCTGGGCGAAGGCGACAGCCGGCGCAAGGGTAAGCGCGGCAACGATGGCAATCTTCTTGAACATGATTGTCTCTCCTCTCGAAGTTGACTTCGGCGAGGACAACCGGAGGAACGGGGAAGGGTTCCTCCTGTGACGGTCACGAGATGTTAACGCGCCGTAAGGCTTTCGAAAAACGTTCATCGGAACAAGGGCCTGCTGGTTCATGCGCTGCTGCGCCGTCCAGGGAGCATAACCACGAACGCAAACGGCGGCCCCGGAGGGCCGCCGTCCGTTTGGTGTCCGAGTGCCGGGCGGATTACTGCTTCACCGCCGCGGAAAGAGCCGGCGAAAGCTTGTCGGCATCGCGCTTGATGATCGCGGCGAAGCCGGCCGGGGTGCGGGCCTCGGCGTCCGGCAGGACCGTGCCGAGATCGAGCAGGCGCTTCTTGGTCGCGTCGTCGTTGAGCGCCTTGTTGAGCGCGTCGACCAGCTTGTCCACCGCCTCCTTCGGCATGCCCTTCGGGCCGGCGATGCCGTTCCAGGCCTCGATCTGGAAGTCCGGCAGGCCGGCTTCCTTGGTGGTGGGCACGTCCGGCAGGGCCGGCGAGCGCTCGGCCGAGGTGACGGCATAGGCCTTGATCGTATTGGCGCGGACCTGTTCGGCGACGGAGACGATCTGGTCGCACATGAAGTCGACCTGGCCGGAGACGAGATCGTTCAGCGCCGGGCCGGTGCCGCGATAGGCGACGGAGTTGATCTTGGGAGTGCCCAGAACGCCCTTCAGCAGGGTGCAGGTCGTCCAGGAGACCGAGCCGACGCCGGCATGCGCCTCGTTCACCTTGTCGGTGTTCGCTTTCACATAGGATACGAACTCCTTCAGGTCCTTCGGCTCGAAGGTCTTGCGTGCCACGATCAGGATCGGCGTGCCGCCGGCCAGCCCGATCGGCTGCATGCCGTTGATCGGGTCGTATTTCAGGCCGGGATAGGTCGCAGGCGCCGCCGAGAAGGTGCCGAGATGCCCCATGGCGATGGTGTAGCCGTCGGGCGCGGCGGTGACCGCGCGGGTGATGCCGGTGGTGCCGCCGGCGCCGGCGACGTTCTCGACCACGATCTGCTGGCCGAGCGTCTTGGACATGTGGTCGGCGACGATGCGCGCGATGATGTCGGTCGGGCCGCCGGCCGCGAAGGGCACGATCATGGTGACCGGCTTCGTCGGATAGCCCTGCGCCTGCGCGCCGCCGGCCAAGGCCAGCGTCGCCGCGGCGGCGAGCCCGAGAACGAGTTTCTTCATGCGTATTCCTCCCTGGAGATTGTCGGACGTAAGACTAGGGGGGGATGCCGGGGCGGCAACCCCGTCATTCGGTGAAGACCTCCTCGCGCTTCTTCGAGATCGACGGCAGCAATGCGATCGCCAGAACCAGCACGGCGACGACGAGAAGGCCGGCGGAGATGGGGCGTTCGACGAAGGTCATGAACGAGCCGCGCGAGATGATCAGCGCCTGCCGGAGCTTCTCCTCCATCAGCTTGCCGAGCACGAAGCCGAGCAGCATCGGCGCGGGCTCGAAGCCGAGCTTGATCAGGAGGTAGCCGAACAGGCCGAACAGCGCCGTGAAGGCGACGTCGAGCGGCTGGTTGTTCACCGAGTAGATGCCGATGCAGCAGAAGATCAGGATCGCCGGGAACATCAGGCGGTAGGGCACCTGCAGGAGCTTCACCCACAGCCCGACCAGCGGCAGGTTGATGATCAGCAGCATCAGGTTGCCGATCCACATCGAGGCGACCATGCCCCAGAACAGTTCCGGGTTGCGGGTCATGACCTGCGGTCCGGGGATGATGCCGTGGATCGTCATCGCGCCGACCATCAGCGCCATCACCGCGTTCGGCGGAATGCCCAGCGTGAGCAGCGGGATGAAGGCGGTCTGCGCGCCGGCGTTGTTGGCCGATTCCGGGCCGGCCACGCCTTCGATCGCGCCCTTGCCGAAGCGTGACGGGTCCTTCGCGATCTTCTTCTCCATGGTGTAGCTGGCGAAGGGGCCGAGCACCGCCCCGTTGCCCGGCAGAATGCCGAGGATGCCACCGATCGCCGTGCCGCGCAGCACGGGCGCGATCGACTGCTTGATGTCGTCCCAGCCCGGCAGGAGCCGGCCGATCTTGCCCTTGACGACGTCGCGCGCCTCGGGGCTCTCGAGATTGCGCAGCACCTCGGCGAAGCCGAACACGCCCATCGCCAGCACCGAGAAGTCGATGCCGTCGGAGAGCGAGGCGACGCCGAAGGTGAGGCGCTCCTGCCCGGTCTCGAGATCGGTGCCGACTGTCGAGAACAGCAGGCCGAGCATGATCATGCAGAAGGCCTTGAGGATCGAGCCGCGCGCGAGCACCACCGCGAAGCACAGCCCCATCACCATCAGGGAGAAATACTCGGCCGGGCCGAACAGCAGGGCCATCTTGGTCAGCGGCGCGCCGAGCGCGGCAATGATCACGGTGGCGACGCAGCCGGCGAAGAAGGAGCCGATCGCGGCGGTGCCGAGCGCGACGCCGGCACGCCCCTGCTTGGCCATCTGGTGGCCGTCGAGCGTGGTGACGACCGAGGTGGCTTCACCGGGGATGTTGACCAGGATCGCCGTGGTCGACCCGCCATACTGCGCGCCGTAATAGATGCCGGCGAGCATGATCAGCGCCCCCGTCGGGTCGAGCCCGAAGGTGATCGGCAGCAGGATCGAGATCGTGGCGATGGGGCCGACGCCCGGCAGCACGCCGATCAGCGTGCCGACCAGGCAGCCGGCGAAACAGAGCGCGATGTTCTTCAGCGTCAGCGCGACGCCGAAGCCGAGCGAGAGGTGGGAAAGCGTCTCCATCATCGCTCAGATACCCAGAAGCCAGGGCGCGAGCGGGATCGGCAGGCTCAGCGCGTATTTGAACAGGAGGATGCAGCCCGCCGACATGGCGAGCGCGAAGATCACGAGCTCCTTGAGCTTGCGGTCGTCGGCGGCGAGGCCGGAGAAGAAGATCAGGAGCGGACCGGCGACCAGCAGGCCGAGCGCCGGGACCTGAACCGGGCCGATCTCGAAGCCGCGGATCGTCAGTGCGAACAGGCAGGCGCCGCCGAGGGCGAAGAACACGCCTTTCCAGGACCAGCCCGAGAGCTTCTCGCCATGGTAGCGCAGCGAGGTCAGGGTCAGGATCGCTCCCAGGACGCCGCAGATCACGGCGAAGGCCTTGGGCAGCATGCCGGGGCCGAGCTGGCGCAGCGAGCCGGCCGGGAGGTCCCAGGAGAAGGCATAGGCGCCGAGCGCCAGCAGGATCATGAAGAGCCCGCCCGCGAAGTCCTGCGTCGAGCGTATGCGCAGCCCCTGCGCCCGTTCTATCTGGTTCAAGCTCATCGGGTTCCTCCGGCGGGGGATAGCGGGCGTGCCGACTGCCTTTGCGGCTTGGGCGGGTTGGCGAGCGGCAGAACGTGCCGCTCCTCGAGCAGGGTCACGCTTTCGCGCAGGATGGCGAGGAAGTCGTCGCGGGCCGGCAGCTTCTGCTGCGGCCGCCAGGCGACGCCCACGAGCGCGCCGGGCGGCGGCGGATCGAGCATCGCGCCGCGCAGCCGCCGCATGGTGACGCCCGGGAAGGACAGTCGCGACACCCAGTCGGGCGCCAGCGCCATGCCGAGCCCCGCCGCCACGGCCGACATCATCGCCGGCTTCTCGGTGGCCTCGATCACGACGTTCGGCACGGCGCCGACGCTCTCGAAATACGCCATGACGAGATCGTAGGCATAGGGACGGATCCGCTTCGAGGGAACCACGAAGGGCTCGCCGACCAGGTCGTTCATGCTCAGATGCTCGCGCGCGGCGAGCGGGTGGTCCTCGCGCAGCACCACGATCGGGCGCTCGACGCGCAGGATCTCGAAGGCGCAGTCGGTGGGTTTACGTGGAGGGCGGACCAGCGCGAGGTCGAGCTTGCCGGCCTCCAGCATCTGTACCAGCGCGACCGTCATCGCCTCCGCGAACTTGATCTCGATGCCGGGAAAGCGCTTGCGGAAGGTCATCAGAGCTTCCGGGACGAAGCTCGACGAGGCGGCGTCGATGGCGCCGACGCGCAGCACCTTGCCGGAGGCGAGCGAGGCCTCCCGCACGGCGCGCGAAGCCTGCTCCATCTTGACCAGGATGCCCTTGGATTCCTCCAGCATGATCAGGCCCGCCCGCGTCAGCGCGACCTGCCGCGTGGTGCGGGTCAGGAGATTGACGCCGAGCTCGTCCTCGAGCGCGCTGATCTGGCGGGAAAGTGCCGGGGGAGCCACGCCGAGCCGCTCGGCCGCTCGGCCGAAATGCAGCTCTTCTGCCACCGCGATGAAGCATCGCAGTTGCCGCACATCCATGGTCGTCCCCTGTTCCCCGTATCGCTTGCCGCGATATCTCAGTCAGTGGGGCGTGGCCAATAAAGCGTCCAGCCGCCAAGTCGACCCTAGAACAATTCATAATCTTTCGGCAATAAAGTCTTTGGGCCTAGGCCGGTCTCGTCCGTGCCGTGCCGAACAGCCGGCCGTCGATCAGGGCGAGACCGACGAAGATCGCCGCCATGCCGGCGAAATGGCGCGGCCGCAGCGCCTCGCCCAGCAGGCCGGAGCCCAGCAAGATCGCGCTGACCGGGATCAGGAAGGTGACGAGCATCACGTTGCTGGGTCCGGCCGCCCGCATGATCCGGAAGAACAGGAGATAGGCCAGGGCCGTCGAGATCAGCGCGAGGCCGACAAGGGCCAGAATGGCCTGGTGCGACGGCACCGGCAGCGTCCAGGGCGGATGCAGCACGAAGACGATCGGGATCATCATCACCGTTGAGGCCGAGAGCTGGCCGGTCGCGGCGACCAGCGGCGAGACCCCGCGGAAGCGTCGGCCGAGCAGGCCGGAGAAGGCATAGGAGACGGCGGCGAGGACGCAGGCGAGCTGCGCGGCGAGATTGGAGCCGAGGCCGCCGATCGCGTCCGGTCCCATCAGGATGGCGACGCCGACAAGGCCCGCCAGCACGCCGCCGAGCTTCAGCCCGGTCGCCTTCTCGTTGCCGAAGCAGTGCATCACCAGCACTGCGAAGATCGGCGTGGTGGCGTTCAGGATCGAGGCGAGGCCGCTCGCGATCTGCTGCTGGCCCCAGAGAAACAGGCTGAACGGGATCAGGTTGTTGAGGATGCCCATTCCGAAGAAGGCCAGCCACAGCTCGCGCCCGACCGCCATCGATTGCCCGGCGATCCGGACCACAAGGAGCAAGGCCAGCGCGGCGAGGCCGACGCGCACCTGCACCACGGCGAAGGGCGGCCATTCCGCCACGGTCAGCTTGTTGAAGAAGAACGAGCCGCCCCACAGGATCGACAGGATGATCAGCAGGAGCCATTCGAGCGGGCCCATGCGCGGCGCGGGAGCGGAAATCGGCTGTGTCATGGCGGAAGCTCTGCTCTCGGGCCGGGTCATTCCGCGTCAGTAGGTGGCCGGACGAGGTCCGGCCACCCGGATTCTGTGCGGTCCTGCTGTTCAGGCCGCTTCGGCGTCGCGCGCCTGCCACATCGCCTGGAAGGCCGGACGGGACTGGCAGGCCTCGAGCCAGGCCTTGACGTTCGGATTGGCGTCGAAAAGCTGCGTCGCCGGCTTGGCGTAGCGAATGACCTCGGCGACGTTGATGTCGGCCACGGTGAAGCGTCCGCCCATGACGTTGCCGTTGCCGTCGGCCAGCACCTTGTCGAGCACGGCGAAGGGCGCCTTGAGCGCGGCCAGCGCGGCCTCGACCAGCTCCGGCCGGCGCTTCTCGGGCGGGAAGGCCACGAGATGCTGTTGCAGGTTGAGCGCATGCGTCTCGCATTCCGTCGCGGCCCAGAGCGCCCACATGATCGCGAGCCCTTCCTCCTGCGCATCCTTCGGGGCGAGCGGGCCGCCATGCTTGCGCGCGAGGTAGAGGTTGATCGCCAGCGATTCGTGCAGCTTGAAGCCGTCGTCGTCGATGCTGGGGATGTGGCCGTTGGGGTTGACCTTCATGAATTCGGGACTGCGCGTGTGCAGCGGCGCGCCGGGAGCGCCGGGGTCCGGCAGGCGGTAGGCCTGGATGACCGGCACGTGGTTGAACGGCAGGCCGAGCTCGTTGGCCAGCCAGATGACGCGCGTCGCGCGCGAGCGGTAGCAGCCGTAGATCGTCAGGGTCATCGCATGGAATCCGGTATCGGAAGGGGGGTGGCCGAGGCGGCGGCTGCGCCGCTGCCCCGGGTGTGCCCACCATAGGCGGAGGCCGGCTTTCGACAAGAGCCCGCGATCGATGCTGCATCGCCAAAAAAGGTTTGACGGCGATGCGTTGCGGGTGCATGTGGCCAGCCGTCGCCGGCTCCCGCAGCCGGCACTCACAGGACAACCAGACCCGATGCCAGCCGACAGTCCCAGTCGACAGTCGAAGCCGTCTGCCGCCGCCTCGCGCGGCTGATCCGGGTCCCCGGCTCAGCCTTGCGATCGGTGCCGACGGCCGATCGCCAGGAATTAAGAGCCATGAACGAGATCGAACTCGCCCCCGACCTCCTCTCGGTCGTCGTCGCCAAGACGCTGGCCGAGGAACATGTCGCGGACATCGTCGAGATGCTGGACGAGCAGGACAGCGCCACGATCGCGCATATCCTGCAGGAGATGCCCTTCGAGCGCGCCGTCGAGGTGCTCGACCAGCCCGAGCTCGCCGATGCCGCCGAGGCGCTGGCGCTGCTGCCGGACAAGCGCGCGGGCGCGCTGCTGTCGGCGATGTCGGCCGACCGCGCCGCCGACGTCTTCCAGGAATTCGACGAGCCCACCCGCCAGCGCCTCGGCGCGCGCATGGATCGCCAGACGCGCTCGGACCTGCGCCGGCTCCTGGCCTATCCCGAGCACAGCGCCGGCTCGATCATGACGACCGAGTTCGTGAGCGTGCCGTCGAACTGGACCGTGCAGCAGACGCTCGATCATATCCGGCGCGTCGAGCGCTCGCGCGAGACGGTTTACGCGACCTATGTGCTCGACCCCGCGACGAAGAAGCTCGTCCGTGCCGTCTCGCTGCGCCGCCTGATCAGCGGCGACCCGGATGCGCCGGTCGAATCGGTGGTGCCGGCCCATAAGCCGATCACGGTCACCCCCGAGACCGACCGCGAGGATGTCGCGCGGCTGATCACGAAATACGACCTGCTCTCGGTCCCGGTCGTGGATCCGGACGACCATGTCATCGGTATCGTCACCTTCGATGACGTCATCGACGCGATGATCGCCGAAACGACCGAGGACGTGCAGAAGCTCGGTGGCATGGAGGCGCTCGACGAGCCCTACAACGAGATCGGCTTCGTCGCGATGATCCGCAAGCGCGCCGGCTGGCTCTCGATCCTGCTGCTCGGCGAGATGCTGACCGCCTCGGCCATGCAGTTCTTCGAGGCCGAGCTGGAGAAGGCGATCGTCCTGACCCTGTTCATCCCGCTGATCATGAGCTCGGGCGGCAATTCCGGCTCGCAGGCGACCTCGCTGATCATCCGGGCTCTCGCGCTGCGCGAGATCACGTTGAAGGACTGGTGGCGGGTCGCGCTGCGGGAACTCCCCTCCGGCCTCGTGCTCGGCGCGATCCTCGGCGCGATCGGGATCGCGCGGATCGCGCTCTGGCAATGGCTCGGCTTCTACGATTACGGCCCGCACTGGATGCTGATCGCCGCCACGGTCGGCGGCGCGTTGCTCGGCATCGTCACCTTCGGCTCTCTGATGGGCTCGATGCTGCCTTTCGCCCTCAAGCGCTTCGGATTCGACCCGGCAAGCGCCTCGGCGCCGCTGGTGGCGACGCTGGTCGACGTCACCGGCCTCGTCATCTATTTCGGAGTGGCGGCGCTGATCCTGACCGGAACGCTGCTGTGATCGGCCGCCCTGCCGTCCATCCCCCCGTCGCGCGCTAGCCGGCGGCCGCACCGGCGACTACGCGATTGCGGCCGCGTTCCTTGGCCTCGTAGAGCGCGGCGTCCGCAATCTGCAGCAATTGCGCCCAGACATCCGGCGCAGCCTTTGCTCTGGCAACGCCGAGGCTCGCCGTGATGGAGGTTTCGCTGCCGTCGGGCAGCCGGAAGGGCTTCGCCTCGATCACCTGCCTCAGGCGCTCGGCGATGTCGGCGAGGACGCCCTCCAGCGGGTCGAAGGTCAGGATCGCGAACTCCTCGCCGCCGAAGCGCGCGACGACGTCGCCTTGACGCAACGCGTTCCGCAGCCGGGCGGCGGCGAGGCGCAGGACCTCGTCGCCGGCGGCATGGCCGTGTCGGTCGTTGACCGCCTTGAAGTGATCGAGATCGAGCAGGATGAGCCCGATCACGCCGGTATCGGTCCTCGCCAGCCGCGGGACCATCCGTTCCAGCGCACCGCGGTTGAGCACGCCGGTCAAGCCGTCCGTGTCGGCAAGCTGCTTCAGCTGCGCCTCCAGCCTGTTGCGCTCGGCGTCGATCTCGTCGCGCTCGATCAGCCGCGCGCGCAGCGTCTCCAGCGCCTGGAAGAGCTCCCGCATCTCGCCGCGCAGCCCGGCAGGGGCGACGGCCGGATCCAGGCGGTTGTCCGCGAGGCGCACGATGTGCCGGCGAGCCGACAGCAAGGGACGGAACAGCAGCTGGCGCCCTGCCAGCAGAAGCAGGAGCTCGACGGCGAGGGCGAGCAGAGTGGCGAGCGAAGCCAGTACGAGGGCGCGCTGCGCTCCTTGCCGGCCGGCGTCGAGCTGCCTGATCGTGCTGTCGACGAAGGCGTCGCGCAGGCGCTCGATCGCCACGAAATGCGGAACGATGTCGCGGGTGAAGCTTTCGGGCGTGAGATCGAAGTCGCCGTTCCGCAGGCGGGCCAGCGTGGCGTCGATCAGGGCCATGCCGCCTTGGATGAAGTCCCGTTCGACGGCCCGGCCGGCTTCGACGATGGCCGGCTCGCGGCTGGACGAGGCCTGCTGGCCGATCAGGGGCCATAGCTGCAGCACCCGGCCGCGCGTCTGTTCGAACGCGGCCTGCTGCGCGGGCCGGGGAGGCTGCATCTGCGCGATCGCGATGACCAGGTGGGAGCCGAGCCGCCCGGCATAGTCGCGCATCTCGCCGAGCATCCGCGCGACCATCGCATGCCCGACCAATTGAGGGTCGTCCGCCAGCAGCGCGGTCATTGCGGTGTCGAGCAGGGGCTGCGCCGCATCATAGGCGGAGAACATGGCTTCGATCGCCCGCTCGACCGCTTCCGGCTCGCGTTCGGCCCGCGGACGGTCCAGCAGGCGGTCGACCTCCCTGCGCGCCGCTGCGAGGCGCTCTTCCAGAGCCGCCAGCGATGTGCCGAACGGACCGATGCGACGAACCGCGTCGAGCGCGTCGTCGCTCGCGCGGCGAAAGCTGCGGAACCGGTCGTCCCTCGCTGCGGCGCCGCTCGCGTTCCGCCCGAGGGCGGCATTCGTCGGTCCGCGCTCCGCGGAGACCCTGTTCGCGGCGTCGAGCACTGCACGAAACGCCATCAGCCGCGCCAATCCGTGCCGGCTGTCGGCAAGAGCCGTATAGTAATTATGCAGAAGGCTCGTTCCGAGCCCCAGCGAGCAGGCCAGTATCAGGGCGACGGCGCCGAGGAAATACTGGTTGAGCGTCAGGCTTCCGAAGAATCTGGTTCGACCGCTAGAAATCGTCGCCTCTGGGACAGCGTTGTCTTTGCGCAGCTGGAGCGGTTGCCCCAGAGGAAGCGGTTAAGACGGAAATGTCTTAACAATTGCCAATTGCGGCAGCAGCCGCATCTCGCGGCTACGCAGGTCTTCCAGCCACGCCGACGCGCTGCGGCGCGCCGTCAGCTGGCGAGGACGCGCTGCGGCGGGAAGGTGATCTCGACCAGCGTGCCTTCCTTCTTGACGCTGGTGATCGCCATCGCGGCACGGTTGGCCTCGACCAGTGCCTTGGTCAGCGGCAGGCCCAGGCCGGTGCCGCCTGAGCGACGGGTCGTCGGCACCTGCCGGAAGGGTTCGAGCGCGAGCTTCAGCTCGTCGTCGTCCATGCCGATGCCGGTATCGCGCACCCGCAGGATCGCCTCGCCCTGGTCGCCGAGCGCCGTGGAGATGATCACCTGCCCGCCGGCATCGGTGAACTTCACGGCGTTGGAGAGAAGGTTGATCGCGATCTGGCGGATCGAGCGCTCGTCGGCGACGACCGGCGGCAGCTTGGGCGAGAGCCCGGAGCGTAGCACCACGCGGCCGCGCTGGGCCTCCGGCTGCAGCAGCGCCACGGTCGAGAGCGCGATCTCGTTCAGGTTGACGCTGGCGAAATCGAGCTCGAGCTTGCCGGCCTCGATCTTGGCGAGGTCGAGCAGGTCGTTGACCAGGCTGATGACGTAGCCGCCCGACTGGTGGATGTCGCGCAGATACTCCTTGTAGCGCTCGTTCTCGATCGGCCCGAAGCGCTCCTCCGCCATCACCTCGGCGAAGCCGATGATGGCGTTGAGCGGCGTGCGGATCTCGTGGCTGATCTTGGCGAGCACATCCGACTTCTGGGCGCTCGCCATCTCGGCCGCCTTGCGCGCGTCGACCAGCTCGCCCTCGGTCTTTTTCCAGGCGGTGATGTCGCGCAGCACGGCGCAGAAGCGCGGATCGGCCCCGTGCGCGATCTGGCCCATGGTCATGAACAGCGGGATCTTGCCGCCCTGGCGCACGCGGCCGACGACCTCGCGCCCGTCATTCAGCACCGAGGCGACGCCGCCGCCCTTCAGCCCCTCGAGATAGTCGAGCGCCGGGGCATGGCTCTCCGCCGAGAACAGCAGCGTGAACAGCTCGCCGGTGACCTCGCGCTGGTCGTAGCCGAACAGCGCTTCGGCCGCCTTGTTGAGCGACAGGATGCGGCCGCGCTCGTCGACGGTGACGACTCCGTCGGTCGCCGTATCGAGCATCGCGGTCAGTTCGGCGATGCGGCCGTCGCGCACCTCGGCGTCGAGCCTGAGGGCCTCGACGCGGGCCGCCGACTCGGCCTCCTCGGCCTCGAACTCCGCCGCGAGCTCCGCTTCTTCCGCCTCTTCGGCGGTCATCACCGGCACTTCGCCGCCGCCAGCGGCAGGATGGCGGAAGGCCATCAGCGTCGCCGCCTCGCCAAGCCAGTCGACGCTCGACAGAACGGCGTCGACGCCGACCAGATGCCCGACCCTGTCGATCAGGGTCATCGCCCCGCCGCCGCTGCGCGAGGCCTCCTTGATCAGCCGGCTGACGCCACCGGCCTTCAGGTCGTCCAGGTCGGCATAATCCAGCAGATCGAGCAGGGTGCGGTTGGCGTAGAGCGCCTCGTCGCCACGGTTGACGAGAACCGCCGTCGGCAGCCGGTCCAGCACATCGGCGTGGGAATTGCGCTGACGCGTTGGCGCGGACACCGGCTGGGCCGGCGCATCGACGACGGAGGCCGTCTCCGCCTCGGCTTCCCTCACGCGCAGTTGCGCCGCCGGCGGCAGGCGCGGCGCGTCGCTCGGTTCCTCGTCCGCAAGCCGCGCGCCCAGCGCCTTGGCGATCTCGCGGAAGGCATTGCGCTCGGCCGAGCTGAGGTTCGCCTTGGACGGTTCCAGGACCGGGCGGATCGCCGTCTGCTGGCCGTTGCGCAACGGCACGATATTGGCGGCTGGCAGTTCGTCCGGGCGGGTCGGTGTCGGAGCCGGCTCGGGCACGGCCGCCGGTGCGGCGGCCTTCGGCTCCGGCTCGTCGCCCTCCGGCTTCCGCTCGGCCGGGGGAGGGACCGATGCCTCGCGCGACGCATCGGTGGGCGCGTCGTCGCACTGCCCGGAGATGACCTGCCAGTCACGGGCAGTCTCGTTTTCCGCCGGCTGCCCAGCCTCGGCACTGCCGGGGGCTTCGGTGGCCTTTGCGTCCGATGCCGCGTCGATGCCGGAGCCGGCGGTCTCCTGCGTGTCCGGTCCCGCGATCGCTTCTTGCGCCTCGGATGCAGCGCGGTCCGACGCGGCGGCCCGCTCGGCGGTATCAGGCGCTGAGGCAGCCTCGGCCTCGGAAGAATCCGTCTGCCCGGCAGGTTCATCCGCCTGCGGGAAGGGCTGGCGCGCATTCAGTCGCGCGATCCCGAAGCCGCGGAAGCCGGCGAGCTGCCGGTCGGCGCCGAAGACGGGCACGCCCGAAAGCTCGACGGGGGCGGCCTCGCCCGGCGTCTCCGTGCGCCACAGCACGGTGTGGCCGCTCCAGGTGGCCGGCGTCGCGAGCCGTGCGAGCAGGGTGCCGTCGGTATCGCTGAACCGGCTCGCCGCCAGATCGTCCCAGCGCTCGCCGACGAGCTGCGAGGCGGCGGCGCCGGTCAGGACGGCGACGTTCTCCGACACTTGCGTCAGGCGGCGATTCGCATCGCTCTGCCAGAGAAAGCGAATCGTCGACGCTTGCGCCGGGGCTGGGCCATCGGGGATGACGGCGGATGCCGCCGCCGGAGCGGCGGAAGGGGCCGGTGGCGGGCTCGCCTCCGGCGGAACCGTCACGCCCAGCCGGCGCAGTTCGGAAGCCGGCACGGCGATGGCGAGCACGGTGCGGCCGTCGTCTCGCGTCAACAGCTTGACGCCGCAGGTCACGGGGGCGGCCGTGAAGCCAGTCGTCAGCCTCAAACGTTCCAGGCGGAGGCCGGAAGCGGAGGCCAGCCCCCCCGCGAGCAGGGACAAGCGCTGGCGCGTCGGGGCAGGCAGCGCCGCGGCGGCAGGCTCGGCACCGAGCAGGGCCCGGCCGGCCGGGTTCATGAAGCCGGGGCGGCCGGAGGCCGCGTCCCACAGGACCAGGGCGCCGCCGGCGGCAAAGGCCGTCACGGCCGGGTCTTCACCCGCCGCTGCACCCCATTGCATCCAGTCCTGTCCGGCTTCGCTCATGCTGGCCCGCTCGTCCGATCCGCCTCATTATAGCTAACAAATCTTTAATAGCTTCCAAACGCGGCCGAATCCATGGAACCAAAGATCGCTCTCCCGCTTCTCCTCGAAACAGCGTTAACGTAGCCGCGCGCCGGTTCCGTCGCAGCGTTGTCATCGCACTGCAGTAATGATATTGCAGTGCACAATGAGTTTGAGGCGCCTTTCGCAACAGGAGGAACGACCATGGACGGTAAGCATCCCTATGAGGTGCCGGCAGAGATGCGCGAATTCGCCGAGCGCAGCGTAGAGCAGGCGCGCAAGGCTTTCGACGGCTTCATCGGCGCGGCCCAGAAGGCTGTGGATAGCGCGCATGGCTCGGCCGAGAGCGCGCGCGTCAACACCCAGGAGGCGACCCGCAAGGCGATGGCCTATGCCGAGAACAACGTCGCCGCCGCTTTCGATTTCGCCCAGAAGCTGGTGAAGTCGAAGGATCTGACCGAGGTGATGCAGCACCAGTCGGATTTCGTGAAGGCCCAGATGGCGACCTTCCAGAACCAGCTCAAGGATCTCGGCGCCGCCGCCCAGGATGCCGCGTCCAAGGCCGCCGAGACCGTCAGCAAGGCCACGAAGGGCCGCTGAACATTGCCTCGGGGCGGCCGCGCCTGCCGCCGCCCCGCCAGACCGACGCCGAATCAGGGATCATTCCCCGTCCGTCCATTGCCAGCCGTTGAAGGAGAGCCGTGATGGTCAAGCCGCCTCCGACCCGTACGCGAGCCAAGGCCCCGGTCAGCCTGCCTTCCGTCAAGGCGTTGTCGACGCCGCCTGCCGAGGTGAAGGCCGCTCCGGCGCAACCTGCCATCAAGCCTCCGCCCGCTCCCGCCGCGGCGGCCACAACCTCGCCGCCGGCGCGGCCGGCGCCGGTCGTGATCAAGGCTGCGGTGCCTGCCCCCTCCGGGAATTCCGGCAAGGTTGGTGCTCCCGCCGTCACCGCGGCGGCACAGCCCCCGGCGAAAGCCGCGGCCAAGCCGCCCCGCAAGGCCGTTTCCACCAAGCTGAAGGTCGAGAAGCCGGTCGCGAAGGTCGCTGCGGCGCGGAAGCCGGCGCCATCCGCTCCGGCCGAGAAGGCCGCCGAGGCCAGGCCGGAGCCGGTCTTGGTCAAGCTGCCGCCGAAGCCTGCGGCCGAGGTGGTGCCGCCCCCCAGGCCGGAGCCGGCAGCCGCTCCTCCCGCCACGGCCGTGGCTGGGCCCGCGCAGGCCGCGCCCGCTGCGGCGAAGGAGCCGGTGAAGCCTTCTGCGATCGATTCGCTGTCTCTGCCGCGCCCGCCCGCATTCGCGGCGATCGCGAGCGAGACGGTGATGAGCCAGGCGCTCACCATGGCGCGCGCCTTCGGCGCCCTGCAGGCGCGGATGCTCGAGCATGCCTGCGCCGAGTTCAAGGCGACGCTCGGCGACGCCGAAACGCTGGCGCGGACGGAGAGCGCCTCGGAGGCGATCGCGTTGCAGGCGAAGGCCGTGCGCCGGAGCTACGAATCCTATGCGGAGCATTTGAAGGAGCTCGCGCGCATCGCCAACACCGCGCTTCGCAAGGATTGAGCGGCCCCGGCGGCGCCGAAACCGGCCGGCCATCGCCGCGGCCGCGTTCGGTGCCGGTTTTTCGGTGGCAAAGATGAATTACGCGGTTGCAAAAGCGCGGCGCCGGTTCTAGTTTCCGCGCCGCTGGAGACCCCGCCGGAAGTGCCGGGGCCGCACAGCCTGTCATGGGCAGCCATAGCTCAGTTGGTTAGAGCGCTAGATTGTGGATCTAGAGGTCCCCCGTTCAAGCCGGGGTGGCTGTACCATTCCCCTTCGGAAAATCGATGGTTGAGCTGAGCACGCGAGGCGCTGAGCTGCGGTGCGAAGCCGGCCTGCCTTGCAAGGCAGATGAACGAAGATGAACAATCCTGTTCAGGCAGCGTTCTGTTGGCGAATGCTTCAATGCCGTCAGCAGAAAGGAAGACCCTCATGCGTCGGTTCGCTATCGCAGCCTTGATCTCCCTGGGCGCCATGGCGGCGGTTCCCGCCGCTCGCGCCAACGAAGCCCTCGACCCGTCCGTGGCACATCGTCTCGACGGCCAGTCGGCCGCCTACAGCATGACCGCCGCGAAGCGCGAGCGGCTGATGATCATTCAGGAAAACCTCGCTCGCCAACGCCACTACGAGCACCGCTACGGGCCGCGCGGCCCCTATGGCGGCTACGGCTACGGGCGTCCTTATGGCCCGCCGCCCTATGCTCCCGCCTATGGCTATCGGCGGCCCTATTACGATCGCTGGTAGTCGGCGAGGGTGAAGTCGGCGGCCGATAGGCAACCGCGCCGGCCGATCGGCGAGGACCGGCCGGGCCGGCTTCTCATCGCCAGCGGAGTGCCAGCGGATCGAGCTCACGCGCGAGCTCGATCAACCCGTCGCGGGTCTTCGGATGCAGCGGCGCCAAGGGGTGGCGGACGGCCTCCGATTTGATGACGCCGCCCTCTCTCAGAACGGCCTTGGCGGCGCGCAGCCCACACTGGCGGTTCTCGTAATTGATGATCGGCAGGACCCTGGCATAGAGCGCCGCCGCCTGCTTGCGGTCGCCCGCGGCGTGGGCTGCGAGAATCGGCTTGATCAGGTCCGGGATCATGGCGCTCGTCATCGTCCCGGTCGCGCCGGCATCGAGATCGGCCATCAGCGTGATCGCTTCCTCGCCGTCGAAGGGCCCGACCACGGCGTCGCCGCCGGCCTCGATCAGGGCGCGCAGCTTGGCCGCCGTGCCCGGCATCTCGATCTTGAAATAGCGCACCAGCGGCACTTCCCTGGCCAGGCGCACCATGAAGGGCACGGTCATGGTCACGCCTGAGAGCGGCGCATCCTGCAGGATGATCGGGATGCCGCAGGCATCGGCGACCATCTTGAAGTGCTCGATCATGCCCTGTTCGTCCGCCTTCAGCAGGGCGCCGTGATAGGGCGGCATCATCATCAGCATCTTCGCCCCGGCCTCCGCCGCAGCCTTGCCGCGTTGTGCGGCGATGCGCGTCGAGAAATGCGAGGTGGTGACGATCACCGGCACGCGTCCGGCGACCTGCTCGATCGAGAGCCGCATGACTTGCTCACGTTCCTCGTCGGTGAGCAGGAACTGCTCGGAGAAATTGGCGAGGATGCAGATGCCGTCGACACCCTGGTCGACCATCAGGTCCATGACCCGCCTGTTGCCGGCGAGGTCGAGGTCGCCGTTCTCGTGGAAGACGGTGGGGGCGATCGGCAGGATGCCGCTATAGGGTTCGTTCATGGGAAGCACCTTCGGTGGGGCTGACGGTCAGACGGTGCGTGCTTGGCCCAGGCCGCGCAAGCGCCGGATGCCCGCGCCGATAACCGGCATGAACAGCAGGACGAGCCCGATCGCCATCAGCGTGCCGACGAGGGCGTTCGACCAGAAGATCGAGAGCGAGCCCTGGCTGAAGATCATCGACTGGCGGAAGGCGTCCTCGGCCTTGTCGCCGATCACCATGGCGAGCACGAGCGGCGCGATCGGATAGTCCAGCTTCTTGAAGACATAGCCGACGAGCCCGAAGATCAGCGCGAGCCAGATGTCGAATTCACGGTTCGCCGCGGTGAAGGCGCCGATGAAGCAGATCACGACGATCAGCGGCCCGATGATCGAGAACGGGATGCGCAGGATCGAGGCGAAGAGCGGCACCGTCGCGAGGACGATGACGACCGCGACGATGTTGCCGAGATACATCGAGGCGATCAGGCCCCAGACGAAATCCGGCCGGTCCGTGAACAGGGTCGGGCCGGGGTTGAGACCCCAGATCATCAGCCCGCCCATCATCACCGCGGCGGTCGCGGAACCGGGGATGCCGAGCGCCAGCATCGGCAGCATGGCGGAGGAGCCTGCGGCATGGTCCGCGGTCTCCGGCGCGATGACGCCCTCCGGCTCGCCCTTGCCGAACTTGGCGGGATTGCGCGAGGAGCGCTTGGCCATCGCGTAGCTCATGAAGGAGGCCGCGGTCGGCCCGCCCGGCGTGATGCCCATCCAGATGCCGATCAGCGAGGAGCGCAGCAGGGCCAACCAGTAGCGCGGCATCTTCGCCGCCGTGCGCAGCACGTCGCCGATCCGCACCTTGGCGGCCACGCCCTCGAACTTCAGGCCTTCCTCCATGGTCAGCAGCAATTCGCCGATGCCGAACAGGCCGATCACCGCGATCAGGAAGCTGACCCCGGCCAGCAGCACGTCGAACTCGAAGGTGAGCCGCACATTGCCGGAGACCGAATCCATGCCGACCGTCGCCAGCGCGAAACCGATGCCCATCGAGACGATGGTCTTCAGCGGCGAGGCGCCGCCGAGGCCGATGAAGCTCGCGAAGGTCATGAAGTAGACCGCGAAATATTCCGGCGAGGAGAAGCGCAGCGCGAAGCTGGCGACCCACCCCGACAACAGCGTGATCAGGATGACGCCGCAGAGCGCGCCGAAGCCGGCCGAGAGGAAGGCGAAGGACAGGGCCTCGGTCGCCCGTCCCTGCTTCGCCATCGGGTGACCGTCGAAGGTCGTCGCGACCGAGGAGGGCTCGCCGGGGATGTTGAACAGGATGGAGGTGGTCGAGCCGCCGAACAGCGCGCCCCAGTAGAGCGAGGCGAGCAGGATGATCGCCGAGACCGGGTCCATGCTGAAGGTGAGCGGCAGCAGCAGCGAGACGCCGTTGGGGGCGCCCAGGCCGGGAAGCACGCCGACGAGCACGCCGAGCAGCACGCCGGCGATCATCAGCATGATGTGGTGGGCCGTAAGCGCGACCTCGAAGCCGTGCATCAGGTTGGCGATATTGTCCATGCTCTCTTGCCTGCCTGTCAGAGGCCGAGGAGGGGTTCGAGCGGGCCCTTGAGCAGGCCGATCTGGAAGAATTTTTCCAGAGAGAGATAGAGGAACGCGACGGTCAGGAAGGCCGTTGCCAGGCTGGCGAGCCAGCCATATCCGCCCTGGAAGCGCATCGCGAAGACGAGGTAGAGGATCGTCGCGACATACATGCCGAGCGTGACGCTCAGCACCACGAAGGCGGCGAGCGGGAGCAGGAAGGCGAGGACGCGCCTGCCGCGCTCGGCATCGATGAAGGATTCGGCGAGCACGGGGCTGCCTGCGAGCTGCTTGCCCAGCGTCAGCGCCAGCGTGCCGAGGCTCGCGGCCGCGACGAGCGCGCCGACATAGAACGGGAAGGCTCCCGGCTGGGGCCCGGACGAGTCCCAGCCGATGCCGAATTCGAGCGAGCCCTTCACGATGACGAGCCCGAAGACGAGGGTCAGGATCGCGGTGCCGATCTCGGCCCAGAAACGGGTGATCATGAGGAGATTTCCTCCGCCTTGGCAGCCGGGAGCTCGCTGCGTCTGGATGGAAGGCTCGCCATCCCGGGAGTGCCCCGGGATGACGGCGGTTTCAGAGCCGGATCAGCGCGCGCCGATCACGAACCTCACTTCACCACCCAGCCTTCCTCCTCGAAGACCTTCTTGTTGGCGGCGTCGTCCTTGGCCACGAAGTCGGTGAATTCCTTGCCCTTCATGAACTTCCCCGTCTGGGCGGTCCGCTTGATGAATTCCTTCCACTCCGGCGTCTGGCTGACCTTCTCGAGCACGTTGGCGTAGTAGGTCACGGCATCGGCCGGCACGTCGGCCGGCATCCAGACGGTGCGCGGCATGCGGAAGGATTCGATCGGGATGCCGGCCGATTTGCAGGTCGGGATATCGCCCCAGCCCTTGCCGTCATGGATCGGGTCGCCCTTGGCGAGATGCTCCGGCGCGAAGACGCAGAGCGGCTTCACCTGGCCGGCCTTCCACTGGCCGATGTTCTCGTTCGGGTTGTTGGTGTTGGAATCGATGTGACCGCCGGCGAGCTGCACGGCCGCGGCGCTGCCGCCCTGGAACGGGACGTAGATCCATTTGGCGCCGGTGGCGTCCTGGATCATCGAGGTCAGGGTCTGGTCGGTGTCCTTGGACTGGCTGCCGCCCATCTTGAAGCCCATCGGCTTCGCCTTGACCGCCTCGATATAGGCCTTGGCGTCGGCATAAGGCGCATCGCCCTTCACCCAGAGCAGGAATTCGTCGAGCGCCATCGCCGCGACGGGCGTGAGGTCGGTGAACTTGTAGCCGAGCTTGGCGACGTAGGGCAGCAGATAGGCGTTGTTCGTGCCGAAGATCAGGTGGGTAGGATCGCCCTTCGCACCCTTGCCGTAGACATAGCCCTCGGCGCCCGAGCCGCCGCCCTTGTTCACCACCACGATCGGCTGCTCCATCAGCTTGTGCTTGGTGATGATCGACTGGACGAGACGGGCGAAATTGTCGGTGCCGCCGCCGGCGCCGGACGTCACGACGAACTCGACGGGCTTGGTCGGCTCCCATGCCTGAGCGGCGCTGAAGCCGCCGAGCGTGAGCGCGCCTGCGAGCGCGGCGGAAATCGCGATGGTCTTCATGTGTTTCTCCCTGGGTGTCGATTGAATGATGCCGCTCTTGGATGGCGGCTTGCGGTGAGCGGATCCGGCTCAGGCGGCCGTCCGGGCTGCCTCCTTGCCGTCACGTGCCATCTTGATCGCCAGCGCGAGGGCGGCACGGCTCGCGCCGAGATTGGCGATGCCCTTTCCGGCGATCTCATAGGCCGTGCCGTGGGCCGGCGTGCAGATCGGGAAGGGGAAGCCGCCGATCAGCGTGACGCCGCGGTCGAAGCCCATCAGCTTCATCGCGATCTGGCCCTGGTCGTGATACATCGTCAGCACGGCGTCGAAATCGCCGTTCTTCGCCCGCAGGAACACGGTGTCGGACGGGAACGGGCCCTCCACCGTGAAGCCCTTGGCCTTGGCCGCCTTCACGGCCGGTTCGATCGTCTCGATCTCGTCGCGGCCGAAATTACCGCCGTCGCCGGCGTGGGGATTGATGCCCGCGACCGCGATGCGCGGCGGGTTGAAGCCGGCGGCGCGCAGATTGGCGTCGGCCAGCGTCAGCGCCCGCAGGATCCGCTCCTGGGTGATGTTGCGCGCCACTTCGGACAGCGGAATGTGCGAGGTGACGCGGGCGTTCCACAGCTTGTCGAGGATGTTGAACTCGCTCGCCGCACCGTCGAAGCCGATGGCGTCCCGCACGAAGCGGATCTCGTCGTCATAGGCCGGATAGGCGAAGCGCATCGCCGCCTTGTTGAAGGGCGTGAAGAACACCGCATCGGCCTTGCCGGCGGCGGCGAACTGCAAGGCGCGGCGGAAGTTCCCGGTTGCCGCCTCGCCGCCGGCGAGCGTCGCCTTGCCGCGCTGGAGATCGGCGGGGTTGTGGTTGGCGAGATCGATGAAGAGTGGCTTGTCGGAATTCGCCGGCAGCGCCTCCTCGGAGGCGACGAGCTGAACGTCGGGGTCGACCTTGCCGTCGGCGGCGCCGAGGTCGAGCAGGCGCTTGTCGCCGAAGATGACGTAGCGTGCCGCGTCGCGCAGGTCCGGCTCGCAGAGCAGCCGTGCCAGAAGCTCGGGACTGATGCCCGAGGGGTCGCCCATCGCAATCGCGATGACCGGCTTTGCGCCGTTATCGGAGCTCTGCACCGCCATCCTCCCTCGTCGAAGACTCTGGCCGGATTGCCGCGGAAAAAGGGGCCCGGCATTTCCGTTGGTTTCATTCGTTCCAATCTCGCTAACACAGCTCGAAGGCTCGCCGCAAGTATGCTGTATGCAGCATAATGAAAGCTCGCTAAAGTGACCAGAAGGACGGGCGGGCTCGCGAGCGCGCCCGCGGCAGGAGAGAGAAACGATGAATTTCCACGCGCATTATGCCGCCATCCGCGAGCCGATCGGCACCTGCCTGGTGGGCAGCGGCGGCTTCGGGCGCAGCTATCTGGCACAGGCGCGGCGCGCGCGCCTGATCGAGGCACGTATCGCGGTGGACATGACGGCCGAGGCGGCGGGGCGGGCCTTTGCGGCGGCCGGCTATGACGCCTCCGAGGTCGCATTGTGCGAGACGGCGGCGGAGGCGCGGGTGGCGTGGGAGGCGGGGCGCTGCGTGGCGGCCGGAAAGCTCGAGACGGTGATCGACCTGCCCTTCGCCCTGCTGGTGGAGGCCACGGGCTCGCCCGAAGGCGCGACGCGCCATGCGCTGATGGCGATCGAGGCCGGGCGCCATGTCGCGCTGGTTTCGAAGGAGGCCGACAGCGTCGTCGGTCCCGGCCTTGCGCGTCTGGCAAGGGACAAGGGAGTCCTCGTCACCCCGGTCGATGGCGACCAGCCGAGCCTGTTGATCGCGCTCGTCTCCTGGGCGGAAGTGCTGGGCCTGGAGATCGTCGCTGCCGGCAAGTCGAGCGAGTATGATTTCGTCCTCGATCCTGCGACCGGAAACGTCACCTGCAACGGCGTGACGAGGCATTTGCCGGAGTTGTCGGCGCATTGGCTGCCGGGCGAGCGCCCGGTCGCCGCGGTCGCCGCCGAGCGGGCTCGCATTCTCGGTGCGGCCTTTCCGCTGCGCGCCGTGCCCGACCTCTGCGAGATGACGCTCGTCGCCAATGCGACCAATCTCGCCGCAGACCGCGCGGACTTTCACGCGCCGCCGGCACGCATTCCCGAGATCGCGGACCTGCTCGCGGCACGGGCGCAGGGCGGCCTGCTGTCCGGGAACCGACGCCTCGACGTCTTCCACCACCTGCGCCTGGCCGAGGAGGCGAGCTTCGCCGGCGGCGTCTTCGTCGTCGTGCGCTGCGAGAATGCCGAGACCTGGGAGATGCTGGCCGGCAAGGGCCACGTCCTCTCGCGGGACCGCGAGGCGGCGATGCTCTATCTGCCGCGCCATCTGCTGGGCGTCGAAGTGGCGACGAGCATCCTCGATACGGCGGGGCTGGGCCGCTCCGGCTACGGCGACGACTACCGCCCGCGGCAGGACCTCGTCGCCGTCGCCATGCGGGATCTGGCCGCCGGCACCGTCCTCGCCATGGGCGGCCACCACCACAGCATCGCCGATGTCGCCGCCGAGGTCAGGCCCGCCGTGGCGCTGGCAGAGGATCGCCCGGCCCCGTTCTACCTCGTCGCCGACCGGAAGCTGAAGCGGGATGTGAGGGCGGGGGAGGCGATTCGGCTCGGCGATGTCGAGATGCCCGCCGATTCGCTCCTGTTGGCGACGCGCCGGCGCCAGGACGCGCTCTTCGCCGCCGATCGGTCCGGGCGTGGTTTGACAGAGCAGGGCACCCATGGCGTAAACGAGCGCACTCCGGAACCGATGGCGGCACGATGAGCGAGGCAGCGACCGACTTCCCCCGCATCACCCGCCGCACCTTGCATGACGAGGTGCTGGAGCGCGTCCGCGACATGATCATCGAGGGCAGGCTCGAGCCGGGGCAGCGTATCAACGAGGGACTGATCGGCGCGCAGCTCGGCGTCTCGCGCACTCCCATGCGCGAGGCGATCAAGACGCTCGCGAGCGAGGGGCTCGTCGAGATCCTGCCAGCCAAGGGCGCGGTCGTCCGCAAGTTCTCGGCGCGCGATCTCTATCAGGTGCTGGAAGTGCTGAAGGCGCTCGAGCAGCTGGGTGGCCAGATCGCCTGCGCCGAGGCCTCCGACGAGACGATCGCGGCGATCCACGCGTTGCACCGCCGCATGCTGGAGCTCTACGCGACGCGCGAGCGGCTCGAATATTTCAAGCTCAACCAGGCGATCCACAGCGCCATGGTGGCGGCCTCCGGCAACCAGGTTCTGCTCGAAATGCACGGCACCTTGCAGTCGCGGATCAAGCGACTGCGCTTCATCGGCAATGAAGGGCCGGAAAAATGGGCCGGTGCGGTGGCCGAGCACGAGGAGATGATGGCGGCGCTGCTGAAGCGCGATGCGCCGGCTCTGTCGGCCGCGATCGGCAAGCACATGGAATCGACATTGACGCGCGTGCGCGGCGTGCTCTGAGCCGCCGGGCGGCGCGAGCTTCCGGCGGGGAAGCCCCGGCAGAAGCAGGACGAATGCCGGGGCATCCGCCCTGCTGCCGTGCGGCCCGCCTCAACCCTTCGCGAAGGCGAGCAGGTCGGCGTTGAGCGTCTCGGCGTTGGTGGTCAGCATGCCGTGCGGATAGCCCGGATAGACCTTGAGCGTGCCGTTCTTCAGATGCTTGATCGATTCATGCGCGGAGGCGCCGATCGGCACGATCTGGTCGTCGTCGCCATGCAGGACGAGCGTCGGCACGGTGATGGCCTTGAGGTCGCCGGTCTGGTCGGTTTCCGAGAACGCCTTGATGCCGTCGTAATGGGCCTTGGCGCTGCCCATCATGCCCTGGCGCCACCAGTTCCAGATCACGCCCTGGTCGACCTTGGCGCCCGGCCGGTTGAAGCCGTAGAACGGGCCCGTCGGGACATCGAGGAAGAACTGGGCCCGGTTGTCGGCCAGTGCCTTGCGGAAACCGTCGAAGACCTCGATCGGCAGCCCGCCGGGGTTGGTCTCGGTCTTGACCATCAGCGGCGGCACGGCCGAGACCAGCACCGCCTTGGCGACACGGCCCTGGGGCTCGCCGAATTTCGCGACATAGCGGGCGACCTGGCCGCCGCCGGTCGAATGGCCGATATGGACGGAATTCCTGAGGTCGAGATGCTCGACCACGGCCGAGGCATCGGCGGCATAATGGTCCATGTCATGGCCGTCCCAGACCTGGGCCGAGCGGCCATGGCCACGCCGGTCGCTGGCGACGACGCGATACCCCTGGGCCAGGAAGAACAGCATCTGGGCGTCCCAGTCGTCGCTGCTCAGCGGCCAGCCGTGATGGAACATGATCGGCTGGGCGTCCTTCGGTCCCCAGTCCTTGTAGAAGATCTCGACGCCGTCCTTGGTGGTGACGAATGGCATGGCAATGGTCCTCCTGTGCAAGCGCGCCCAAGCGAAAATGATGCCGTCGGCGAGCAGGGCCGACATTGCAGAGTTTTGTGTCAGCTCGCTGGTCGTATCGAGCGAGACCCTAGCAGATCTTGGCCGGCGGTCACCGGCGTTCCGGAGGCCGCGTATCGTGGCGCCGGTCGGATGCGAATGGGGGCCGACCGGTGCGGCCGCCACGCTTCGCCGGCTCCTCTTGAAGCCGGGCGCGCGCTTCGCCATATGTCGGTCAAGCGGAAGGGTTCGCCTTCCGCCCGCGGGATGCTGCCAGCGGCGGGTCCCGATGGTTCGTGAGGCGCCTTTCGGGGGCTTCGGTTGATGACGCGTACGCCTAGCCTGTCCCATCCGTTCCTGCTCGGCTTCGACGATATCGAGCGCGCGCTGGATCGCGTCGCGAAAGGCGCGAGCGAGGGATATCCGCCCTACAATATCGAGCGGCTGCCCCGGACGGACGATGAGCCCGACCGCCTGCGCATCACCTTGGCGGTTGCGGGTTTCGCGCGCGAGCAGCTTGAGATCACGCTGGAAGAGAACCAGCTCACGATCCGTGGCCGCCAGAGCGACGACAAGAGCCGGCAGTTCCTGCATCGCGGCATCGCCGCGCGCCAGTTCCAGCGCAGTTTCCTGCTCGCCGACGGCATGCAGGTACTGGGAGCGGATCTGTCGAACGGCCTGCTCGCAATCGATCTGGTCCGACCGGAACCGGAGAGGCTCGTCAGGCGTATCGATATCATGAGCCGCGACTAGAGTGAGTAGAGGACGAGGGGTTCGTCCGGCTTTGAAGGATGCGTTCGCGGTTTACGCATCTGTTCATATTTGAAGGCGCAGTATCGAACCGCATTCGCACTGCTCTGAAGGAGGGCGCGATGAAACAGGACATGATTCTAACGCAGGACAGCCCGCTGACCCCCGCCGAATTCGCGGCGCTCGGTACCGGCGAGGTGGCCTATGTCAAGCCGATGACTTCGGACGAGCTGATGCGGATCTTCCCTCAGGCCCCGAAGATCGAATCCGGCCTCAACCTCTACACCCTGCTCTCGGCCGACGGCGCGCCGATCCTTGTGACCGACACCCGCGAGGCGGCCACGGCCAATGCCTGGGAGCACGACCTGAAAATGGTCAGCGTCCACTGACGCGGTCCGGAATTCAGGCGGCGGTCGCCACTGCGGCGACCGCCGCCTGCAATCGGGCGATGTCGGCAGGCGTCGACAGGCGATGATCGCCGTCCTTGACCAGTGTCAGGACCACCGGGTCGCCGCTGAGATGCTCCACCAGCTTGACCGCCTGCCGCCACGGCACGTCCGGGTCGCGCATCCCTTGCAGGATGTGCACGGGGCAGCCCGCCTTGATCTCGCTGCCGAACATCAGATGCCGGCGGCCGTCCTCGATCAGGGCGCGGGTGATCGGCGTCGGATCCGGCGAATACTCGGACGGGCGCAGCCACACGCCTTCTTGCTGGATCGTCCGGCGGATCGCGTCGGGCATCTGCGCCCACATCAGTTCTTCGGAGAAGTCGACGGCCGGTGCGATCAGGACGAGCCCTGCCGGCTGCAGCGGCGAGCCAAGAAGCTTGCGCGCGGCCAGCAAGGCGATCCAGCCCCCCATCGAGGAGCCAACCAGGATCGGCCGCCGCCTGCACTGGCTTTCGATCACGGCTAGCGCGTCGCCGAGCCAGTCGGAGAGGGTGAAATCGCCGAAATTGCCCTCGCTCTCGCCGTGGCCGCCATAGTCGAAGCGCAGATAGGGGCGGCCGTGGTCCCGGGCCCAGTCCGCCAGCGCCTCGGCCTTGGTCGCGCGCATGTCGGAACGGAAACCGCCTAGCCAGACCACCGGCGCGCCATCGCCCTCCTGCGTCAGGAAGGCGAGGCGGCGGCCCTGGCCGATCTCGAGCCATTGCGGGGGCTGGCGCTCCAAGGCAAATCTCCTGTGACGAATCCGGGGAGCCGCGGCGAATAGGGGCTGCGGCAACGATCCGATAGGGGCATATTCGCCCGGCCGAACGAAAGTCCAGACCAAGAGCGCATGTCCTTCAAGCCGGGTGCCCATCTTTCACTGCCTTCGACCGAAACCCACCCGCTCGCCGGGCGCACGATCCTGCAGATCATTCCGGAGCTGGAAGCGGGCGGGGCGGAGCGCACGGCGGTCGACATCGCCAGGGGCCTGACCGATGCCGGCGCGCGGGCGCTGGTCGCCACCGAGGGCGGACGCCTCGTCGCCGAGCTGCAGGCCAAGGGCGGGGTCTGGCTGCCGTTCCCTGCCGCTTCGAAGAATCCGGTCGCGATGGCGCTCAACGTGCGCAAGCTCGTCATGCTCTGCCGCGAGGAGGAGGTCGAGCTGATCCATGCCCGTTCGCGCGCGCCGGCCTGGGTGGCGCTCGCCGCCGCGAAGATCCTCAAGCTGCCTTTCGTCACCACCTATCACGGCTCCTACAACAGCCGTTCGGCGGTGAAGACGCTGTACAACTCCGTGATGGCGCGCGGCGACATCGTCATCGCCAACTCGGCCTATACGGCCGGGCTCATCCTCGCGAAGCACCCGATGGCGCGCGACAAGGTGCGGGTGGTCAACCGCGGCACCAATTTCTCGGCCTTCGCCCCGGCTGCGGTGGGCGCCGAGCGGGTTCAGGCGCTGCGCAAGGCCTGGGGCGTCGAGCCGCACCAGCGCATCGTGCTGCTGCCCGGCCGGCTGACTGGCTGGAAGGGCCAGCGCGTGCTGATCGAGGCGGCCCGCATCATGCGGGATGCCGGCGACACGGATACCGCCTTCATCCTCGCCGGCGACGCACAGGGACGCGACGGCTATGTCAAGGAGCTCGACGCGCTGATCGCCAAGGCAGGGCTGGAAGGCCGCGTCAAGCGCGTCGGCCATTGCAGCGACATGCCGGCGGCGATGCTCTCCGCTGCGGTCGTGGCGGTACCCTCGACCGATCCGGAGGCCTTCGGCCGCGTCGCGGTCGAGGCGCAGGCGATGGGCACGCCGGTTGTGGTGTCGGATCTCGGCGCCGTGCCCGAAACCGTGCTCGCCCCGCCGCAGGTGCCGGCCGGCGAACGCACCGGCTGGCGCATCCCGCCTGCCGATCCGGCGGCTTTGGCGGCCGGCCTGCGCGAGGCGCTGGAGCTGCGCCCATCGGCCCGCGAGGCCCTGGCGCGCCGGGCGCGTGTGCATGTCGAGAGGCATTTCTCGCTGGAGGCGATGGTCGCCGAAACTCTCGACGTCTATTGCGCGTTGCTCGAAGGCTGACCCGTCTCCGCCGTCGCGGATGGCTGCCGCAGCGGCGTCATGCATTGACAACGCGCATCATTGTGCAATGTGTCTGAATCGACGGCGCGAGCCGCGCCAAATACAGGAGAATACCCCATTCGTCGTCCGTACCGTGCCGCCCCCACCCCGACCAAGGAAGGTCCTCGCTCGAACCGCGACATCCGCGGCGTTCGCGAGGTGCAGCTGATTGATGATACCGGCGCCAACCGTGGCGTGGTGTCCTTCTTCGACGCGCTGAAGATCGCCGAGGACGCCGGCCTCGACCTTGTCGAGATCGCGCCGAACTCCGTTCCGCCCGTCTGCAAGATCCTTGATTACGGCCGCTTCCGCTTCCTTGAGCAGAAGAAGGCTGCCGAGGCGCGCAAGAAGCAGCGCACCATCGAGATCAAGGAGATCAAGCTCCGCCCCGGCATCGACAAGCACGATTACGACGTGAAGATGAAGGCCATGCAGGGCTTCTTCGAGGAAGGCGACAAGGTGAAGGTCACCCTGCGCTTCCGCGGCCGCGAGATGGCGCATCAGGATCTCGGCGTGAAGGTGCTGGAGCGCGTCAAGGCCGATCTCGTCGAGATCGCCAAGGTCGAGAGCGACTGGCAGCTCGAAGGCCGCCAGATGGTCATGGTGCTCGCGCCGCGCTGAGGCGCGAGCTGTCCTCGCGATCGCGTTGCGATCGAGAAAAAGGGCGCCGCTGGCGCCCTTTTTCGTGTCGGAGATGCTTTGCGACCGGCCGCCCTCGGTAGCCGGTCGCGCCGCGCTCAGCGGATCGGCGGGCCGTATTGCAGGCCACCCTGCGTCCACAGCTTGTTGACGCCGCGCGGCAGCGGGTTGCTGCTCTTCGCGCCGAAATGACGCTCGAAGCTCTCGCCGTAATTGCCGACCGCCTTGATGATGCGCACGACCCAGTCGTTGGTCAGCCCGAGCGACTCGCCGAACTTGCCCTCGGCGCCGAGCATGCGCCGGACTTCCGGGTTCTGCGAGGTCTTGGCCAGCTCCTCGACATTGGCCTGGGTCACGCCGAGCTCCTCGGCATTGATCGTGGCGATCACCGTCCAGCGCACCAGGTCGAACCAGGCGTCGTCACCCTTGCGGACCCAGGGGCCGAGCGGCTCCTTGGAGATGACCTCTTGCAGCAGCACATGCTCGCTCGGGTCCTTCAGCTTGCCGCGCGTGCCGGCGAGCGAGGACAGGTCGGTGGTATAGGCGTCGCAGCGTCCCGCCTCATAGGCCTGCACCGTGTCCTCCAGCGTCCCGAAGGCGACCGTCTCGAACTTGATGCCGTGGGTGCGGCCGTAATCGGCGAGGTTGAGCTCGGTCGTGGTCCCCTGCGCGACGCAGATCGAGGCGCCGTTGAGGTCCTTGACCGTGTTCACGCCGAGCTTCTTGCGGACCATGAAGCCCTGGCCGTCGTAGTAGTTGACGAAGGTGAAGCTGACGCCCTGCCCGATGTCGCGGCCGAGCGACCAGGTCGTGGTGCGCGACAGCACGTCGATCTCGCCGGCCTGCAGGGCGACGAGGCGGTTCTTGCTCGACAGGGGCAGGTAGGTGGCCTTGTCCGGGTCGTTGAAGATCGCGGCTGACAGCGCACGGCAGACATCGGTGTCGAAGCCGTGCCAGACGCCGTTCTTGTCCTGCAGCGAGAAACCGGGCACGCCCTCGCTGGTGCCGCAGATGATGTGGCCGCGGGCCTTGATCTTGTCGAGCGTCGACTGGGCGAGCGAGGGGGTGGCGGCGGCGGCCGTCAGGGCCAGGCCGGCGGCCAGGCTGATGAGGAGGCGTTTCATGATCGATCTCCGGATGGCGGGACAGCGGCAGATGGTCCGGCTCTGTGAAGGGCGTATGAAGGTGTTATAGTAAGCCGACGAAATATCGGCTCCTACGCTCAACCGCTCGCCCGCCCTTGCGTCAAGCCCTGACCTTGGCCTGTGTGGTGTCCGGAGGTTCCGCTTGCCAAGCGGACGCATTTCTGCGATAGGCGCGGCCTTCGATCGCCCGGCTGATAAGGGCTGCCGTGGCGATCGTGCTTTGCTTCCTGAAAGCAAGACATTGGCTTCAGCCGCCGCGAGGCGCGCTGGCCTTATGACCGATAGGAGCTGAAATGCCCAAGATGAAGACCAAATCGGCCGCCAAGAAGCGGTTCAAGATCACCGGTACCGGCAAGGTGCTCTACGCCCAGGCCGGCAAGCGTCACGGGATGATCAAGCGGACCAACAAGCAGATCCGCAATCACCGCGGCACCACCACCCTCTTCGAGGGCGATGCGGCCAACGTGAAGAAGTACTTCCTCCCCAACGGCTGACGCCACCTGACACACCGGAGATCATGACATGGCTCGCGTGAAACGGGGCGTGACGTCCCACGCCAAGCACAAGAAGACGTTCAAGGCCGCCAAGGGCTTCTACGGCCGCCGCAAGAATACGATCCGCGCCGCCAAGGCGGCCGTCGATCGCTCGATGCAGTTCGCCTATCGCGACCGCAAGAACAAGAAGCGCTCGTTCCGCGCTCTGTGGATCCAGCGCCTCAACGCCGCGGTGCGCGAGCACGGCCTGACCTATTCGGTCTTCATCGGCGGCCTGATCAAGTCGGGCATCGAGCTCGACCGCAAGACCCTGTCGGCCATGGCCATCGACGATGCGGCCTCGTTCGCCGCGGTCGTCGAGACGGTCAAGGGCGTGCTGGGCGCCGAGGCCAAGGCCGCCTGAGCGGTTCTGCGGCATGGAATTTGGAAAAGGCCGGCAGCGATGCCGGCCTTTTTCGTTTCGACGCAGCCTCAGCCCTGATATCGGGCCAGGCAGGCGCCCCAGAACAGGCTCGAGAAAAACCAGGTCGGCGGCCCGAAGCCGGCGCGATCCAGGAGCGCGGCGACTTCGCTTTCCGACGCCGGCGGATCGGCACCCTGCAGGATCTTGCCGCGCTTGGCTTCGACCTCGGCGGGGCTTGCTCCCTGCATGCGCCAGCGCTCGGCCCAGGCCGCCATCAGCAGCGGCTGCGCATCATAGGCGAAGCGGTTCCCCGCGACGATCAGCGGCGCGCCACGCTTGAGCCTGGCGGCGATGGCGGCGAGCATGGCGCTCTTGGCTTCGGCGCCGGGCAGATGGTGCAGGACGCCGATCAGGGTCGCGGCATCGAACGCCCGATCCGCGGGCAGATCCTCGACATAGCCGATATGGAGTTCGGCTCGCCCGATCAATCCGAGCTCGTTCAGGCGCCCGGCCGTAACGTCCATCATCTGGGGCGACGGGTCTACGGCGACGAAGGTCCAGCCCGGTTCGAGGGACGCTGCGCTGACGATCTCCTGGCCGCCGCCGCCGGCCCCTACGGCCAGCATGCGGGCCGCCTGGCCCGTGCCCAGCGCGGCAGCGAGCATGCAGGCCGAAAGCTCATGGCAGGCGTCGTAACCCGCCAGCGCGATCCGGCTCTGGACGAGGTACTCGCCGGCACGCCCGGCGTCGAATTTGGCGACCGAAGGTGGCGTTGAGCCCGTCGACATCATGCTGGCAGCTCGGCAATGCGGAAAGCACATCAAGGTTCTGTCGATCTTCTGTCGCTGCCGGCATGCCGGCAAGCCCGCCGGCACGATGGCGCGACCGCGCGCGGCTCATGGGGCTGAAACATCCCTTATGTTTGCACGCTTCCGTTCCCTGGTGGGTTCCAGCCTTCGCCCGCGCCGTGGACGATGCAGTCATAGGCCTGTTCCGGCGTGTCGGCATAGGAAAACAGCTTCAGGTCCTCCGGGCGGATGAAGCCCGCCTCCGTCATCGTGTCGAGGTGGAGCAGCCCCTTCCAATAGGACGAGTCGAACAGCACGATCGGCACCGGCCGCATCTTGCCCGTCTGAACCAGCGTCATGATCTCGAACAGCTCGTCCAGCGTGCCGAACCCGCCGGGGAAGACCACCAGCGCGGCTGCCCGCATCGCCAGGTGCATCTTGCGCATCGCGAAATAGTGGAAGCGGAAGGTCAGGTCCGGGGTCGACCAGGCATTGGGCTCCTGCTCGTGCGGCAGGGTGATGTTGAAGCCGATCGAGAGCGCGCCGGCCTCGATGGCGCCGCGGTTGGCCGCTTCCATGATGCCGGGACCGCCGCCGGTCGCGATGACGTGATGGCGTCCGGCCTCGCCGTCACGCAGCGCCCCGCCGCGCTCCGAGGCGATGCGGGCGAACTGCCGCGCCGCCTCGTACCAGCGATTGCCTTCGCGCACCCTGGCCGAGCCGAAGACGACGATGGTCGAGACGACGCCGCGCGCCCTGAGGTGATCCTCGGCCTTCTGGTACTCCAGCATAAAGCGGGCGCCGCGCGTCGAATCGCCGAGGATGAAGTCGGGGTCGAGGGCGGCGAGGCGATAGGAGGGGGATTCCTTCTGGGCGGTATTGTCTGGCATGAAGCTGCATCCTGCTGCGGCATGGGCGGGCGCCGCCCGAATGCGACGCGCTGCTTCGCTCTGGCATATGCCGGCCGTTCCCGCTAGAACGCGCCCGATCCCACGCCTTCAAACGCTTGCGACCTGTTCATGACCGATATCGCCGCCCTGGAACGCGACACCCTTGCCGCGATCGCCGCCGCTGCCGACGAGGCCGCCGTCGAGGATGTGCGCATCGCTGCGCTCGGCAAGTCGGGCTCGGTCTCGGCGCTGCTGAAGACGCTCGGCGGCATGACACCGGATGAGCGCAAGGAGAAGGGGCCGCAGATCAACGGCCTGCGTGATCGCGTGCAAACTGCGATCGCAGCCCGCAAGGAGGCGCTGGGCGAGGCGGCGCTCGAGGCGCGGCTCGCTTCCGAGCGTCTCGACGTCTCGCTGCCGGTGCAGGACGGCCCGGAGGCGCGCGGCCGCATCCACCCGATCAGCCAGGTCATCGACGAGATCACCGCGATCTTCGGCGACATGGGTTTCGCCATCGCCGAAGGGCCGGATGTCGAGACCGACGACCTCAACTTCACCAAGCTGAACTTCCCCGTAGGCCATCCCGCCCGCGAGATGCACGACACCTTCTTCTTCGCGCCGGACGAGAACGGCGAGCGCAAGCTGCTGCGCACCCACACCTCGCCGGTGCAGGTCCGCACCATGCTGGCGCAGCAGCCGCCGATCCGCGTGATCTGCCCGGGCCGGACCTATCGCAACGATTCCGACCAGACCCACACCCCGATGTTCCATCAGGTCGAGGGGCTGGTCATCGACAAGTCCGCCAATCTCGGTCACCTGAAGTGGATCCTCGAGGAGTTCTGCAAGTCCTTCTTCGAGATCGACGACGTGAAGATGCGCTTCCGCCCGTCCTTCTTCCCCTTCACCGAGCCGTCGATGGAGGTCGACATCCAGTGCTCGCGCAAGGGCGGCGAGATCCGCTTCGGCGAGGGCGACGACTGGCTCGAAATCCTCGGCTGCGGCATGGTGCATCCGAACGTGCTGCGCAATTGCGGGCTCGACCCGGATGTCTACCAGGGCTTCGCCTGGGGTATGGGCATCGACCGCATCGCCATGCTGAAATACGGCATGCCGGATCTGCGTCCCTTCTTCGAGGCCGATGTGCGCTGGCTCAGCCATTACGGCTTCCGCCCACTCGATCTCCCGACCCTGACGGGTGGCCTTTCCTCATGACGGCGTCGGCCGGGCGGGGGAGGGCGCGATGACGCCTGCGGGCTGGGCGGCGGCGATTGCCGTGCTGCTGGTCGTGATGAACCTGGCGAGCCAGGCCATCGCGCTCTGGCGGCTGCGCCGGCCCCTGCAGCGCTCGGCCCTGCTCGCGGAACTGCCGCCCGTGACCATCGTCCGGCCGGTGCGCGGCATCGAGGCCTTCAGCCGCGAGACAGCGGTTTCGGGCCTGGAGCTCGACTATCCCCGCTACACCACGATTTTCTGCGTCGCCGACGGCGAGGACCCGATCGTGCCGCTGATCGAGGAGTTGATCGGGCTGTATGGCGCCGACAAGGTCAGCCTGCTGATCGGCGACGTCTCCGTCAGCGCGAATCCGAAGCTCAACAATTGCGTGCGCGGCTGGGAGGCGGCGGCGACCGACTGGGTCATTCTCGCCGATTCCAACGTGCTGATGCCGAAGGACTATATCCAGCGCATGCTCGCGGCCTGGCGGCCGGGAAGCGGGCTCGTCTGCTCGACGCCCGCGGGCTCGCGGCCGCAGACTTTCGGCGCCGAGGTCGAATGCGCCTTCCTGAATCCCTTCCAGGCGCGCTGGCAATATGCCGGAGAGGCGCTGGGGTTCGGCTTCGCGCAGGGCAAGTCGATGCTCTGGAACAAGCCGTTCCTCGATGCCAATGGCGGCATCGCGGCACTCGGCGCCGAGATCGCCGAGGATGCGGCCGCGACGAAGCTCGTGCGCGGCGCCGGCAGGCATGTCCATCTCGTGGGCCAGCCCTTCGAGCAACCGCTGGGCGCGCGCCGTCTGGCCGACGCGGTGCAGCGCCAGTTCCGCTGGGCGAGGCTGAGGCGCGTCACCTTCCTGCCCTTCTTTGCGCTGGAGATCCTGGCCGCGCCGCTGCTGCCGGCCGTGCTGGCCATAGGGGGAGCCGCTTCGCTCGGCCTGCCGGTCTGGCTGGCGCCGCTGCTCGTCCTGGCGATCTGGTATGCCGGCGACATCGTGCTCTCCGCGGCTGCCGGCTGGTTCGTCAACTGGCGCTCGCCGCTCGCCATGCTGATCCGCGACGTCGCCTTCCCCGGCATCTGGGCCTATGCCTTCATCGGCGGCGAGGTGAGCTGGCGCGGCAACGCCATGACGATCCGCACCGACGGGACCAACGAACTCAACCAGGCGGCGCCGGCGCTTTCGGCGGCGCGCGCCAAGATTTCCGACTGATCCGGCAAAGCTGATCCGATACGACGATGAAATTCACGACATCCTGGCTCAAAGAGCACCTCGATACCGACGCTTCCGTTGCCGAGATCGCCGAGACCCTGACCCGCATCGGCCTCGAGGTCGAGGCGATCGAGGACCGTGCGGCTGCGCTCGCCGCCTTCACCATCGCCTATGTCATCGAGGCGAAGCAGCACCCCAACGCCGACCGCCTGCGCGTCTGCATGGTCGATACCGGCGCCGGCGAGCCGGTGCAGGTCGTCTGCGGCGCGCCGAATGCGCGCACCGGCATGAAGGGCGTGTTCTCGCCGCCGGGCAGCTACATCCCCGGCAAGAAGATCACGCTCGGCAAGGGCGTGATCCGCGGTGTCGAATCCAACGGCATGCTGGTCTCGGAAGCCGAGCTCGAGCTCTCCGAGGATCATGACGGCATCATCGAGCTGCCGGCCGATGCGCCGGTCGGCCAGCCCTATGCGACCTATGCCGGGCTCGATGACGCTGTGATCGAGATCGCCGTGACGCCGAACCGGGCCGATGCGCTCGGCGTCGCCGGCATCGCCCGCGACCTCGCCGCCGCCGGCCTCGGCAAGCTGAAGAATGCGCCGATCCAGCCGATCAGCGGCTCCTTCCCGTGCCCGGTGAAGGTCACGTTCGATCTCGCTGGTGACGACAAGAAGCTCTGCCCGGCCTTCGCGTTGCGCCTCGTGCGCGGCGTCAAGAACGGTCCCTCGCCGGACTGGCTGCAAGCGCGCCTGCGCGCCGTCGGCCTGCGCCCGATCAACGCGCTGGTCGACATCACCAATTTCATGACGCTCGACCGCAACCGGCCGCTGCATGTCTTCGACGCGGCCAAGGTCCAGGGCAACCTCACGGTGCGCCGCGCGAAGGAAGGTGAGACCATCCTCGCGCTCGACGGCAAGACCTATGCGCTGACCGATGAGCAGGTCGTGATCGCCGACGAGCACGGCGTCGAGTCGCTCGCCGGCATCATGGGCGGCGAGGCCTCCGGCAGCAGCGAGACCACCACCGACGTGCTGATCGAGAGCGCGCTCTGGGACCCGCTGAACATTGCCCGTTCGGGCCGCGCTCTCGGCATCAATTCGGATGCGCGCTATCGCTTCGAGCGCGGCGTCGATCCCGATTTCGCGCGCCCCGGCCTGGACCTGGCCACCGCGATGGTCATCGAGCTCTGCGGCGGCGAAGCCTCCGAGATGGAATTCGTCGGCGACCTGCCGGAGAGCCCGGCCGCGATCGATTTCCCCTGGTCCGAGGTCGAGCGCCTGACCGGGCTGGATCTGCCGCAGGCCGAGATGAAGCAGGCGCTCACCTCGCTCGGCTTCGACGTCTCGGGCGAGGGCGAGCGGGTCACGGTCGCGCCGCCGTCCTGGCGTGCCGATGTCGGAGGCAAGGCCGACCTCGTCGAGGAGATCGTCCGCATCGCCGGGCTCGACCGTGTCGCTTCGACGCCGCTGCCGCGCATCAAGGGCGAGGTCGTCAAGCCGGTGCTGACCGTGCTGCAGAAGCGCACCCGCACCGCCAAGCGCACGCTCGCGGCGCGCGGGCTCGTCGAGGCCGTGACATGGTCCTTCATCTCGCATGATCAGGCGAAGCTCTTCGGCGGCGGCTCGCCCAAGCTCGCGCTGGCCAACCCCATCGCGGCCGACCTGTCCGACATGCGCCCTTCGCTGCTGCCGGGGCTGATCCGCGCCGCGCAGGGCAATGCCGATCGCGGCTTCCCGGATGTGGCGCTGTTCGAGGTCGGCCAGATCTTCCTCAGCGACGAGCCGGAAGGCCAGCTCGTCGCCGCGACCGGCCTGCGCCGCGGCACCGCTCGTCTCGAGGGCACCGGCCGTCACTGGGACGGCGGGGCTAACAATGTCGATATCTTCGATGCCAAGGCCGATGTGCTCGGCCTGCTCTCCGCTCTCGGCGTTCCGACGGGCGGCCTGCAGGTCGTCGCGGGCGGCCCAGCCTGGGCCCATCCCGGCCGCTCGGCGACGCTGCAATTCGGCCCCAAGGGCGTGATCGGCGCCTTCGGCGAGGTCCACCCCAAGATCCTCAAGGCTCTGGACGCGAAGGGACCGCTGGTCGCCTTCGAGATCCATCTCGATGCGCTGCCGTTGCCCAAGGCCAAGCCGACCAAGGTCAAGGCCAAGCTTGTGCTGTCCGACTTCCAGCCTGTCACGCGCGATTTCGCCTTCATCGTCGACAAGGCGGTGGCAGCCGGCGACATGATGAAGACGGCGCAGGGCACCGACCGCGCGCTCATCGCCAACGTCGGCGTCTTCGATCTCTATGAGGGCGCGGGCGTCGAGGCCGGCAAGAAGTCGGTCGCGCTCGCCGTGACCCTACAGCCGGTCGAGAAGACCCTGACCGAGGCGGAAATCGAGGCTGTCGGAGCCAAGATCGTCGCCGAGATGGCCAAGCGCTACGGCGCGACGCTCCGGGGCTGACGGCATCACCGGAATTCCGCAGCCGGTGCTGGGTGCCGGCTGCGGAACGATGCTGTCCTCGGCCGCCTCACCATTGATCAGGATTATGTAATAATCCGCGGCAGAAATCCCGGCGCGTTCGGGGTATCGGCTCCCGCATTGTTGCAGAATTCTGGCCTGATGAGTCTGACCGAACTCCCCGTCACCGACAATCTGTTCCCCGGGTTTCGTCTGCTCGACGTGGCGACGCCGGGCGCGCGCATCCGCGTGCGCGTCGGCGGCGAGGGGCCGCCGCTCCTGCTGCTGCACGGCTATCCGCAGACCCATGTGCTCTGGCACAAGGTCGCGGCACGGCTGAAGGACCGCTTCACGCTCGTCTGCGCCGATCTGCGTGGCTATGGCGACAGCGACAAGCCGAAGGGTGAGGCGGATCACGCCAACTACGCCAAGCGCGCCATGGCTCTGGACATGGCCGAGGTGATGACGGCGCTCGGCCATGAGCGCTTCTGTGTCGGCGCGCATGACCGCGGCGCCCGTGTCGCGCATCGCCTCGCGCTCGACCATCCCGGCCGCGTCATCCGCCTTGCGACGCTCGACATCGCGCCGACCCGTGAGATGTATGCCAACACCACCGACGCCTTCGCCCGCGCCTACTGGCACTGGTTCTTCCTGATCCAGCCCTCGCCCTTCCCGGAGCGGATGATCGGCGCGGATCCGGCGGCCTTCTGGCGCAAGAAATGCGGCTCCGGCTCGGCCGGGATGACGCCTTTCGTTCCCGAGGCGCTCATCCACTACCTGCGCTGCTTCGCCGATCCCGCGACGATCCATGGCAGCTGCGAGGATTATCGCGCCGCCGCGACCATCGATATCCGCCACGATGACGAGGATGGCGGCCGCAAGCTGACTCAGCCGCTGCTGGCGCTCTGGGGCGCCAACGGCATCATCGGCAAGTGCTTCGACCCTCTGGCCTTGTGGCGCGAGCGTGCGCAGGATGTGCGCGGCCATGCCCTGCCGGGCGGCCATTATCTCGCGGAAGAGGTCCCCGACCTCGTTGCCGCGGAATTCGGATCTTTCTTCGGAGAAGCCGCATGAGCGGGACCAATCGCGTCTATCGGATCGCCGTCATACCGGGTGACGGCATCGGCAAGGAAGTCATGCCCGAGGGGCTGCGCGTGCTCGAGGCCGCCTCGAAGAAATACGGCTTCGAACTGCGCCTCGACGCGTTCGACTTCTCCTCCTGTGACTACTACGCCAAGCACGGCAAGATGCTGCCGGACGACTGGAAGGAGACCATCGGCGGCCATGACGCGATCTATTTCGGCGCCGTCGGCATGCCCCAGCAGGTGCCGGACCATATCTCGCTCTGGGGCTCGCTGCTGCTGTTCCGGCGCGAGTTCGATCAATATGTCAACCTGCGCCCCGTGCGCCTGATGCCGGGCGTGCCCGGCCCGCTCGCCAATCGCAAGCCCGGCGATATCGACTTCTTCGTCGTCCGCGAGAACACCGAGGGCGAATATTCCTCGGTCGGCGGGCGCATGTATGCCGGCACCGAGCGCGAGATCGTCATCCAGGAGACGGTCATGAGCCGCGTCGGTGTCGACCGCGTGCTGAAATACGCCTTCGAACTGGCGCAGCGCCGCCCGCGCAAGAAGCTGACCTCCGCAACCAAGTCCAACGGCATCTCGATCACCATGCCGTACTGGGACGAGCGGGTGAAGGAGATGGCCAGGCACTACCCGGACGTCGCCGTCGACCAGTACCATATCGACATCCTGACCGCGCATTTCGTGCTGAACCCTGACCGCTTCGACGTGGTCGTGGCTTCCAATCTCTTCGGCGACATCCTCTCCGATCTCGGTCCGGCCTGTACCGGCACCATCGGCATCGCGCCGTCGGGCAACATCAACCCGACCGGCGACCATCCCTCGCTGTTCGAGCCGGTCCATGGCTCGGCGCCGGACATCGCGGGCCAGGGCATCGCCAACCCGGTCGGAATGATCTGGTCCGGCGCGATGATGCTGGATCATCTCGGGGAGCACGAGGCCGCCAAGGGCATCGAGGCGGCGATCGAGCGAGCGCTGGGCGATGCCCGCACCCGCACGCGCGATCTCGGTGGCACGCTCGGCACCGAAGCCGCGGGCAAGGCCGTCGCGCAGGCGCTGGATTGAACAGGCGCGGTACCGGTGCGGCCTCGGCCGCGCCGATCGTTGAATGGCCGCAGGCGGCCGGGGGCTGACGAGGAAAGTCGCGCAATATGGATCTGACAACGTTTTCGCTGAGCGACCCGCTGATCTGGGGCAAACTCTTCGAAATCATCCTGCTGAACGTCATCCTCTCGGGCGACAACGCGGTGGTGATCGCGCTGGCCTGCCGGGCGCTCGCGCCGGAGCAGCGCACCAAGGGGATCGCGCTCGGCGCTGCCGTGGCCGTAGTGCTGCGGATCGCCTTCACGGTGGTGATCGCGTCGCTGCTGAGCATGCCGTTTCTGCGCGTTGTCGGCGCCGGCCTGCTGGTCTGGATCGCGGTGAAGCTGCTGGTGGAGGAAGAGGGGCAGGACGAGGATTCGATCGCTGCGAGCAGCAAGCTCTGGAAGGCGGTGCAGACGGTCGCGATCGCGGACATCGTGATGAGCCTCGACAATGTGCTCGCCATCGCCGGCGTGGCGCGCGATTCGATGGCGCTCCTGATTGCGGGCCTCGTCATCTCGATTCCGCTGATCGTGGTCGGCGCCTCGCTGATCACCAACCTTCTCACCCGCTTCCCGATTCTGGTCTGGGCGGGCGCGGGCCTGCTCGGCTGGGTCGCTGGGGAGATGCTCGACAGCGATCCCTGGCTGATCGGCCGCTTCGGAGCCGAACTGCTGCACCGGCTCGAATATCCCGCCGCCATCCTGGGCGCGTTGCTGGTGCTCGGGCTGGGCTACCTCATCAAGTCACGCCGGCCGGACCCGGCCCTCTGAAAAGGGACTGACCGACACATGGATTTCTCGTCCTCGACCTTCTGGATCTCGCTGCTGCAGATCATCTGGATCGACCTGCTGCTCTCCGGCGACAACGCCGTCGTCATCGCGCTGGCGTGCCGGTCGCTGCCCGAGAACCGCAAGAAGCTGGGCATCTGGCTGGGCGCGGGTGCTGCGGTGGGGTTGCGCATCATCTTCGCGCTCGTCGTCACCTACCTGCTCGGCGTGCCCTATCTGAAGGTGATCGGCGGCGTCCTGCTGTTCTGGATCGCGATCAAGCTCGCGGTGGGCGAGGAGGAAACGCACGGCAACATCGAGGCCAGCACCAGCCTGTGGAAGGCGGTTCGCACCATCGCCATCGCCGATGCGGTGATGAGCCTCGACAACGTCATCGCGATCGCGGCCGCAGCCCGCGGCCATGCCGAGCTGTTCATCTTCGGCCTGCTGCTGTCGATTCCGCTCATCATCATGGGCGCGCAGCTTCTCACCTCGATCATCGAGCGCTTCCCGCTGCTGGTCTGGATCGGCGCGGCGCTGCTCGGCTGGATCGCGGCGGAGATGATGCTGGGCGACGTTGCGGTGCTGCAATGGCTGCAGGCCAACTGGCCGAGCTGGGTCAAGGCGGTGCCGGTCGAGACCAATCCGATCGGTCTTGGCCCTGCCGACCTGCCGCACTATGCGGCGGCGGCGATCGGCGCGGCCTTCGTCTGTGTCGCCGGCTATGTCCTCAAGCGCAGGCCCGCCGACCAGCCGGGCTGAAGCTCAGGTGTCATCGAGAACGATCGCGGCGGCGGCCAGGGTTTCCCGGCCGCCGTTTTCGATGGTGCGCAGCCATCCTTGCACGGCGGTGGAGCGCGACGGATCCGCGACGCGAAAGGCCGCCCCCGAGAGGAGCGTGACCGCGAAGCTCTCCGGCGGCCGGGCAAAGCCCGTTCCCAGTGCCTTCACATAGGCCTCCTTCGCCGCCCACAACCGTGCGAAGGCGAGCGGCCTGTGCTCCGGGGCGATCGCCTGCAGCGCCCGCCATTCGTCGCCATGCAGCATCGCTCGCGGGATGGCCCCGTCCGGCTCGGCGCGCTCGATATCGATGCCCACCGGGCGCTCCGCCAGTGCGACGGCGACGGCTCCCGCGCGCGTCGCGAGCGAGAGGTGCAGGCCGCTTGTGCCGGGCCCGGTCGGCCATGGCCGTCCCGCCTCGTCGTGGGCGACGGCGATCTCGGCCTCCGAGCAGCCGAGTTGACGCGCCAGGATGGTGCAGGCGGTCCGGCGCCGCATCTGCGAGCGCTCCGGAAGGCTGCGTGGTTGCTGCGGGGTCTGCACCAGCCAGGCGGCAGGAAGGCCGGGCGCGATCGCCGCGATGGACTGGAGCCAGTGCATGCTTCCAGATGACCGCATCCGGTCGAAAAGCAAAGAGAGCTTGCCGGAAAAGCCGGTGCCGTCGAGAGCCACCGTACCGACCGCTGGAATCCGCCTTGCATGAAACACATGCGTGGGCGCGGCCGGCATGCGTTGACCGCGTCGCGTCTTCGGCCTTTGGAAGGACCATGCCGTTGCCCCAGGACGCCGAAACGCCAACCGCCGCCAGCGCCGCGCCGCTGACGCTGCAGGGCATGCTGCTCGGCGTGCGCAAGGTTTCGGTGCTGATGCCGGGCATCGTCGTCTTCGCCGTCGCCTTCGGTGCTGCCGCGGCGGCGAAGGGAATGAGCCTCGCCCAGACGCTGATGATGAGCGCCTTCGTCTATGGCGGCGTCTCGCAACTCGTGGCCATGGAGCTGTGGCGCCCGGAATGGAGTTGGGGTGCCATCGCTGGCCTGGCCGTGGTCACGGCGACGGTCAACGCCCGGATGATCCTGCAGGGCGCCTCGCTCCAGCCCTGGTTCGCGCGCTATCCCAAGGCGATCAACGCCTTCCACCTCTTCTTCTTCACCGACGCCAACTGGCTGATCGGGACGCGCTATCGCTCCGAAGGCGGGCGCGATCTCGGCGTCCTGGTCGGGGCGGGGTTGGCCTTGTGGATCGTCTGGATCGTCGCCACTGTGCCCGGCCACATGCTGGGGGCGCTGGTCGCCGATCCACGCCGCTACGGCATCGACCTCGTCATGCCGATCTTCTTCGCCGCCATGATCGTGCCGCTCTGGCGCGGCTCGCGCGGGCTCGTCCCCTGGGTGGTGGCCGGTTGCGTCGCGCTCCTGACCGCGAAGCTCGTCGATGGATACGCCTTCATCATCACCGGCTCGCTTGCCGGCGCCGTCACGGGAGCCTTCCGCGATGACGCTGCCTGATCCCGGCGCCTGGGGCGCCGTTCTTGCAATCGGCGCCATGGCGGTCGCAACCTATCTCTGCCGCCTCGCCGGCGTCGTGCTGATGAGCTTCGTGCCGCTGACGCCGCATGTCCGGCGCGGCCTTGCCGCGCTGCCCGGCTCGATTGTGGTGGCGACGGTTCTCCCCCTGATCGAGCGGCTCGGCCTGGCGGCCGCCGTGGCGCTGCTCGCCGCCGTGGGCGCGATGTTCGTCACCCGCAGCGAGCTCGTCGCGCTGCTGACCGGCATGGCGATGATCTCGGCGGCGCGGCTCCTCGGATTCTGATCCATCAGCCTGTCCGATGGCTTCCATCACATCCCGTCATCGCGCCATGCGCCGCTTGCTGTTGACGGCGCCTGGCGGCGGGAGGACGGTGCAAATCAGCAAAATCGACTGAAGCGGAGCGCCTCCATGGCATGGTATTCTCAAACCTGGACCTGGTTCGATGGAGCCTGGCACGAGGGCAATCCCGGGCTTGTCGGCCCCCGCAGCCACGCGCTTTGGCAGGCTTCCTCGGTCTTCGACGGTGGCCGCTACTTCGATGGTGTCGCCCCCGACATCGACCTGCACGCCGCCCGCGTGAACCGCTCGGCCGCCGCGCTCGGCCTCAAGGCCACGGTCACGCCGGAATTCATCGTCGAGAAGATGTATGAGGGCGTGAAGAAGTTCGCGCCAGGCACCGCGATCTACGTCAAACCGATGTATTGGGGCGAGGCCGACGGCCCGTCCACGATCATGCCCGATCCGGACTCCACGCAGTTCGCCCTGTGCCTCTTCGAGGCGGCGATGCCGCAGCCCTCGAACGGCTTCTCGGTGACCAAGGGTCTCTATCGCCGTCCGACCTACGAGACAGCTCCGACCGATTCCAAGGCCGGCTGCCTCTATCCGAACAATGCCCGCATCCTGAAGGCCGCCAAGGCCGCCGGCTTCGACAACGCGTTGGTGCTCGACATGCTCGGCCATGTCGCCGAGACGGGGACCTCCAACGTCTTCCTCGCCAAGGACGGCGTGGTGAAGACGCCTGTGCCGAACGGCACCTTCCTGAACGGCATCACGCGCCAGCGTGTCATCAAGCTGCTGCGCGACAGCGGCGTCACCGTCGAGGAATGCAGCCTGCGCTACGAGGAGTTCGAGAAGGCCGATGAGATCTTCATCTCCGGCAACTATTCGAAGTGCATGCCGGTGACCCGCATCGACGACCGCACGCTGCAGCCCGGCCCGCTCTTCCGCAAGGCCCGCGAGCTCTACATGGACTTCGCCCACACCAAGGCCAAGGCCGCCTGAGGCCGGGGAAGCGGCCATGGCGCGCCTCGCCACGCGGCTGACAGAGCGGCTCGGCATCACCCATCCGATCCTGTCGGCGCCGATGGCGCTGGCGGGCGGCGGGGCGCTGGCGGCCGCCGTGACGCGGGCGGGCGGCCTGGGGCTGATCGGCGGCGGCTATGGCGACGCCGATTGGCTGGAGCAGCAATTCACCGCTGCCGGCAACACGCAGGTCGGCTGCGGCTTCATCACCTGGTCGATGGCGAGGAAGCCCGAGCTCCTGACGCAGGCGCTGGCGCATGAGCCCTCAGCGCTGATGCTGTCCTTCGCCGACCCGCGGCCCTTCGCCGCCGAGATCGCGGCTGCCGGCGTGCCGTTGATCTGCCAGTGCCAGACGCTTGACCATGTCCGCCAGGCGTTCGAGGCCGGCGCCGCGATCATCGTCGCGCAGGGCACGGAGGCCGGCGGCCACGGCGCCAGCCGCGCGACATTGCCCTTCGTGCCGGAAGCAGCCGACCTCATCGCCCGAGAAAGCCCCGCTACGCTGTTGCTCGCCGCTGGTGGCATCGCCGACGGGCGCGGGCTCGCTGCCGCCCTGATGCTCGGCGCCGATGGCGTGCTCATCGGCACCCGGTTCTGGGCGAGCCGGGAGGCGCTGGTGCATGAGCGCCACCATGCTGCCGCAGTCGCCGCGACCGGCGACGGGACGGTGCGTTCCTCGCTGCCCGACATCGCCCGCCAGCTCGACTGGCCGAAGCCTTTCGACATCCGCGTCGCGAACAACGCCTTCATCGCCGCATGGGCCGGGCGGGAGCAGGATCTCAAGGCTGCCATCGCCGCCGAGGCACCGGCCTATCGCGAGGCCTTCACGGCCGGAGATCCCGAAAAGGCAGCCGTGATCTTCGGCGAGGCGGCGGGGCTGATCGCCGATATCCCGTCCGCCGGCGAGATCGTCGAGCGTATGGTGAGCGAGGCCGTGGCGCAGCTCGACGGGGCCAGGCGCTTCCTCGCCTGAGGCTTCAGCGCAACAGCCGGAACAAGCCCGTCGCCTTGAGGCCGATGCCGGCCAATCCCGCATAGATCACGCCGGCCGCCGTCGAAATCGCAAGCACGCCCATGAGCAGCGGCTGGAAGGACAGGCCGGCTGTCAGACGCAGGGCGAGCGGCGCGAACCACCAGGCGAACAGCCCGGCAGCGAGGGCTGCCATGCCGACCAGGGCAAAGAAGCCCGGCAGTCGCGGATCAGGCGTGGTCCAGCCGCGCTTCAGGCCGAGAACGAAGAGTGTCGCCAGGTTGATCCAGGCGCCTGCTGCGGTCGCCAGTGCCAGGCCGGGCGCGCCCCAGTCGCGCCAGAGCAGGAGCTTGAGCGCCAGGTTGCAGGCGATGGCGCCGAGCGAGACCAGCATCGGCGTCGTCGTGTCGCCGCGCGCCTGGAAGGCGGAGATCTGCGAGCGCATCATCACGATGGCGGGCAAGCCGAGCGCATAGGCGAAGAGCACGGTGCCGGAGGCGAGGCTGGCCTCGGCATCGAACGCGCCGCGCTGGAACAGCCCAGCGACGATCAGCTCCGGCATCGCGATGAAGGCGGCGACGAAGGGAGCGCTGGCGACGAAGGCGATGGCGAGAGCCCGGTTCTGGGCTCGGTTGGCGGCGCCTTCATCGCCGCGCGCGATCGCGCGGCTCATGGCCGACAGCGCGACCGTGCCGACCGCGATGCCGATCAGCCCGATCGGGAGCTGGTAGAGCCGCTCGGCATAGTACAGTGCGGAATACGCGCCGCGCGGCAGGAGCGAGGCGATGATCGTGTCGGCGAAGATCGCGATCTGAACGCCGGCCGAGCCGATCACCGCCGGCCCGAAAGCCTTGAGGAAACGGCGCACGCCCGCGTCCATATGCGGCCGCACCAGCCTGCTGGAGACCCGCGCGCGCCGCGCGGCTGCGTAGAGCAGGAGCCATTGCGCCAGCCCCGAAAGCGCGACGCCCCAGGCGGCCGCGTAGGCCGCGCTCGGGAACAGGAAGGAGACGGAGAGCGCCGCCATCATGCCGACATTCAGCAGGATGGGCGCGGCCGCGAAGGCCGCGAAACGATCGACGGCGTTCAGCGTCGCCCCGAGGAAGGTGACCATCGTGACGAAGAGGAGGTAGGGAAAGGTGATCCGCGTCAGGTTGACCGCGAGCGCGAAGACCGCCGGGTCCTCCCTGAAGCCGGGAGCGAGCAGCGTCACCAGCCAGGGCATCAGCGGAAGCGCCAATGCCAGCAGGACGAGCTGGATGGCGAACAGCACGGTAAACAGCCGGTCGGCGAAGAGATTGGCCGCCTGCTGGCCCTCCTTCTCGGCGATATGGGCATAGGCCGGCACATAGGCCTGGTTGAAGGCGCCCTCGCCGAAGATCGCGCGGAAATGATTCGGCAGGCGCAGGGCCACCGAGAAGGCGTCCATCGTCGCGCCCGCACCGAGCACGGCAGCGAGCATGATATCGCGCGCGAAGCCGGTGAGGCGCGAGATCAGCGTATAACCGCCGACCGACAGGATGTTTCTGAGCATGAAGGCCTAGCGGATGAGCGGCGGCAGGGCGTCGCCGCGCGGATGGTCGACAGTGCGCGCCTCGAAGCCGACGCGCTCGCCGATGAGATAGAGCGGCCGGCGCTTCACCTCGGCGAAGATGCGCCCGACATATTCGCCGATCATGCCGAGCGAGACGAGCTGGATGCCGGAGAAGAACATGATCGACACGATCAGCGAGGGGAAGCCGGGCAGGTCGGTGCCGTAGAACAGCGTGCGGATCAGGAAGTAGAAGGCCGTCAGCGTCGCGACGAAGGCGATGATCGCTCCCGACCAGGTCGCGATCTTCAACGGGACCGTCGAGAACGAGGACAGCCCGTCGAAGGCGAAGGAAAACAGCTTGCGATAGCGGAATTTCGACTGCCCGTGCTCGCGCTCCGCCACCTCGAACGGGACGCCGATCGAGCGGAACCCGACCCAGGCGTAGAGCCCCTTCGAGAAGCGGGCCCGCTCGGGCAGGGCGCGCAGCGCGTCGACGGCCTTGCGGTCGAGCAGGCGGAAATCGCCCGCTCCCTCCGGCAGGTCGGTTTCGCCGAACTGCGAGAAGATGCGGTAGAAGGCCTTGGCGAAGTTGCGCTTCAGCCGCGTCTCGCCGGTGCGGTCGGTGCGCTGGCCGTAGACGTTGAGAAAGCCCTCGTGCCATTTCTCGAGGAAGGCGGGGATCACCTCGGGCGGGTGCTGCAGATCGGCATCCATGATCACCACCGCGTCGCCGAAGGCATGGTCGAGCCCGGCGGCGATCGCGATCTCCTTGCCGAAGTTGCGGCTGAACGAGACGGCGCTGATTCGCGGGTCGGCGGCGTTGAGCTCGCGGATGGTCTGAAGGGTGGCGTCGCGGCTGCCGTCGTCGACGAAGACGATTTCCCAGGAGGAGACGGCCCGGGCCAGCACGGACCGCAGCCGCTCGACGAGCGGCCGCAGGTTCTCGGCCTCGTTATGCACGGGCACGACGACGGAAAGCTCCGGCCAGCGGGAGGCCCGGGGCGCGCGCTGAGCCGGTTGGGACGCGATGTCCGACACGAAGGACCTCTCGAAAGGCGTCCGCCGACAGGGTGACGCGCGACGCACAGAACCGTAAAGCTTGCCGGCCGACAAGCCCGCCGCGTCACGATGTCCGCGGCCAAACGAGGGACAGCGACGAGCATGCCGACCGGCTTCGTCCTTTGCGCCGACGATTTCGCCATCACGGCGGGGGTCAGCCGCTCGATCCTCGAGCTTCTCGGGCGTGGAAAGCTCAGCGCGACCGGGGCGATGACCAGCCGGCCGCATTGGCGCGGCCTGGCCCGGGAACTCGGCGCCTTCGCGGAGACCGCCGATCTCGGGCTGCATTTCAACCTGACCTGCGCCGCCCCGCTCGGTGCCATGCCGCGCCTGGCGCCGGGCGGCGAGCTTCCGGCGCTTGGCATCGTCGCGCGCGCTGCCGTGCTCGCGCCGGCGGTGCGCCGCGAGATCGCCGCCGAGTTTCGCCGCCAGCTCGACGCGTTCGAGGAGGCGCTGGGCCGGCCTCCGGATTTCGTCGACGGACACCAGCACGTGCATGTGCTGCCGGGGGTGAGGCGCGCGGTGCTCGACGGCCTGGCGCGGCGCTACCCGGCCGGCTCGGTCTATGTCCGCGATCCCGCCGACCGGGTGTCCGCGATCCGCGCACGCGGCGTCGCTGTCGGCAAGGCCTTGGTCATTGCCGGCCTTGCAAGCGGCTTCCGGACGGCTGCCCTGCGCCGGGAGCTGCGCGTCAATCGCGGCTTCGCCGGGGTGGCCCCGTTCGATCCGGCGCGCGATTTCGCGGCCGACCTCGCGCGCTTCCTGGTGTGTCCCGGGCCGGCGCATCTGGTGATGTGCCATCCGGGTTTCGTCGATGACGAACTGGAGCGCCTCGACCCGGTTGTCGCCACCCGGCCCGTCGAGCATGCGGCGATCGCAGCCTTCGTGCCGCCGTCCGATCTGCCCTTGCGTCGCCTGAGCCAGCTCGGGGTCTAGAAGCGCCGCCACTGCAAGCGATTTGTTTACCCGGCTCGGGCAATGCTTTCCCGGTGGTGGGGCGTCGTTCTTCGGGATTGCGCCGAGTACGAGGGGCAGTCGCTCGATGGCATGGTTGATGCGGGCGGCCGAGGCGGCTGACGACAAGCAGACGACAAGCCGGATGAAGGGCCCCAGCTCGCTCAGCCGGCAGATCGCCTTGGCGGCCGTGATCATCGTCGCCGCCGCGATCATCTTCGTCGTGATGGCCGTGGCGCGCTACAACGACACGCGCACCCGCGCTGATCTCGACCAGAAGGCGACGGCGCTGACCCTGATGGTGGCGAATGCCGCCCCGTCGCCGATCCTTTCGCGCGACAACCTGATCCTGGGCAACATTCTCGAATCGCTGCGTCGCGACCCGGATTTCGACGCCGCCATCGTCGCCGACGACCTCGTCTCCCTCGCCTCGGCGGGGCGGACGGAAGAGGCGCGGCTGGCGCTGACGCCGCGCGGCCTGACTGCGGCCATCGGCGAGGAGCCCTGGACCAGGCTGCAGACCGGCGGTCCGATCGAGATCGAGGATGCGACGAGCATCACCAAGATCCAGCCGGTGCGCGTCTCCAGCAAGCAGATCGGCTATGTCGCGGCCCGCTTCGACAAGACCCGGCTGATCGCGCGCGCAGCCTGGGAGCAATTCGTCATCATCGGCCTCGGCCTGGCGGTTCTCGTCGTGCTCGGGCCGCTGCTCTGGATATCGCTGTCGCGCACGATGCGGCCGCTGCGGGGCATGACCAACGCCATCGTCAGCATTTCGGACGGCAATCTCGAGACCCCGATCGACGCGCTCGAGCGCCGCGACGAGATCGGCGCCATCGCGCGCGCGCTCGGTGTCCTGAAGATCAGGCTTGCCGAGCGCGCGGCTCTCGAAGAGAAGCAGAACCTGTCCGAAAGCGAGCGCCGGATCCGCCAGCAGAACGTCGACGGCGCCATCGCGATGTTCCGCACCGAGGTCGGCCTGGCGCTCGAAGCCTTCAAGAACAATGCCGACCAGATGCAGGAGGCCTCGGGCGGCCTCGCTCGCGTGGCGGCGGAATCCTCCGAGCGTGCCGCGCGCGCCGCCCACAACGCCCATGACGCGTCCGGCAACGTCGAGAGCGCAGCGCAGGCGGCGGAGGAGATGGGCGCGGCGATCCGCGAGGTCGAGTTCCAGGTCCGGCGCGTCCGCACCGAAATCGTCGAGGCCGCCTCGGCCTCGCGCGATACGGCGGGGTCGGTCCGCGAACTGGACGACACGGCCCGCGCCATCGGGGAAGTGGTCAACCTCATCCGCGACATCGCCGCGCAGACCAATCTTCTGGCTCTGAACGCCACCATCGAGGCGGCGCGCGCCGGCGAGGCCGGCCGCGGCTTTGCCGTCGTCGCCTCCGAGGTCAAGTCGCTGGCGGCGCAGACGGCGGATGCGACGGACCGCATCGTCTCGCAGGTCGCCGCCATCCAGGGCGCGACGGGGCAGGTTGTCGGCGCGATCCAGAACATCGCGGAACGGATGAACGCGATCGAAACCTTCGCCAATTCGGTCGCGGTGTCGATCGAGCAGCAGGCTCTCGCGACGGGCGAGATCGCCAGCGGCGTCGCCATGGCGAGCTCATCGGCGCTGTCGGTCTCGAGCGATCTCAGTGTCCTGGCTGACAGCGTCGAGGAGACCGGCCGCTCGGCGGAGCAGGTTCGCAGCGCCGCAGGCGAGGTGGCCGCGCAGGCGCAAAGGCTGGATTCGACCGTGGACCAGTTCCTGCGCAGCGTCGCGGCCTGAAGCGGCACGCATCAGCACAAAAAACGGGGCCGCGAGGCCCCGTTTCCGTTAGGCGCGACGAGATCAGCCCTTGGCGGCCTTCTCGTACAGCTCCGCCACGTATTCCCAGTTCACCAGGCTCTCGAGGAAGGCCTTGAGATAGTCGGGGCGGCGGTTGCGGTAGTCGATGTAGTAGGAGTGCTCCCAGACGTCGACGCCGAGGACCGGCGTGCCGCCATGGACCAGCGGGTTCTCGCCGTTCGGCGTCTTGCTGACGGCGAGCTTGCCACCCTTGACCTCGAGCCAGGCCCAGCCGGAGCCGAACTGCCCCACGCCGGCGGCGGTGAAGTCTTCCTTGAACTTGTCGACCGAGCCGAAGGCGTCGACGATCGCCTTTTCGAGCGAGCCGGGAATCTTGCCCCCGCCATTCGGCTTCATCCACTTCCAGAAATGGAGGTGATTGTAGTGCTGGCCGGCATTGTTGAAGACCGCGGCGTTCTTGCCATAGGAGCCCTTGACGATCTCTTCGAGCGACTTGCCCTCGAATTCCGTGCCCTTGATGGCGTTGTTGCCGTTGTTGACATAAGCGAGATGGTGCTTGTCGTGGTGGTACTCCAGCGTCTCCTTCGACATGAAGGGCTGGAGCGCGTCATGAGCATAGGGAAGATCAGGAAGAGTAAAGGACATCAGGCCTCTCCTTGGGCTGTGAAATGGCTTGAATCAGAATGGCTTGCCATTCGGAGGCGGGGCCATGACAACCCGGCCGCTCCGCCTGGATAGTTAAGCGCCCCGGCCCCGCTCGACAACCGCCAAACGCGCCGAAAGCTGATCTCCGGCGGGGAAACCTCCGGCGCCCTCGACAGCTGGCCATAATCGAGCCAGATTCGCCCCGTTTAGGCGGGGCGATTGGAAACTCTCTCTTATTCAATATGTTAGAAAGATGCGCGCTTGCGCTCGCCTGCCGGGCCGGCGCAGGCACTGCTTCAGGGATGCCCAATTGATCGCGATTTTCTCTCTCCTCGGCCTCGGGCTCTTCGGTGGCGGTCTCTATGCCATCTATGACGGCTGGCCGTATCTGGTCCTGGAGCGTGGCTTCACCGAGGTCATCATCGGTTCGATCGCGGCGACGGGCGGCCTGATCATGCTGTCGCTGGCCTGGGTGCTGAAGCAGGTCGGGGCGCTCCGGGCTGAGCTCGCCGAAGCGGCCGAGGCGCGGACGCTTGCGCCGGCACCTGCGGACGCCGCCATGCCGGCCGCGCCGCCCGTAGCGCGCGGTCTCGTTCCGGCGGACGAAGCCACCGCCGCCCTGCCTGCCCTGCCCGTTACCCTCGGTGTCGGCGCGACCGGAGCGGCCGTTGCCGTCGCGGCTGCGGTTGCGGAACCGAGCGAGGCGGCACCACCTGGCCCGGAAGCGCCGGCGCGCGACCTGTTCGGCGCCCTGGTCACCGACCATTTCGCAGAGCCTGCCGCTGCCGAGGAGGCGCTGGACGAAGAGCCGGAGCCCGCACGCGACGAAGCCGTGCCGGACATGTTCGAGCCAGAGGCGGATGCAGCGGAACGCGACGCTCTCGACCATCCGGCGATCCCAGCCGAACCTGACGAACTCGCCGGGGCAGCCGTTGAGGCTTTCGAGCTGCCGAGCGAGGACGCGAGAGGCTTCGCGGATCATTTCGCACTCGACGAAGCCGCCGAAGCGACGATCGAGGTCGAGGGTGGCGAGCGGCCGCCGGAGCCGCCTGGTGCGGAGTCCGAGCCGCCCCGCGCCGAGACGGAAGACGACGAGACGCTCGCAGGGCAAGCCGAGCGCGACGAGTTCGCGGCACTGCGCGAGAGCCTGACCAACCAGCTGGGCGGCTTGTATCAGCCGACGAGCCGGATCGAGCCCTCCCTTGCCCCGGAGGATACCTTCTTCGCCCGGGAGGAAGCCTGGACGGGCGGGCATGGCGGACGGCGCGAGCCTTCTTTTGACACGTCCTCCTCCGACTCCTCCGAGGTTGGAGTGGATATCGAGCCGCCCGTTCGGAGCGAGCCTGCCGTGCCGGCCTGGCCGCCGCGCACCGAGCCGCATGCCGCCGACGTCCCGTCCGTTCAGGAAACTGGTGTGGAAGCCGCGCCCTTCGAAGAAGCTGGTGGCGAGCCAGCGCCGGCCGAGCCCGTTCTTGCGGCGGAGACCGAGCCGCACGAGGTGCAACCGGAAGCCGACGGAGCCCGGGATGAGGCCGCCCGGCCGGACGCCGAGCCTGCGGTCGCGGAACCGGCCGCGTCGGAGGAAGGCATCGTCGGCGCCTATCAGGTTGGCGAGACCCACTTCACCATCTACGCCGACGGCTCGATCCGGGCGCGCACGCCCGACGGCGAATACAGCTTCGCATCGATGGACGAGCTCAAGGTCTATCTGGCGAGCGAGAAGAGCAGGCTCGGCGTCTGAGCCTGCGCCGCTCTTCGCATTGCGCAGCGGCGTCGTTCAGCTTTCAGCCGCCACGGCCGGCCAGCCGTCGCCCGCCGCCTTGATCGCGAAGGCATAGGCGAGTGCCGTCTCTTTCAGCGAATCGAAGCGCCCGGCGGCTCCGCCATGGCCGGCTTCCATATTGGTGTGGAGCAGGATCGGTCCGCCCCCGGTCATGGTCGCGCGCAGCCGCGCCACCCATTTCGCCGGTTCCCAATAGGTCACGCGCGGGTCGGTCAGGCCGCCCATCGCCAGGATTGGTGGATAGGCCTGCGCCGCGATATTGTCGTAGGGCGAGTAGCTGCGGATCGTCTCGAACGCCTTCGCGTCGCGGATCGGGTCGCCCCATTCCGGCCATTCCGGCGGGGTCAGCGGCAAGGTGTCGTCGAGAATGGTGTTGAGGACGTCGACGAAGGGCACTTCCGCGACGATGCCCGCGAATAGCTCGGGTGCCATGTTGGCGACGGCGCCCATCAGCATGCCGCCGGCGCTGCCGCCCTCGGCGACGATGCGTCCGCGCGCGGTGAAGCCGGCGTCGGCCAGTGCTTCCGCCGCGGCGATGAAATCGGTGAAGCTGTTGCGCTTCTTCTCGCGCTTGCCGTCGAGGTACCAGCGCCAGCCCTTGTCGGTGCCGCCGCGGATATGGGCGATGGCGTAGACGAAGCCGCGATCGACCAGGCTCAGCGGCCGGGTCCTGAAGGCGGCCGACATCGCCGAGCCGTAGGACCCGTAGCCATAGAGCAGGCAGGGCGCACGCCCGTCGAGCTTCATGTCGGCCCGGTGCAGAACCGAGACCGGCACGCGCTCGCCATCCTGCGCCGTGGCGAAGATGCGCCGGACCTTGTAGGCGGACGGGTCGTGGCCCGACGGCACCTCCTGGCGCTTCAGCAATATCCGCTCCCCGGTGGCGAGGTCGTAGTCATAGGTTTCGGTCGGCCGCGCCATCGAGGCGTAGAGGAAGCGCAGCGTATCCGTGTCGAACTCGTAGCCCGCATCCATGCCGAGGCCATAGGCTTCCTCGTCGAAGGCGATGCTGCTTTCCGCCCCGGTCCGGAGATCGCGGATCGTGATGCGTGGCAGGCCGTCTTCGCGCTCCAGCCTGATCAGGCGGCCCCTCAGGCAAACATGGTCGAGGATCAGCCGTCCTTGCCTGTGCGGCACGAGATCGCGCCACTGCGCCGGTGCCGGATCGCCGAGCGGGGCCGTTACGATCTTGAAGTCTTCCGCGCCGTCGGCATTGGTCAGGATCAGGAAGTCCTCGCCATGATGTTCGAGGCTGTATTGCCGGCCGGGCTGGCGCGCGGCGACCAGGGTCACCGCCGCTCCGGCCACGTCGAGATCGAGCAGACGGACTTCCGAGGTCTCGTGGTCGCTGATCGAGATCGTCAGGAAGCGGCCGGACTGGCTCCTGTCGATATCGACGAACATGCCGGCATCGGCCTCGTCATGCAGCAGTTCATCCGTCGCGGCAGCCGTGCCGAGGCGGTGGCGCAGCACGCGGGAGGGCCGGTGGTCGGCATCGAGCGCAACATAGAAGAAGGAGCGCGCGTCCCGCGCCCAGACGATCTCGCCGGTCGTGTCCTCGACGGCGTCGGCAAGGTCCTCGCCCGTTTCGAGGTCCCGCACGCGTATCCTGTGCAGTTCCGAGCCGGCCTCGTCCGCGCTCCAGGCGAGCAGGCGATGGTCGGGGCTGTGGGCGGTGTCGGCCAGATCGAAGAAGTCCTTGCCTTCGGCCAGCGCATCGGCGTCGAGCATGATCTGCTCCCGGCTCTTAGTCTTGTTCTTGCCCTGACCGTCGCGCGGCCGCCGGCAGATCAGCGGGTGCTCGGCGCCCTTGCGATAGCGCGAATAATAGAGCCACTCGCCATCCGGCTGCGGGACGCTGGAATCGTCTTCCTTGATCCGCCCGCGCATCTCCCCGAGGAGCTCGCGCTGCAACCCGCGCGTCGTGCTCATCATCGCCTTGCAATAGGCGTTTTCCGCTTCGAGATAGGTGCTGATATCGGCGGGAAGCGCTTCTGGATGGCGCAGCACCTCCTTCCAGTTGGGGGCGCGGAGCCAGTCGTAGTCGTCGCGCAGCGTGACACCGTGCACCACGCTCTCCTTCGGGCGGACCGCGGCCACGGGCGGGGCCGGCGGGCGGCCGGATCGGCGCGGATGGCGAGGGTCGGGGGCAGGGCGCATCGGGATATCTCCAGGGCGGGGGGCCGAGACGTAGAGCCCGGTCGCCGGCCTGACAAGACGCGCTGGGCGAGGGGGCATTCAACTTGATTGAAATGGGAAAACGCAGTCATATTCATTTTCGAATATTGAGGTGAAATATTCTTGTTCGGACGAATTGTTCACTTGCATGACTAGGCAGTATCCATTACAGGCGGAATGCGATCGATCGGGTCGATGATTCTGTTGCCGGTAGTGGCTGTCACTATTGGCGAGGCTGGCCGGGAAAGCCGGGCTTCCGTAGACGTGCGGTCGGGTAGTGCATAGCAAGAACGATAAGGAGCGACAGAACTATGGCCGATAACGAGGGTGCAGATTTCATCGAATTGACGGCGGACATCGTCTCTGCCTATGTCTCCAATAATTCTGTCCCTGCGTCCGACTTGCCGGCGTTGATCAGCGAAGTCCACTCGGCGCTGAGCCGCGTCATCGGTGGTGCTGCCCCAGTGATCCCGGTCGAGGCGCCCAAGCCCGCCATTCCGGTCAAGAAGTCGATTACTGCGGATTATCTGGTCTGCCTCGAGGACGGCAAGAAGTTCAAGTCGCTGAAGCGCCATCTGCGCACGCAGTACAACATGTCCCCGGAGCAGTATCGCGAGAAGTGGGGCCTGCCGCCCGATTACCCGATGGTCGCGCCGAATTACGCCGAGGCCCGCTCGCAGCTCGCAAAGAAGATGGGCCTGGGCCAGCAGCGCCGCAAGCGCCGCTGATACCACGCGGCACCGCAAGAATTCGAAAAGGAGAAGCCGCCGGGCACCCGGCGGCTTTTTTCATGCCGGTCTTCCGCCGCAGGCGGTGCGGGGATAACTGCGACCGGGGCTTGCCATTCCGAGAATAGGAATATAATCATATCTCCCATGCTCCCCGTCGGAGCGACGCCTCGGAGGGGTATGGAACATATGGTGAACATCATTTCGACAGGCCCTGACATCGTCTTGCAGGAGACGGCAGGGGCGCGGCTGGCGGAAAGCGCTGTGGCCGCCGCCGCCGGTGTCGCCTCACCGGCGATCCGGGCCCGCAGCCGCGGCCGGAAGCCCGTCGCCAATGCACGTCAGAGGGCGATGTATCTCGCTCATGTCACCTTCGGATTGAGCCTGACGCGGGTCGGCGCCTGCTTCGGAAGGGATCGCACGACGGTCCGTCACGCCTGTGCGCTGGTCGAGGACAGCCGGGACGATCCCCGCTGCGAACTGGGCCTGGACATGTTGGAGGAGGCGCTGCTCGCGATCGAGTCCAGCCTGGCGCTGCGTTCCAGGGAGGTGCTGTGATGGTGCAGGACATCGAGATCCGCGACCGTGCCCGGCTGTTGAAGCATCTCGGTTCGCCTACCTCCTACGGCATTTCCTCGCCGCTGGGCTGCGGCCGCATCGCCTTGTATCGGATGGAGAACGGCGCGAGCCTCGGGGCCGGCTATGTCGTGCCGGCCGCCGCCGCGGCGCTCGTTTCCGAAGGGGTCGCCGTCTGGCGGACCGAAGGGCGGCGGGCCCGTCTCGTTTTGAAGGAGGATGCGGTGCCGCGGGCTTCTCCCGCGGTGGCCGCCGCCTCCACGGCGCCGCCGCAGCCTGCCGTGCCGCGACGCGACGAGCGCGAAAGTCCGTTGCTCTGGCTGCATCGCCGTCCCGGCAAGGACGGCAAGCCGCAGATCGGCGATCAGGAGTTTGCGGCCGGCGAGCGTTTCAGAGCGGATCTGACGCGCGCCCGGATGCTGCCGCGCACGACGATGAACTGGGACGCGGCGCTCACGCCGGATGAACGGGGCCCCGGTGCGCGCGATCCTGCCGGAGCCTCCGACGCCGCGGTCGCCGCCCGCCAGCGCGTTCGGCGCGCCTGCGAGCGGCTGGGGCCCGAGCTTTCCGGCGTCGCCATCGACGTTTGCGGCTTCCTGAAGGGGCTCGATCTGGTCGAGCGCGAGCGGCAGTGGCCGGCCCGTTCAGCCAAGGTGGTGCTGCGCCTGGCGCTGGCGACCTTGGCGTCGCATTACGGGATCGACCGCGTTCGCGAGCGGGCCGACATCGCCGGCTGGCAGGCCCCCGGCGCTCGCCCCGGCATTCGGCCGTCGCCGGAGCGCTGAGTGACCTGTCAGGGCAGGGGGCTTTGCCCCGCGGAGGCGCTCAGCCTGCCGTCGCGCGGGCGTCGTTCTTGATGCGCTCGATCATGGCGCGCACGCCGTTGGAGCGCTGCGGCGTGAGATGGGCGGCAAGGCCGAGCTTCTCATAGATGGCGAAGGCGTCGGTCGCGAGAATCTCCTCGGCCGTGCGGCCTGAGAAGATCGAGAGCGCGAGCGCGACCAGGCCCCGCACGATATGAGCATCGCTGTCGCCGCGGAAATGCAGCCGGGTCCGGGGGCCGGGACCGTCTTCGCGATGCATGTCCAGCCAGACCTGGCTCGCACAGCCGCGCACCTTGTTGGCCTCGCTATGGGCCTCTTCCGGCAGCGGCTCGAGGCCCTTGCCGAGTTCGATCAGGTAGCGATAGCGATCGTCCCATTCCTCGAGCAGTTCGAAATTGGCAACGATCTCGTCGAGGGTGGTGGTCATGTCCTGCCTTGCCGCCCGCGCCTTGTCCCGGGCCGGCGGGTTGTCTTCCCGCGGCTGGCTCGCGTCAAGTATTCAACGCGTCGTCGGCCGAGTTGTTGCCGCCGACGCGACGGCGCTCAGGATGCGCCCGCGTGTTTCCGGATCGAGCCCGGCCAGGATCTGGGCCGCCTCCCGCGCGGCGGCGAGACTGCCGGCCGCGGCGCGTGTCTCCGCCTGCACCGCGTTCACGACCTGCCCCGCGGCCTGCGGCGGCCCGGCCTCGGCCGATTTGCCGCCATGCACCGGCGAGTTCATGGCGATCAGGCCGATGATCGCGACCTTGCGCAGGAAATAAGCCATCTCGATCTCCAATGCGGCTGGGAGCCGCGATACGGACCTTAGCCCCCGATCCGGAAAAATCGCGTCATTTGGAATGCTCAAATACGAGTCGAATGCGCGCAGCCCTCTTCAGCTTCCGTTCACCTTGCTTTGAACTGGCCGGAAGCTGCGGCAATCCGCCGAAATGCGCGTAAGATAATGATGTATTTATATAAAATGAGAACGGACGCGGGCTCGCCGTCGCCGCCGCTGTCGCGCTTTAAGCCCCGCTTAAACCCCCCATGGCGAGATAGCGCGCAGCGGACGAACCGGTTCGCGAGAGTTAGGCGTTGCGTTGTTGATGATGGCAGCATTGAGGATACAGGCGGCGGCGCTGGTGCATGCATCGGTGCGCTCCGACAGCCGCGAAAGGATGCGCCACGAGCGCTTCATCCTGTCGCGCCTGCTCGTCGGTGCCGTATCGTTGGGGCTCGCCCCGGCCTACCTCGCCTGGCGTGGCGCACTCGGCACCTTCGAGGCTGCTCTGGTCGTTGCGGCGGCCTTGCCCTTGCTGGCGGTCTTCATCCTGTCGCGCACCGGCCGGCTCGACATCGCGCACGCGGTCTCGGCTGCTGCGCTCTCGCTCTTCGTCGTGTCCCTGGCGGGGGCGACGGGCGGCGCGAATTCGCCTCTGCTGGCCGGGCTGGTCGTCGTGCCGGTCGAGGCCGCCAGCTTCGGCGGCCGGAAATTCGTGTTCCGGGCGGGTGTGGTCGCGGTCGCGGCGCTCCTGGCCGTTGTCGTCGGCGGCGAGATCGGTGCTTTCTCCGCGCCCGCCGAGTGGTCGCGGCAGGCGATGCCGCTTTTCGTCGTCGGAGCGCTGGTACAGGCACTGATGGTCACGGCACTGATGCTGCGCCGGCGCGATGCGGAACTCGGCGAATATCGCGCATCGGACGAGCGGGCCCGGGCGCTGCTCGACCACGTCGGTGATCTGGTGACCTGGCACGACGGCGACGGGGCGGTCGTCTTCGCGAACGCGGCGGCGCGCGCGCTTGCGGGCGCCGAACCGCGGGAATTGATGGGGCGCGGCCTGTTCGAGCGCGTTCACATCGCCGATCGGCCGCTCTTCCTGAAGGCCCTGAGCGACGCTGCCCATGGCGATGCCGGCGTCAGCGCCTGCTTCCGCACCCTGTTCGTGCCGCTCGATGGGCACGGTCCGGGGCGGGTTCCGGTTTCGCGCTGGCTCGAGATGCAGGCCCACCGGGTCGAAGGTTCCAAGTCGCCCAAGGGCGCTACGGTGGTCTGCGTGATGCGCGATGTCACGGCGCGCCGGGCTCAGGACGAGGAGCGCGATCGCGACCATGCCGAGGCCCTCAAGGCCAACGACGTCAAGGGGCGCTTCCTCGCGACCGTCAGCCATGAGCTGCGCACGCCGCTCAATGCGATCATCGGATTCTCCGAAATGCTCAGCATGGACGATGCGGGCCGGCTGGATGCAAAGAAGCGCGCCGAGTACGCCGAGATCATCCATGCCTCCGGCCACCATCTGCTCGACGTGGTCAATACCCTCCTCGACATCTCGAAGATCGAGAGCGGCGCCATGTCGATCGAGCATGATCCGCTCGATATCGCCGCCCTCGCCAAGGATTGCTGCGCTCTGATGGCGCTGCGTGCGGAAACCGGCGGCATCGCGCTCGAGCATGTGCTCGGCCCGGCGCTGCCGCAGGTGGAGGGGGACCGGCGCGCCCTCAAGCAGGTCGTGCTCAACCTGTTGTCGAACGCGATCAAGTTCACGCCTGCCGGCGGACGCGTCACCCTCGCCGTCGTCCGCGACGGGGATGTGATCGACCTCTCCGTTTCCGATACGGGGATCGGCATCGCCGCCGCCGATCTGCCGCGGTTGGGTGATCCCTTCTTCCAGGCCAAGGGATCCTATGACCGCTCCCATGAGGGCACCGGCCTCGGCCTTTCGGTCGTGCGCGGTCTCGTCGGCCTCCATGGCGGGCGCCTGAGCGTGGAAAGCGCGCCGGGCGTCGGCACCCGCGTTTCGGTCCGCCTGCCGATCGGCGCCGCCGCCATGGTCGAGCAGCCGGGCAAGATCATCACTTTCGCCAGAGCGCCTCGCCGGGGCCTCGACACCAAAGAACCGCTTCGTCTGACCGCCTGAGAGCCGCACGATGTCCGCTACAATGGCCGCCCGCGCCCGCACCGGCGCTTCCTTGTCCGCCCCGGTCCGGCGGGCTCAGCCGGCGCGTCGGAAGTCGCCGTCCTGGTTCGCGCAGACGATCCGCGCTGCGATCCGGCGCCCGGGGCGGTCCATGCTCTTCCTGATGTTCGGCATGCTTTCCCTCGCCATCGTCGCGAACGCCCTGATGTTCCAGAAGGCCCGCCATCCCCGCCCGATGCTGGCCGCACCCGTCGAGGAGGCCCGCCCCGCGGCCTCCGCCCGGCGTGGGGAGCCGCCGGCTGCCCCGGTCATGGCGCCCCCTGCCGATATTCCGGCGCTGCTCGGGCCGGCCCTGCCGCCGTCGCGGCCGAGCGACCTGTCGCAGGCGCAGCCGACGGCGCGCGAGACCGCACCCCGTCCGCCGGCTACGGTCGCCGCCGCGCCGCGCACGGCCGCTCCGGCGCGCAATGCGGTCGTGCATGACCCGATCGCGGATCTGATCAACGGCACGGGCATTCGCCCGCCCGCGGATATCCGGGGCGCGAACGCCCGCTCGGGCGGCGCTCCCCGCCACACGGCTTCGAACTGAATCGGGAGCGCCGCCGATGGCGCGCCTCACCAGCGAGTTCTGGGTGTCGGCATGGCTCCGCCAGGCGGGGCTCGACGGGCTGGTCGCGGTGCTGCGCCGCCGCGGCGCCGCCGAAGCCGGCGCCATTTTCGTCAAGCTCGACCGCCTGGACGGGACCGCCGCCCTTTACGGCCCGGCCCCGCAGGCGCTTGCGGCGGATGACGGGGTGCGCCGCTTCCAGCTCCTGCTCGATTCCGATCCGCTCGCGGTGGAGGACCGAGTCACGCGCGAATTGCGCTTCGACGGCGACCTGTGGCTCGTCGAAATCGAGAACCGCGAGGGCGATCCGCGACTGGAGCTGGCGCCGGACTAGCCGCGTTCGCGTTGCAGGCCGACCCGGCCGAGCACGTCCGACATCGCCGGCTGGCTATCCGGCCTGGCGGCGCCGGTTCCGGCCCGCGACGGCGTGCCGCTGGGATCCATGACCGGCTGGTGCTGGCCGCGCCGCTGGGCCGCAGCAGGCGTGAGCCCGGCGATGTGCTGGATCAGGCGTCGGGCGATGACCGGCCTCGTCGCGCGCATTAGCGCCACGAGCGCGAAGATGCGCTCTACCGAGCGGGCCGTCTCGTCGCCGAGGCGGATGAGGAAGCGGGTCGCTTCCTCGACCGTCGTACCGCTCGCGACGAGGGAGAGCGCGGCAAGCTCGCGGCCGGCATCGTCTTCCATTGCCCGGGCGAAGGCTTCGTCGCCGCCGTGGAAGCGGGCGATCGCCTCGAACGCCCGGGACCGGTCCTCGCTGGCGAGATCGAGCCATTCGACAAGGGCTGTCGTTGCGAGCGGGAGAGTACGTTCCCCCGGATGCAGCGCCTCATAGGCGGAAAGCGAATCGATGATCGTCAGCCGCCGTTCCGGGCCGGCGCGCAGAAACAGTGGCGCCAATTCGAGATTGGACAGGTCGGGGCGGCCGAGGAGCCCGGGTTGATAGGCGGCGCGGCTGCGGGCGCGGGCGATCAGGATCGCGGCCGCAGGTCGAGGCAGGGGCGCCTCGATATTGGCGATCAATGCAAGGTCGAGGCTCTCCAGGTCGCGGTCGACCAGCATGAGCGTCGCGACGCTGGTCAGGTCCGGGCGCGAGGCCAGAGCGGCGAGCAGCATGTCGTCGCCCGTCTCCGCGAGCTCCTCGATTTCGCCGGTGCCGAGCGGCAGGCCGTGCCGCACCATCTCGGCGAACACGGCGCCGCCGCGGTCCCGCAGGGCCAGCAGGACCGGCGGCGGCGTGTGGCGCCAGCCGGCGAGCTTGCGCGCCAGGATCAGCGCGGTCGCCTCGTCGATGGTCGGCACGAGCGCCGTCGCCATCTCCGCAAAGGCCCTCAGGTCGTCGATCGGGGGCTGCTGCGCGGAGAGCAGGAGGTCCGCCTTGACGCGCAGCGACACCTGGCTGAGGTCGAGGCCGCCGTCGCGGGCGAGCCTGGCGAGATGGGCGAGTTCGGTGGTGTCGGGTTTGGTCATCGAGGCAGCAGATCCGGTGTCGAGGCGCAGATTATCCCCGAGGCCTTAAGACCGCGTTAACCATGTACGGGCCTGATGATCTTGAGAGCTGCGACTCGGGGTGCGGCTTCCGCAACCTCCGTGGCTCCCGCGATCGCAACCGCGCTGAGCAAGGAGGCGCACATGGCCGACGTCATCCCTCTCGCGCTGCGGCGGCGCTGGCAGCCTCGCTTCTGCGCCTATCCGCAGCAAACCGCCGCGATCCTGTTCTTCACCGGCGTCCGCTACGAGCGGCCGACGGAACCGGCCGCGAAGCGCACCTCCGCGCAGCGCGACGGACGCGCGGCGCCGGCCAAGCCGGTCGGCCGCAGGAAGGCAAGGCGGCCGGCGTGATCGATGCCGCGGGTGCAGAGATGGGTGGGGCGCGCAGGCTCCGCACGCTCGGTGCCGTCCTCGCGACGGCGCTGCTCGCGGCGGGCTGTACGGCGACCACCGGCGATCTCGGCCGCCCGCGGCCAACCATCTGGTCCCAGCTTCTGGCGCCCGAGGCCGGTTTCCTCGCGGCATCGGCCCGTGGCGAAGCCGCTTCGCCCTTCCGCCTGACCGATGACGAAGAGCAGATGCGCGATCGCGCCTGGCGCTTCATCATGCCCGCGAGCCCGCATAGCGTCTTCCAGGGCGAGGTCTCGAACCTTGCCCATACGCGCATTCTGCCCGTCGCGGCCCAGTCCGTGGACGTCTCCGACTACTTCCGGGGCCTGACCGCGACCTCCTTCGCCTCGCAGGCTTCGCGCTACAACCGCCTGGCCGAGGATGCCAATGCGGACCGCCTGCTCATCGGCCCGTTTCGCGCCAATGCCGGGCGGGTGGTGAGCATGGACCGGGTGCGGATGCGCACCGTTGCGGCTTCCCCCGACGTCGCGCCGGAAAAGGGCGAGCCGGCGCTGGCGCGCGTCGTCGAGAACGAAGGCCTCGTCTTCTGGGTCTGCGAGCGTCTCGATTTCCGCATCCGCAGCTATCGTCACGCGCTCGCCAACCTCGTGGTCGAGATGCCCTCGCGCGAGGCGATCAAGGCCGAGCGTGCGGTGATGGCGCTCGAGGCCGAAGCGGGGCCGCTCTGCACGATGCCGCTCAACGATGCCTTTGGCGGCGGCACGAAGCGGCCGGTGGTCTACAAGGGCTGAGTCGGGCAGGGCCTCATTCGACGGGGCCGCACCGCACGCTCGCGGCGAGCGCTTCGGCGTCGCCCCGGTCCGAGGGGCGCTTCGCCAGAACGCGCGCGACGATCAGACCGCGCGCGCTGTCGGACACCACGCGCAATTCGCGGCTGGTCTCGCCTTCCTCGTCATTGGCGACGCGCTCGTCGTACTGGGCCTCCGTCAGGATCAGGAATTCCAGCACGCCGCGGATCGCGGCCCGGTCGGTGATCGCATAGATCACGCCGCCGCCTTGCCGGTGCAGCGTGAGCCCGAGCGGCAGGGTCCCGGTTCGGGCGACCACCCGCACCGGCCCTGCCGAAAGATCGTAGCCGCAGACCGCCGTCACCTCGTTGGGGTCGGCCTCCTGCAGGACGGGCATTCCCCCGGGACTGGCGGCGAGCGGAACGAGTTCGGCATGTCCTTCTGCCCCGAGCAGGCGATAGGCATGGGCGGCATCGCGTTGCGACAGGGCCGGGATCAGCAGGATCGTGACGATATGCACGATGGCCGCGAGCATCAGCCCGGCGAGGGTCGTCATGGCAAGACGGGTCGCAGCCGCGCGCAGCCGCTGCGGCAGGCGCCGCCGCGCTGGTAAGGGCGGGCGAGCGGCCGGCGGCGGAGATTCCTCCGCGGGGAGCAGCGCTGAACCATGGTCGACCGCGCTCATCGGCAGTCGACGCGCGTGATCTGGGGCAGGTTCGTCGCCCGGGTCTCGCCGGTCTGGCCGGAGACAGGGGTGTCGTAAAGCCGCAGCCGGAACTGGAAGCGGCCCTCCGGCGGCAGCGGCAGCCAGTTGCCGGCCTGGGGCGGCGCGGCCGCCATGATCGCGAGCGCGCCGTCCTCGCTGCGCACCACTTCGGCATCGGTGAAGCTCGCCCGCTCGAGCGGCAGGCGGAAGGGCCGGCCGGCGGCGTCGGTGACCTCGAGCGTCCAGCCCCGCGTCGTCGGCACGCTGCCGCTGATTCGATAGCGGCAGCGCCCGTCGAGCGGTGCGCCGTCGTCGCTGCGCGCGGCGATCAGCTGCAGACCCTCGCCGGCGCCGAGCGGCAGGTGCACGCCGCGCGCCAGATAGGCCCGCATATAGGGGTCGACGTCGCGGCTGCCGCTGCCGGGCCAGGCCATCCAGGAGCCGACCTCGACCTTGCCGACCGCCGGGCGGCCGGCGACGGCCCAATGCGCCGAGACCAGCCCGAGGCCGGCACCGAGGCCCAGGATATAGGCGAGATCGAGAATCCGCACGCTTGCCTTCCGCGCCTGCCCTGCGTCGCAGGCCGGCGGAGTTGAACCTCGCCGCCTCGCATCGTCAACCACCGGCGATGTCCCGGTTTTGAATTTCGGAGTTCGGCCCTTGCGGAGTTTGGCTTGAAGCTTCGGAAGCCAAATGGACCTACGCTCCTGTGACTTCGAGGCATATGCACTGTCACGGAAAAACGGATTGGGCTGATGGGTCTGTTCTGGCGCTTATTGAACCCACTTCTCCCCTGGGGCTTACAGCGCCAGTCCGACGATAGAAAGCATCGACCCGAAGAGCCCCAACTATATACTGTGAAAGAAGGACGGCATTTGAGCGGCGCGGAGCTTTTTGAGAAAGTTCGTCTCGACAACGATGCTGAGTCTGCGAGGGAGTTGACGGAGTTCCGCCGTCGCATCGGTGAGAACGCGTTGGGATAAGAAGTCCAAGTTCTGCTTCCGACCCATCTCAGAACTTCGCCGCGGCTCGATCATTTATCGTCGCCAGGTGCTCGCCCTAACCACCAAACGAACGTTAAGCCGCATGCCAGGAAAACCAGGAGTGCAATCGCAATAACGGCGGTGTGCCTGCCGGCAGCTTCATACACGAAGACGAGGGTGCAGAGCCCTCCGAGTATGATCAGGTTCGGTCTGGTCTGAACCCTCCATACCCAACCGATTATCGACTTCAGCATGTCCATAGTGGCTCTTGGTAGCGGAGGCGAATTAACTTCCGCTTCCGACCCACTGCCGACCTCAAGCCGACCCGCCGCCATCGCTCAGCGCAGTCGCGTCTCCGGCCCCGAGACCTCCCGGATGCCGACCTGCACCGGCCGGGGTGCGCTGCGCGAGGGTTCGATCGTCTTGAACATCGAGCCGACGGCCGACAGCACCTCGAAGGACTGGCGCGGCATATGGCCGGCGCCCGGCGTGCCGGCGCCGAGCGGGTCGCGCGTAGCGCCGCCCGCCTTGGCGACCGCGGCCGCCTTCGGATCGGCGGGCACGCCCGGGATCGGCTTCAGCTCCAGCCCCTGATGGGCGAACTGCATGACCTCCTTGAACGTCATCGCCGGCAGCGAGCCGCCGGTGAGGTTCGCGGTCTCGGAGGAATCGTCGTTGCCGAACCAGATCGCCTCGACGAGGTTGCCGGTGTAGCCGACATACCAGGCGTCCTTGTAGCCATTGGTCGTGCCGCTCTTGCCGGCCGCGACGATCCCGTCCAGGGCGGCGCGCCGACCGGTTCCTTCCGTGGGCACCTTGGACAGCATGAAGTTCATGTCCTGCACGACCTGCGTGCTGAGCACCTGCTGCGGCTCCGGCTCGTCCCGGGCGTGGCTGTAGATCAGCTCTCCCTGCGAATTGGTGATGTCGATCGCGGCGTAGGGTTTTGCGCGCTTGCCGCCATTGGCGAAGACGGCGTAGCCGGCGGCCTGATCGATCACCGTCACCTCCGCCGCGCCGATCGGCAGCGAGACCGTGTCGGTCAACGGCGTGGTCAGGCCCATCGCGCGCGCCGTCGCCACGATCTTCTTGCGGCCGATCGCGGCGGCGCGTGCCTCGTGCGTCTCGCCGGTCGCGCGGCCGATGGCGATCGACATCTGCACCGGGATCGTGTTGATCGACTTCGCCAGCGCCACGTAGAGCGGTACCGAGCCCGCATAGGAGTGGCCGTAGTTGCTCGGGCACCAGTTGCCGATGCAGACCGGCCGGTCGGTGACGATCGTATTGGGCCTGTAGAGCCCGGCCGAAAGCGCCGTCGCGTAGACATAGGGCTTGAACGACGAGCCGGGCTGGCGCTGGCCCGCCGTCGCGCGGTTGAACTGGCTCGCGCCGTAGTCGCGCCCGCCGACGATGGCGCGCACGGCGCCGTCGGGATCCATCACCACCGTCGCCGCCTGCTTCACGCGGTAGGCCGGGCCGTGCTGGCGCAGGATCGTCTCGATCGCCTCGTCGGCCCGCTCCTGGATCGCTGCGTCATGCGGGGTCTTGACCGTCAGCACGCGGTCGGAGCCGAGCTTGCCCTCGTCGGCCAGCTCCTTCACCTGGTCGAAGGCCCAGTCGAGATAGTAGTCGGGGCTGGAATCGCGCTTGCGGTCGACCGGCGTCGCCGGGTTGCGCTTGGCGCTGTCGACCTGGCCGGCGGTCATGAAGCCGGCATCGACCATGGCGTTGAGCACGTCGTTGGCGCGGGCCCGGGCGGCCGGCAGGTTGACGTGCGGGGCGTATTTCGTCGGCGCCTTGAACAGGCCGGCCAGCATCGCCGCCTCCGCCAGCGAGACGTCCTTCACCGACTTGCCGAAATAGTATTCGGCCGCCGCCGCGACCCCGAAGGTGCCGCCGCCCATATAGGCGCGGTCGAGATAGAGCTTGAGGATCTCGTTCTTGCTCAGTCGCGCTTCCAGCCAGAGCGCTAGGAAGGCTTCCTTGATCTTGCGGTCGAGCGAGCGCTCGTTGGAGAGGAACAGGTTCTTGGCGAGCTGCTGCGTCAACGATGAACCGCCCTGGACGACGCCGGAGGCGCGGGCGTTGACGGTCAGCGCCCGGAAGGTGCCGATCACGTCGATACCGAAATGGTCGTAGAAGCGCCGGTCCTCGGTCGCGATCACGGCCTTGAGGAGGTGGTCCGGCATCTCCTCCAGCTTCAGCGAATCGTCGTGCCGGGCACCGCGATGGCCGATCGGGTTGCCGTAGCGGTCGAGGAAGCTGACGGCGAGAACCTGGCTCTTCAGGGCATCTTCGTTGCCGATCCGGAAGGCGGGCAGGGCCAGCATCAGCATGAACAGCGCGCCGACGATGCCGATGTTCAGCCCCTCGCTGGCGAACTCGGCCGCCAGGCGCCTGCCGCCGGTGACCGTAAGGCGATCGGCGTAGCTGCGGATGCGCTCGTAGATCTCGCCGGCATGCCGGCCCGCGCCCCACAGCCCGGCATCCAGCCATGAATCGGCGGCGAGCGCATGGCGCTTCAGCCGCGTCCTCCAGCCTGCCTTCCTGAACTCCATGGCCGTTCCAGGCTTCCCGAATGGCCCCCGACACAGTCCTGCCGCGCGAGCGCCGCGTTGGCAACAGGAGAGCGCCCGGGAATGGACACATAATCACGACCCGCACAGGCGATAAGCCCAGCATGCGCGGAATTCCTTCCGAACAGCAGGATCCGAGCCAGCCTCGCTGTCCCGGAGTGGGACAGCAGGGCCGGCAACGGCGCGGCCCTTCCATCTTCCCGCGCATCGGCGCATAAGCCTGCCATGAAGCCGGAAAGCGCCCTGGACGAGCCGTTCTGGCGGACCACGCCCCTGGAGGCGATGGACCGCACGCAATGGGAGTCGCTCTGCGACGGCTGCGGGCGCTGCTGCCTCGTCAAGCTCGAGGATGAGGATACCGGGCGTCTCTTCGCCACCGATATCGGCTGCCGCCTGTTCGATGCCGGCACCTGCCGCTGCCGCGACTATGCGAACCGGTCCCGCGCGGTGCCGGATTGCGTCACGCTGACCCCGGAGGACGTCCGCACGCTGCCCTGGCTGCCGCCGACCTGCGCCTACCGCCTCGTCGCCGAGGGCCGGGACCTGCCCTGGTGGCATCCGCTCGTCTCGGGCGATCCGGAGACGGTCGTGGCGGCCGGTATTTCGGTGCGGGGCCGCGTCTTCGCGAACGAGGACGAGGTGCCGGAGGACGACGTCGCCGAGCGCATCGTGGCCTGGCCGCTGCGCTGGCCGCGCGGCGCGCGCGATCGCCAGACGAAATGATGCGTCGTCGCTTGTGCGCCTGCGGAAAGTTTGTTGCACCTGCTCATTGATTGTTCAGGTGCTTTTGGGCATGACCGCCGCGTCCCGCTGCGGGTGCCGGTACGGCATCGGTGGCTCGCACACGAAACTTTCGCATCGCCGCGGCGTTGCTGCGTCCGGCTGCAAACGAAGAGGTTGAAGTGATGGCAGGTGGGAAGTGGGTCTACACCTTCGGCGACGGCAAGGCCGAAGGTGAGGCGGGGATGAAGAACCTGCTCGGCGGCAAGGGCGCGAACCTGGCCGAGATGAGCAATCTCGGCCTGCCTGTCCCGCCCGGCTTCACCATCACCACCGAGGTCTGCACCTACTATTACGACCACGGCAAGCAGTTCCCCGCCGATCTGGATGCGCAGGTCAAGGCCGCGCTCGCCGGCATGGCGGAGCTCACCGGCAAGACCTTCGGCGACCCGGCCAACCCGCTGCTCGTCTCGGTTCGCTCCGGCGCGCGCGCCTCGATGCCGGGCATGATGGATACCGTCCTCAACCTCGGACTCAACGACGAGACGGTCGAGGCGGTGGCCAAGGCTTCGGGCGACGCCCGCTTCGCCTGGGACAGCTACCGCCGCTTCATCACGATGTATTCCAACGTCGTGCTCGACATCGACCACGGCCTCTTCGAGGAGGCGCTGGAGGATTACAAGGAGCGCAAGGGCCTCCATCTCGACACCGACCTCTCGGCCGAGGACTGGAAGGTGCTGGTCGGCCGGTACAAGGACATCGTGAAGAAGGCGCTCGGCTCCGACTTCCCGCAGGAGCCCGAGAAGCAGCTCTGGGGCGCAGTCGGCGCCGTTTTCTCGTCCTGGATGAACGCCCGCGCCATCAAGTATCGCGAGCTCAACAGCATCCCTGCGAGCTGGGGCACGGCGGTCAACGTCCAGTCGATGGTGTTCGGCAACATGGGCGACACCTCCGCGACCGGCGTCGCCTTCACGCGCAATCCCTCGACCGGCGAGAACGCGCTCTATGGCGAATTCCTGATCAACGCGCAGGGCGAGGACGTCGTCGCCGGCATCCGCACGCCGCAGGACATCACCGAGAAGGCCAAGAAGGAGGCCGGTTCCGACAAGCCGTCGATGGAGATGGCGATGCCGGAGGCCTATGCGGAGCTTGTCCGCATCTACGGCATCCTCGAGAAGCATTACCGCGACATGCAGGACATGGAGTTCACCATCCAGGAGGGCAAGCTCTGGATGCTGCAGACCCGGTCCGGCAAGCGCACCGCCAAGGCGGCGCTGAGGATTGCGGTCGATCTCGCCAGCGAAGGGCTGATCTCCGAGGAAGAGGCCGTCGGCCGTGTCGAGCCCTCGGCCCTCGACCAGCTCCTGCACCCCACCATCGATCCCAAGGCCGAGCGCCGCGTGCTGACCACCGGCCTGCCGGCTTCGCCCGGAGCCGCCGCCGGCGAAATCGTGTTCAATTCGGACGATGCCGAAGCTGCCAAGAAGGCCGGCAAGAAGGTCATTCTCGTGCGCGTCGAGACCTCGCCTGAGGACATCCACGGCATGCACGCGGCCGAAGGCATCCTCACCACCCGCGGCGGCATGACCTCGCATGCGGCGGTCGTCGCGCGCGGCATGGGCAAGCCTTGCGTCTCCGGTGCCGGACAGATCCGCGTCGACTACGCCAAGGGCACGCTTTCGGTCGGCCCGACGACGCTGAAGGCCGGCGATTTCGTCACCATCGACGGCGGCAACGGCCAGGTTCTGCTCGGCGAGATCAAGATGCAGAAGCCGGAACTCTCCGGCGAGTTCGCGACGCTGATGGGCTGGGCCGACAAGGTCCGCCGCCTCAAGGTCCGCGCCAATGCCGAGACGCTGGAGGATGCCAAGACCGCCCGCGAATTCGGCGCCGAGGGCATCGGCCTTTGCCGCACCGAGCACATGTTCTTCGACGAGAACCGCATCCAGGCGGTCCGCGAGATGATCCTCGCCCAGGACGACAAGGGCAGGCGCGCCGCGCTCGCCAAGCTGCTGCCGGTGCAGCGCCAGGACTTCGTCCAGCTCTTCAGCATCATGAGCGGCCTGCCGGTGACGATCCGCCTGCTCGATCCGCCGCTGCACGAGTTCCTGCCGAACGGCGACAAGGAGATCGCGGAGGTCGCCGGCGCGCTCGGCGTCACGCCGGATGCACTGCGCCAGCGCGCCGCCGAGTTGCACGAGTTCAACCCGATGCTCGGCTTCCGCGGCTGCCGCCTCGCCGTCGCCTTCCCCGAGATCGCCGAGATGCAGGCCCGCGCAATCTTCGAGGCCGCCGTCATCGCAGCCAGGGAAACCGGCAAGCCGGTGATCCCCGAGGTGATGGTGCCGCTCGTGATGGGCAAGCCGGAGCTCGATCTGGTCAAGTCCCGCATCGACGCGATGGCCAAGGCGGTGATGCAGGAGAGCGGCACGACGATCGACTATCAGGTCGGCACCATGATCGAACTGCCGCGCGCCGCCTTGCGCGCCGCCGAGATCGCCGAAAGCGCCGAGTTCTTCTCCTTCGGCACCAACGACCTGACCCAGACAACGCTCGGCATCAGCCGCGACGACGCCTCGTCCTTTCTCGGTTCCTACACCGCCAAGGGCCTGCTGGAGGCCGATCCCTTCGTCACCATCGATCAGGACGGCGTTGGCGAATTGGTCAAGCTCGCCGCCGAGCGCGGCCGCAAGACCCGCTCCGGCATCAAGCTCGGCATCTGCGGCGAGCATGGCGGCGACCCGGCCTCGATCGGCTTCTGCGAGAGCGTGGGCCTCGACTACGTCTCCTGCTCGCCCTTCCGCGTGCCGATCGCCCGGCTTGCCGCCGCGCAGGCGGCCCTGGGCGCGATCAGGCCCAAGGATGGCTGAGCCGTGACGGGCGGGCGGCTCACCAGCTTCGGCGGGTTGCTGCTAGCCTTGGGCTGCGGTTTTGCTGCCCCATCGGTGGCGCAGACGCCCGATCTTTGCAGTGGGCAGCCTGCCGCGATGCAGAAGCCTTGCCGCGAGGCGCTGGAGTTGCTCGTGCAGAGCCATCCGCAAGAGCAGGAGCCTGCTCGCCGCATCCTCGCGACCGGCACATCGCAAGGTTGGCGTTACGATTATCTCCAGCCGGGCGGAGCGGGCTCCGACGACGACTGCATCGTAAATGGAACTCTCGTGCTTCCGGCCGATACGCCCGTGCGTCTGCTGGTGACGGCGAGCGATACGATCCGCCCGTGGCGGCTGCCGCAATTCGGTCTGGATTTGAGCGGGATTCCCGGGCGGATCGAGGAAGCCACCATCAAGTTGCCACCTGGAGAGGTCGGCGATCGGGATGCCTCGCCCGGCGCCGACGAAAAGCCGGTGGCGGTCCGGGTGTTGGCACCCGACGCCTATGCCGATTGGGAGGGGCAAACGCTACCCCCTTCCTGCTTCGCGTCCGGCTGAGGACCTTGCGAGCTATGTCAAGCCTGACCACCATCGGCTTCGATGCCGACGACACGCTCTGGCAGAATGAGCAGTTCTTCCGAATGACGGAGGACCGTTTCGTCGCGCTGCTCGGCGCCCATGGCGAGGCGGCCGAGATCTCCGGGCGCCTCCTGGAAGCGGAGAAGCGCAATCTCGGCTTCTACGGCTTCGGCATCAAGGGCTTCGTGCTCTCGATGATCGAGACGGCGATCGAGGTCACCAAAGGCCAGGTTTCCGCGGCCGTCATCGGCGAGATCCTTGCCGCCGGCCGCGAGATGGCGGCGCACCCCGTCGAGACGCTGCCGCACGCCCGCGAGACGTTGGCGGCGTTGGCCGGCGACTACCGGCTGGTCCTGATCACCAAGGGCGATCTCTTCGACCAGGAGCGCAAGCTCGCCCAGTCCGGTCTCGGCGATTTCTTCGATGCGGTCGAGATCGTCAGCGACAAGAAGCCCGCCACCTACGACCGGGTCTTTGCGCGTCACGGCGACGGGGCAGGGCGGGCAATGATGGTCGGCAATTCGCTGAAATCGGACATCCTGCCGGCCCTGGAAGCGGGATCCTGGGCGGTCCATGTGCCGCATGAATTGACCTGGGCGCTGGAGCACGCCGAGGAGCCGGTCGGGCATGGCCGCTATCGCGTCATCCCGGATCTGGGGCCGTTGCGGGGCTTGATCGAGCAACTCGCTCGATAGCCGATTGAGCGCTGGGCGTGGCCGCTGCCGGCGGGTCAGTCGACCCAGAGGCCGCGCTTGCGGTGCCAATCCTCGATCGATTCCTCGGGGTAGTCGTCGAAGCTCTGGTCGCGCGGACCGATCGCCGGCTCGACCCAGCTCGCCTTGAAGCGCAGCATCATATGGGTCTTTTCCGGCGCCCGCGGCAGATGGCTGTCGATCGCCGAGGCGAAGGGGTGCAGCAGTTCCGGCCAGCGCGGGTCGAACAGCCAAAGCGCGGTGCCGCAGCCCGTGCAGAAGCGGCGTTGCGCCTGGGAGTGCTCGCAGGCACCGTCATCGCCTCGGATCTCGGCGCTGAAACTGCCGACCTTGTCCTCGCCCTCCACCTTCAGCGTCGCGGCTCCGGCCGAGAGGTTGATGGCGAAGCCGCCGCCGCCGGCCGTCTTGCGGCAGATCGAGCAGTAGCAGAGCTGGTAGGGGACGGGAGCATGGCTTTCGACCGAGAAATGCACCGCCCCGCAGCGGCACGAACCCTTCAGCGTGATCGGCATGGTGCGGCCCTCCATCTGACGATCGAACCCGGGCTGGCCCGGCTTGTTCCGCAGTTTCGCCCGCCTTACTGGACCCTTCTTGCATTTCATGCTACCGGTACCGATGTAAGACGAGATGCGGCCGGGTTCTGGCCACTCCTCCGCTTGGCGGCTTGTCCGGTGGCGGTTACGAATCAGATCCACCACACATCGCTACAAGGCCATGGCGAGGCGTCCGCGCGTCCGTCGTGTCATACCGATAGACGCGGATCTGAACGTAAGGACTAACACCATGAACAAGGGCACCGTGAAGTGGTTCAACGCCACCAAGGGCTACGGCTTCATCACCCCTGAGAACGGCGGCCAGGACGTTTTCGTCCACATCTCCGCCGTCGAGCGGGCCGGCCTGCGCGAGCTGCGCGACGGCCAGGTCGTCTCCTATGAACTCGTTGCCGATCGCAAGACCGGCAAGACCTCGGCCGGCAACCTCGTCGCCGAGTGATATGACCGATTGACCGGGCGTGCCTGTGGCCGCCCGGTCCTACGACAAGCCTGCCGGCGCTGTGGCTAGCGGTTCGCCGGCAGGACCGATTCTCTGATATCCAGGCCGGGTACGGGCCGTCGGCGCAGCCGAGACCACATGCGCCCCCCGTCATCACGGCGTCCAGAAAGCTTCTTCTTGACCAAGTTTACCGATCTCGGACTCGCCGAGCCGCTCCTCAAGGCGCTCGCGACCGAGGGCTATGAAACGCCGACGCCGATCCAGGCGCAGGCCATCCCCCATATTCTGCAGGGCCGCGACCTGCTCGGCGCCGCCCAGACCGGCACCGGCAAGACGGCCGCCTTCGCGCTGCCGATGCTGCACCGGCTGCTGGCAAATCCGCGGCGCCTGTCGCCACGCGCCGTGCGCGTCCTGATCCTGTCTCCCACGCGCGAGCTTGCGGCCCAGATCGAGACCTCGATCCGTGCCTACGCCCAGTTCACCACGCTGCGTTCGACCGTGATCTTCGGCGGCGTTCCCGTCGGCAAGCAGATCCGTGCGCTCGGTGACAAGATCGATATCCTCGTCGCCACGCCCGGCCGTCTGCTCGATCTCGTCGACCAGCGCGCCGTCTCGCTGCGCGAGATCGAGTTCCTCGTCCTCGACGAGGCCGACCAGATGCTCGATCTCGGCTTCATCCATGCGCTGCGCCGCATCGCGACGCTGATCCCGAAGGAGCGCCAGACGCTGCTCTTCTCGGCGACCATGCCGAAGCCGATCCGCGACATCGCCTCCGCCTACCTCACTGACCCGGTCGAGGTCGCGGTGACGCCGGTCGCCACTACGGCGGAGAAGATCGACCAGCGCGTCATCTTTACCGAGCCCGGCGACAAGCCTGCGCTGCTGGCGAAGACGCTCTCCGTGCCGGAGATGGAGCGCGCCATCGTCTTCACCCGCACGAAGCATGGCGCGGACAAGGTCGTGCGCCAGCTCGAGCAGTCAGGCATCGAGGCGGCGGCGATCCACGGCAACAAGAGCCAGGGCCAACGCGAGCGAGCCCTCGGCGCCTTTCGTGATGGGCGTCTGCGCATCCTCGTCGCGACGGACATCGCCGCGCGCGGCATCGATGTCGACGGCATCAGCCATGTCGTGAATTTCGACCTGCCGAACGTTCCCGAGACCTATGTTCATCGTATCGGCCGCACTGCGCGCGCCGGCGCGGCCGGCGTCGCCATCGCCTTCTGCACGCCGGAAGAGCGCGGCGACCTCGCCGCCATCGAGAAGCTGACGGGCGTCAAGCCGGCCCCGGTCGGCGAGGTGCCCTATTGGGATGGCCGCACGCCGAAGAAGCCGCAGCAGAATCGCGGCGGCCGCGGCCAGCAGCAGGGCCGGCCGCAAGGGCAGGGCAGGCCGCAGGGACAGGCCAAGCGGGCGGACGGCAAGCGCTCCGACCAGGGCGGCCATCGCAACCATGCCGGCGGGGCGCCGCGGCAGGAGCGCCAGGATCGTCAGGAGCAGCGGCAGGAGCATCGCCCTCGCACGGGCGAGCGGCAGCAGCGTCCTGAGCAGAGGCAGCAACGAAAAGAAGCGGTTTCCGCGAAAGAAGGGCTTGGCGGCGTCGCATTCTTGCAGCAAAGAACACAACAACCACGCACCGACGGCGCCCGGCGGCGCGCGCGCTGACGCGCAATCGGCCAGAACAGGGCGGGCTCATTCGTTATCCTGACGGGACGATGGCCCGCCTTTGCGCACAAGGGCTCACGAAGGACGACAGATGGCGAAAGAAGAACTGCTTGAATTCGACGGCACGGTGGTCGAGGTGCTCCCGGACGGCAACTATCGGGTCAAGCTCGACAATGACCACGTGATCCTGGCCTATGCAGCCGGCAAGATGAAGAAGAACCGCATCCGTACGATCGCCGGTGACCGCGTCATCGTCGAGATGTCGCCCTACGATCTCGACCGTGGCCGCATCAACTTCCGCCAGAAGACGGCGGGTCCGGCGCCGGGCGGCCCGCCGCGCCAGAATTTCCGCCGCCGCTGACGGCTGTGATGCGCCTGTCGCGGAACGAGCTTCTCTTCGTCGCGCTTGGTGCCGTCCTGGGTGCCGCCGTCGCCTATGCCGTGAAGGCCGGTGTGGTCGCGCGGGACGGGGCCCTTCCGCCTTTCGCGATCGTGCTGCTCGGCCTCGGCCTCGTGGAACTGCTGGCAGGCTATGCGGCCGGGCGCTCGCCCGGCACGCTGGTCGGCATGCCGGCTCGCTTCCTGGCCTTCGTCATCGGCGTCTGCGTGCTGCTGCTCGGCGAGCGCTACGTCTGAGCGGCTGCCGCCGTGCGGACCCCGAAGCCGCAAGAAAAAACCCCGGCGCGAAGCCGGGGCTGAAAGTGGTCGTTCCGTGGATAAAGGGTCTGCGTGAAACTCTGCGGGACCGCGCTCAGTAGCGGGCGCGGGACCAGTACTGCGAGCCGGGGCTGACCAGAACCTGGCGCTGCCGTGTCGCATAGGCGGCGGGAATCTCCTCCCGCACGACCTGGGTGGGGCGCACCATCACCTTGCGCTGACGCTGCGTGTAGACGGCAGGAACCGTCTCATATTCGACGGAGGCCGGCGAAACCTCGACCCGGCGACTCTGGTAACCGTACTGCGCGGGCACATCGACCCAGCATCCGACCGTGTTGCCCCACGCGTCGCGGGTCACCTCCCAGCGCCGCGTCGCGGGCGCGATCAGCACTTTTTCGGTGACGGTGTCGTAGACGGCGGCCCGGTAGTGCGGGATCTGCCGCGCCGGAGCAATCATCACGGTGTCGGTCACGGTCTCGTATTCAGCCGGGACGACATGGCGCTGAACCTGTGCGGGCCGAACCTGATAGGTCTCGTCGATCGTGCCGTAGACCGGCGGGGTGTCGACGAGGTTGTAGCAGGCCGAGCCATGGCAGCCGCCCGCCTGCGCTGCGCCGGCGCCGAGCAGAACTGCGGTCGTGAATGCCGAGGCGGCGACGAGGCGCCGCGAAGAAAGCGTTCGCACCATGTTGGACCTTGACCTGTCGGTTCCGGCGGCTGTCGCGCCGTTCGTCGTGGTCAGGAAGCCCGCTCGGGGTGATGAACGCAAGGTAAACGCTAAAACAAGGTAAAATTAACCACGCCCACGAGCGCGGCGTCCTTCATCCAGATTGCCGGCAGATGAAGGAAATCATTGGCATTTTACCGATCAGGTCTGCCCGGGCCGAAGCTGGTAGAAGACGTGCTGGCCGATGGTGTCCATCTTCTTCAGCCGCTTCGCCCAGTAGGGCCTGACGTAGCGGGCGTGATAATGGGTCGAGGCGCCGACCTCGGCCAGATAGGTCTGGCCTTCGTAGACCTCGCGGGCGATCCGCACCGCATCGCGCCAGGGGCCCGGCTCCGTGATGCGCAGGGACTTGCCCTCGCAGGCGAAGGTGAACTGGCAGGACAGGTAGCGGTTGGCGTTCTGATAGACCGTGCCGCAGACGCTCGCGGGGTACAGCCCGCTCTTGACCCGGTTGAGCACGACCTGCGCGACGGCGGCCTGGCCCTCGGCCGATTCCGAGCGCGCCTCGAAATAGACCGCCTCGGCCAGGCAGCGCTGCTCGCGTGCCATGTTCTCGGGCGCGATCAGCCCGGCATAGCTCTGTCGTTCGCCCGGCGCCGCAAGCCGCAGGTCGCGGGTCGCCGGCGCGGAGGCCAAGGTGATGCGCGCCGCCGGCTGCGCGCCATGCGCGGGCAGGGCGGGCGGCGTCAGTTCGGCCATGGCGATGGCCGAGTGCGGCGTCGCGGAATCGCGTTGCCGCGCGGCCGGAACCGAAGGCGAGGACCCGTCGATGCTGTCGAGATAGAGCTCGGCCTGCCGGGCGGAGGTGATCTTCGGCTTCAGCGAGACCGGCGAGGAATCGGACAGCGCCGGGTCGGTCAGTCCTTCGTCGATCGGGTAGGGCTCGAAACCGCTCGGCGGTCCCTCGACGGCCTCGGCGGCGCGCATCGCGTCGATCGAGAAGCCGCCCGAGATCAGCCGGGGCTGTGTCTCGCCGAAGACGACGGCCTCCAGCTCGACCGATGGATGCCCGGACAGGCCCGGCCGCAGGCTCGGCAGCATGTCGCCCTTGGCGGTGCGGTCGACCTCCGGGAAGTTCGTCACCGAGCGCTTCATATCCTCGCGGGGCTGGCGCGGGTCGACCACGATACGCCGTTCGGGATCCTCGAACGACAGGCTCGTCCGCACGATGGCGGAAGTCAGCGCGAGGCCGGGCAGGCGGAACGCGCTTGCCGCCACCAGCATGGAGGGTCCTTCGGCCAGGGCCGATGCCGGGCCGGGAGCGACGCGCGGGATCGCGCTGGAGGGCAGGCCGTTCGGCCCGAAATTCTGACCGGCCGACGCGGTGAAGGACACCAGCAGCCCGACCGAGAGCGCCCAGGGCGCTGCCGTTGCCGCGGCCCAGCGCAGTCCCGGCGCCCGACCTCCACGTTTCCGTCTGTGAAGACGCAAATGACTCAAAGCGACGCACCCGTCCCGGCGACACGGAACCGAAGACGGCCGGCGATTCCCGGGGCCTTCGTTGGAATCCGTTATCGCCTCGGTAAGGTTGAGCGCCGGTTAACGCCGCTGCGTCGGCGCCGGTCCATATCGGTCTGTGATGCCGGATTTCACGAAAACGCGCTGGTTGCGGCAAGGGCGAGTCGCTAACGTGTAACCACACATTCCAGCCTTCGGAGAGATCCATGAGCTCCAATCCGGCCCGCAGCTACGCACCGGAGATCGTCGTCGCGGCAGGCTGCCTGATCGCGCTCATCACCTTCGGTCCGCGCGCCAGCGCCGGCCTGTTCCAGATTCCGATGACGGTCCAGTTCCACTGGGGCCGTGATACCTTCAGCCTGGCGCTGGCGATCCAGAACCTGCTCTGGGGGCTCGGCGCGCCCTTCGCTGGTGCGATCGCCGACCGCTACGGCACGGTCCGCGTGCTCTGCGTCGGCGCGCTGCTCTATGCAGCTGGCCTCGTGACGATGGCCTATGCCACGTCGCCGCTGCAGCTCCATCTCGGCGCAGGCGTGCTGATCGGCTTCGGTCTCTCGGCCTGCTCGTTCAACCTCGTGCTCGCCGCCTTCGGCAAGCTGCTGCCGGAGCAGTGGCGTCCGATGGCCTTCGGCGCCGGCACGGCCGCCGGCTCCTTCGGCCAGTTCCTGTTCCCGCCGATCGGCAACATCCTGATCGATACGCTGGGCTGGCAGCAGGCGCTGGTCGTCTTCGCCTTCACGCTGCTGCCGATCCTGCCGATCTCGATCGTCATGGCGACGCGCAAGACCGGCGCTGCGGCCGGTGCCGCCGCACCCAATCTGCCGAACCAGACCATCGTGCAGGCGCTGGGCGAGGCCTTCAAGCACCGCAGCTACGTCCTGCTCGTGCTCGGCTTCTTCACCTGCGGCTTCCAGCTCGCCTTCATCACGGTGCATATGCCGGCCTATCTGAAGGATGCCGGCCTGCCGGCCTGGGTCGGCGGCTGGACGCTCGCGGTGATCGGCCTCGCCAATGCGGTCGGCTCGCTCTCGTCGGGCTGGCTCTCGACGCGGATGCCGAAGCGCCATCTGCTCGCCTGGATCTATCTGGGGCGCGCGGTGGCGATCGCCGCCTTCATCCTGATCCCGGCGAGCCCGCTGACGGCGCTGACCTTCGGTGTGGTCATCGGGCTGTTCTGGCTCTCCACAGTGCCGCCGACCTCCTCGCTGGTGATGCTGATGTTCGGCACCAAATACATGGCGATGCTCTATGGCTTCGCCTTCTTCTCGCATCAGGTCGGCGGCTTCCTCGGTGTCTGGCTCGGCGGCGTGCTCTACGAGTCGATGGGCAACTATCAGTTCGTCTGGTGGCTTTCGGTCGCGCTCGGCGTCGCCTCGGCGCTGATCAACCTGCCGATCGTCGAGCGGCCGGTCGAGCGCTCCGCCGCACAGCCCGCCTGAGGCGCTGCGCATCCGCGTCGGCTGAGCCGGCCGGCAGGTCCGGCTCAGCCCCTTGCCTCATAGCCTGCGACATGGCCGTGGGCGGTGTTCGATACCGCGCGCGCCACGTAGACGGTCGGGCAGCCGGCGAAGCCGCCGCTCGGCTTGTCGATGGTGAAGAGTGTGCCGCGGTCCTTGACCGATCCCTTGGTGATCTTGTGGCTGCTGTACATGATCTTGCCGCCACTCTGCGCGATATCGACCTGGTTGTAGTGGCCGGGCGAATCGACGACGCCGATATGCGCGAAGTTGGAGGCGATCACGACATCGCCGACTTCGAACTCCGCGACGTTCTTCCTGAAGTTTGCGGCCGGCAGCGACTTGTACCACTGGCTCGGGGCATGTTGCTCTGTCAGCCCGGCGAGCGACGGGAATTGCCGGAGGTAGTTGCCGACGAAGCCGTTGCAGTCGAGCCCGATGAAGGCGTAGGCGAAGCGCGCGAGCACGTCCGTCGAAGGCGTGGCGAGAATCTCCGCGGCCTTGCGCCGGTTCGGGTCCGGCGACTTGATGTATTTCTCGACGAAGGGACGCCGGTACTCGAAGACGGCGCCGAGCCCCCTGGCGATGGTCGCCACGCTGGCCTTGCCGGTGAAGATGTCGACGATGTTCTGACCGCCGCCGAAGGCCTTGAGAACCTCCTTGTGGGTCTGGAGCAGCGCGTCCTTGACCGACAGCGCATCGTCGCAGCCGCGGGCGCCGTGAGCGAATTTCTTGAGACAGCGATATTCCGTGACCGCGGCCGTCAGGGTGCCGGCGGTGGTCGTGACCGCAATGTTGGCGTAGTCGTCGATCTGCTGCCAGGGTGGGTAGCTGTCGAAGGTGACGGCAACCATGCATGCGGCCTTTCAGTGCAGCCGGGAATGCCGGCATGCTAGGGCGGCCACCGATCGGCGGACGTCCGTCAAACGGAGGAGAACCGGCTTGCGTCGGCGTCCGGGCCGCTGTTCTCTGACGCGGACGATCCAGGGAGACGGCGATGACGACATTCAGGGCCCTTGTGGCGACGAAGGGCGAGACGGGGCCGAGCCTCGCCTTCGCCGATTTCGCCGAGAGCGATCTGATGGAAGGCGACGTCACCGTCCGCGTCACGCATTCGACGGTGAACTACAAGGACGGGCTCGCGATCAGCGGCAAGGCGCCGGTGGTGCGCCGCTGGCCGATGATCCCGGGCATCGATTTCGCCGGCCGCGTCGAGACCTCCGAGCATCCCGATTTCAAGCCGGGCGATCTCGTCGTGCTGAACGGCTGGGGTACGGGTGAGACGCATCTCGGCGCCTATGCCCAGAAGAGCCGCGTCAAGGGCGATTGGCTGGTGCCGCTGCCGGCGGGACTCACGCCTGCCGAGGCGATGGCGATCGGCACGGCCGGCTATACTGCGATGCTCTGCGTGCTGGCGCTGGAGCGATACGGCCTCAAGCCCGCGGATGGTCCCGTCGTGGTCACCGGCGCGGCCGGCGGCGTCGGCTCGGTCGCGATCGCACTGCTCGCCAAGGCCGGCTGGCATGTCATCGCCTCGACCGGACGTGCGGAGGAGGCGGACTATCTCAAGGGGTTGGGCGCATCCGAGATCATCGACCGCAACGAATTGTCCCAGCCTGGCCGCCCGCTCGGCAAGGAGCGTTGGATTGCAGGTGTCGACGCCGTCGGCTCGCACACGCTGGCCAACCTGCTCTCGATGACGAAGTACGGCGGTGCCATCGCGGCATGCGGCCTGGCGCAGGGCATGGACCTGCCGGCCTCGGTCGCACCCTTCATCCTGCGTGGCGTTGCGCTTCTCGGGGTCGATTCGGTGATGTGTCCCAAGCCCCGCCGTCTCGAGGCCTGGCAGCGTCTCGCGGCCGATCTCGACCGTGACAAGCTCGCCGCCATGACCACGACGATCCCGCTGGAGGACGTCATCGAGACCGGCAAGGCGATCGTCGAAGGCAAGGTCAAGGGCCGCGTCGTCGTCGAGATCGGCTAGAGATCGGGCGGCAAGTCCACGACTCGGAACACATCCAACGCACGAACAATAAGACAGCTCGTCGTGATCGCGTCGGAACACTCGCGCGATCGTCTAGGCGCCACCCTCGATCAAGGGCCGGTGCCGCATCAGCTCGTTGCTGCAGTAGTCCATGAACGCCCGCACGCGCGGGACGTGGCGGATGTCGGGATGGGTCAGCACCCAGAGCCCGGTTGCGAAATCGGGGTTGGGCGGCATCAGGCGCATGAGCCCCGGCCGCCGGTCGGCGATGAAGCAGGGCAGGGGGCCGATGCCCAGCCCGAGCTCGACCGCCTCGGTGATGCCGAGCACCGCCGAGCTCTTCAGCGCGATCTGCTCGGGCGCGACGTGCTCGCGCACGAAGCGCGCCGCCTTGACATGCGAGAGCTGGTCGCCGAGCGCCACCCAGTCGCGTCTGTAGAGTGCCGCCGGGTCGGCGGTCTCGGCCGCCATCTCTTCGTCCGCGCGGCCGTAGATCGCCCAGGCCAGCGTCGCCACGCGCCGGCCGACCAGCGTCTCGCCCGGCGTATCGCTCGCACGGATGGCGACGTCGGCATCGCGCTTGGACAGGTTGAGCGCCTGATTCCCGATCACCACATCGAGCCGGATCGCCGGATGCTCCCGCCGGAAACCGGCGAAGATCGGCAGGAGCAGATGGAGATGGAGCGTGTCGGTCGTCGTCACCCTGATCTCGCCCGAGGGAGCGACGTCCCGGCCGGCGAGGCGGCGTGAGAAGGCGGTGACGTCCTCCTCCATGCGCCCGGCCAGCGAGGCCATCTCGGCACCGGCCACGGTCGCGACATAACCGGTCTTGCGGCGCTCGAAGAGGGGCATGCCGACCAGCTCCTCGATCTGCCCGAGGCGTCGGAACACGGTGGAATGATTGACCGAAAGCGCCGCGGCCGCCCCCGTCAACCCGCCATGGTCAGTGATGGCCTTGACCAGACGGAAATCGTCCCAGGCGAGCTTGGAAGACATCGGCGCATTTTCTCCTGCCGGCACGCAAGCCGATATCTTGCATTCATGCAAGCTGCTGGTGTTCAGATCCGGGCGAGGCGCCGAACAATATGGCCCGAACGGACGCGACCGGTCAGCGCGGCGCGGCGGCCCGGCGCAGCCGGTCGTTGATCGCCTCGCCCAGCCCCTGCTCGGGGATGCGCGCGACCGCGATGGCGCTCGGCCCGAGCGTATCGAGCCGCCGCAAATATCCGAAGAGATGGCTCGCCGCCTCGCGCAGGTCGCCGCTCGGGCTCAGATTGAGGGCCTGCGGATGATCGTCGTTCCCGTCGGGTCCGAAGCCGAGCCAGGCCTCCCCCGGCTGCGGTGCCTCGGCGTCGAGCCTGACCCGCGCCGCCGGGGCATAGTGGGAAGCGAGCATCCCGGGCGAGATCGGCGCATGCCCGGCATCGCCCGCGATGACGAGCGGGCGGCCGATGACATGCTCGATCGCCTCGCGCGGCACGCCGCCTGGGCGCAGCAGGCGTGGCGCGCCGTCAAGGCAGGAGACGACGGTCGATTCGACGCCGACCTCGGTCGGGCCGGCATCGAGCACGGCGTCGATGCGTCCGCCGAGATCGGCAAGCGCATCTTCGGCGCTCGTCGCACTGATCCGGCCGGAGCGATTGGCCGAGGGCGCCGCGATCGGCCGCCCCGCCGCCGCGAGAACCGCATGCGCGACGGGATGTGCCGGCACGCGCAGCGCTACCGTTGCGAGGCCGGCCCGCGCCAGCTCGCTCACCGTGCAGCCGGGAGAGGCCGGCACCACCAGCGTCAGCGGCCCCGGCCAGAAGTTCTGCGCCAGCGCCAGTGCGTTGGCGTCGAACAGCCCCTGACGACGGGCGCTTGCCAGATCGGGGAGATGCGAGATCAGCGGGTTGAAGCTCGGCCGTTCTTTCGCGGCGTAGATGCCGGCGACGGCGGTTCCGGAGGTCGCATCCGCCGCAAGCCCGTACACCGTCTCGGTCGGCAGGGCGACGAGCCCGCCGGCCCGCAGCAGCTCGGCCGCCTCCGCGATGCCGACGGCATCCGCTGCAAGGAGCTTCGTCTGGCGGGGAGCGGAAGGAGACTGGTTCAAGGCGCGATTGACCGGGTATGGTTTATATATAAACTAACTGACGGCCGCGACACGGAACGAAGGTCGGGCTTGGCTTGCGTGGCATAGGCGATAGTTCCTCGCTACCATCGCGGCAACGGTAAAAGCGGGCGGCCGCCGCTCTCAGCTCGCGCCGCTCCCAGGGAGACTGATCGATGAGCTATCGCGCCCCGGTTTCGGACATGCTCTCCACCATGCGCCATGTCGCGGGTCTCGACCGGCTGATCGCCGATGGTCTCGCGCCGGAGCTCGAGGGCGGCATCGCGGAAGCCGTGCTCGATGAGGCCGCGAAATTCGCTGCCGACGTCATCGCGCCGCTGAATCGCGTCGGCGATCTCAACGGCTCGAAGCTGAAGGACGGCGCCGTCACCACCCCGCCGGGCTGGAAGGAGGCCTACAAGGCCTGGTCCGAGGCCGGCTGGAACGCGCTGCCGGCGCCCGAAGCCTATGGCGGGCAAGGCCTGCCGACGCTGCTGCAATCGGCTTGCATCGAGATGTGGAACTCGGCCGCCTTCGCCTTCGCGCTCGGTCCGCTGCTGACGGTCGGCGCGATCGAGGCGCTTTATGCGCATGGCTCCGAGCACCTCAAGGAGACCTATCTCGCCAAGCTCGTCTCGGGCGAATGGATGGGCACGATGAACCTGACCGAGCCGCAGGCGGGCTCTGACCTCAACGCGCTGCGCAGCAAGGCCGAGCGCGCGGGGGACGGCACCTATCGCATCACCGGCCAGAAGATCTTCATCACCTATGGCGAGCACGACCTCACCGAGAATATCGTCCATCTCGTGCTGGCGCGCCTGCCCGACGCCCCTCCCGGGACGCGTGGCATCTCGCTCTTCCTCGTGCCGAAATATCTGGTGAACGCCGACGGCTCGCTCGGCGCTCACAACGACCTGCGCTGCTCCGGGATCGAGCACAAGCTCGGCATCCATGCCTCGCCGACCTGCTCCATGGCCTTCGGCGACAAGGGCGGCGCGATCGGCTGGCTGATCGGCGAGGAGAATCGCGGCCTCGCCTGCATGTTCACGATGATGAACAATGCCCGGCTCAACGTCGCCTTGCAGGGCGTCGCCATCGCCGAGCGCGCCTATCAGCAGGCGCTGGCCTTCGCCCATGAGCGCAAGCAGGGCACCGCGCTCGACGCGCCGAAGGGTGCCCCGATGAGCCCGATCATCGTCCATCCTGACGTGCGCCGCATGCTGATGGACATGCGCGCCAAGACCCAAGCCGCGCGCGCGATTTCCTATCAGGTCGCGGAGGCGCTCGACCGCTCGCATCGCGAGACCGACGAGGCCAGGCGCAAGGCCGCCTCCGAGCGCGCCGCCATGCTGACGCCGATCGCCAAGGCCTATGCCACCGATATCGGCATCGACGTCGCCTCGACCGGTGTGCAGGTCCATGGCGGCATGGGCTTCATCGAGGAGACCGGCGCGGCGCAGCATCTGCGCGATGCCCGCATCGCCGCAATCTACGAGGGCACCAACGGCATCCAGGCGATCGACCTCGTGACCCGCAAGTTGCCCCTGTCCGGCGGCGACGCGGTCCAGGCACTGATCGCCGAGATGCGCGATATCGTCGCCGAGGTCGAGCGCGCCAACACGCCGGGTTTCGGCCATGCGGCGGCCCGGCTGCGTGCGGCCGTCGATTCCCTGGAGCGTGCGACGGAATGGATGCTGGCTGCGCTCGGCAGCAGGACGGCGGACGTGCTGGCCGGCGCCACGCCCTATCTCAAGCTCTTTGCGCTGGCGCAGGGCGGTACCGGGCTGGCGAAGAAGGCACTCGCCACGCGCTCCGAGGCGGAAGGCACGGGCGATCTCGCGACGGCGCGGTTTTACGCCGAGTGCATCGTGACCGAGGCGCCCGCACTCGAGCTGGCGGTGACGGAAGGTGCCGGCGCCATCGCCGATGCGGCTGTGGTCTTCGCGGCGTGAGGGCAGCCGCGCCCCGTTCAGGCCGTCGCGCCCTTGCGGGCACGGATATGCAGGAACAGCGGCGCGACATGGGTATCGGCCAGATAGGGCGTCGTCCGCGCGGTCTCGGCATCGACGCGCGGCTCGCCCATATGCTCGATCGCCAGCCCGGCGGCGACGATCATCGCAACCCATTCGCCCAGCGTGCGATGGAAACGCGGCACGCGGAAGGGCTCGACGCTGGCCCTGACCTCGGCCGGGGCAGCGCCGAAGCGCCAGGTCTCCATCTCGCCGTCGACGCCGTCGAAATAGCGGCCGACCTCGATGGCGCGGACGCGGCCATCCGCCTCACGCAGCACCTTGCGATAAGGCGGGGCGAAGCAGGGATGCAGGATCGAGAACTGCACGAAGCCGCCGGGCTTGAGCACCCGCTGCGCCTCCGCCAGGGCATGGTCCTGCCGCGGCATGTCCATCAGCGACATGAAGGCGGTGGCGAAGTCGAAGCTCTCGCCAGCGAAGGGCAGGGCGGTGCCGTCGCCCTCCAGATAGGTGATGCCAAGGGGTGCCGCCGCCTCCGCCACTCGCGCGTGGCGGATGAAGGTCGGCGCGATGTCGACTGCCGTCATCCGCGCGCCGCGCTCGGCGAGCTTGCGCGTGTTCGAGCCTTCGCCGCAGCCGATGTCGAGGCCTTTCAGGCCCTCGATGAGTGGCAGGTTCGCCAGGAACATCGGCGTGTTCAACGCGTCGCGATAGAGGTCGTAGCCGGCGCGCGCATGGCGCGTCCAGGTTTCGGCGTTGGCCTCCCAGCAGGCGGCGACATCGGTGCTGTCCATGATGCTGCTCCGTTGCGGGGGGAGCGGGGCTATAGGGCAGCGGCTGCTTCCTGGCCAGCGATGATTCGCAGGGGCCGCGCATGAGTGCCATGCAACCTTCCCTCTCCGGCCGCATCTGCCTCGTCGCGGGCGCCTCGCGCGGGCTCGGGCGCGGCGTCGCGCGGGCGCTGGGCGAGGCGGGTGCCACCGTCATCGTCACCGGCCGTTCCAGCGAGGCCGGCTCTCACACCGACCAGCGTCCCGAGACCTTCGAGGACACCGCGCGCGAGGTCGAGGCCGCCGGCGGCAGAGGCCATCCCTATCGCTGCGACCACACCAGCGAGCGCGATGTCGACGGGCTCGTTGCCTGGGCCCTGCGCCGCTTCGGCAGGCTCGACTGCGTCGTCGACGCCGTCTGGGGCGGCAATGAAGGCTATGACGGCGACCGCTACCCCGATGGCTCCGGCTACGGCACGCCGTTCTGGCGCCGTCCCGCGGCGCGGCTGGGCGAGAGTTTCGAGAGCGGTGTCTATGCGCAGCTCCTGCTGGCGCGCGCCGTGGCGCCGGCGATGGTGCAGGCGCGTTCCGGCCTCATCGTCACGGTGAGCTTCGGCACCGATGGCGGTTATCTCGGCGACGTCTTCTACGACCTCGCCAAGGCTGCGACGAACCGCCTGACCTTCGCGATGGCGCAGGAGTTGAAGCCCTTCGGTGTCACCGCGCTGGGGATTTCGCCGGGTCATGTCCTGACCGAGCGCGTCCGCGACGCCGGGCTCGGGCCGCATACCACCGAGACGCCGCTCTATGCCGGCCGGGCCGTCGCGAGGCTCGCGGCCGACCCGGAGGTCGCGCGCCATACCGGGCAGGTGCTGCATGTCGCGGATCTGGCGCGTTCCTATGGCTTCACCGACCGCGACGGCTCGCAGCCGGGCCGTTTCACCATCACGAACGCAGAGGGAGGCGGCGATGTCGCTCGAGGGTAAGACGCTCTTCATCACCGGCGGGTCGCGCGGCATCGGCCTCGCCATCGCGATCCGCGCGGCGAAGGACGGCGCGAACGTCACCATCGCCGCCAAGACGGCCGAGCCGCATCCGAAGCTGCCCGGCACGATCCACACGGCCGCCGCCGAGATCGAGGCGGCCGGCGGCAAATGCCTGCCGCTGATGGTCGATGTCCGGGACGAGCAGAGCGTGGCGGACGCGATCGCGAAGACGGCGGAGACCTTCGGCGGCATCGACATCGTCGTGAACAACGCCAGCGCTATCCAGCTAACCAATACCGCGATGACCGATATGAAGCGCTTCGATCTGATGCATCAGATCAACACGCGCGGCACCTTCATGGTCTCGAAATACGCGATTCCGCATTTGGAGAAGGCCGAGAACCCGCACATCCTGATGTTGTCGCCGCCGCTCGACATGAAGACGCAGTGGTTCGCGCCGCATCTGGCCTATTCCATCGCCAAATACGGAATGAGCCTGTGCGTGCTGGGCCTGGCCGGCGAGCTGGCGCCGAAGGGCATCGCGGTCAATGCGCTCTGGCCGCGCACGACGATCGCGACCGCGGCCGTCCAGAACCTGCTCGGCGGCGACAAGATGGTGCAGGCGAGCCGCACGCCCGAGATCCTGGCCGACGCGGCCCACATGATCTTCTCGAAACCGTCGCGCGAATTCTCCGGAAACTTCCTGATCGACGATAGCTTCATGGCAGCCGAAGGCGTAACCGACTTCACGCCCTATCGTGTCGATCCGTCCGTGCCGCTGATGCCGGATTTCTTCGTGCCGGCCGACTCGAAGCCGCCGCAAGGCGTGAAGGGTGGCGTCTGAGCCGTCATCGGTTTGACATGCGCTCCGGTTCGGAGTTCCTGCAGGTCCTTCCTCCCGACCGTGCAGCGAGATTCGCCCCATGCTGACGATCCACGGCATCTGCCCGGATTCGCGCGACAAGCTGCGTCCTGCTGTCGCGGGGGCCGGGGAGATCCTGCCCGCCGATGCCATCTGGATCGACCTGCTCAACCCGACGCCGGAAGAGGACAAGCGCGTCGAGGGCCTTCTCGGCATCTCCATCCCGACGCGCGAGGAGATGCATGATCTCGAGCCCTCCGAAATCATCTATACGGAGAACGGCGCGCACTACATGACGTCGCGCGTCATCTGCCAGTCGGACAGCATCGTCCCCAAGCTCGCCGACGTCACCTTCATCCTCACCGAGAAGGCGCTCGTGACGGTTCGCTACGATGAGCCGGGCGCCTTCAACATCTTCCTCAACCGTGCGACCAAGCCGGGCGGCTGCGGCCAGCAGCCGGAGGCGGTGCTCGACGGCTTGATCGAGGCGATCGTCGACCGTGCCGCCGAGGTGCTGCGCGGCGTCGGCGACAAGGTCGACATGGCCTCGCGGCGGATCTTTGCCGGCCGGGCCCAGGACGTCGAGCAGGGCGGCGTCTACCAGGTCGTGATCCAGCATATCGGCCAGCACGAGCACATCATCTCGAACGTCCGCGAGAGCATGATGTCGATCGAGCGGGTGCTGCTCTTCCTCTCGGCCAACTACAACCGGCCGAAGAAGGCGCAGACCGGCTTCTCGGCCGAGTGGCGTTCGGCGGTCCGCGACGTGCAGGCGATCGAGGAGCACGCCACCTTCCTCTCCAACAAGCTGCAATTCATGCTGGACGCCACGCTCGGCCTCGTCTCGATCGAGCAGAACAAGATCATCAAGCTGTTCTCGGTGGTCTCGGTGGCGCTGATGCCGCCGACGCTCATCGCCTCGATTTATGGCATGAACTTCAAGACCATGCCGGAGTTGGAGTGGCAGTGGGGCTATCCGCTCGCGCTGATGTCGATGGTGCTTTTCGCGGTGCTGCCCTATCTGTTCTTCCGCTGGAAGAAGTGGCTGTGAGGCGACTGTCCGGCAAACGCTCGTGATGACCGGATGACCCAGCAGCAGATTCTCTCTGTCCTTCTCGTCGCGGGCATGATGGGGGCCTTCCTGTGGGGCCGCCTGCGCTACGACGTCGTGGCCATGCTGGCGCTGCTCGCCGCGGTCGCGCTCGGGCTCGTCCCTGCGGCCGAGGCCTTCAAGGGCTTCTCCGACGACATCGTTATCATCGTCGGCAGCGCGCTGGTGCTGAGCGCCGCTGTGGCGCGCTCGCGCATCATCGAGCGGGTCTTCTCGAAGCTGAGCTCCGGCACGGCCTCGACGCAGCTGCAGGTGCCGCTGCTGGTCTTCACCGTCGCCATCATGTCGGCGATCATCAAGAACATCGGCGCGCTCGCCATGATGTTGCCGATCGCCTATCAGCTCGCCCGCAAGGACGGCAAATCGCCCTCGGTCTTCCTGATGCCGATGGCCTTCGCCTCGCTGCTCGGCGGCATCGTCACCCTCGTCGGCACCTCGCCGAACGTCATCGTCGCCCGCGTGCGCGAGGAGCTCGGCGGCAAGCCCTTCCACATGTTCGACTTCGCCCCCGTCGGCATCGTCGTGGCGCTCGCCGGCTGTGCGTTCCTCAGCGTCGGCTACCGCCTGCTGCCGCGCGACCGGCGCGGCGCCGTTTCCCTCGACCAGGCGATCGAGATCAAGGACTACCTGACCGAAGCCAAGGTCGGCCCCAAATCGGCCCTGGCGGGCAAGACGGTCGATGCGCTGAAGGCGATCGGCGGCGGCAATGTCGAGATCGTCCAGATCCTGCGCGACGAGCGGCGGGTCAAGGCGCCGCTGCCGGATGCCGGCCTGCGCGCCGGCGACATCCTGCTGCTGCGCGGCGATGCCGCGGTGCTGGAGCGGGTCGTGGCCGAGGGCGGTCTCGACCTGATCGGCAAGGACAGGCCGACGCAGAAGGACGATGCGCTCGATCCCGATCGCATCGCCGAAGCGATCGTTGGGCCCGATTCCGTCGTGATCGGCCAATCCGCCGGCGATATGGCCCTCCACGCCCGCTTCGGCGTCAACATGCTGGCTATCAGCCGCGCTGGCGAGCGCTTCAGCCAGCGCCTGCGCGATATCCGGCTGCGCGCGGGCGACATCGTGGTGATCCAGGGCGACGAGAAGCTTCTGCCGGAGAAGCTCTCCGAAATGGGCCTTCTGCCGCTGGCCGACCGTCTCGTGCCCCTGGGCTCGACCCGGCGCGTGGTGCTGACGGTGGCGATCACGCTCGCGACCGTCGCCACGCTCGCTGCCGGGCTGGCACCGGTGCCGCTCGTCTTTTTCGCGGCGGCGGTCCTGCTGATCACGTTCCGATGCGTGCCGTTGCGCGAGGCCTACCGCAACATCGACGCGCCGATCCTGCTGATGCTGGCCGCCCTGATTCCCGTCAGCGATTCGTTGCGGACGACCGGCACGACCGAACTCTTCGCCTCTTGGCTTGCGACCATCGGTGCTGGTTTGCCGGGCTGGGCCGCGGTCGCCCTGATCCTGGTCGCGGCGATGGCGGTGACGCCCTTCCTCAACAATGCCGCCACCGTGCTGGTGATGGCGCCGATCGGCGCCGGCTTCGCCCGCAACCTCGGCTACAACCCGGACGCGTTCCTGATGGCGGTGGCGATCGGCGCGGCCTGCGACTTCCTCACGCCGATCGGGCACCAGTGCAACACGCTGGTGATGGGCCCGGGCGGCTACCGCTTCAGCGATTACGCCCGGCTCGGGGCGCCCTTGTCCCTGATCGTCATCCTGCTCGCGGTGCCGATGATCCTGCTTGTCTGGCCGTTGCGCTAGCTACAGCCAGCCATTGCGCTTGAAGCGCCAGTACAAGACGGCGCAGGACGCGACGATGAAGGCCAGCACGCCATAATAGCCGTAATGCAGGTCGAGCTCCGGCATGTTCCTGAAGTTCATGCCGTAGATGCCCGCGACCGCGGTCGGCACCGCCAGGATCGCCGCCCAGGAGGCGAGCCGCTTGGTGATGGCGTTCTCCTGGCTCTGGCCGACGAGCAGACTGGCCTCGAAGGCGAACGCCAGCACCTCGCGCAGGCTGTCGATCTTTTCCTGCACGGTGCGAAGGTGGTCGGTGACGTCGCGGAACATCGGCGCGAGCGTCGGCCGCACCTGCGGGACGTTGCCGTTGGTCAGCCGCTGGCAGACATCGACGAGCGGCATGATCGCGTTGCGCAGGCGCAGCAGATCCCGCCGCAGCATGTAGAGGCGCTCGATCTCGGTCCGCGCCATCGGCCGGGCGAGCACCATGTCCTCGATCTCCTCGACCTCGTCATGGATCGCCTCGAGCACGGGCATGTAGTTGTCGACGATGAAGTCGAGGATCGCATAGAGGATGAAGTCCTCGCCCTTGGCCAGGGATGTCGGGCAGGTCTCCCAATGCTGCCGGACCGATCTGTACGAGGTCGAGGCGCCGTGCCGCACGCTGACGATGTAGCCGCGGCCGAGGAAGATGTGCGTCTCGCCGAAAGCGATGCGCCCGTCGATCAACTGCGCGGTGCGTGCGACGACGAACAGCGCGTCGCCATATTGCTCGAGCTTCGGGCGTTGGTGCGCGTTCGTGGCGTCCTCGACCGCGAGGGGATGCAGGCCGAACTGCTGCTGGACGCAGCGGAGCAGGGTGGCGTCCGGCTCGAACAGCCCGATCCAGACGACATGGTCGCCCTTGCGCGCCCATTCGCCCGCTTCCTCGACGGGGATGTCGGCGACGCGCACGCCATGGGCATAGACGCTCGAGGCGATCACGCCGGCCGCGTGCAACTGGCCCTGATCCATTCCGGGATCGCCGGGGCCATGCTCGGGCGGTTCGACCGTGGCGAGCCTGATATGCGAGACCGGCATGCCTCCACCCCCTCGCTCGCGGGACAGGGAAGGCAGGCTAGAACTGTTCCGGCTTCGTGGAAATCACTTTTGCGGCAAAGGATCGCGCCGGTGCCGGCCTCTAGGCGAGCACGCCCGCGACCATCTGCTTCAGCGCCCGCTCGTCGCGCTCGAGCCAGGCCGGCACCGGTAGGTTCTTGGCGCGCAGGAAATCGGGGTTGAACAGCTTGGATTGATAGCGCGTGCCATAGTCGCACAGCACCGTCACGATGGTATGGCCGGGACCCAGCTCGCGTGCCAGCCGGATCGCCCCCGCAACATTGATTCCGGACGAGCCGCCGAGGCAGAGCCCTTCATGCTCCAGCAGTTCGAAGACCACCTGCACCGCTTCGGCATCCGGAACCTGGAAGGCGATGTCGACCGGCGCGTCCTGCAGATTGGCGGTGATCCGCCCCTGGCCGATGCCCTCGGTGATCGAGGAGCCTTCGGACTTGAGGACACCGGTCGTGTAATAGGAGTAGAGAGCCGCGCCCATCGGGTCGGCGAGGCCGATCGTCACCTTGGGGTTGCGCGCCTTCAGCGCCATGCCGACGCCGGCGAGCGTGCCGCCTGAGCCGACCGCGCAGATGAAGCCGTCGACCTTGCCGGCGGTCTGCTCCCAGATCTCGGGGCCGGTGGTCTCGAAATGGCCCTGGCGGTTGGCGGTGTTGTCGAACTGGTTCGCCCAGATCGCGCCGTTCGGCTCGGTCCTGGCCAGTTCGTCGGCAAGGCGGCCGGAGACCTTCACATAATTGTTAGGGTTGGCGTAGGGCGCGGCCGGGACCTCGACCAAGGTCGCGCCGGCGAGCCGCAGCATGTCCTTCTTTTCCTGGCTCTGCGTCTCCGGGATGACGATGACGGAGCGATAGCCCAGCGCGTTGCCGACCAGCGCGATGCCGATGCCGGTATTGCCCGCGGTGCCCTCGACGATGACGCCGCCAGGCTTCAACTGCCCCTTCGCCTCCGCATCGCGGATGATGGCGAGCGCGGCGCGATCCTTGACCGACTGGCCGGGATTCATGAACTCGGCCTTGCCGAGGATGGCGCAGCCGGTTTCGGCCGAGGCGCGCTGGAGCTTGATGAGCGGGGTATTGCCGATGGCTTCGATGACGCCGTCGCGGATGGTCATGGCCGGATTTCCCAATTCGTCCCCGACCTGATAGGCGAAAGCCTCACCGAGGTCACCAGCGAGCGGGCGACCAGCCCCGAGTTCGGAACAATGCCAGTCGCCAAGCCGCAGGCCGGAGAAAATCCTTCTCCGAAGCTCGCCATGAACGAAATCCTGACCGTCGACCATCTGGGCCAGCGCGGCGATGGAATCGCACGGATGGCGTCCGGCAGCGTCTTCGTTCCCTATGCACTGCCGGGCGAGACCGTGCGCGCCGTCGTCGACGGCGAGCGGGGGCAGCTCGTCGAGATCCTGGCGCCCTCCGGGTCCCGCATCGCTGCGATCTGCCCTCTCTTCACCCGCTGCGGCGGTTGCGCCGCCCAGCACATGGCGCCCGACCTCTACCGCGAATGGAAGCGCCGGCAGGTCGTGACGGCGCTGGAGCGTGCGGGTGTCGCGGCGCCGGTCGGCGCGTTGATCGACGCCCACGGCGCCGGACGTCGCCGTGTCACCTTCCATGCCCGCCGCCAGGGCGAGGCGATGGTCGTCGGCTTCATGGCGGCGCGCAGCCACGAGCTGATCGAGGTCGAGGCCTGCCCGGTGCTGGTGCCCGGCCTCGACCGCGCGCCGGCCGTCGCGCAGATGCTGGCGAACCGCATGGGCGGCGCCGGCAAGCCGCTCGACATCCAACTCACCGCTTCGGAGGCCGGGCTCGATGTCGACCTGCGTGGCCATGGCCCGCTTGGCGACAAGCTCAGGCTCGCCCTGACGCAGCTCGCCGAGCGGCTCGACCTCGCCCGGCTCTCCAACCATGGCGAGATCGTCGTGGAGCGCCGTCCACCCCTGCAGCAGATGGGCAAGGCGCTGGTCGCGCCGCCGCCGGGCGGCTTCCTGCAGGCGACGGCGCTTGGCGAGGAGACCCTGGCGGGGCTCGTCATGGCGGCGTTGCCGAAGGGCAAGCGCGCCGCCGATCTCTTTGCCGGTTGTGGTCCCTTCAGCGTCCGCCTGGCGGAGCGGATGCAGGTGCTGGCGGTCGAAAGCGACAAGGCGGCGATGCTGGCGCTGGCGAAGGGTTTCGGCGCGACGCCCGGGCTGAAGCCGATCGCCACCGAGGCGCGCGATCTGTTCCGCCGCCCGCTGCTGGAGCATGAACTCAACGGCTTCGACGTCGTCGTGCTCGATCCGCCGCGGGCCGGGGCGGAGGCGCAGGTCAGGCGGCTGGCGGCCTCGAAGGTGAGGGACGTGATCTACGTCTCCTGCGACGCCGGCAGCTTCGCGCGCGACGCCGCGACGCTGGCTGCGGGCGGATATGCGCTGGAGGCCGTGACGCCGGTCGACCAGTTCCGCTATTCCGCTCATGTCGAGCTCGTCGGCGTGTTCCGGCGCGGCAGGAAGGGCTGAGGGCAGGGCTTCAGGATGAGCACAATTCTCGATCGCATGGCCGGGATCGTCGGCGCGAAGAACATCGTCACCGATGCCGACGCGATGGTGCCCTATCTCAAGGAGTGGCGGGATCTCTTCCGCGGCAAGGCGCAGGGCATCGTTCGCCCCGGCTCGACCGCCGAGGTCGCCGAGCTGGTCAAGCTCGCGGCCGAGACCGGCACGACCCTGGTGCCGCAAGGCGGCAATACCGGCCTGGTCGGCGGCCAGATCCCGATCGCCGACGGCAGGGAGGTCATCCTGTCCCTGCAGCGCCTCGACCGGGTCCGGGCGGTCGATGCGGACGGCGACACCATGATCGTCGAGGCCGGCGTCACGCTGAAGCGGGCGCAGGATGCCGCGGAAGCGGCGGGACGCCTCTTCCCGCTTTCGCTCGCCTCCGAGGGGTCCTGCACCATCGGCGGCAACCTCTCGACCAATGCGGGCGGAACCGCCGTGCTGGCCTATGGCAATGCCCGCGAGCTCTGCCTGGGTCTGGAGGTCGTGCTGCCGGACGGGCGCATCTGGAACGGGCTGCGCCAGCTCCGCAAGGACAACACCGGCTACGACCTGAAGGATCTCTTCATCGGCGCCGAAGGCACGCTCGGCATCATCACGGCAGCGGTGCTGAAGCTCTTTCCGCTGCCGGCCGCGCGCGCCACCGCCTTCCTCGCCGTGCCGAGCCCCGAGGCGGCGCTCGCATTGCTGAACGCCGCCAAGGCCGGGGCCGGCGGCACGCTCACCACCTTCGAGCTGATGCCGCGCATCGGCCTTGATTTCGTCCTGCGGCACGCCTCCGGCGCCCGCGATCCGCTCTCAGAAGCGTCGCCCTGGTACGTGCTGATGGAGGTTTCGGCCCAGTCCGCCGCCGGGCTCGACGAGCATGTCGAGGCCTTTCTCGGTGAGGCGCTGGAGAAGGGCATCGTCACCGACGCCGCGCTGGCGGGGTCGCTGACCCAGCGCGCCGATTTCTGGAAGCTGCGCGAGATGATGTCCGAGGTGCAGACCTATGAGGGCGGCTCGATCAAGCACGATGTCTCGGTGCCGGTCCATGCCACGCCGGAGTTCCTGAAGCGGGCGATCGCGGTCGTCGAGGCGATGGTGCCCGGCTGCCGGCCGGTGCCCTTCGGCCATCTCGGCGACGGCAACATCCATTTCAACATCAGCCAGCCGGTCGGAGCCGACAAGCAGGCCTTCCTCGCGCGCTGGAGCGAGATGAACGAGGCGGTGCACGCGATTGTGGCGGAGCTGCACGGCTCGATCTCGGCCGAGCACGGCATCGGCCGTCTCAAGCGAGACCTGCTGCCCGGCGTCAAGGATCCGGTCGAGCTCGACCTGATGCGCGCCATCAAGAAGACGCTCGACCCGAAGGGCCTGCTGAATCCCAATGCGGTGCTGGCGCAGGGCTGAGAGGCCCCGCAGGAGGCCTGCCCGCGCCATCGGCACGCTGCATGGTCAAGCATCGCTGTCGGAACCTGCTGCCCAAAAATCTGGCAGGATCGCCCGCGCGCTCGATTGACCGCTTTTCGCCTCCTCTCTAGCCTTCGGCCGCATAACGAGAAGGCGAAGGGTGGCGGACATGATCGGCGTGGCGCGGATGCTGGCGGATGGCGCGGAGACGCGGAGCCGGGGAGCGACCCGGCGGATGCTCGGTGGTCTGGCCCTGGCTGCGGCGGCGGCGCTCGCGGGCGTGGTGCCCGCCGCCGCCCAGACCTCGCTGAAGTTCACGCTCGACTGGGTTTTCCAGGGCCCGACCTCGCCGTTCCTCGTCGCGCTCGACAAGGGATATTACAAGGCCGAGGGGCTGGACGTGACGATGGATCCGGGCCAGGGCTCGGCCGGGGCGGTGCAGCGCGTCGCGACGGGTGCCTACGACATCGGTTTCGCCGACGTGAACTCGTTGATCGAGTACAACGCCAAGAATGCGGGCAAGGAAGTGCTGTGCGTGTTCATGGCTTATGACTTCCCGCCCTTCGGCGTCCACACGCTGAAGAAGACGGGCATCGCCAAGCCTGCCGATCTGGCGGGCAAGAAGCTCGGCGCCCCGGTTTTCGACGCTTCCTACCGGCTGTTCCCCGCCTTTGCCAAGAAGGTCGGGCTCGACGCCTCGACAGTCCAGTTCGTCAACCTGACGCCGCAGCTGCGTGAGCAGTCGCTGGTGCAGGGCAGCGTCGACTTCATCACCGGGCACTACTTCTCCTCGGTGCTCGATCTGGAGGCGCGCGGGGTGAAGCCCGAGGACATCGTCTCCTTCAACTATTCCGACTACAAGATGGACGTCTATGGCAACGGCATCATCATTTCCCCCGCTCTGGCGGCCAAGCCCGATGTCGTGAAGGGGTTTCTGCGCGCCACGGCAAAGGCCTGGAAGGAGGTCGCCGCCAATCCCGCGATCGGCATCGCGGCGGCGGCCAAGCGCGACCCGTTGCTCGACCAGAAGCTCGAGGCCCGGCGGCTGGACCTGTCGCTGAAGATGAACGTGCTGACCCCCTATGTGAAGGAAAACGGCATGGGTGATGTCGACCCGGCCCGCTTCGCCCGGTCGGTCAAGGACGTGGCTGAGGCCTTCGGGCTTCCGACGGCGCCTGATCCGGACAAGGTCTTCTCCGGCAAATACCTGCCGCCGAAGGCCGAGCGGATGGTGGCACCCTGACGCTTCTGCAGGATCGCAGCCCTGATCCGGGGGGACCGCTCCGCCCGGACCGGCTCCTCGACGGATGCCCCAGGAGGCTCCCGTGACATCTGGTCCATCCTCCGAGACGCAGACCGTGCGGCCTGCTCCCCAGGATGACGGCGCGCGCGAGCGGGCCGAGACGCCTCTCGTCGAGCTGCGCCAGGTCAGCCTCGCCTATGGCGGCGGCGCCGGCCGCATGCTGGCGCTCGAGGACGCGACCCTTTCCATCGCCAAGGGCGAGTTCATCGCGGTGGTCGGCCCGTCGGGCTGCGGCAAGTCGACCCTGATGAAGCTGGTCACCGGGCTGCTGCCCCCGACCGGCGGCGAGGTCCGGGTGCATGGGCAGGTGGTGAAGGGGCCGATCCGCGGCGTCGGCATGGCCTTCCAGGCGCCGACGCTGATGCCGTGGCGCACGACCCTCGACAACATCCTGTTGCCGCTCGAGGTCGTCGAGCCGCACAAGCGCCGCTTCCGCTCGAACAAGGCGGAGTACATCGCGCGTGGCGAGGCGCTGCTGTCCTCGGTCGGCCTGGGCGGTTTCGGCCAGAAATTCCCCTGGCAGCTCTCGGGAGGCATGCAGCAACGCTCGAGCCTGTGCCGCGCGCTCGTCCACGAACCCGAGATCCTGATGCTCGACGAGCCTTTCGGCGCGCTCGACGCCTTCACGCGCGAGGAACTCTGGAGCGTGATGCAGAAGCTCTGGCTGGAGCGCCGCTTCACAGCGGTGCTGGTGACGCACGATCTGCGCGAGGCGGTCTATCTCGCCGACACAGTCTATGTGATGAGCCGGCGCCCCGGCCGGATCGTCAAGATCCGCAAAATCGAGCTGCCGCGCCCGCGCACGCTGGAGACGACCTTCACGGCCGAGTTCGTCGACATCGTCCACGAACTGCGAGAGCGCATCCACATGGAGCACGCATGATGCGGCCGCCGGCGGAGCAAAGATCGTGACGGAGAGGCAGAAGCGCCTGTTGCTCCTCGCCATGCCATGGCTCGCCATGGCCGGCCTGCTGCTGCTGTGGGAACTCGCCTGCATCGTCTTCGATGTTCCGGAGATCCTGGCGCCGCGCCCCAGCCGCATCATCGAGACGATGATCCAGCGCTGGGACATCCTGCTGCGCTTCTGCCTGGAGACGCTCTGGACCACGATCATCGGATTCGGGCTGGCGATCGGCTTCGGCCTGCTGCTTGGCCTCGCCATCGGTGCCTCGCCTTTCGTCTATTCGGGTCTCTATCCGCTGCTGATCGCCTTCAACGCGATTCCCAAGGTCGCGATCGTCCCGATCCTGATGATCTGGGTCGGCGTCGGCGCCCTGCCGGCCGTCATTACCGCGTTCGTCATCTCCTTCTTCCCGATCGTCGTAAACGTCGCGACCGGGCTCGCCACGATCGAACCCGAGATGCGCGACGTCATGCGCTCGCTGGGGGCCAGCCAATTCGAGATCCTGACCAAGGTCGGCGTGCCCCGCGCCATGCCCTATCTCTTCGCCAGCCTGAAGGTGGCGGTGACGCTCGCCTTCGTCGGCTCGGTGCTGTCCGAGACGGTGGGGGGCAATCGCGGCATCGGCTTCCTGATGCTCTCGGCCGGCGCGCGCAACGACGCGCCCACGACCTTCGCCGGCCTGTTCTCCATCGCCATCATGGGCATGGCGCTCTATGCGCTCTGCGCCCTGGTCGAGCGGCGGATGACCCGCTGGGCCTTCCGCGGCGAGATCGTCTCCTGATTTACGGCGTCGCGACGTAACCGTCGCGGCGCGGGTCGGCCGCACCGGTGAAAATCCCGGTCGCCGGGTCGACCGCGATGGCCTGCATGCCGCCGCAGCGCATCGTCCAGCCGATATCGAAGGCCTGCGCATCGTGCCCGCGCCGGACGAGCTCGGCGATGGTCTCGGGGGCGATCCGGTTTTCGATCTCGACGAGGCGCCCATCCCAGAGCCGGGCACGCGGCGCCTCGATCGCCTCCTGCAGGGGCAGACCGAAATCGACATACTGCACCATGGCCTGCGCCTGCGTCTGCATGATGCCGTAGCTGCCGGGCGTGCCGAGCGCGAGCACGGGCTGGCCGTCGCGGGTGGAGATCGAGGGCGACATGCACATCGCCAGTGCGTCGCCGGGCCGGGCCCGGTTCGGGCTGCCGGTCTGGACGTCCGCCCAGTACAGGAAGTTGTTGAGGCACAGGCCCGTGCCCGGCACCACGACGCCGCTGCCGAAGGGGCTGCCGAGGCTCTGCGTGATGCAGATGAGGTTGCCGTCGCTGTCAGCGACCGAAAGCGATGTCGTGTGCGCCGGGTCTTCCTGCTCCTGCGGCGTCCACTGCTCGGTCGGCCCGGTCACGGGCCTGCCGTCGGTGAGGCGCCGGCGCAGCCGTTCGACGGCGGCATCCGACAGGATCTCGGCCAGCTGCTCCGCGCTCGGGTTGTTGTGGGCGATGCGCTCGCCGGCCGCCAGGCGGATGGCGCGATAGACGAGGTCGAGATGCTCCGGGCCGTCCTTGGGCAGGGCACCGATGTCCAGCCCCTCCAGCAGGCGCAGCGTCAGCAGGAACTGGAAGCCCTCGCAATGCGGGGGCGGCACATGCACGTTCAATCCGCGATAGCTGACCGCGAGCGGCTCGCGCCAGACGGTCTTCACGGCGGCGAGGTCGGCCATGGTGAGCGAGCCGCCCAGGGCCTGGAGGTGCTTCACGACAGCCTCTCCGAGTGCACCCCGATAGAAGTGGTCCGGCCCCTTGGCGGCGATGTCGCTTAGCGATCGGGCAAGGTCGGGCTGGATCAGCAGGGAGCCGAGCTTCAGGGTCCTGCCGCCGGGTTGATAGTTTGCGGACCAGGCGGGGTAGAGTTCCGCATGGGCCTTGAGCAGCGGATCGTTCTCCTCGAACTCGGCCGCACCGAATTCGGCGAGCGCGAAACCGTCCCGGGCGAGTGCGATGGCGGGCGCGAGGACGTCCGCCAGCGGCTTGCGTCCGTAGGTCTTCACCAGCTCGCACCAGCCGGCGAGATTGCCGGGAGACGCGACCGACAGGGCCCCGCGCGCCAGGTCGGTGCGCTGGCTGAAGCGATCGGTTGGGAAGCTCGCCGGGATCGGTGGGACGAAGTCGAGAACGCGCACGCGCTGCTCGGCACCGACCCACATCGTCGCGAAACCCATCCCGGCCAGGCCGGACATGAAAGGCTCGACCACATTCAGGGCGGCCGCGGTGGCGGCGGCGGCGTCGAAGGCGTTGCCGCCTTGCCCGAGGAGGCGCGCTCCGGCCTGGGCTGCGAGGGGATGGGCGGCGGCGACCATGCCGTGGCGGGAGGTCATGGTGGGGCGTCGGCCAAGCATCGGTGCATCCTTATCGAGCGTTGCCCGATCAGAGCATGATTCCGCCGTCAGAAAAGGCTGCCTTGCCCATCGTCGGCGGGACGCCGGGTCGCTCTGCGCGCATGGCGCTGCGGCTCGTGAGCAGGAGTATCCTCCGGGGAGGTCACCGGCATCTGCACATCGGGTGCGTCGTTCACGACCTTGTTGACAGCCGGGCCGATGGCCACGGCCTCCAGCAGGTCGTCCGGCGGCGGCTTCAGCAGATGCTGCACCTGCTGGGAGGTCGCTTCGGGGTCGAGCCAGGCGCCGTGGTCGCCGGTATCGAGGATGATCGGGCAGCGATGATGGATCGCCGCCATGGTGCCGTTGGCCGGGCCTGTCATCATCGCGACCGTGTCGAGCTCGGAGCCATCCGGCGAATGCCAGGTCTCCCACAGCGCCGCGAAGGCGAAGAAGCCGCGATCCGGCCGGCGGAACAGGAAGGCGTCCGCGCGGGCCTGCCGGCCGGTGCCGTTGCGCCGCCACTCGTAGAACCCGTCCGCCGGCAGCAGGCAGCGGCGCCGGGTCAGCGCGTGGCGGAAGGACGGCTTCTCGGCCGCGCTCTCGGCGCGGATATTGATGACCAGCGGGAAATCCCTGAGATCCTTCACCCAGCCGGGGACGAAGCCCCAGCGCATCAGCACAAACTGCCGCGACCCGTCCTGCGGTCGGATGACCGGTACCGGCTGCGTCGGCGCGATGTTGTAGCGCGGCGGAAAATTCGGCTGCTCGCGATAGCCGAAGGCGGCGCGCATCGCCTCGGGCGGCAGGGTGATGGCATAGCGTCCGCACATGGCGCCTGTTTAGCGCGATAGCGAGTGCGCGAAGCAACACTTTCTTCGGGGTTGGGCCACCATAGTCGCGCCCGCCGGTTTGGGGCTCGGGATGATCGCCTCCGCGACGAAGATGCAGATGGAGAAGATGGCCGACGGGATGGACGGGGTGCTCGCGCCCCGGCTCTCGACGGATTTTCTCAATCGTTTCAGCGAGGCTCTGATGCTGATCGAGCTCGCCGAGAGCGACGACAGCATCATCGAGGACCTGCAGGCCTGGCGCAGCGTCGGCTATCGCGAGCATTTCGAGGCCTCCTCCCTGCGCTGCGCCGCAACCGCGCTGGCGGCCTATGACGGCGTCGATCCCGGCCGACGCAGGGCCTTCGAGGATGTCTGCAGGTCGATGACGCGGCTGGTGGCGACCGTGAATGCCCTGCTCGCCGAAACGCCGCGCCCGGCCGAGCTGCCGATGATCATCGAGGTCGCAGGCGAAGCGCTCCGCAAGCTCATCTCCCGGTCGACGCAATTCATCAACGCGAACGGCACGGTGGATATCGCGGCCTTCGACGATGCGGCCCTGCAAAAGGAGATCGACCGGCTGCTGGCCGGCTGATCAGCCGCCGCGACGCGCGCCTGCGAGAAACTCGCGGTTGCCGTCGCCGCCCTCGATCGGGGAGGGGATCGGCCCGGCGACGCGGAAGCCCAGTTCGCCCAGCAGCAGGACGATCTCGTCGCAGACCTGCTTTTGCACCGCTTCGTCCCGCACGATGCCCTTCTTCAACGCTGCGCGGCCCGCCTCGAACTGCGGCTTGATCAGCGCGGCGATACCGGCCTGCGGAGCAAGCAGCGCGGCGACGGCCGGCAGTACGAGCTTGAGCGAGATGAAGCTGACGTCGATCGCGGCGAGGACCGGCCGCTCCGGCAGGGCTTCGGCTGCGAGCAGGCGGATATCCTGTCCTTCGAAGCTGCTCACGCGCGGATCGCCGCGGAGCGAGGCGTGGAGCTGGTCGCGCCCGACATCGACCGCGATCACATGCCGTGCTCCGCGCTGCAGCAGGAGATCGGTGAAGCCGCCGGTCGAGGACCCCACGTCGAGGCAGACGCAGCCCTTCGGATCAAAGCCGAAGACGTCGAGCGCAGCTTCGAGCTTGAGGCCGCCGCGCGAGACGTATGGGTGCGGGGCCTCGGCGGTCAGGGCGGCACTCCGCGCCACCATCTCCGAAGCCTTGCGCACGGCGACGCCGTCTGCGGTGACGAGCCCGGCCGCGATCGCGGCCTGCGCCCGCGCCCGGCTCTCGAAGAAGCCGCGCTCGACGAGCAACTGGTCCGCCCGGCTCTTCATGGCGAGGAGCTCAGGCGCGCTTGATCGAGCTCGGGTTGCCGAGTGCGCCTTCGACAGCCTTCACGATCCCGGCCGCGTCGAGCCCCGCAGCGGCATACATGGCGTCGGGCTTGTCCTGATCCTGGAAGACGTCCGGCAGCGTCAGCGAGCGAACCTTCAGGCCTGAATCGAGCAAGCCGCTCTGCGCCAGCAGGTGCAGCACATGGCTGCCGAAGCCCCCGACCGAGCCTTCCTCGATCGTGATCAGGATGTCGTGCTCGCGGGCGAGCTTGAGGATCAGCCCTTCGTCGAGCGGCTTGGCGAAGCGCGCATCGGCCACGGTGGCTGAGAGGCCGCGCTGCGCCAGCAGCTCTGCGGCCTTGAGGCTTTCGCCGAGCCGGGTGCCGAGCGAGAGCAAGGCGATCTGCGTGCCCTCGCGGACGATGCGGCCTTTGCCGATCTCGAGCGGCACGCCGACATCGGGGATCTCCACGCCGACGCCCTCGCCGCGCGGGTAGCGGAAAGCGATCGGACCGGCGTCGTAGGCGGCCGCGGTCGCGACCATATGGGTCAGCTCGGCCTCGTCGGCCGCCGCCATCACCACCATGTCGGGCAGGCAGGCGAGATAGGCAATGTCGAAGGAGCCGGCATGCGTCGCGCCGTCGGCGCCGACGAGCCCGGCCCGGTCGAGCGCGAAGCGGACGGGCAGCTTCTGGATCGCCACGTCATGCACGATCTGGTCGTAGGCGCGCTGCATGAAGGTCGAGTAGATAGCGACGAAGGGCTTGTAGCCCTCGGTGGCGAGCCCGGCGGCGAAGGTCACCGCATGCTGCTCGGCGATGCCGACGTCGAAAGTGCGGCCCGGGAACTCCTTGCCGAAGGCGTCGAGACCGGTTCCCGACGGCATGGCGGCGGTCACCGCGACGATCTTGTCGTCCTCCCGCGCCTGCTTGATCAGCGCTTGGGCGAAGACGGCGGTGTAGCTCGGCGCATTGGCGGGCGCCTTGGCCTGCAGGCCGGTGACCGGGTCGAACTTGACCACGGCATGGTACTTGTCAGGCGTCGCCTCGGCCGGGGCGTAGCCCTTGCCCTTCTGCGTGACGACATGGACCAGGATCGGCCCGTTGCCGGCGTCGCGGACATTGCGCAGCACCGGCAGCAGATGGTCGAGATTGTGCCCGTCGATCGGCCCGACATAGTAGAAGCCGAGCTCCTCGAACATGGTCCCGCCGGTCCAGAAGCCGCGGGCATATTCCTCGGTCCGCCTCGCCTTGTCGTGGAAGAAGCGCGGCAGCTTCTCGGCGAGCTGCTTGGCGACCTCGCGCAGCGAGCGATAGGTCCGGCCCGAGACGAGCCGCGCCAGATAGGCCGACATCGCGCCGACGGGCGGAGCGATCGACATGTCGTTGTCGTTGAGGATGACGATCAGCCGCGAATCGAGCGCCCCGGCATTGTTCATCGCCTCATAGGCCATGCCGGCCGACATGGCGCCGTCGCCGATCACGGCGATGACGTTGTTCTTGCGGCCTGCGAGGTCGCGCGCCACCGCCATGCCGAGCCCGGCCGAGATCGAGGTCGAGGAATGCGCCGCGCCGAACGGGTCGTAGGGACTCTCGGCGCGCTTGGTGAAGCCGGAGAGGCCGCCGCCCTGGCGCAGCGTGCGGATCCGGTCGCGGCGGCCGGTGAGAATCTTGTGCGGATAGGCCTGGTGGCCGACATCCCAGATCAGCCGGTCGCGCGGCGTGTCGAAGACATGATGCAGGGCGACCGTGAGCTCGACTACGCCTAAGCCCGCGCCGAGATGGCCGCCGGTGACCGAGACGGCATCGATGGTCTCCTGCCGCAGTTCTTCGGCGAGCTGGCGCAGCTGCGTGTCGTCGAGCCTGCGGAGATCGGCCGGGTCGTGAATGGTGTCGAGGAGCGGCGTGACGGGGCGGGGCACGAGGCAATCTGATCCTTCGGTGATGTCGTCTGGAATAAAGCTTACGCGGCGCGCTGGCAAACCGGAGCTGAAACGGCCGTCGACCCTGGTGCCGGCTGTGGCTGCCGTGGCCGCTTTCCACGAAACGGGTGGTTCCGGCGCCGAAGACGCACTTCAGTGCGCCGACGATCTTTCCAAGGACCTCGGCGATGAATCCCACTGACAATGCCCCGCTTCCGGCAGCCTTCCGGCGCATCGGCTGGTCCAATCTCTGCGCCCAGTTCTCCGAGCAGGTCGCACTGGCGGCCGCGCCCCTGGCCGCAGTTCTGCTGCTATCCGCCGGGCCCGCCGAGACCGGTTGGCTGCAGACGGCGCAGACCCTGCCGTTCCTCCTGCTCTCGATCCCGGCCGGACTGATCGTCGACCGCGCCTCGCGGCGCCGGCTGATGGTCGGCACGGAAGCGTTGCGCGCGCTGTCGCTGCTCGCCATTCCGCTGTTGCTGGCCGCGGGAGGGCTCAACCTGCCCTGGCTCGCCATGCTCGGTGCGCTCGGAGCGGTCGGCACGGTCTGCTACAGCGTGGCGGCCCCGGCCTTCGTGCCGTCCGTGGTGCCACGCCAGCGCCTGGCGGATGCCAATCGCTGGCTCGAGCTGGCTCGCAGCGTCGCCTATGCCGGCGGGCCGGCGCTCGGCGGGGCGCTCGTGGGCTGGATCGGTGTCTCCTCGGCGTACGGTTTGGCGGCGGCGCTCTCCATCCTCGCCGTGGTCCTGCTGGCGGGACTGCCCAAGGACGAGCCGCGCTCCGGGCCGCAACGGGACCTGCTGCATGATCTGGGGGAGGGCGCCCGCTTCGCTGCCGGTCACGACCTGCTCCGGCCGATCCTGCTGACGGCCGTCTTCTTCAACCTCTCCTGGTTTATCCTGCAGGCGGTCTATGTCGCCTACGCGGTGCAAACCCTCGGCCTGAGCGCGACGGAGGTCGGCGCGACGCTCGGCATCTATGGCGCGGGCATGATCGTCGGAGCAGCGCTTGCGCCCGCCATCGCCCGGCGGCTCTCCTTCGGCGCACTTGTCCTGCTCGGCCCGCTCTGTGGCCTCTGCGCCGCGAGCGTGATGCTCGCCACGCTGTGGCTTCCATCCGTCGTTCTCGTGGGGACGAGCTTCTTCCTGTTCGGCGTCGGGCCGATCATCTGGACGATCTCGACGATGACATTGCGTCAGGCGGTGACGCCCAATGCCATGCTCGGCCGCGTCTCGGCCCTGATCATGACGGCGACCTTCGGCGCACGGCCGCTGGGCGCTGCGATCGGCGCCGCGGTCGCGGCGCAGGCCGGCACCGCCGCCTGCCTGGCGCTGGCGACGGTGGGCTTCCTGATCCAGCTCCTCGTCATCGGCTTTTCGCGGGTGCCGAGGCTGCGGGATATCGCCGAGCTCGCTTGAGCAGAATGTCGGCTGCCGGCGAGCTCGATCAGCCTTCCGGCAGCGGGATGAACTCCTTGTCGTCGCCGGGCACGGTATCGAAGCGGCCGGTCTTCCACTCTTCCTTGGCCTGGTCGATGCGCTCCTTCGACGACGAGACGAAGTTCCACCAGATGTGGCGCTGTCCGTCCATCGGCTCGCCGCCGACGATCATCACGCGGGCCTGGTCGATGGCGAGGATCGAGATGCGGTCGCCCGGCTTGAAGACGAGGAGCTGGCCGGCGCCGAACTCGTCGCCGGCGATGTCGACCTTGCCGGAGACGATGTAGATCGCGCGCTCGTCATAGTCGGGGTCGAGCGGCAGGATCGCGCCCGGCGAGAGCACGGCCTCCGCATAGAGTGCGTCCCAGGGAAACTTGACCGGCGAGGTCTGGCCATAGGCCGAGCCCATGATCAGGCTGATCCGCTTGCCGCCCTCGACGATGCGGGGCAGGTCCTGCGCGCCGTGATGCTTGAACTCGGGCGCGACCTCCTCATGCGTCTTCGGCAGGGCGAGCCAGGCCTGGATGCCGTAGAGCTTGGGGCCGGTGGCGCGGGCTTCCATGCCGGTGCGCTCGGAATGGACGATGCCGCGCCCGGCGGTCATCAGGTTCACCGCGCCCGGCTTGATCGCGAGCGCGGTGCCCAGCGAGTCGCGATGCATGATCTCGCCGTCGAAGAGATAGGTCACGGTCGAGAGCCCGATATGCGGATGCGGCCGCACGTCGAGCCCTTCGCCGAGATGGAACTCGGCCGGGCCCATCTGGTCGAAGAAGATGAAGGGGCCGACCATGCGCTGGCCGATCGCCGGCAGCGCCCGGCGGACCTGGAAGCCGCCGAGGTCATGGGAGCGCGGCACGATCACCTTCTCGATCGCCTCGCAGGAGCGGGCATCGCCCAGGATCGGATCGTCGGCGGGGAGTTGCGACATGAGGGCCTCCTTGGTTGAGGCCGAATCTGACCCCGTGGAGGCGCTCAGGCAAGCGCCCGGTCGCAACCGGGCGCTGGCAGAAATGCAATGCCGCGGCACCCGGGGCGCCGCGGCATTGCAAAATTGGTTCGTTTTGTTTGTCCCGGTGCGGAGGCGCTGCCGGGGGCTCAGTTCTCGACGTCGAGCAGGGTCGCGCCCGTCGGCTTGCCGTCGGCGCCGAGCGTGATGCGCTCGATCCGGGCTTCCGCCTGCTTCAGCAGCGCGTCGCAGCGCGCCTTCAAAGCCTCGCCGCGCGTGTAGATCGCGATCGATTCCTCGAGCGGGACGTCGCCGCGCTCCAGCCGCGCGACGATGCCTTCGAGCTCCTTCATTGCCGCCTCGAAGGGCAGGGCGGCGACATCGGCGTTGGTCTTCTCTTCGCTCACGGCCTGATTCCTCTTTGCGGGAGAGTTTATCGGCCGGAGCGCGGCTGGCCGCAACCCGCTTCGCGCCGCTCCTGACTCAGACCGGCAGCGCCGAGGTCTTCTTGATCGTGCGCAAGGTCAGCGTCGACTGCACGCGGGTGACGCCGGGCAATTGCGTGATGATGTCGGTGTGGATGCGCTCGAAATCGGCGCTGTCGCGATAGATCACCCGCATCAGATAATCGTGGGCGCCGGCCAGCAGATGGCATTCGAGGATCTCGGGCAGGTTCTGCACGGCCTGCTCGAAACTCTCCAGCGAGGCGCGGCCCTGCTGGTCGAGCGTGACGAAGACGAAGGCCGTACCGGGGAAGCCCGCGATCTTGTCGTCGAGCATCATCGCATAGCCGCGGATAAGGCCGCTGTCCTCGAGCTGGCGCACGCGCCGGAGGCAGGCGGAGGGCGACAGGTGCACCTTCTCGGCCAGGTCCGAATTGGTGATGCGCCCGTCCTGCTGGAGGATCCGCAGAATCGAGCGGTCGCGTGAATCCAGTTCGATCGTCATGATGCCGGTATTGCCTCCCGCGCGATCAATCGTCGCAAAATTGATGGAAAGCAAGCAATCTTCTGTATCGTTGCGCGGCTGATGCCGCATCATTCACGGCAAGGAGTGCTTCACCCGCATGAAATTGCTGCGCCGGTCCGCGCTCAGTCCAGACCGAGGACGAAGGGCGTGCCTTCGAAGGCGTCGGCGCCGCGGCCGATGCGCCGGATGGCCCGCACCATTCGCCCGCCACGGCCGAGGAGCTCATCGGCGAGGGCGACGAGCCGGGCATTGGGCGTGGCCGAGGGCGAGGCCAGGCGCAGCGCATCGGCCGCTGCGTCCTCGTCGCGTGCCGGCGCCAGGGCGCAGGCCGTGATATAGGCCGCGGCGGTGGAGCGGCTGATGCCGGCCCAGCAATGGATGACGAGCGGCGCGGCGCGGTCCCAGCCGCGCACGAAGGCGACCAGGCGTTCGACATGCTCCCGTCCGGCCAGTACATGGCCTTCCGTCGGCTGGCTGATGTCGGACATCCCGAGGAAGAGATGCCGGCCTTCGGCAATACCGGGTGGGCGCTCGACCGGGGTGGCGAGATTGATCAACGAGACGAGGTGGCTCGCGCCGCAGGCGGCGACGGTCGCGTCGAGCTTCGACAGTGGCGAGACGTGCAGGGTCGGCAAGACCGAGGCTCCGTTGCTGCGTTGTGGCGGCATCGGACGATAGCATGATCGACAGCGGTGCCGCTTGCGTGACATGGCATCGAAGTCTTGCCTCTCCACAACCGCGACGGTGGTCATGAACCTCTGGCTTCGCCTCCTCTGGCTGCTGGCCACTTTCCGGATGCGTCCGCGCCTGGCCCTGCCGGGCGGGGCTTCGCTGCTGCCCTTCCGGGTCTGGTTCCACGATCTCGACACCAGCCTGCATCTGAACAATGGCCGCTACTGGACGCTGATGGATCTGGGCCGCACCGATCTGGTGCTGCGCAGCGGCCTGTGGCGGGCGATCCTGCGGCATCGCTGGGTGCCCGTGGTCAATGCCGGCACCATCCGCTTCCGGCGGGAGATGCGGCTCTTCCGCACTTTCGACTTGGAAACCCGCATCCTGTGCTGGCGCGAGAACTGGTTGGTGATGCAGCATCGCATGCTGATGCGCGGGCGCGACGGTACCGAGATCGTTGCCGCCGTCGCGCTCGTGCGGGCAGCCATCTACGATCGCGATGCGAAGGCCTACGTGCCGGTCTCGCGACTGCTGCGCGAGATCGGCGTCGCGGCGGAAAGCCCGCCGCCCAGCCCCGAGGTCGAGGCCTTTCTGGCATCGGAGGAGGTCCTGCGCAGCGCCGCCGCCAGCGAACGCTGACGCCTATTCGGCGGCCAGCCTCGTCGCGCGCCACTGCGCCAGCAGGGCCCGCAGCGCGGCCGGCTTCAGCGGCTTGTTCAGCATGTGCACGTCAAGCGCGGCAGCGGCCTCGCGGACATGCGGCGTGCGGTCCGCCGTCAGCAGGATCGCTGGCATCGGCGCGCGGGCGCGGGCCCTCAGCGAGCTGATCGCGGTCAGGCCGTTGCCGTGGTCGAGATGATAGTCGGCGATCACGACGTCCGGCTCGGCCTTGCCGCCGACATGGGGCAGTGCCTCGTCGAGGCCAGCCGCGATCGTGACCCGGCAGCCCCAGCCTTCGAGCAGGCGCTTCATCCCGTCGAGGATCGCCGGCTCGTTGTCGATGACGAGCAGCCGCATTCCGGCGAGCTGCCCGGCCGGAGACTGGCGGGTGGCGGTGGCGGTGGCCATTGCCGGGAGCGGGGCGGCACGCGGCACGGTGAGCGAGAAGCGCGTGCCGCGGCCCGGGGCGGAATCCAGCGTCAGCGCGTGGTCGAGCGCGCGTGCGATGCGCTGCACGATGGAGAGGCCCAGGCCGAGGCCGCGCGCGACACGCGCCCCTTGGTCGAGCCTCTGGAACTCGCGGAACACGGTCTTCTGCTTGCTCTGCGGGATGCCGAGGCCGGTGTCGATGACCTCGACGGCGACCTGCCCCTCGCGCCGCCGGCAGCCGACCAGGACCTTGCCGTTCGGCGTATATTTGATGGCGTTCGAGATCAGGTTCTGCAGCAGCCGCCTGAGCAGGCGCCGGTCCGAGCGCACTGCGAGGCCGGTCGGCACGAAGACGAGCTTCAATCCCCGTTCCTGCGCGCTCGGCTCGAACTCGCGCTGAAGCTGGCGCATCAGCTCGTCGAGGCGGAACGAGGTCAGCTCCGGCCGCAGCGCGCCCCCGTCCAGCCGCGAGATTTCCAGCAGTGCGGTCAGGATCTCCTCCACCGCGTCGAGCGAGGCGTCGATGTTCTCGGCGAGGTCGGGCTGGCCGGCGGACCGGTCCCGCTCCACCAGCGAGGTCGCGTAGAGGCGGGCGGCGTTGAGCGGCTGCAGGATGTCGTGGCTCGCGGCCGCGAGGAAGCGGGTCTTGGAGAGATTTGCGGCCTCGGCCTCGGCCTTGGCCCGCTGGAGCTCGGCGTTGACGTGCAGCAGTTCCTCGGTGCGCTCGGCGACGCGCTTCTCGAGGCTCTCGTTGGCCCGCTCCAGCTTCTCCTCGCCCGCCACGGTCTCGGTGATGTCCGTGTAGGTGGTGACGAAGCCGCCGTCCGGCAGCGGATTGGTCCGCACCTCGATCACGGTCTTCGACGGAAAGAGCTTGAGGCGGACCGGCTCGCGATCCCTGACGAAGCTTTCGAGCCGCGCCGCCATCAGTTCGTCCTGAGCCCCGTCGCCATAGGCTCCGCGCGCGGCGTTGTAGCGCACGATCTCGTCGAGTCCGGTGCCGAACCGCACCAGCGACGGCGGCAGGTCGTAGAGCCGCAGGAAGGCCTGGTTCCAGGCGAGCAGCCGGAGGTCGCGGTCAAGGACCGTGATGCCCTGGCCGGCATGGTCGAGGCCGTGCTGGAGGATGTCGCGGTTGTATTGCAGCGCGGCCGAGGCATCGTCCAGCAGCTTGAAGGCGGCCTCGGTCGAGAGATTGCGCTTCTTCAGCAGCAGCGACAGCACCAGCCGGGAGGAGGCCGCCCCGATCGCCGAGGACAGGAGATGCTCGCCGAAGCGCAGCAGATGGATGTCGGCGTCGCGTCCGGCCTCCGGCTTTTCGCCGCGGCTGAGGTTGAAGCTCTCGAAGGCGCGCTCCGTGCGCTCCTGGCCGAGATAGCGGGCGATGGTCGCCTGCAGCTCGCCTTCGGTGACGCTGGTGCGCCAGAGCGAGAAGGTCTGCGCCATGGTCGCCCGGTCGGATTCCACGAAGGCGTTGGCCTGCAGCCGTTCCATCGCATTCGCCGGCCGCAGCAGGGAGAAGCCGACATAGGCGAGGATGTTGAGGCCCAGGCTCCAGACCACGCCATGCGTCAGCGGCGGCATGCCGAGCCCGAAGAGCGCTTCCGGCCGCAGCATGTCGGTGCCGAACGGGCCATGGGCGACCACGTCGCTCCACCAGCTTCCGGGAATGGCAAGGCTCGGCATCAGCAGCGTATAGGCCCAGACCAGCGTGCCGATGGCGAGGCCCGCCACGGCGCCCAGCGCGGTGCCGCGTCGCCAGACCAGCCCTCCGAGGAAGGCCGGGGCGATCTGCGCTGTCGCCGCGAAGGACAGCAGGCCGATCGAGACCAGGGCGGCCTCGCCGGCCGCGCGGTAGTAGGCATAGCCCAGCAGGATGACGAGGAAGATGCTCACGCGGCGGATGATGACCACCTGCGAGCCGAGGTCGCCGCCGAGATTGGTGTTGGCCGAGGTCCAGGCGCTGGTCTGGGCCGTCCCGCCCTTCGGCTCGCTGAGCGCCCTGCGGCCGCGCAGCAGCAGTGGCATCACCAGATGGTTCGAGATCATGATCGCCAGGGCGACCGAGGCGACGATGACCATCGCCGTCGCCGCCGACAGGCCGCCGACGAAGACGAACAGCGCGGCCATTCCCGCGCCGTGCTGAAGCGGCAGGAGCAGCACCGTCATGTCGCGATCGACGCCGGTGCCCGGCATCAGGATTTCTCCTGCCGCTGCCAGCGGCAGGACGAAGAGATTGATCAGCAGGAGATAGAGCGGGAACATCCAGGCCGCACGGCGCACGTCGCGGCGGTCGCGGTTCTCGACGATCGCCATGTGGAACTGTCGCGCCAGCAGCAGCGCTGCGCAGCCCGACAGCAGCGTCAGCGTCAGGAAGCCCGGCAGGCTCGAGGTTCGCTCCCAGATCGGCGGCAGCCCCGCCGGGGGCGCTGCGGCCGCACGGCCCAGGAGATCGCCCATGCCGTCGAACAGCCCGTAGACGATGTAGAGGCCGAGGACGAGGAAGGCGACGAGCTTGACGAGGGACTCCGCGGCGATGGCCAGAACGAGCCCGTCCTGATGTTCGGTGGCGTCGATATGGCGGGTGCCGAAGGCGCAGGCGAAGCCGGCGAGCACCATGGCGACCAGGAAGGCCAGATCGCTCAGCACCGGCACGTTCGCGACGGGGGAATGGCCGCCGGTGGCGGCGAGGAACACGGAGAGCGAGTTGGCGACCGCCTTGAGTTGCAGCGCGATGTAGGGCAGGGCGCCGATGACGGCGACGATGCAGACCAGCGCCGCCACCCGCTCGCTCTTGCCATAGCGCGCGCCGACGAAGTCGGCGACCGAGGTGATGTTCTGCGACTTGGCTATTCCGACGATCCGTTCGACGAAGCGGTGACCCAGGCCGATCACCAGGATCGGCCCGACATAGATGCCGAGAAAGTCGAAGCCGGCCAGGTTGGCGAAGCCGACGGAGCCGTAGAAAGTCCAGGAGGTGCAGTAGACGCCGAGCGCCAGCGCATAGATCGTCGGGCGCGCGCGCCCGGTCATCAGGCGGCGGCCCGACGTATCGGCCGTATGTGCGACCGCGAAGAGACCGCACAGATAGGCGAGCGCGACCAGGACGACGGACCAGGCCGGAATCACTGTGCGATCTCCCGCCAGACTGCCTGCAATCGACGACGCAAAGCTGACCGCATGACCTTCCGTTTCAGGTTTTCGGGCAGTCTAGCGGCCGGCCAATCGCTCCGCCACAGGTCATTCGTCTTGGTCGTCCCCAGATTATTTCGCGCAGACCGCGCCTGATGCTGCTCTGGCTCCCCGGCGGGCTTTTCCTGGCACCTCTGCGTCGTCTACGCTGCCCGTGCCGATGGGCAGGTCCTGGCGATTTTGAGGAAAGGTGCAGCATGCTCGAGGAATTCAAGAAATTCGCGCTGCGGGGCAACGTCATCGATCTCGCGATCGGTGTGGTCATCGGCGCCGCTTTCGGCAAGATCGTCGACTCCCTGGTCAACGACATCATCATGCCCTTTATCGGTGCCCTCGGCGGCGTCGACTTCTCGAATTACTTCGTCGGACTGAACAGCGGCGTCACCGCGACGACGCTGGCGGAGGCCAAGAAGCAGGGCGCGGTCCTCGCCTACGGCAACTTCATCACGGTCGCGGTCAACTTCATCATCATCGCCTTCGTGTTGTTCCTCGTCGTCAAGGGCATCAACATGCTTCAGGCCAAGAAGGCGGAGGCACCGGCCGCGCCGGCCGCGAAGCCGGACGATGTCGTGCTGCTCGGCGAGATCCGCGATCTCCTCAAGCAGAAGACGGTCTGACGGCGCATCGCATCGGTCGCGATTCATCACCGCGACCGATCGACCCGATCTCGCGATTTCATGCCGGGCGGCGCCGTCATCGGCTAAAGCTGTGCCATGGCAATCGCGAGGTTGAACCCGATGAATTTCGTCGCTCCCACGGGCAGCACCTTGATCCCCGATCTGCGGCCGGAGGCGCGGGAGGCGCCTGAAAGCGGCATCGTCGAGGTGATGAATTACGGCCGGCTGCGGGAGGGCTTGATCCCGCTTTGGGTCGGCGAGGGTGACCTGCCGACCCCCGCCTTCATCCGTGAGGCCGCAGCCCGCTCTCTGGCCGCCGGCGAGACGTTCTACACCTGGCAGCGCGGTATTCCGGAGCTGCGCGAGGCGCTGGCGCGCTATCACGAGCGTCTCTACGGCCAGCCCTTCTCGCCGGAGCGCTTTTATGTCACCGGCTCGGGCATGCAGTCGCTCCAGATCGCGGTGCGGATGATCGCGGGCACCGGCGACGAGCTCATCATTCCGACGCCGGCCTGGCCGAATTTCGTCGCTGCGGCGAGCGTCGGCGGCGCGAGGCCGGTCTGCGTCCCGATGGACTACGAGCAGGGGCGCTTCACGCTCGATCTCGGCAAGCTCGAGGCCGCGATCACGCCGAGGACGCGCGGCATGCTGATCAACTCGCCCGCCAATCCGACGGGCTGGACCGCGACGCGGGAGGAGCAGGAGGCGCTGCTGGCGCTCTCGCGCAAGCACGGCATCTGGATCGTCGCGGACGAAATCTACGGCCGCTTCGTCTATGACGGCTCGGCGCGGGCCCCGTCCTTCCACGACATCATCGCTGAAGAGGATCGGGTCCTTTTCGTCCAGACCTTCTCGAAGAACTGGGCGATGACCGGCTGGCGCATCGGCTGGATCGAGGCGCCGACCGCGCTGGGCCAGGTCATCGAGAACCTCGTACAGTACTCGACCTCGGGCTCGCCGGTCTTCGTGCAGCGCGCTGCCGTTGCGGCGCTTGACGAAGGCGAGAGCTTCATCGCCGAGCAGATCGCGCGCGCCGCCGAGGGCCGCCGGATCGTCTACGAAGGGCTGAAGGCGACCAACCGCGTCTCGCTCTCGGCCCCGGTCGGTGCCTTCTATCAGTTCTTCTCCGTCGACGGCCGTGAGGATTCCCGGGCGCTCGCGCTCGATCTGATCGACAAGGCCAATGTCGGGCTGGCGCCGGGCCTCGCTTTCGGCCCGGGCGGGGAGAAGGGCCTGCGGCTCTGCTTCGCCCGCAAGTCATCCGACCTGACGGAAGCCGTGGCCCGGCTGCAGAAGGCGCTGATGGCGGCCTGACCGCCCGCCGCGCAAGGCGGCCCTGCGTGGGCCGTCGGGCGGCGCGGTTGACCGCCGCCTCGGCCGTGGCCATGAACGCCCGGCGCCGTCGACGCGGCGCTTCGGGGCAGAATGAGAGTTTTCGGCTACCCTTCCTCGCGATCGGCGATCCTGGGGCGCGAAGCGGTCGTGATCGCGATCGCGGCGACCGGCGGCGCCCTGTTCGCGACGCTCGGCATGCCGGCGGCCTGGTTGTCGGGCTCGATGCTGCTCAGCACCGTCGTGGCGCTGATCCGGCCGCTGCCGGCACTGCGGCGCCCCTGGTTCGATTCGACGATGCTGCTGTCGGGCACGATCCTCGGCTCGGCCGCGACGCCGGAGGCCCTGGCCGCGCTCGGCCGCTACCCCGCCTCGCTGGCCATGCTGCTCGTCGGCGTCGCCGCGATCATGCTCTCGACCGGGGCCTATCTGCGCCATGTCGCGCGCTGGCCCTGGATCGATGCCTTGCTCGCGGCTGCCCCGGGCGCGCTCTCGACCGTGCTGGCGATCGCCCAGGCGAAGGGCGCCAATATCGGCCGCATCTCCGTCGTTCAGCTCTTCCGGCTTCTGGTGCTCGTCGCCTTCCTGCCGAGCCTGATGCAGGCGACCGGCACGTCGGCGGGCGCGCCGGCGCCTGTGCTGAGCCCGGTCGGTCCGGCCGTCATGCTCGGGCTGACCATGGCAGGGCTTGTGCTCGGGTTGGGCTTCGAGCGCGTCGGTCTCGCGGCGCCGTTGATGTTCGGCGCGACGTTCTCCAGCGCGATCTTCCACGGTACCGGGCTGGTGGAAGGCAGCCTGCCCATGCCGATTCAGATCGCCGTGCAGATCCTGCTGGGCTCGACGATCGGCGGCCGCATCGCCCATATTCCGCGCAGGGAGCTTCGCGGCCTGTTTCCGCTGGCGGTCGGAGGCTTTGCGGTCTCGATGGGCGTCGCCTTCCTCTTCGCCTGGCCGGCGGCTCTCCTGGCCGGCGTGCCCTACGCCAGCGGCATGGCCGCCTTCGCACCGGGCGGGCTCGAGGCCATGGCCATGCTCGCCTTCGCCATGGGGCTGGATACGCTCTATGTCGGGGCTCACCACCTCGTGCGTTTCGTGGTCATCGGCCTGGCGATGCCGCTGGTGCTGACCCGCATCCGGGACGAGCCGCGAGGCTCCGGTCAGCCGCCGCGCGATTAGCCTTAACGATTCATGACGATTGCTTTCCTCGATTGCGAGGTCGGTTCAAGCCGGGATTCATCCGCTCCTGCTAGGGCAATTGCTGCCGGACCTTGCCGGCATGTCCGGAGGAGCGGCCATGAACATCGCTGTCAAGGCGCCGGCGGTCTGGCGCCGCCTGGCGCGGCCTGTGGCCGTCATCGGGGCCGGCATCGCCGGCCTGACGGCCGCCGCGGAGCTGGAGCGGCGGGGGCTTCAGGCTGCTGTGTTCGAGACCGGCCGCGCGGTCGGCGGAATGGCCGCTTCGTTCAAGGACGCTGACGGCTACAGCTATGATTTCGGGGCGCATTTCGTCAGCAACCGGCTGGCGCGTGCGCTGGGAGCCGAGGACATCTCGCATACGGTCGGCCATTACGGCGAGGCCGTGGCGCTGCGGGGACGCAGCTACGCCTATCCGTTCGGCCTCGCCGCTTCGCCGCGCTATGCCGCCAGCGCCCTCGCGGCCCGGCTGAAGCCCGGCAGTGTCGAGAGCGCCGCCGACTGGTTCCGCAATGCCTACGGGGCGGCGCTGGCCGAGGACGTCGCGATCCCGCTGGCGGAGGCCTGGTCCGGCGCTCCGGCCTCGGAACTCTCGCCGGCCGTCGGCCAGAAGCTTTCGGCCGGGGTTCTGAAGACGCTCTATCTCAAGGCCGCCTCGCGTCTGACCGGGCGTGCGGTCTGCAACGGATACTCGCATGAGATGCCGGAAAGCGCGGCCGTCTATCACGTCTATCCGGAGGGCGGCGTCTCGCGGCTGCTGGAGCCGACGCTGAAGCGGGTCGGCCACCGCGTCGCGCTGGAATCGCGGGTCGAGCGCATCTTCGTCGAGGGCGGCCGTGTCGTCGCCGTCAGGGTGAACGGCCGCGAGGTCGGCGTCTCGGCCGCGGTCAGCACCGCGCCCGTACACGTTCTGCCGCGCCTCGTGGAGGGGACTGACAAGCTCGACGAGCTCGCCCGGTTCCGCTACCGGCCGATGATCTTCGTCAACCTGCGCTTCGAAGGGCGAAATCTCCTGCCGGATACCATGTTGTGGGTGCCGGACCGGTCGCAGCCGTTCTTCCGGGTCACCGAGGCGCCGTTCTCTATGCCCTGGCTTGCTCCGGAGGGGCGCACGCAACTGACCTTCGACATCGGTTGTGAGGTCGGCGATGCCCATTGGTCGATGTCGGACGAGGACCTCGCCCGGATCTGCCTCGACGGGCTGTGTCGGATCTATCCGCATCTGCGTGCGCGCTACATCGGCGCCGGCGGCATGCTGAAGACGCCCTTTGCCTATCCGGTCTATCTGTCGCGCTACGAGCGGCGGCGGCAGGAGTTCGCTCGCGAAACCGGCGTCGCGGGCCTCTACAGCATCGGCCGCAACGGCGAGTTCGCCCATCTGCTGATGGAGGACATCTACTGGCGCACGCTGAAGCGCATGCAGCAGGTCGCCGACTATGTCGGGCAGGACGTGTAGCCGGCGGTGGCCGGCTCAGGGCCGGCCCGCGCCGTTCGTATGGGTCATCACGGCGTAGAGCGAGGTCGTCCCGCAGATGAACAGGCGGTTGAGCTTCGGCCCGCCCCAGCAGACATTCGCGACAATCTCGGGAATCGCCACCTTGCCGACGAGGGTGCCGTCCGGGTGGTAGATGTGGACGCCATCGGCGGCGCTCGACCAGATCCGCCCTTCGATGTCCAAGCGGAAGCCGTCGAAGAGCCCGCTCGTGCAGGTGGCGAAGACCTTCGAGGCGCCCAGCGTCTTGCCGTCAGCGCCGAGCTTGAAGGCACGGATATGGCGCGGGCCGTTCTCGGGGTCGTGGCTGGCGCCGGTATCGGCGATGTAGAGGATGCTCTCGTCCGGCGAGAAGGCGAGGCCGTTGGGCTTGACGAAGTCATCGGCGACGATGGCGATCTCGCCGCTCTGCCCGTCGATCCGGTAGACATGGCAGGCGCCGATCTCGCCCGGGGATTTGTCGCCTTCGTAATCGCTCAGGATGCCGTAGTCGGGATCGGTGAACCAGATCGAGCCATCCGACTTGACCACGACGTCGTTGGGCGAGTTCAGCTGCTTGCCGCCATAGTGGCTCGCAAGCACCGTGATCGAGCCGTCATGCTCGGTGCGCGTCACTTGCCGCCCGCCATGCTCGCAGGTCACAAGGCGGCCCTGCGCGTCGACCGTGTTGCCGTTGGAATTGCGCGCCGGCTGGCGGAAGACGCCGACCTGACCGGTCAATGCGTCGTAGCGCAGCATGCGGTCGTTCGGGATATCCGACCAGACCAAGGTGTTGTGGGCGGGGAACCAGGCCGGCCCCTCCGACCAGCGCGCACCCGTCCACAGCCGCTCGACCCGCGCCGAACCCGGCACGACGCGATGAAAGCGCGGATCCAGAACCGAAACCCCAGTGCCGTCGAGCACGCCGAACATGCCTGTCCTCCCTCGGATATCATCCCGACCATCCCCGCAGGCGCGACGCAGGGCAATGGCCTATAGCGCAAGCCCCGCATCCCAATAGGGCGTGGCGCCGTAGAGCTCCGCCAGATAGTCGACGAAGGCGCGCAGCTTCTGCTCCATGTGTCTGCGGCTGGGATAGACCGCATAGACCGCAACGCGCGAGCCGACGGCGTAGGCGGGCAGCACTCTTTGCAGCGCCCCGGACTTCAGTTCGGGCCCGACATCCCAGGTCGAGCGCAGGGCGATGCCGACGCCGGCCAGGAGCGCCTCGCGCACCACCTCGCTCGAATTGGTCCGCAGCGGGCCGTTGACCCGCACGGAGACGGGCCCCTCCGGCCCGTCGAGCCGCCAGTGATCGGCGTTGTGGGCGATCAAGGTGTGCCGTGACAGCGCCGCGATGCCGGTCGGCGTGCCATGGGCGGCAAGGTAGCCCGGCGTCGCGCAGAGCACCCGGTGATTCGGGGCGAGCCGCTTTGCCACCAGGCTCGAATCCTGCAGGTCGGCGATGCGGACCGCGAGGTCGAAGCCTTCCCCGACCACGTCGACGAAGGCGTCGCTCAGCACGAGTTCGACCGTCACCAGGGGATTCGCGTCGAGAAAGCGCTTGAGATGCGGCGCGATATGCAGGCGCCCGAAGGAGGTGGGCGCCGAGACGCGGAGCGTGCCGCGGACCTGCCCGGCACCGCTGGAAACCCAGGCCTCCGCCTCCTCGATCGAGGACAGGATGGAGACGACGCGCTCGTAGAAGCCTTGTCCGGCCTCGGTCAGGGCGAGCTGGCGCGTCGTGCGCTGCAGCAGGCGCACGCCAAGACGTTCTTCCAGGCGCCGGATGCGCTTCGAGATCACGGCCGGCGACAGGTTGAGCTGCCGGCCGGCGGCCGACATGCTTTTGGTCGTGACCACATGTGCAAACACGTCGAGATCGCCGAACCGGTCCATGATCGGGCCACCTTTTCCATTTTGGAAATAATTGCTGGCTTTCCACACACGCTGCAAGGGGCCTTGAATTGGTCTAGTCTGCAGCGCAATCAGTGATCGGAGCGATGTGGCTCGCGAGGGGGAGGGAGATGAGCGCGATTGCTTTTCCGGCGCCGGATGCCGGCATTCTCGCCCGCCGCGATGCGATCATCGCCGGATTGGCGCGACTCGTCCCGCCGCAGGCGCTGATCACCAGCGACGACGAGCGGCGACCCTACGAGACCGACGCACTCACCGCCTATCGCCGCATGCCCCTGGCCGTCGTGCTGCCCGAGACGACCCGGGAGGTCGCGGCGGTGCTGCGCTATTGCCTGGAGCAGGGCGTGCCTGTGATTCCGCGCGGCTCGGGCACCTCGCTCGCGGGCGGAGCGATCCCTCAGGAGGATGCCGTCGTCATCGGCGTCTCGAAGATGAACCGCATCCTCGAGATCGACTATGCCAATCGCGTCGCCAGGGTCGAGGCGGGCGTCACCAACCTCGCCGTGACGGGTGCCGTTTCGGCCGAGGGCTTCTTCTATGCGCCCGACCCGTCCTCCCAGCTCGCCTGCTCGATCGGCGGCAATATCGGCATGAACTCGGGCGGCGCCCATTGCCTCAAATACGGCGTCACCACCAACAATGTGCTGGGCGTCACGATGGTGATGCTCGATGGCGAGGTTGTCGAGATCGGCGGCGCCCATCTCGATGCCCCCGGCTACGATCTGCTCGGCCTGATCAACGGCTCGGAGGGGCAGCTCGGCATCGTCACCGAGGCAACGGTCCGCATCCTGCGGGCGGCCGAAGGCGCGCGGCCCGTGCTCTTCGGCTTCCCGACCAGCGAGCAGGCGGGCGCGGCCGTGGCTGCGATCATCGGCGCGGGCATCATCCCGGTCGCGATGGAGTTCATGGACAAGCCGGCGATCGAGATCTGCGAGGCCTTCGCCAAGGCCGGCTATCCGATGGATGTCGAGGCGCTCCTGATCATCGAGGTCGAGGGCTCGGATGCCGAGATGGACGCGCAGCTTGCCCGCATCGTCGCCATCGCCCGGGAACACGGCGTCACCACCGTCAAGGAATCCAAATCGGCGATGGAGGCGGCGGCGATCTGGAAGGGGCGCAAATCGGCCTTCGGCGCGACCGGCCGCATCGCCGACTACATCTGCATGGACGGCACGATCCCGACCGGTCAGCTCCCCTACGTGCTCAAGCGCATGGACGAGATCGTGAAGGGTTATGGCCTGCGCGTCGCCAACGTCTTCCACGCCGGCGACGGCAATCTCCATCCGCTGATCCTCTACAACTGCAACGACCCGGTCGAGGCGCAGAAGGCGGAGGATGCCGGCATGGACATCCTCAAGCTCTGCGTCGAGGTGGGCGGCTGCCTCACCGGCGAGCACGGCGTCGGCATCGAGAAGCGCGACCTGATGACGGTCCAGTTCAACGAGGCCGATCTCGCCCAGCAGATGCGGGTGAGGGCGGTCTTCGACGCGCGCTGGCTGCTCAACCCGGCCAAGGTTTTCCCGCTGGAAGGGCGGATCGCCGCGTGATCATCCACACGCCCACAACCGAGGCGCAGGCCTGCGCCGTCGTGAAATCCGTCGTCGAGAACGCCGTGCCGCTGACCTTGCGCGGCGGCGGCACGCGCGCCGGTCTCGGCCGCCCGCCCCAGGTGGCGAGCACCCTGTCCAGCGCCGGCCTCACCGGCATCACGCTCTATGAGCCGGCCGAGATGGTCATCGCCGCCCGCGCCGGAACGCCGCTGGAAACCGTACAGGAGACGCTGGCCGAGCGCGGCCAGATGCTGCCCTTCGAGCCCATGGACCACCGGCCGCTCTTCGGCTCCGACGGCACGCCGACCATCGGTGCGGTCGCCGCCTGCAACGTCTCTGGCCCCCGCCGCATCAACGCCGGCGCCGCGCGCGATTCCTTGATCGGCGTGCGGCTCGTCAATGGCCGCGGTGAGATGGTGAAATCCGGCGGGCGGGTGATGAAGAACGTCACCGGCCTCGATCTCGTGAAGCTCGTCTGCGGCAGCTACGGCACGCTCGGCTTCCTCACCGAGGTCACCTTCCGCGTGCTGCCGAAGCCCGCCGAGACCGCCACGCTGCAATGGCGCGGCCTCTCGGATGCTCAGGGCGTCGCGCTCTTGTCCAAGGCGCTGGGCTCGCCCTTCGAGCCGATGGCGGCGGCGCATCTGCCCGCCGGCCTCGGCGGCGAGGAGGCGCTGACGCTCCTGCGGCTGGAGAATTTTCCGGACTCGCTTCGATACCGCTCCGGCGAGCTCGCGCTGCTGCTCGGCGAATATGGCGTGCCCGACAATCTGGAAGGCGAGCCCATGGCGGCGCTCTGGCGTCATATCCGCGACGCGGCCTTCTTCGCCGGGACGCAGGAGGCGGTCTGGCGCCTGTCGGTCAAGCCGACCGACAGCCCGAGAGCCGCAAGCGCCATCGCGCAGATGTTGCCCGGCGCCCGCTGGTTCTACGATTGGGGCGGTGGCCTGGTCTGGCTTGCAGCGCCGGCCGGAAGCGACGCCGGCTCAGCGGCCATCCGCGCAGCACTGAAGCCGCTCGGCGGCCATGCGACGCTGGTTCGCGCGCCCGATGCGATCCGCGCCGCCGTCGCGGTCTTCCAGCCTCTGTCCGAGCCGCTGATACGTGTGACAGTCGGCATCAAGAAGAGTTTCGATCCGGCCGGCATCTTCGAGCCCGGCCGGATGTATGCGGGGATCTGATGGCGCTCACCGAATCGATCTCCACCGACCTGGCCGAGCCACGGACGCGCTGGGCCTCCGGGCGATTGAACCGGCTCGCCGTTGCAGGGGCGGCTCTGCTGCTCGTGGCCGCCGCCGCGGCGATCCTGCTGGCGATGGGCCGCGAGCCGATGTGCAAATGCGGCTATGTGAAGCTCTGGCAGGGACAGGTGTTCTCCTCCGAGAACTCCCAGCACATCGCCGACTGGTACACCTTCTCGCACATCATTCATGGCTTCCTGTTTTACGGGTTGTTCTGGCTGATCCGCCGCGTCACCGGCCTGCCGATCTCCTTCGGCGCCGCGCTGCTGCTCGCCATCGTCATCGAGAGCGCCTGGGAGATCACCGAGAATTCGCCGGCCGTGATCGAGCATTATCGCTCGGCCACGATCTCGCTCGACTACTACGGCGACAGCGTCCTGAATTCGGTCTGCGACATCCTCGCGATGGTGCTCGGCTTCCTGATCGCCCGGCTGGCGCCGGTCTGGCTGACGGTTTCGAGCGCGCTGGCGATGGAGCTGATCGTCGGCTGGCTGATCCGCGACAACCTGACCCTCAACGTCATCATGCTGCTCTGGCCGATGGACTGGATCAAGGCCTGGCAGGGTGGAGCCTGACGCGCCATGCAGACCAACTTCACCCCCGAGCGCCTCGCCTCCGACCCGCGCATGCCGGCTTCGGAGAAGATCCTGCGCACTTGCGTGCATTGCGGCTTCTGCACCGCGACCTGCCCGACCTATCTGCTGCTCGGCGACGAGCTCGATTCCCCGCGCGGGCGCATCTACCTGATCAAGGACATGCTGGAGAACGGCAAGCCCGCCACCGAAGAGGTGGTGAAGCATGTCGACCGCTGCCTATCCTGCCTCTCCTGCATGTCGACCTGCCCCTCGGGCGTGCACTACATGCACCTCGTCGACCATGCCCGCGCCCATATCGAGGAGACCTATACGCGCTCCTGGCATGATCGTTTGCTGCGCAAGGTGCTGGCGGCGATCCTGCCCTATCCCGGCCGCTTCCGCGCGGCGATGCTGGCGGCGCTGCCGGCGAAGCCCCTCGCTCCTGTTCTCGGCCTGCTGCCCGTCTTCGGTCCGCGTCTGAAGGCGATGCTGGCCCTGGCGCCCGCACGCCTGCCGACACGCTCGGCGATGGAGGGACCGCGCAGCTTCCCGCCGTCGGCCGGGCGCAAGAGGCGCGTCGCGCTGCTCTCGGGCTGCGCCCAGCCGGTGCTCGATCCCGCGATCAACGAGGCGACGATCCGCCTGCTCAACCGCCATGGCGTCGAGGTCGTGCTGCCGAAAGGCGAGGGCTGTTGCGGCGCGCTCGTCCATCATATGGGGCAGGAGCACGATGCGCTCGCCTTCGCCCGGAAGAACATCGACGCGTGGACCGCGGAGATCGACGGCCAAGGGCTCGACGCCATCCTGATCACGGCCTCCGGCTGCGGCACGACGATCAAGGATTACGGCTTCATGTTCCGCAACGAGCCGGATTATGCCGAGAAGGCGGCGAAGGTCGCCGCGTTGGCCAAGGACGTCACCGAGTTCCTGGAGACGCTGGAACTTGCGCCTGTCCGCGACGTCGCGATGCCGATCGCCTATCACTCGGCCTGCTCGATGCAGCACGGCCAGCAGCTCAAGGACGGGCCGAAGCGCTTGCTCTCGGGTGCAGGCTTCAAGGTCAAGGACGTGCCGGAGGGCCATATCTGCTGTGGCTCGGCCGGCGTCTACAACATCCTGCAGCCCGAGATCGCAGGGAAGCTGCGCGAGCGCAAGGTCGGCAATATCGAGCGCACCAGGCCGATGCTGGTCGCGACCGGCAATATCGGCTGCATGACCCAGCTCGCGAAGGGTTTTGCCGACAAGGGAGCCACCACGCCGGTTGTGCATACGGCCGAATTGCTGGACTGGGCGACCGGTGGCCCGCTGCCGGAGAAGCTGGCGCGGGCGGGGATCGAGGACCGGCCGTTGCGGCCTGCGCAACTGGTGGCTGAGTAGCGAGAAGGACGCGCTTGCCCCTGGCGCTCGTACGGTCTAACCCGCAATCGACTTTTTGTTGATTGTCCGAGTTTCGCACGCCATGTCCGCCGACAAGACCGCCCCTGCCAAGCTGAAGGCCCGCCAGCCGCGCGGCTTCGTCGATCGCGGCCCCGCCGATGTTGCTGCCACCGAGCGCATGCTCGCAGTCATCCGCGAGAGCTTCTCGCGTTATGGCTTCGATCCGGTCGAGACGCCCTTTGTCGAATACACCGATGCGCTCGGTAAATTCCTGCCGGATCAGGACCGGCCGAACGAGGGCGTCTTTTCCTTCCAGGACGATGACGAGCAGTGGCTCTCGCTGCGTTACGACCTGACGGCGCCGCTCGCCCGCCATGTCGCGGAAAATTTCGACGCGCTGCCGAAACCCTATCGCGGCTATCAGGTCGGCTATGTCTTCCGTAACGAGAAGCCCGGGCCGGGCCGCTTCCGCCAGTTCATGCAGTTCGATGCGGACATTGTCGGCAGCGGCTCGGTCACGGCCGATGCCGAGATCTGCATGCTGGCCGCCGACACGATGGAAGCGCTCGGCATCCGGCGCGGCGACTATGTCGTGAAGGTCAACAACCGTAAGGTGCTCGACGGCGTGATGGACGCGGCGGGCATCGATGCTGCTGCGCGCCTCACCGTGCTGCGCGCGATCGACAAGGCCGACAAATTCCCGCTGGAGGAGGTCCGCAAGCTCCTCGGCGAAGGCCGCAAGGACGAGAGCGGCGACTTCACCAAGGGCGCAGGCCTCTCCAGCGCGCAGTCCGACCGCATCCTGCGCTATCTTGAACTCGGCCAGAAGCTTGCCGAGCTGGGCAAGACGAACGCCAGGGACAGCGAAGGCTCCGCCAAGCTTTCAGCCGCGGCGCTTACCGATTTGCGTGGCCTCGTCGAAGGTGCCGAGAACGGCCAGGCCGGCATCGCCGAACTGGAGCAGATCCGCGAACTGATCACGGCGGCCGGGTATCTCGGCCGCATCATCATCGACCCTTCCGTCGTCCGCGGCCTCGAATACTATACCGGCTCTGTTTACGAGGTGGAGCTGACCTTTCCGGTCACCAACGAGGACGGGCAGGTCGTGCGCTTCGGCTCGGTTGCCGGCGGCGGGCGCTATGACGGCCTCGTCGGCCGCTTCCGGCCCGAACCGGTGCCGGCGGTCGGCTTCTCGATCGGTGTCTCCCGGCTCTATTCGGCGCTGAAGGCGGTGAAGTCGCCCATCGTCGACAGCAAGAGCGAGCTGCCGCTCGTCGTCGTCACCGCCATGGACAACAAAAGCCCCGAATTCATGCCGGGCTATCAGGCGATGGTGTCTTCGCTCCGGCAGGCGAGGGACGAGGACGGCAGGTCGCTCTGCCGCGCCGATCTCTATCTGGGTAGCTCCGGCTTCAACGCCCAGATGAAATATGCCGACCGGCGCGGCGCGGTCTGCGCCGTGATTCAGGGCTCGTCGGAGCGCGAGGCCGGCACGGTCGTCGTCAAGGACCTGATCCTCGGCGCCGAGCTCGCCGCCGCCAGCCGCGACGTCAAGGATTCGGCCGAGCACAAGGCCAAGCAGGCCGAGGCGCAGTTTGCGGTGCCGGTGGCCGAGCTGGTCGAGGGCGTGAAGAAGGTTCTCGCGCGACACGCGTGAGCCCTCTCCCTTGCCGGAGAGGAAAGACCGTTCACCCAATTCGCTCAAATCTGTCGAAAACGCCGGGTATCGCTGCTAGGACGACGCTCGCAACAGGACAGGACGACCCGTGCCCGCAAGCCGTGCCCGCATCGATGACGTGATCGCCCTTCTCGCCGGCGAGGGCTACGCCTGCGCCGAACCCGCCATCCTCCAGCCTGCCGACGTCTTCCTCGATCTTTCGGGCGAGGATATCCGCCGGCGAATCTTCATGACGCAGGATGCCGACGGCCGCGACTGGTGCCTGAGACCCGAATACACCATTCCCGTCGCGCTCGATCACATCGCCTCCGGCTCGACCGAGCCGGCGGCTTATGCCTATGCCGGCCCGGTCTTCCGCATGCGCTCCGGCGAGCCCGGCGAATTCCAGCAGGCGGGGCTCGAATCCTTCGGGCGCGAGGATTTCACCGCGACCGATGCCGAGATCATGGCGCTGGCGGTCGAGGCTGCCGTTACGCTCGGGCTGAAGGCGCCGCGGATCGTCATGGGCGATGTCGCGCTGCTTGGAGCGCTGCTCGACCGCCTGGCGGTGTCGCAGGGTGCGCGTCGGCGGCTGGTGCGCGCGATCGTGCAAGGCAAGGGCACTGACGCCGTCGCCGCGCTCGATCCTCCGGCACCGGATGGCGAGGCCGCCCATGCCGGCCTGCTCAAGGCGCTCGAAGGGCAGGACCCGAAGGCCGCCCGCGCCTTCGTCGAGGACGTGCTCTCGATTGCCGGCATCTCGACGGTCGGCGGACGCAGCGCCGCCGATATCGCCGAACGCTTCCTCGCCCGCGCGGCCGAGCGCGAGAACCCGGTCAATGGCGACGTCAAGGCGCTGCTGGGCCAGGTGCTGGCCATCGTCGGCGATCCCGATGCCGCTTCCGCCTCGCTCCGGGCGCTGGCCGACCAGGCCGCGCTCGACCTCAATCGCGAGCTCGATGCCTTCGACGAGCGCACCGGCTTCCTCGCCGCACGCGGGGTCGATGTCGGTGCCATCCAGTTTTCGGCCGGTTTCGCCCGCAATCTCGACTACTACACCGGCTTCATCTTCGAATTGCACGACCCCGCCCGTGGCGACGCCAAGCCGGTGGCCGGCGGCGGACGCTACGACAATCTGCTCGGCCGCCTGGGGGCGAAGCGCGCGGTTCCCGCGGTCGGCGCCTCGCTCTGGCTCGACCGTCTGGCGGGAGAAGCCGCATGACCGACGCCCCTCTCGTCCTCGCTGTCCCCTCGAAGGGCCGGCTGCAGGAGAACGCCACCGCCTTCTTCGGCCGCGCCGGGCTGAAATTCGTCAAGGCCAGCGGCGAGCGCGGCTATCGTGGCACGATCGCGGGCGTGGAGGGCGCGGAGGTCGCTTTCCTGTCGGCCTCGGAGATCGTCGCGCAGCTCGCCTCCGGCGCTGCCCATCTCGGCGTCACCGGAGAAGACCTGGTGCGCGAGCAGTTGTCCGATGCCGATGCGGCGGTGGAGATGCTGACCCCGCTCGGATTCGGCCACGCCAATGTCGTCGTCGCCGTGCCGCAGGCCTGGATCGACGTGCGCAGCATGACCGATCTCGAGGATGTCGCCTCGACCATGCGCGCCCGCCATGGCCGCAAGCTGCGCGTCGCCACCAAATATGTGAACCTGACACGCCGCTTCTTCGCCGAGCACGGCTTGGCGGATTACCGGATCGTCGAGAGCCTGGGCGCTACCGAAGGCGCGCCCGCCGCCGGCACGGCCGAGATCGTCGTCGACATCACCACCACCGGCGCGACGCTCGCCGCCAACGCGCTGAAGGTGCTCGACGACGGCGTGATGCTCGCCTCCGAAGCCAATCTCGTCGCGTCGACGCGCGCGCCCTGGAGCGCTCGGGCCCGGGCCGCGGTCCGCACCATTCTCTCCCGCATCGCCGCCGAGGAAGAGGGCCGCACCATCCGCGAGATCCGCGCCAGGCTCGATCTCGACGCCGCGGCGCTGTCGGCCCTGACGGAGAGTTTCGGGGCGCGGTTGCCCTTCGGAGCGCCGCTGGCCGGCGCGCCGCTGACGCTGCACTGCCCGGGCAAGGCGGTTTTCGCGCTGGTCGAGGAGCTCGACCGCAAGGGCGCCGACGACATCACGGTCACGGCCCCGGCCTATGTCTTCCGCCGCGCGAACCGGTTGCTGGAGCGGCTCGACGCCCGTATCTGACCGGCCGCTTGTGGCAAGGGCTGTGCGCTTTCGCGCGCGGCAGCCTTGATCCCGAACGAATTGGCCTCTAGGCGTTTAACCATGAAGGGGCCCGTGCCGCTTTCGCGCGCGTGAACGCAGGTAAGATGACGATGACTCCACGCCTTGGCCTTGCGGCCGTCCTCGCCGCGTTGGTCGTGCCGATGCTGGTTCCCGGAGAAGCCGCCGCACAGCGTCAGAGGATGCCGTCCCGTCAGGAGCTCGGCGGCGGCAATACGCCGATTCCGACACCGCAGCAGGAGAAGACCTTCCCGCTCGGCGCCAGCTGGAGCCTCGTTCAGCTCAACGGCAAGCCGGTTCATGATCGCCGGGTCACGCTGCTGATCGACCAGAATCTGCGCGGTACGGGCTTCGCCGGCTGCAACACCTTCTCGGCTGCCGCCTATCCGCTGCGCCAGCAGGGTTTCGCGGTGGGGCCGATCGCCATCACCAAGCGGAGCTGCGACAAGGGCACGCTCGATTTCGAGCGCACCTTCCTCATCGCCCTGCGCGCCACCCAGAAATGGGACCTGGTGAACGGCCGGCTCGTCCTCAAGGGCGGTGCGGGCGAACTGGTGCTCAGCCGCTCGCTCTGAGCAGTCCCGCGGAAGGGGCCGCGCCGGGGCATCCGGCGCCTCCGTCGAAACCGCTCGATCGGGCGCCGGCTGCCTTCAGGCGACCGGCGCTTTTGCCGTCGGGATCGGCGTGAAGGTGCCGTCCTCGTTCGGTTCCATCGTGACGATGGCATCATGCATCTCGCGCAGCGTGGCGCGGTGACCGATCGAGACGATGTGCGCTTGCGGCAGTTCCCGATCGATCGTCGCGTAGATCTCGCCTTCGAGCTTCTCGTCGAGCGAGGCAGTGGCTTCGTCGAGGAAGAGCCAGTCCGGCTTGCTCAGCAGGGCGCGCGCCACGGCCAGCCGTTGCTGCTCGCCGCCCGACAGGCGCTGGCCCCAGAGATCGACCTCGTCGAGCCTGTCCGCCAGATGCCCGAGTCTGACCTTGGCCATCGCCTCGCGGATCGCGTCGTCGCCATAGGCCTCCTCGCGCTCCGGATAGGCGAGGGCGGCGCGCAGCGTGCCCTGCGGCAGATAGGGGCGTTGCGGCAGCAGCATGATCCGCGCCTGCGCCGGGATTCCGACCTTGCCGTCGCCGAACGGCCAGATGCCGGCAATGGCGCGGAACAGCGTCGACTTGCCCGAGCCGGAGGGGCCGATCACCAGGGTCGAGCGCGTCTTGCCGAAGTCCAGCCGGTCCAGCCGGACGATTGGCTGGCCGTTGGGCAGCGCCAGCACCGCCTTGCCGACATGCAGGCCGCCGTCTCGCGAGGTCTCGCGGCTTAGTGCATCCTCGCTGATCGGGCCGTGCTGAGCCTCTGCGATCGCCTTCTCGAAGGTCGTCAGGCGGCTGATGGCGGCGAGGTACTGCGCGATCGAGGAATAGCTGTTGATGATGAAGGACAGCGCCGTCTGCACCCGGTCGAAGGCGCCCGCGACCTGCATCATCACGCCGAGCGTGATCGTGCCGGCGAAGTAGTAGGGCGCAAGGATGATCGTGGGAACCACGACACTGGCTTGATTGTAGGAGAAGGTGAAGGCGCTCAGCTTCAGCCGCCGCCAGACCAGCCGGTAGAAGTTCTCGACGATGGCGCGGAAGCGCCCGGCCAGATGCGCACGCTCGGTCGGCTCGCCGACCATGAGCGCGATCTGCTCCGAATATTCGCGCAGGCGCGCCAGCGAGAAGCGGAAGTTCGCCTCGCGCTTTTCCTGCTCGAATTCGAGGTTGATCAGCGGCCGGCCGATCAAATGCGTCAGCCAGGTCGCGACCGCGGCATAGAAGAAGGCGACCCAGAAGATGTAGCCGGGGATTTCGATCGCGGTGCCCGGCAGGGTGAACTTCGCGTCGATATTCCAGAGGATGATCGAGAAAGAGACCAGCGTGGAGACCTGCGAGAGCAGCGGCAGCGCGAAGTTGTAGGTCTGGTTGACGAAAGAGCGCGTATCTTCGGCGATGCGCTGGTCCGGGTTGTCGACGCTGCCTGCGAGCGCGATCCGGTAGTGGGTGGCATGGCTCAGCCAGCGCTCGGTGTATTCATGCGCCATGAACTGCCGCCAGCGGATCAGCAGGGTGTAGTTGGCGAAGATCTCGACCAGGCCGGAAACCACCCAGATCGTCGCCCATGGAATGAAGACCCAGAGCTGCTGATACCAGAAGGCGGCCGCGTCCTTGTTCTGCAGCGCGTTGTACATGTCGCGGCTGAAGAACGAGATCCTGAGGGTGATGCCGACCTGCGCCTGGTTCAGCACGATGAGGAAAACGAACAGGGCCACGGCCAGTCGTCCCAGCCGGATCTGGTAGGGGCCGATCGGCCAGAGATTGGCCGTGGTGATCTCGTCCGATTCGAAGAAGGGCGAGGCGATGCGTGAAATGCGGGCGATCACCGGCACGAAGGAGATCGCGTAGATCATGATGCCGAAGACGCCGACCGTGGTCGGCAGGCTGGTCGGCACCGGCGGGATGCCGAGGGACGCCGGCCACAGCCCTGCCTGGGCCAGCAGAGCCGTCGCCGCGAACAGCACATATTCGATCGCGAAGATGCCGGAGAAGATGCGCAGGAAGAAGGTCAGCGTCGGCGAGCGGAAGGTGACGACCGCCAGAAGCAGGCCGACGATGCCCATCCCGATGATGCCGGCCGAACCGGCCGGGACGCCGACCGCCAGCGCGGCAGCCGCCATCAGGGCGACGAGGATACTCAACGGGCGCATGGGCTGAAATCCTGGCGGGAAGGGGTCGATGCCATGATTCGGACCATGTCCCAGCGCCGATGGCCTTTCAATGGCGCTGCGCCGAGATGAGCAAATTGTCATCTGCCGGAGAGGCGAATGGTAGGTGGCCGGGGCGCGGCGACTGGCTGCGCGGCACCCCGGCCGGGAGGATCACTCCGCCGCGACGATCTTGCCGGCTTCCCACTTGTACATCGAGAAGCTCGGCGAGGTCAGATCGCCGGTCTTGCCATAAGTCAGGGTGCCGATGGCGGTCTTGATCGCCATGCCGGCATGCAGCGCCTTGGCGGTGGCCGAGGGATCGGCCTTGCCGGCCTTCTCGATGCCGGCCTTGATGACCTCGACGGCGGCATAGGCGTTCAGCGTGAACGCCTCCGGCGGAAGGCCCTTTTCCTTCAGAGCGGCCACGGCCGCTGCCGAATCCGGGTTCTTCAGCGCGTCGCTGGCATTGGTGAACAGCGTGCCGGTGGCGTTGTTGCCGCCGATCGCCGCGAATTCGGTATTGGAGAGGCCGTCGCCGCCGATGATCGTCGCCTTGACGCCGGCATCGGCGAGCTGGCGGGCGAGCAGGCCGCCCTCGGGGTGGTAGCCGCCGAAATAGATGACGTCGGCTCCGGCGGACTTCAGCCGCGTGATGACGGCCGAAAGATCCTTCTCGCCCGGCGTCAGCGCCAGATAGGCCACTTCCTTGAGACCGCCGGCGTGAATGCCCTTCTGGAAGTTGTCGGCGAGGCCCTTGCCGTAGGTGCCCTTGTCGTGGACGATCGCGATCTTCTTGTCCTTCAGGTTCTTCACCGCATAGGCGGCGGCGACCTCGGCCTGCTGATCATCGCGGCCGCAGGTGCGGAAGACGTTGGTGAGGCCACGCGTGGTCAGCGCCGGCGAGGTCGCGGTCGGCGTCACCATCAGCACGCCGCTCTCCGCGAGCGCGTCGGAGGTCGCCATCGCGACGCCGGAGGTCACTGGTCCGACGACGAACTTCACCTTGTCGCCGACGAGCAGATTGGCGGAGGAGACGCCCTGCTTCGGGTCGCCGGCATCGTCCGCCAGCTTGAGCACGAGCTTCTCGCCCAGCACCCCGCCATCCTTGTTGATCACGTCGACGGCCGTCTGGGCGCCGTTCTTGACCTGCTCGCCATAGGCGGCGACCGGGCCGGTCAGCGGCGCGATCAGGCCGATGGTGATATCGGCGCGCGCGGCCTGCGCCGCGAGGAGCGTGGCGGCGAAAGCGACGCCGGTGAGGAGTTTCGAGGTTTTCATGGGCCTCTCCCGATCGGTTGGCATGATCGCGCGTCCAAATTGGAGGCGCTTGCCGCTTTTATAGGCGAGGAGCGGTGACGATGACATCGCATCGGCTCCCGAGCGGGCCGCTTCGGATGCATGGCGTGGGCGGAGGCGCGCCGTGAACGGACAGAGCACTTGGAAGCGCTGGGAACCCTCTTCCGGAGGGAGAGGGCGGGTTAAGGGGTGTCGCGGTTGGACGCTGTAGCGGGCGCCCGAGCGTTGCTGCAACGGGGTGAGGGCGAACGGTCCCGCGGCCGACATCTCACGCCTACCCCTTTCCTTTCCTTTCCTGGACGCGTCCGCGCTCAAGAAAAAAGGCCCGGCTTGCGCCGGGCCTTCCTTGTAGCTGTGAGAAGCTGGACGTCCTCAGAAGTCCATGCCGCCCATGCCGCCGCCGCCCATCGGGGGCATCGGGGCGTCCTTCTTCGGCTGGTCGGCGACCATCGCCTCGGTGGTGATCAGCAGGCCCGCGATCGAAGCCGCGTCCTGGATCGCCGTGCGGACGACCTTGGTCGGGTCGATGATGCCGGCCTTGACCAGATCGCCGTACTCGCCGGTCTGGGCGTTGTAGCCGTAGGAGTAGTCCTTCGACTCGAGCAGCTTGCCGACCACGACCGCGCCGTCATCGCCGGCGTTGTCGACGATCTGGCGGGCCGGAGCGGCGATCGCCTTGCGGACGATCTCGACGCCGGTCTTCTGGTCGTCGTTCTGGGTCTTGATGCCCTTGACCGAGTTGAGGGCGCGCAGCAAAGCGACGCCGCCGCCCGGCAGGATGCCTTCCTCGACCGCAGCGCGGGTCGCGTTCAGGGCATCGTCGACGCGGTCCTTCTTCTCCTTGACCTCGACCTCGGTCGCGCCGCCGACGCGGATCACCGCGACGCCGCCAGCGAGCTTGGCCAGGCGCTCCTGGAGCTTCTCACGGTCGTAGTCCGAGGTGGTCTCCTCGATCTGGGCCTTGATCTGGCCGACGCGCGCCTCGATGTCCTTCTTCTTGCCGGCGCCGTCGATGATCGTGGTGTTCTCCTTCTCGATGCGCACGCGCTTGGCGCGGCCGAGCATGTTGAGCGTCACGGTCTCGAGCTTGATGCCGAGGTCTTCCGAGATCATCTGACCGGCGGTCAGGATCGAGATGTCCTCGAGCATGGCCTTGCGGCGGTCACCGAAGCCCGGAGCCTTGACGGCCGCGACCTTCAGGCCGCCACGGAGCTTGTTGACGACGAGCGTGGCCAGGGCCTCGCCCTCGACGTCCTCGGCGATGATGAGGAGCGGCTTGCCGGTCTGCACGACGGCCTCGAGGATCGGCAGCATCGCCTGCAGCGAGGAGAGCTTCTTTTCGAAGACGAGGATGTAGGGGTCGTCCAGCTCCGCGATCATCTTCTCGGAGTTGGTGATGAAGTACGGCGAGAGATAGCCGCGGTCGAACTGCATGCCCTCGACGACGTCGAGCTCGGTCTCGGCGGTCTTGGCTTCCTCGACGGTGATGACACCCTCGTTGCCGACCTTCTGCATGGCCTTCGAGATCATCTCGCCGACCGACGAGTCGCCGTTGGCCGAGATGGTGCCGACCTGCGCGACTTCCGCGTTGGAGGTGACCTTCTTCGAGTTCTTCTTGAGGTCGGCGACGATGGCCTCGACAGCGAGGTCGATGCCGCGCTTCAGGTCCATCGGGTTCATGCCGGCCGCAACCGACTTGGCGCCCTCGCGGACGATCGCCTGAGCCAGGACCGTGGCGGTGGTGGTGCCGTCGCCGGCATGGTCGTTCTGGCGCGAAGCGACTTCGCGGACCATCTGGGCGCCCATGTTCTCGAACTTGTCGGAAAGCTCGATTTCCTTGGCGACGGTGACGCCGTCCTTGGTGATGCGGGGAGCGCCGAACGACTTCTCGATCACGACGTTGCGGCCCTTCGGACCGAGCGTGACCTTCACGGCGTTGGCGAGGACATCCACGCCGCGCAGCATCTTGTCGCGGGCGTCGGTGCCGAACTTGACGTCTTTGGCAGCCATGAGAGCTACTCCTTGGACTGGAACTGGAAAGGTGAGGAGGCGGTCAGGCGGCTATCAGCCGACGACGCCCATGATGTCGGATTCCTTCATGATCAGGAGGTCCTGACCATCGATCTTGACCTCGGTGCCCGACCACTTGCCGAACAGGACGCGGTCGCCCTTCTTGACGTCGAGGGCGACGAGCTTGCCGGCCTCGTCACGCGCGCCGGGGCCGACGGCGACGATTTCGCCCTCCTGGGGCTTTTCCTTGGCGGTCTCGGGGATGATGATGCCACCCTTGGTCTTTTCCTCGCTGTCGAGGCGGCGGACCACGACGCGGTCATGCAAAGGACGGAACTTCATGGTTCTGTCTTCCTCTTGTCATATTCGGTTCGGGCGCCGCTGAAGGGCCCCGGGGTGAGGCTGTTAGCAGTCCTCCCAGGAGAGTGCTAACAGATGCCAGCGCAGATAGGCGTGGGGCTCAGGAGAGTCAAGGAAGCGACGAGCGATAAAGTGAACGCGTGTGCACGCGACGTCGCAGCCCTTCGCCTGCCGGCTGCGGCCAAGCCCAGAACACGCTAAGATGGCTATATGACGACATCAGCGACGATCCTTGCGCCCGACGCCCGTCTCGACGACATCGCCCGCTCCTGCGTGGCGCTGCACGTGCGCATGACGGCCCGCGCCGTCACGCGTGCCTATGACGAGGCGATGCGCCCCAGCGGGCTGAAGATCACCCAGTTCGTGCTGCTGTCGGCCCTGAGCACGGGGCAGTGGAAGTCGATCACCGAGCTGGCCGAGCGCTTCGCGCTGGAGCGCACGTCGCTGACGCGCAACCTCCAGCTTCTGGCGGCGGAGGGCATGGTCGAGCCCGTCGAGTGCCGCGGCCGGGCCGCCGTCTACGCGGTGACGGAGAAGGGCAGGGCCGCGATCGAGGCCGCCATTCCCTATTGGCGCGCGGCACAGGACAAGATCGAGGGCGGCTTCGGCGAGGAGCGCTGGCGCGAGACGCGCGACGGACTGAAGGCGCTGCGCCGCGCCGCACGGGGCGAGCGCTGAGGCCGCGCTTATCGGTTGACCACCGCCAGCTCGCAACTCTATCGTGCAGATACACGAATGGAGATCGACAGGATGCGCGCGGTTGGGGTGGTGTCTCGCGAGGAGCTTGTCGCGGGTGACGGGCTGAGCTTCCTGCGCGGGATCATTGCCGGCGGCAATCCGGCGCCGCCTTTTGCGGATACCATGGATTTCGAGCTTGCCGAGGCGGATGAGGGCCGGGTGGTCTTCACAGGCCGGCCGTCGCCGCGCTTCTTCAATCCGCTCGGCACGATTCATGGCGGCTGGACCGCGACGATCCTCGATTCCGCCATGGCCTGCGCGGCGCATTCCACGCTGAAGCCCGGCGAAGGCTACACGACGCTGGAGATGAAGCTGAACTATGTCCGCCCGGTCATGCCGGATTCCGGCACGGTGCGTTGCGAAGGCCGGCTGATCCACCGGGGCGGATCGGTCATCACCACTGAAGGCAGTCTCGTCGACGCGCGCGGCAAGCTGCTGGCGCATGGCACCGAGACCTGTCTCGTCCTCGCGGCAAGGAAGACGGGCGGCTGAGGGCGGGAGTGGCGGCTACCTCCGGCTGACGGCGACCGCGCCCGCGACGATCAGGAGCGCGCCGGCATAGGTCGTGTAGAGCGGTACCTCGCCGAAGAAGTGGAAGCCGAGCAGGCTCGCCCAGATCAGCGCGGTATATTCGATTGCCGCCAGCTTCGACGCTGCCGCCCGGGCATAGGCTGAAGTCAGGGTCAGGTGGCCGGCGACGCCCAGCGCTCCCGCGCCGAGATAGATTGCCAGATCGGTCAGGCTGATCGGCACGAGGACGCTCATCGCCGGCACTGCGAGGCACAGCGCCGGTCCGACATTCTGGAAGGCGACGATGACGGCCGGATGCTCGCGCATCGCGATGCGCCGGAGCAGGACGAGGTTGAAGGCGTAGCTCACGGCAGAGAACAGAGCCGCTGCCACGCCGAGCCCCGCGCCGCTGACATGGCCCTGCAGCCGCGGCCAGACCATGATCAGCATGCCTGCGAGGCCGAAGGCGAGCGCCTGCAGCACGCGTCTGTCGATCCTTTCCCGGAGCAGCAGCCCGCCCAGCAGCGCGACGAAGACCGGCGCGAGGAAGGACAGCGTCAGGGCCTCCGCCATCGGCAGCACCGAGAGCGAGTAGAAGAAGCTGCCGGCGGTCAGCACGACGAGCGGAATGCGGGCCAGGTTGCCTATCAGGCTTTCGCGCGTCGGCCTTGCAGGCCGGACGACGAGAAGGACGGCGAGCGCGCAGAGCCCGCCCATGGCGAAGCGCATGAACAGCGCCAGCGCGAAGGGATGCTTCTGCATCTGGCCCTTCAGGACGGCGTCCATGCCGGTGAGGAGCGCGATGCCGAGCGCGGCGCGCAGCGCTGTCGACCAGGTCATGCAGGGCTGCGCAGCGGCTTGCGGAAATGATATTCCCAGGTGGCGGAGACGTCGGCGAGATAGCGCTCGCCGGGCCAGCGCCGGAATCCGAGCTTCTCGTAGAAGCGATGGCCGCGGGCGAAGCGCGTATCCGACCAGAGCATCATCTCGGCGAAGCCGCCGGCTTCGGCGAAGGAGAGCGCCTCCGCGAACAGCGCCTGCGCCAGCCCGGTCCCGCGAAAGGCAGGATTGGCATAGACCTTGGTGAGCTCGACCGCATTCTGTTCCGCCACCGGCGTGACGCCCAGCGAGCCGGCGATGCCGCCACCCGGTGCATCGACGATCCAGAGCTTGCCGCCCTTGGTGGCGAAAGCGGTTGCCGGCTGCCTCAACTCCGGGAATTCCTCCCAGGCGAAATGACAGTTCGGATATTCGGCGAAGCTCGCCGCGATCAGGGTGGCGAGCGGTTCGGAATCGGCGTCGCGGGCGGGGCGGATCGGCGGGAGGACGGTCATGACAGCGCCTCTAGGCACAAATTTTATGCGCGCCTAGTGGGTCTGCGGCATTCCGTCATGCCGCTATCGCATCAGGGCGAGGGCGGCATCGACCGTCAGCTTCAGCGCCGCGACCGCGAGCAGGACATAGCACCAGAAGAACAAGGCTTTCTGCTCAAGCCGATCATGCAGTACGCGGCCGAGCCAGATTCCGATCGGGACGGCGGGAGCCAGGGCCAGCGCGCCCCAGAGCGCTTCGGTGTGCCTCAGGCCGAGGCTGAAATAAGGCGGTAGCTTCAGCCAGTTGCCGAGCGTGAAGATCGCCACCGTGGTGCCGACGAAGAGCGTCTTCGGCAGGCCGCGTGCGAGCAGATACATCGCGACGGGCGGCCCGCCGGCATGGGCGACGAAGGTGGTGAAGCCCGAGGCCGCGCCCGCGGTCAGCGCCAGCGCTGGCGAGACCGGCCTGTTACCCGGCGGAGCGAGGCGCCCCTTCAGGAACCAGTGCGCCGTGAAGAGCAGCGTCACGACGCCGATCATCAGGTTGACGATACGCGGGTCGACGCGGACGAAGACGAGGTAGCCGAGCCCGATGCCGAAGACCAGCCCCGGCAGCAGCCAGACCAGATCGGGCTTCGACCAAGTGTCGCGGCCGAAGCGCTGGAGCGCCATCAGATCCATCAGCGAGACCAGCATCGAGACCATGATCGCGGCGTTCTGCGGCGTGGTGACCATCGCCAGCAGCGGAATGCCGAGAATGGCGAGGCCACCGCCGAAGGCGCTCTTGCCGATCGCGATGATCAGCGTCGTCACCCAGCCGACGAGATAGAAGGAGAGCGGCTCGGACATCAGAGTGCCTGATCACGGACCGGCCGCTGCGGCTGCGAGGCTCCGGCACCTTCCGCTTGGAAATCCATTTGCGCCCCGCTACGCCATGTTTCACCGAGTTTCGCGACTTGCCTGCGAGTCGCAAGGTTGCCGGCCGCATGGGTGTCGTGACGGAAAACAAGGGGATGAGCCAGGCGAGATGACCGTCCTCCTGCCCTTCCTCGTCAATGCGGCGTTGAATTTCGTCCTGGGGCTGCTGATCGCGCTGTTCCTCGGCCCCGAGGCGTTCGGCCTCTACGCGATCGGCGCGGCGCTGGTCGTCCTGGTCAATACGGCGGCTCTCGACTGGCTGAAGCTTTCGGCGGTGCGCTTCTATACGGCGCAGACGCGCGAGAGCGACCCCAGCATCCGCGCGACGCTGGACCTGCTCTTTGCAGCGGTCGCGCTGGTGCTCTGTCTGCTGCTCGTCCTGGCCTTGCTCGCCGGGTTCGATGGCGGCCTGCCGCGGGCCCTGCTCGCCGCCGCCGTCCTGGCCGCGATCGGCGCCGGCTGGTTCGACTATCACGGCGCCATCGCGCGGGCTCGCTTCCTCGACGCCGCCTATGCCCGGCTGATCTTCGTCAGGGCCGTGATCGTCCTCGTCCTGATGGTGGGTGGCGCCTGGCTGACGCGCGATCCGGCGACCGTGCTGCTGGCCGGCCTTGTCGGCACCATCGCCTCGGTCCTGAGCGTGCGCACCCGACTTTCCGACGGGCCGGTTTCATTCGCCGGTGCGCGCAAGGAACTGGCGCGCGACTTTCTCCGCTACGCCTTGCCGCTCGTCGCCGGAAACGCCGTCTATTCGTTGATTCCGCTGCTCAATCGCAGCCTGCTCGCCGAGGCGCATGGCTTCGCCGAATCCGGCTATTTCTCGCTCGCCTCCGATATCGGGCTGCGACTCTTCCCGATGCTGGCGACGATGCTCGAGATCGTGCTGTTGCGCGAGGTCATCCGCCTCGACGAGACGCGCGGCCGCAACGCCGCTCGCAGGCGCATCGCCGGCAACCTGGTGCTGGTCCTCGCCGTGGTCCTGCCCGCTGCGCTCGGCTTCTGGCTGGTCCTGCCGGCTTTCGAGGCACTCTTCGTACCGGCGGCGTTCCGCGGCCATTTCGCTCACTTCATGGCGCCGCTGCTCCCGGGTTTCGCCGCCATCGCGCTCTTCCAGGCGGCGATCTACCCGGTCTTCCTGCTCGAGAAGCGGACCCTGATCGCGGCGGTCGTCGCGGTCGCCGGCCTGGGCGTGAACCTCGCCTGGCTGTGGGCGCCAGGCGCGGCTACGTCGCTGCGCTTCGCGGCCGCCCAGAGCGCGGGCTTCGTCGCCGTGCTGCTGATCACCGGATTCGTCGCCCTGCGCTCCCTGCCGAAGGGACTGCCGCTGCGCGACATGGCCTGCGTCCTGCTGGCGGGCCTCGCCATGGCGCTGGCGATCTGGCCGCTGCGGGGCAGCCTGCCGCCGCTGCCGGAGTTCGTGCTGCAGATTGGCCTGGGCGGTCTGATCTACGGCGCCGTGATCCTCGCTTGCGATGTCGCGCACTGGCGAACCGGGCTGAGGCTGCGGTGGCTCGCGCGAAAGGCTTCGCTCTCCCGAAAGCCCCGGTGAGGCAGGCATCGAAAGCTTTCCTTCACCCTGTCCCTTGCCGGGATGCTAAGGTTAATTTGGCGAATTGACGCTTCCTGCGCGGATTGCGCGGCGGAAGAGTCAATGATTCACCATTCCTTTGATGCCGACCCGCAGGCTTTCCCGCAGTCTTTCCGGCGAGAGAGTTGCGTCATGCGTCGAGCGTCCACCCTTTCCTTGCTGGCTGTCGCGGGCGGTCTCGCTGCGATCGGCCCGGCCGCCGCGCAGGGCTACGGCGGCGACCCGATGCTGCAGGCGCGCCGCGGGGGCGCGAACTATGGCGGCGGTCTCATCGAGATGCTGATGACCGGGCGCGATCCGACGCCCTACGGCCGCGGCGGCGCCGTCTACAACCGTCCGGGTGGCTACGCCTACGGACAGGCGGTGCGCGGGCCCTCCAGCTACGGCGCCGACCCTTTCGCGGAGGAGCGCCGCCTGCAAGGCGCATCGCGGCCGGAGGGCCGGGTTGCGGCGCTCGGCCGTCCCGCCGAGCCTCAGGCCGGTATCCCGTATGTCATCGAGCCGCGCTTCCGTAAGCAGGAGGTCGCCTATGACGGCCCGCAGAAGCCGGGCACCGTCATCGTCGACACACCGAACCGCTTCCTCTTCCTGGTGCAGCCCGGCGGCCGGGCGCTGCGCTACGGCATCGGCGTCGGCCGTCCTGGCTTCTCCTGGGCCGGCACCAAGACGGTCACGCGCAAGGCCGAGTGGCCGAGCTGGACGCCGCCGGCCGAGATGCTGAAGCGCCGGCCCGATCTGCCCCGCTTCATGGCGGGCGGCCCCGAGAATCCGCTCGGCGCGCGCGCGCTCTATCTCGGCTCCACGCTCTACCGCATCCACGGCACGAACGAGCCGAACACCATCGGCCGCGAGGTCTCTTCAGGCTGCATCCGCATGACCAACGACGACGTGATCGACCTGTACGGCCGCGTCGGTGTCGGCGCCAAGGTCGTCGTCATCTGACGACGCTTCGCGTCAGGAACTGCCGATCAGGATGCCGACCGCCAGCACGGCGAGGCCGCCCAGGATGATCTGCACGATCGCCGAGGTGAACGGCGTTTCCATGTAGCGGAAGCGCACCCAGGCGATGATGACGAGCTCGCAGGCGACGATGACGCCGGCGATCGCCGTCGCCAGCCAGAAATCCGGGATGAGATAGGGCAGGGTGTGGCCGAGGCCGCCGATGGCGGTGGCGATGCCGCAGGCGGCGCCGCGCACCCAGGGGTGGCCGCGTCCGGTCACCACGCCGTCGTCCGAGAGCGCTTCGGTCAACCCCATGCTGATGCCGGCGCCGATCGAGGCGGCGAGGCCGACGACGAAGGCGTTCCAGGAATCATGCGTGGCGAAGGCGGCGGCGAAGATCGGGGCCAGCGTCGAGACCGAACCGTCGATCAGCCCGGCCAGCGCCGGCTGCACGATCTGGAGCACGAAGAGGCGCTTGCGCGTCTCTTCCTCCTCGTCGGCCGCGCCCGAGCTCTTGAGTTCGTCGTCGAGCTGCTCCGCCAGCTTCTCGTGGCCACGCTCCGCTTCGGCCAGGTCGGCGAGGAGCTTGCGCGTCGCGGTATCGTGGGCGCGCTCGGCCGCCCGAGCATAGAACTGGCTGGATTCCAGTTCCATCACCGCCGCGTGGCGGCGCGCCGCCTCGAGCTGCAGATCCTCGTGCAGCCAGACCGGGTTGCGCTTAAGGAAGCCCTTGACGTCCTGTCTGGTAATGAGCGGCAGGTCGGTGCCGAAGCGCCGCTCGTACTGGGCAAGCAACTGGTGTCGGTGGCCGCTCTCCTCGGCCGCCATCTCCTCGAACATCTTGGCGGAGTGGGGATAATTCGAGCGCAGCTTCTGCGCGAAGGTCAGGTAGATCCGGGCATCTTCCTCCTCGCTGGCGATGGCGAGAGCGAGCAGTTCGGCTTCGCCGAGGTCGTCGAGGCGCTTCATGGCTGGTCCATAGATTGGAATAATTCTAACCTATATCGCGACTGCCTGCTTGTGAAGGCCCCGGAGGCGGCAAGATCGGATTTTTGCCAATGCCGAATTGCTCCGCGCTGTGAGGACCTGTGAGGCGCTGAGCCGTCCGAGCCGCGCGTCACGGCGAAGGCGCGGAACGGGTGCTTGACTTAGAGTGCGCTCGAAGAAGTAGTTCCCTTGCATCGTGATGAGAAGCGAGCGTTATGAGGATTGGTGAACTGGCACGGCGTTCGGGGCTCTCGGCCCATACGATCCGCTACTACGAGCGGATCGGGCTGCTCCCCTATGCCGACCGCAACCAATCCCGCCACCGCGACTACGATGCCTCGATCCTGGTCTGGATCGAGTTTCTCGACCGGCTGAAGACGACCGGGATGCCGATCCGCGACATGCTGCGCTACGCGGCGCTGCGCGAGGAAGGCTCCGGGACCGAAGCGGCGCGCCGGGAATTGTTGCAAAGGCACCGCGAGCAGGTTCGTGCGCACCTGGCCGAACTCAACGCCTGCCTTCTCGTCCTCGATGCCAAGATCGACGGCTATGTCGAAACCGAGAAGAGGATCGAGAACCATGGCTTCATCAGAGCTGAACGCAAGCGAAAGCCGGCTGGAGCGCGGAAGGCGCGTGCTGGCTGAAGTCGACGGCCAGGCGGGGCAGAACGTGATTGCCGCGCTGGCCGACATCGCGCCCGACTTCGCGACCTACGTGTTCGAATTCCCCTTCGGCGACATCTACTCGCGCGGCGGCCTCGGCCTGCGCGAGCGCGAGATCGCCACGATCGCCGCATTGGCGGCGATGGGGAATGCGGCGCCGCAGCTGAAGGTCCATATCGCGGCGGGTCTGAACGTCGGTCTCAGCGAAACCGAGATCGTCGAGGTTCTCGTGCAGATGTCGGTCTATGCGGGGTTCCCCGCGGCGCTCAACGGCCTGTTCGCGGCGAAGGAGGTGTTTCAGGCCCACCGGTCCTAGGCCACAACGGGCGGTTGCGGCCCCAAAGAAAGGCCCGCCTGGCGAAGGCGGGCCCGGGGTCGGTGAAACCAGTGCTCAGACCCAGCTGTCGTCGTCCGTGCCGCCGTCGTCGTAGTCGGCGCTGTCGTAGCTGGCCTGGTCGTAGTCGTTCTGGCTGTCGTCCTGGGTGTCGGCGGCCTTGTCGACGCGGGCCTGGTCGTCTGCTCCACGGTCGAAGGCCGCCTGGTCGGACGCGCCGCGATCATAGGCCGCCTGCTGTGCGTTTCCGCCGGCTCCGAAACTGTCGACCGAACTCGCAAGGCTGTTGGTGCTTGCGCTCGACCCGCTGCTGCCCCCGCCGAAGGCGTGCGACAGGACATTCCCGAGCATCATGCCGCCGGCGACGCCGGCCGCCGTGGTGAGCGCACTCGCCATGAAGCCGCCGCCGGCGCTTTGCTGCGGCTGGCTGCTCCAGGGGCCGGGCTGCGGCTGCGGCGGGGCGGCCTGCATGGATTGGCCACCCTGCGTGTTGACCCAGGCGGATGATGGCGTCGCGTCCCCGCGCGGCGGGATCGGCGGGACGGAACCCGCGCGAGGCTGGGCGGGGGCGCCTCCGAAAATGCCGGACAGGAAGCCGCCCGACGGAGCCGGCGCGTCGCTGGCCCGGCTCTGCAGATCGCGAAGCTGCGCCTGCAGACTCTCGACCTGTTGATGCAGGTTGGTCAGCGCCTGCTCCTGCACATACACGGCCTGCGCCATCGCATACGGCGCATAGGGCTGTTCGCGCAGCCGTTCGGCAATGAAGGCTTCGGCCTCCGGGTCGCGGGGCTGATTGGCAGCTTGCCTGAGCCGATCAAAAATCCCGGCGATCACGTCGCGTTCCTGCGGCGTCATCGTCATCTCCTCTGGTTGGACGGCGCATCTGCGCCGCCCTCAAGAGGTGGGACCGGGCTGTGACGGTATCAAGGCGAATGAAGCGCGTCCGCGTGCCGCTTCTCAGAAGTCGCCTTCGGCCGGCAGGAAGGCGTCGTCCGGCGGGGGCGCCTCGTCGCTCGTCTCGGGCGCGGCGAGCTTGCCGCGATTGAGGACGAGCACGTTGGTGCCGGCAGGGACGCGGCTGTAGAGGTCGATGATATCCTGGTTGAACAGCCGGATGCAGCCCGATGACATCGACTTGCCGATCGACCAGGGCTCGGAGGTGCCGTGGATGCGGTACAGCGTGTCGCGGTCGCCCTGGTAGAGATACAGCGCGCGGGCGCCGAGCGGATTGTCGAGGCCGCCCTTCATTCCGCCGGCCCAGGGACCGTTCTTCTTCGGCTCGCGACGGATCATGTCGGGCGTCGGGGTCCAGCGCGGCCACTCGGCCTTGCGGGCCACGCGGGCGCGGCCGCGCCACGACATGCCCTGCTTGCCGACGCCGATGCCGTAGCGGACGGCCTTGCCACCTGCCTGGACGAGGTAGAGGAAATGATTGTCGGTATCGACGACGATCGTGCCGGGATGCTCGGCGGTCGGATAGGAGACGATCTGGCGCAGGAAGCGCGGATCGACCTCCGAGATGTCGGTGGCCGGCAGCGGATACTTCTCGTTCGGCTTGTCCCCGTACATCTCGAGATATTCGGGGCTGACATAGTGCACGTTCGGGTTGGGCACCTCGAAGGGCTGCTGGCGCTGGCTGACGCAGGCCGCCAGGAACAGCGGCGTCATGGCCGCGAAGACGCGGCGGGTCGGCCGGGCGAGGGGAGAAGCATCGAGGCGGGAAGACATGGACGGCGAACTCTGTCTGGGCGGCGGGCGAAGGCGGCGGCGCGACCACACAATTCCCTGCGCCGTCGCTTGTTCCGGTTGAAGGTGCCGGAGATGGCTGTGGGGTGAATACCGTGTGGCCAAATTGTGGCAGGCAATGAATGTTGCGCAAGGGCAACATCATGCGGTGCTGCGGCAATCGGCCTGGCTGAGCTCCCTGGATCTTGCGCCTAGGCGCGGCTTTTGCCTGCAAAGCAACGATTCTCGTCGTGATCAGGAGAGCCGCGCAAGGTTAATAAATTGTGACGTTTGGCGTGCCGGCTTGCTGCCGCAGCGTAGCAGTGGATCACAGCTTGGAGAGCCATGCGCTCCGGGTATGGACGTGAGGCGCCGTTGCGCCGTGCCGTCCCGGTTCAGAATGTTGCCGCGCGGGCGGTGGTGACGAGCCCGAGCTTCTCGCGTGCAAACCATCGGCCGAGCATCATCGCGGCGACGACGGTCAGGCCGATCGCCAGGCCGATCCAGATGCCGCGTCCTGCGAGCGGGGTCAGAAAGCCCAGCGCAGCCGACAGCGGCAGTCCGATGCCCCAATAGCCGAGCCCCGCGAAGATCATCGGCAGCCGCGTGTCGCCGAGCCCCCGCAGGATCGCGGAGCCGACCACCTGCGCCCCGTCGGCGAGCTGGAAGATCGCCGCATAGGAAAGGAACGCCATCGCCAGCACCGCAACCTCGTCGGCGCCCGGCCTCGAGCGGTCGAGAAAGGGCGCCACGAGCCATTGCGGCGCAAGCGCCATCAGCAGGGCGGTCAGCGCCATGAAGCCGAGGGCCAGCGTCAGCGCCACGGCGCCGGCGCGGCCGACGGCGTCGTGCGAGCCTGCCCCGAAGGCGCGTCCCACCCTGACGGTGCCGGCCTGCCCGATGCCGAGCGGTACCATGAAGGTCAGCGAGGCGATCTGGATCGCGATGGCGTGCGCCGCCAGCGACGCCTCGCCGATCAGCCCCATCATGAAAGCGGCACCGTTGAAGATCACCACCTCGAAGGCGACCGTCAGCCCGATCGGAAAGCCCAGCCGCCAATAGGTGCGGTAGCGCTGCCAGTCCGGAACCCAGAAGCGCCCGAGAAGATGATAGCGGCGGAAGCGCCGGTCGAGCGAGACCACCAGGGCGAGGCCGGCGAACATCAAAGCCGAGGACAGCGCGGTCGCGAATCCCGAGCCCGGCAGTCCGAGTGCCGGGAAGCCGAGATTGCCGAACATCAGGCACCAGTTGGCGAAGGCGTTGAAGGGAACGGCGAAGAGCACGACGACGAACGCCCAGCGCGGCCGCTGCAGCGCTGCCACGAAGCCTCGCAGGCACAGATAGAGGAAGAAGGGCAGCAGCCCCCATTGCAGCGTGTGGACGTAGGAAGCGGCGGCCTTCGCCAGGACCGGGTCCTGCCCCATGGCGTTCAGGATGCTTTCGGCCTGCCACAGGATCAGCCACATCGGCCCGGCCATGGTGGCGGCCGCCCAGAAGCCCTGACGCACCGTCCGGCGCAGGTCGCGCACCGCGTGGCGGTTGCGGCCGAGCTCGATCGCGATCATCGGCGAGACGGCGCTCATGACGCCGATGCCGAAGATCAGGAAGGCGGTATAGAGATTGCCGCCGAGCGCGCCCGCTGCCAGCGCCCGCGGGCCGAGATGGCCCATCATCACCACATCCGTCGCGGTCATCGCCGTCTGCGCGACATTGGTCAGCACCATCGGCCAGCTCAGGGCAAGCATGGCCCGGGCTTCCGTGAGCCAGCTCTGTGGCGAGGTGGGATTGGCGGCGATCGTCGACATGGGGAGCCGCTTCTACCCGCGATTGCATCGCGCCGACAGCCACGCGCCGGAGGGGGCATGATGCATGCCGGGCGGGTCGACAAGCCGCCCGGCGGCCTGCATCTTGCCTGCGCCGAAGCGAGGAGGACGGGGGGGCCATGAGCACCAATCTGCGGATCGATGGCGCGCGATTGACCTCGCGGCTGGCTGAGCTCGCGCGCATCGGCGCGACGCCGGAAGGCGGCTGCCGGCGGCTCGCCTTGACCGACGAGGACAAGCAGGGGCGCGACTGGCTGGTCGGCCAGCTTCAGGCGCTCGGCCTCGCTGTCCGCATCGATGCGATCGGCAACATCGTCGGCATCCTCAAGGGGCTGGAGGACGGGCCGGCCGTCGTCATGGGCTCGCATATCGACACGGTCGGCACGGGCGGGCGTTTCGACGGCGCGCTCGGCGTGATCGCCGGCGTCGAGGTACTGGCCGCGCTACGTGACGCGGGGCTGACGCCGAAGCGCGACATGGCCGTCATCGCCTTCACCAACGAGGAGGGCGCACGCTTCCATCCCGACATGCTGGGCTCCTATGTCTGGGCCGGCGGCATGAGCGTCGAGGCGGCCCATGCTGAAGTGGATTCCGAAGGCGCCGGCCTCGGCGCCGAGCTGAGGCGCATCGGCTATGAAGGTGCGGAAAGGCCGGGCTTCCTGCCGGCCCATGCCTATCTCGAGATGCATATCGAGCAGGGGCCGGTGCTGGAGAACGAGGGCGGCGGCCTCGGCGCCGTCACCGGCATCCAGGCGATCACCTGGCTGGAGCTGACGCTGAAGGGCCGCCCGAGCCATGCCGGCACCACCCCGATGGCCTATCGCAAGGACCCGGGGCTCGCCGCGGCACGGATCAACATCTTCGCCAACGAGCTCACCAAGACGATTCCGCACCAGCTCGCCAATTCCGGCGTCATCCGCGTGCAGCCCGGCAACGTCAACGTGGTGCCCGAGACCGTCGTCATGACGCTCGACCTGCGCAACCCGCAGGACGCGCCGCTCGCCCAGGCCGAGGAGGCCGTCAGGCGCTTCTGCGCCGAACTGTCCGAGCGCGACGGCATCCAGATCTCCTTCCGGGACCTCGCTCGCTTTCCCGCCACGCCTTTCGCCGAGGAACTGATCGCCGAGGTCGAGCGCAGCGCGCGCGAGTTCGACCTGCCGATCCGGCGCATGATCTCGGGCGCGGGCCATGACGCGCAGATGATGGCGCGGCTCTGCCCGACGGCCATGGTCTTCATCCCTTCCATCGGCGGGTTGTCCCACAACCCGGCCGAGTTCAGCACCGACGAGGACATGGTGGCGGGTGCCAACGTGCTGCTCGCCACCGCCTGGCGCGTCGCGAACGCCTGAGGACAAGCCATGACGACGATCGCCTCGCTCTCGGCCGCCGAGCTCGGCCCCCTCTATGCCAGCAAGGAGCTGTCGCCGGTCGAGGTGGCCAAAGACGCGCTCGCCCGGATCGAGCGCTTCGAGCCGGAGATCAACGCCTTCGTTCACCGCGACGAGGCGACGACCCTGGCCATGGCCGAGGCCTCGCAGGCGCGTTGGCTGAAGGGAGAGGCGATCGGCCCGCTCGACGGCGTTCCGGTCACGATCAAGGACAACATCGCCGTCGCCGGCTGGCCGATGCGGCGCGGAACCTCGCTTGCGTCCGACGAGCCGTTTCCCGACGACGCGCCGGCGACGGCGCGGCTGCGCGAGGCGGGCACGGTCTTCCTCGGCAAGACGACCATGCCGGAATATGGCTGGAAGGGCGTCGGCGACTCGCCGCTGACGGGCATCACCCGCAATCCCTGGAATACCGCAACGGGTCCGGGCGGCTCGTCCTCCGGCGCGGCGGCCTGCGCGGCGCTCAATCTCGGTTGCATCCATGTCGGAACGGACGGAGCCGGCTCCGTCCGCATCCCGGCCGCATTCACCGGCGTGGTCGGCCTGAAGCCGAGCTACGGCCGCGTCCCGGCCTGGCCGAGCTCGACCATGGGCTTCCTCGCCCATCTCGGCCCGCTGACCCGGACCGTGACGGATACGGCGCTGGCGATGAAGGTGATCGGACAGCCCGACGAACGCGACATGACGGCGATGACGAGCCGCCCGCCCGACTATGTCGACGGCCTCCAGGGTGGCTTGCGGGGCCTGCGCATCGCCTGGTCGCCGACGCTCGGCCTCGATGTCCCGGTGGATCCCGAGATCGCCGCCTTGACGCATGCGGCGGCGCAAGCCTTCACCGAGCTCGGCGCGACCGTCGAGGAGGCCGAGCCCGGTTTCGCCGACCCGCTGGAGACGTTGACGACGCTTTGGTCGGCAGGAGCCGCGCTGGCTCTGCGCGGCGTCGATGCGGCCGGTCGCGCCCGCATGGATCCGGGCCTGGTTGCCGTGGCCGAGCTGGGCGAGCGCATTCCGGCGTCAAGCTACGTCGAGGCGCTGCTCTATCGCCGCAACGAGCTCGCGTTGCTGATGGCGCGCTTCCACGCCAGCTATGATCTCCTGTTGACGCCGGCCCTGCCGCTGCCGGCCTTTGCGGTCGGGCGCAATACGCCGGAGCACGGCGCCTATGGCGAGGACTGGACGCGCTGGACGCCCTTCACCTACCCTTTCAACATCACCCAGCAGCCTGCGATCTCCGTGCCCTGCGGCCTGACCCGCGCCGGCCTGCCCGCGGGGCTGCAGATCGTGGGCGCCTTCGGACGCGACGCGCTGGTCCTGCGGGCCGCCGCCGCCTTCGAGCAGGCAAAACCGTTCGCTCGGGTCGAACAGCCGATCAAACCGATTTAACGGCGATTTTTTTGTACTTCCGCCATTGCTGGCGCCAAGGGCCGGAAAATCCGGCCCTTTTTCGTTTCGAGCCGATCTGGCACGAACCCTGCAGGTCTCGTCATTGCCTCGGATCGTTGCCTTGGGCGTGTTGTCAGGGACGTTTTTTCTGCCCAAACTTGCGCCAAGGCCGCCCGTCAGAGGCTGTCGCTTCAGGGGAGTGAATGATGGATCGCAGGACGTTTCTCAAATCCGCGACCGGTGCCGGCGTCGTCGCCGCCGCCGGGGGGCTGGCGATGCCGGCCATAGCGCAGGGCTCTGCCAAGACGCTGCGCTTCGTGCCGCAGGCCAATCTCGCCAATTTCGACCCGATCTGGGGGACGCAATACGTCGTCCGCAATGCCGCGGCGCTGGTCTGGGACACGCTTTACGGCGTCGATTCGAAGTTCCAGCCGCAGCGCCAGATGGTCGAAGCGGAGGAGATGTCGTCCGACGGGCTGACATGGACGTTCAAGCTGCGCTCGGGGCTGAAGTTCCATGACGGCACGCCGGTGACCGCGAAGGATGTGGTCGCCAGCCTCAACCGCTGGGCCGCGCGCGACCCGATGGGCCTGATGATCAAGGCCATTCAGGTCGAGCTCGCCCCGGTCGACGAATTGACCTGGAAATGGGTGCTCAAGGAGCCCTATCCGAAGATGCTGCTGGCGCTGGCGAAGAACAATTCGCCCTGCACCTTCATCATGCCCGAGCGCATTGCCAAGACCGATCCGTTCACCCAGATCACGGAATATGTCGGCTCCGGGCCGATGAAGTTCCTGAAGAGCGATTGGGTGCCGGGCGCCAAGGCCGTCTTCGAGAAGTTCGCTGACTACAAGCCCAGGAGCGAAAAGGCGGACTGGCTCGCCGGCGGCAAGAACATGCTCGTCGACCGCATCGAATGGGTGATCATTCCCGATCCGGCCACGGCCGCAGCGGCGCTGCAGAACGGCGAGGTGGACTGGTGGGAGACGCCGCTCGCCGACCTCGTCCCGGTGCTCCGGAGCAACAAGGACATCAACGTCGATATCGGCGATCCGCTGGGCAATATCGGCGCCTTCCGGATGAATCATCTCTTCCCGCCCTTCAATAACGTGAAGGTGCGCCAGGCGGTGCTGACGGCGCTCAACCAGGAAGATTACATGCGCGCCATCGTGGGCGACGACGACAAGCTGTGGAAGCCGCTGCCGGGCTTCTTCACTCCGGGCACTCCGCTCTACACCGAAGAGGGCGGCGACATGCTCAAGCAGCGTAACGTGGCCGCGGCGAAGAAGCTGCTCGCCGAATCCGGCTACAAGGGCGAGCCGGTGATCTGCATCGTCGCGCAGGACATGGTGCCGACCAAGGCGATGGGCGACGTCACGGCCGAACTGCTCAAGAGCATCGGCATGAAGGTCGATTTCGTCGCGACGGACTGGGGAACGGTCGGCGCCCGCCGTGCCCAGAAGACCCCGCCCGATCAGGGCGGCTGGAGCATGTTCCATACCTGGCACGCCGGCGCCGACTGCGTGAACCCGGCCTCCTATACCGCGATCCGCGCCAATGGCGACAAGGCCTGGTTCGGCTGGCCGAACGTCCCGGCCGTCGAGACCGAGGTCACGAACTGGTTCAAAGCCAAGGATCTGGCCGAAGAAAAGGCCGCAATCGGCCGGCTCAACAAGGCCGCCGTCGAAAACGTCGTCTACGCGCCGACCGGCTTTTACCTGAGCTACCAGGCCTGGCGGAAGAACGTCTCGGGCGTGACCTCAGGCCCGCTGCCGTTCTTCTGGGGCGTGTCGAAGGCTTGATCGACGATGGCGGGGAGGCGCCGCCTCCCCGCTGCCTGGGGGCCGCCGGTCCCGAAACTTCACCTTGCTGCGACCGGGACATCTTTTCCGGCCGCCGCATCCGGTCAGATGTGAACGAGGTTCGGACGGTTCCATGCTTGCATTCATCGTCAGACGCATCCTGGCGACCATCCCGGTGATGGCCTTCGTTGCGCTGTTCGTGTTCTCGCTGCTTTACATCGCGCCCGGCGACCCGGCGGCGATCATCGCCGGCGACCAGGCTTCGCCCGCCGACGTTGTGCGCATCCGCGAGAGCCTGGGGCTGGATCGTCCCTATCTCATCCGCTTCGGCGAATGGTCGTGGCGGATCGTGCAGGGTGATCTCGGCACCTCGATCTTCACGAACCTGCCGGTGACCCAGCTCATCGCGCAGCGCATCGAGCCGACGGTGTCGCTGATGGTGCTGACGCTGATCTTCGCGGTGGTCATCGCCGTTCCGATGGGCGTCATAGCAGCCTGGAAGGCGGGCAGCTGGGTCGACAAGGCGGCGATGGGCTTCGCCGTTTTCGGCTTTTCGGTGCCCGTCTTCGTCGTCGGCTACCTGCTGGCCTGGATCTTCGCGCTGAAGCTCGATTGGCTGCCGGTGCAGGGCTACACGCCGCTGTCGGAGGGCCTCTGGCCCTGGCTCCGCAACCTCATCCTGCCGACTGTGACGCTCGGGCTGGTCTATGTCGCGCTGATCGCGCGCATAACCCGGGCGACCATGCTCGAGGTGCTCCAGCAGGACTATGTCCGCACTGCCAATGCCAAGGGCGTGGCCCAGAAGGATGTGCTCTTCCTGCATTCGCTGAAGAACGCGGCGGTTCCGATCGTCACCATCATCGGCATCGGCATCGCGCTGCTGATCGGCGGCGCCGTCGTCACCGAGAGCGTCTTCGCCATTCCCGGCCTCGGCCGCCTGACGGTCGATGCCATCCTGCGGCGCGACTACCCGGTCATCCAGGGCGTCGTGCTGATGTTCAGCCTGGTCTACGTGCTGGTGAACCTGCTGATCGACCTGACCTACACGCTCGTCGACCCGAGGATCCGCTATTGACTGTTCCTTCCGCCATTCCGGCCCCGCCCGTCGCCGCCACCCCGGTCGTTCCGGCCAAGGCCGCCGAGCCCGGCCGGCTCGCGCGCTTCGGCCGCTATCTGCGCCGCCATCCCTCCGTCGCGATCGGCGGCGGCCTGCTCGTGCTGATGGCGCTGATCGGCATCCTCGCGCCGCTGCTCGGCACCGTCGACCCGACGGCGATCTCGCCGGTCCGGCGCACGCGCGTCCCCTCCGAACTCTATTGGTTCGGCACCGACATGCTCGGCCGCGATGTCTATTCGCGTGTCATCTACGGGGCGCGGGTCTCGCTGCTCGTCGGCTTCAGCGTGGCCGTGCTGGCCTCGCTGGCGGGGCTCGCCATCGGCCTCTTCGCCGGCTTCATGCGCTGGGCTGACGGCATCATCATGCGCATCATCGACGGCTGGATGTCGATCCCGCCGATCCTGCTCGCCATTGCCCTGATGGCGCTGACCCGCGGTTCGATCGGCAACGTCATCGTCGCGATCACCGTCGCCGAGATTCCGCGCGTGGCGCGCCTCGTTCGCGGCGTCGTGCTGTCCCTGCGCGAGCAGCCCTATGTCGAGGCGGCGGTGGCCAACGGCGCCAAGGCGCCGCGCATCATCTGGCGCCACATCCTGCCCAATACCTTCGCACCCATGAGCGTGCAGGCGACCTATATCTGCGCCTCGGCCATGATCGTCGAGGCGATCCTCTCCTTCATCGGGGCGGGCGTGCCGCCGGCGACGCCGTCCTGGGGCAATATCATGGCCGAAGGCCGGGCACTCTGGCAGGTCAAGCCGCACATCATCGTGTTCCCGGCCGTCTTCCTCTCGATCACCGTGCTCGCGGTCAACCTGCTCGGCGACGGGCTGCGCGACTCGCTCGATCCGCGCATCGCCAAGCGGCTCTGAGCGAGCACCTGCCTGGGCAGGACGGTTCCACCAATCGGATCGGCGCGCGGAGCGCCGGCCCGCCCCATCGCTTCTTGCCTCGCATGTTCCAGGAGCTCCCGCCGTGAGCCGCATCCTCACCGTCGCCGCCGCCCAGCTCGGCCCGATCCAGCGCAGCGACAACCGGGCTTCGGCCGTGGCGCGGATGATCGCCCTGATGCGGCAGGCGAAGGAGCACGGCGTCGATCTCGTCGTCTACCCTGAAGCGGCGCTGACCGCCTTCTTCCCGCATTGGTGGATCGACGACGAAGCCGAGATCGACAGCCATTTCGAAACGGCTATGCCCTCCAACGAGACCGCGCCGCTGTTCGAGGAGAGCAGGCGGCTGGGGGTCGGCTTCCATCTCGGCTATTGCGAGCTCGCCCATGAGGAAGGACGCAGGCGCCGCTTCAACACCGCGATCCTCGTCGACAAGACCGGCACCATCGTCGGCAAGTACCGCAAGATCCATCTGCCCGGCCATCGCGAGCACCGCCCCGACGCTCCGTTCCAGAATCTCGAGAAGCGCTATTTCGAGACCGGCAATCTCGGCTGGCCGGTCTGGCGCACGATGGACGCCAACATCGGCATGATGATCTGCAACGACCGGCGCTGGCCCGAAAGCTACCGCGTCATGGGTTTGCAGGACGTGGAGCTGATCGTGCTCGGCTACAACACGCCCAAGCACAACCCGCCCGCGCCCGACCATGACCGCCTCGGAAACTTCCACAATCAGCTCGTGATGCAGGCCGGCGCCTATCAGAACGCCACCTGGGTCGTCGGCGCCGCCAAGGCGGGGCCGGAGGCGGGTGTCGACCAGATCGGCGGCTCCTGCATCATCGCCCCGACCGGCGAGGTCGTGGCGCAGGCTGTGACGGAAGGCGATGAACTCGTCATCGCCCGCTGCGACATGGATCTCGGCAAGAGCTACAAGGCCTCGACCTTCAACTTCGCGAAGCATCGCGAGCCGCAGGCCTATGGGCTGATCGTCGAGCGCAAGGGAGCCGGGCCTTCGCTGAAAGGATAGAGGCCGTGTCGCCCGACCCGCTGAACAGGAATTGCTTCTTCCCGCCGAAGCTGGCCGCCTCCGAGCAGGCCGCACGCGGCTTCTCCCCCCAGGGGCAGAACGGCGGCATGTCCCATATCCAGCGCGTCCATCTGAGCGTCGGCCAGAACTATTATCGCTTTTGCGATTCGGCCCGCTTCGCCGCGGATCCGCTGCGCGCGACCACCGGCGGCTGGTGGGCCGATCACGAGGTCTTCACCAAGGTCAGGACGGTTGCTGCCGCTTCCGCGACGATGGCGCGCTATGCCCGCAGCATCGGCGAGGCGACGCTGAGCTACGCCGCCAAGCTCCATTTCGCGATTCCCTATGAATGGGGCGATTGCGGCGTGGTTGTCATCGCCCGTCTCACGGACCGGCTTGATGCCTTTCGGGGGCGCGGCCTGACCGCCTATGTCGCGAGTGCCGGCGCCGCAAACGCGGATGCGCGCGACGGTGCCGCGAAATACACGCCCCTTCAGGACCCGACGATTTCGCAACTCTTCATTCCCGAATTGCATCTGTATTTCGGGCGCGCCTTCTCTATCGTGCGGCAGGGGCCTGCTTCTTCCTTCTGAGCGGCGCCGTCGTCTTCTCGCCTGCTGGCCTGCGGAGTAGTTCTCGATGACTCACGACATCATCCTCAAGGGCGGACGCGTCATCGACCCGTCCCAGAAGCACGACGGCGTCATCGATGTCGCCTTCACCGACGGCAAGGTCTCCGGCTTCGGCAAGGACCTGAAGGGGGCAAAGGAAATCCGCGACGTCTCCGGCTACATCGTCACACCGGGCCTGATCGATCTGCACACCCATGTCTACTGGGGCGGCACCTCGCTCGGCATCGATGCGGACGAGTTCTGCCGGCTCTCCGGCGTCACCACCTCGGTCGACACCGGCTCGGCCGGCCCCGGCAACTGGGCTGGCTTCCGCAAGCACGTCATCGAGCCGAGCCAGGCCCGCATCCTCGCCTATCTGCACGTCTCGCATGCCGGCATCTACGGCTTCGACCATCGCGTCATGGTCGGCGAGAGCGGCGATATGCGGATGATGAACCCGATCGACTGCGCCGAGGTCGCCGACAAGAACCGCGACTACATCGTCGGTATCAAGGTTCGCGTCGGCCTGCACGCCTCGGGCGATCAGGGCACCAAGCCGCTCAACATCGCGCTGCAGGTCGCCGACGAGGTCGGCATGCCCCTGATGTGCCATATCGACCACCCGCCGCCGTCTTACGAGGAAGTCATCGGCATGCTCAGGCCGGGTGACGTGCTGACCCACGCCTTCCGCCCCTTCCCGAACGCGCCCTGCACCGCGCAGGGCACGGTGAAGCCCGAGGTGATCGCCGCCCGCAAGCGCGGCGTCATCTTCGACATCGGCCACGGCAAGGGCTCGTTCTCGTTCAAGACCACGCGCGCCATGCTCGCCAACGGCTTCGAGCCGGACGTGATCTCGTCGGATGTCCACAAGCTCTGCATCGACGGCCCGGCCTTCGACCAGGTCACCACCATGTCGAAGTTCCTCTGCATGGGCATGAGCCTGAACAACGTCGTCGCCGCCTCGACGGTGAACGCCGCCATGGCGCTGAAGCGTCCGGAATACGGCTCGCTCAAGGTCGGCTCGCTCGGCGATGCCACGATCTTGACGGTCAAGGAAGGCAGGTTCGACTATGTCGACGTCGTCGGCGAACATCTGATCGGCGACAGGAAGTTCGTCTCCGAGGGCGTCGTGCTCAAGGGCAAGTGGTGGCACCCGAAGCGGACCAGCAAGTTCCCCAAGGTCGCGGCTTGAGACCTTCGTGACGCGTGAAATGGCCTGGCGCCGGATGGCGCCGGCCGATCTGCCGGCCGTGATGGAGATTGCGGCCGTCTTGCATCCCGACTACCCGGAAGACGAGGCAGTCTTCGCCGAGCGGCTGCGGCTGGCGCCGAGCGGCTGCCATGTGCTGGCAGATCTGGCGGGCGCGCTGCTCGGCTATCTCGTCAGCCATCCCTGGCCGGCGGGTGCGGTCCCGGCCCTGAATTCGCTGCTCGGCGCCATCCCGGTCGGAACCGCGAACTGGTACATCCATGACCTCGCGCTCCTGCCGGCGGGCAGGGGTACGGGTGCGGCCGGGCAGATCATTGCGTGGATTGCCGGCGAGGCCGTGCGAACAGGTTGTCCGGGCCTGGCGCTGGTTGCGGTCAACGATTCGACCGGCTTCTGGGAACGGCAGGGTTTTCGCGTGGTGCATGACCCCGCGCTTGATCGCAAGCTCGCAAGCTACGACGATGCCGCCCGCTACATGCGCCGTGATTTGCAGGGTCGAGACGACCTTGCGTCGAGAGCGTTCGAGGAGAAGAGCATGAGTGCCGACGACAAGCTGAAGGAACTGGGGCTGACCTTGCCGGAGGTGCCGAGCCCCGTCGCGACCTATGTCAGCTTCAAGCAGGTCGGCGACATGGTCTATCTCTCGGGCCAGGGCCCCAAGCGTGCCGATGGCAGCTATCCGACCGGCAAGGTCGGCGCCGACGTCACGATCGAGCAGGCCTATGAGCATGCCAAGCAGACCGGCCTCGGCCTGCTCGCCGCGATGAAGAAGGCGGCCGGCTCGCTCGACAAGGTCGAGGTCGTCAAGCTGCTCGGCATGGTCAATGCCGCGCCGGACTTCTCGGACCATCCCAAGGTCATCAACGGTTGCTCGGACCTGTTCGTCGCCGTGCTCGGCGACCGCGGCCGCCATGCCCGCTCGGCCGTCGGCCTGGGCTCGCTGCCGAACCGCATGACTGTCGAGATCGAAGTCATCGTCAAGGTGCACCCATGAGCGTGACCGCGACCACCTCCAGGGCCGTCGACCAGCCGGCCGCGACCCCGCTCGCCGCCGAGATCGCGCGTGTCTACGGCACGCCCGCCGTTGTCATCGATCTCGACAAGGTCGATGCCAATATCGCCCGCCTGCAGGCCACCTGCGACGCCGCCGGCCTTGCCAACCGCCCGCATATCAAGACGCATAAGTCGCCAGAGCTTGCGCGGCTCCAGATCGAGGCCGGCGCGCGCGGCATCACCTGCCAGAAGCTCGGCGAGGCCGAGATCATGGCCGATGGCGGCATCGACGACATCCTGATCAGCTACAACATCCTCGGCGAGGAGAAGCTGGGCCGGCTCGGCGCGCTCCAGCGCCGCGTCCGGATGATCGTCGCCGCCGACAACCCCGTCACCATCTCCGGCCTGCCGCGCGCCGGCGAGATCGCCGGCCGTGACCTCGAAGTGGTCATCGAATGCGACACCGGGCGCAAGCGCGCCGGCGTCGAGACGCCTGGCGAGGCGGTCGAACTCGCGAAGATGGTCGCGGCCTCGCCCGGCCTGCGCTTCGCCGGTTTCCTCATGTACCCGCCGGAGGATGGCTGGGACCGTACGCAGGTCTTCCTGGACACGGCCAATGCCGGCCTGCGCGAAGCCGGCCTCAAGGCCGATATCGTCTCGACCGGCGGCTCGCCCAATCTGCCGCATATCGGCAAGCTCAAGGGCTCGACCGAGCACCGCTCGGGCACTTCGATCTTCAACGACCGCATGCAGATCGCCGCCGGCGTGGCGACGCTCGAGGACTGCGCGTTGACGGTCTACGCTTCGGTGGTGAGCCGGGCGGCGCCCGAGCGAGGCATCCTCGACTCCGGCTCGAAGACGCTGACGAGCGACAAGGGCAACCTCGACGGACACGGCTACATCCTCGAATATCCGCGGGCGCGGATCGCGCAGTTCGCCGAGGAGCACGGCTTCCTCGACCTCTCGGGCACGAATGAGCGCCCTGTTGTCGGCGAGGTGGTGCGCATCGTGCCGAACCATGTCTGCGTCGTCGTCAACATGGTGGATCGGCTGGTGACCGTGCGCGGTGACAAGCTGATCGGGGAGCTGCCGGTCGCGGCGCGGGGCAAGCTGACCTGACCGCGGTCAGTTCTGCAGGATCTTGGACCCTTTGATCGTGACGTTGCCGGACGCCTTCGCTTCGAGGCGTCCGGAGGCGACCAGTGCGATGTCGCGCCCGTGCAGCTCGACGCTGCCATCCTTCTTCATGCTCAGCCGGGCGTCGCCGCTCTTCGACGTCGTCGCGTCGGCGCTCGTGATGGCCAGCGTCTTGCCGGCTGTGACGGTCATCTCCTTGCCCGAGCTCACGGCCAGGGTCTGGCCGCTGTCGATCGCGCATCCGACGGCTGCAGCGACATTGAAGCTGCGTGCCTCGAAGGCGATCTCCTGGCCGCTGCTGATCCGCATGCGGTTGCCGATTGCGAAGCTGGCATTCGCACCGGCCGTCACCGCCATGCTGGCGCCGGCGGTCAGCGTCATGGCGCTGCCGGCGCTGAGCGCGATGCCGAGCCCGCAATTGACGGTCAGCGAGCCCGGTGCGTTGATGACGACGTTGCCGCCCCGATCTGCCGAGATTGCCTGCAGCAGGGCTGCGACCTGAGCCTCCAGGGTGGCGATGCGCCTCTGGAGGGCTTCGTTGTCCCGATCGGCCATCGCATTCCCCGCTTGTCGGCATGGCAGGATGACGAAACGTCACCCTATCACGCGACAGGCCCGTCGAGAATGGGGTTTCCGGTCAGGCGCCAGGGTGCCGGGCGTTCCACGCTGCGGCGTATTCCGCGCATAGCCGGTCGAGCTCGGCGCGGTCGGTGACGCCGGCCGGGCGGCTGCGTGAAGGCGAGGCCTGCTGGAAGGGGACCGCGCGCTGATGCGCGACCCGCCAGAGGCGGCGCAGCTCGGCGAGCGGGTCGGTATGGTCGTCGACGCGGATGTCGAGGCCTGGCACCGGCTCGCCGTTCCAGATTCGGATGGCGGCCGATTGCCTGCCGCGCTTGTCGCCGCCGGCCTTCTCGCCGGCTTCGAGCGCGACGAGCAGGCGCTCGTCGAAATCGAGCGCCGAGGCGGCGATATAGGCCTTGAGCGTCTGCTGGATGACGTCGGGGCCAGCCAGCATGTTGCCGGCGACCGAGACCTGCGGCCCGTCCACGGCGCCGCACCAGTCGATGCAGGCAGCGCCGGTATGGGCGGCGATCCTGCCGTCGCGGTCGATGACATGCAGCTGGCGATGCGCCCGGCCTTCATCCGCGGCCGTCAGGGTTGCGACGATCTCGACCGCCGAGCGACCCTCCTGGAGCAGCCGCAAGCCGTCGATGCCGTAGAGCGGATTGACGAAGGCCTGGGTCGCGATGGCTCCGACGCGTCCACCGCCATAGGGCACGCGGGCGCCGACGGCGAAGGCGCAGGTCGACACGGCGACGCCATAGGCGCCGGTCGCGGCGTCGCGGGCGACGATGGACCAGGTCATCGGCTCGGTTCCTCAGCGGCCAGCGGCATAGGCCTGCATCAGACGCGGCGTCGCCGCGGCGCGCAAGAGGCCATCGCTGTCGCGTTCCGCCGCGGTGAGGCGGCCGACCGTCCAGGCCGGTGCCTTCTCGATCGCATGGCCGCGTCGCGCGAGCTCGGACAGGGCGGCCGTGCCGATGCTCTCCTCGATCATCAGGTGGCCCGGCCGCGAGGCGCGGGGATAGAAGGAGGAGGGGAAGTGCTGCGTGTGGAACAGCGGCAGGTCGATCGCCTCCTGCAAATTCAGGCCGTGATGGACGCGGCGCAGGAACAGGCCGAGCTGCCACTGCTCCTGCTGGTCGCCGCCCGGGGTGCCGAAGGCGAGGCGCGGCTCACCTCTTTCGAAAGCGATCGAGGGGGTCAGCGTCGTGCGCGGCCGCTTTCCAGGCGCAAGCGAGGCCGGCAGGCCCTCTTCGAGCCAGAACATCTGCGCCCGCGAGTTGAGCGGGAATCCGAGTTCCGGGATGACCGGCGAGGATTGCAGCCAGCCGCCGGACGGCGTCGCCGCGATCATGTTGCCCCATTTGTCGATGACGTCGATATGGACGGTGTCGCCCTTGCGCCCGGCCGCGACCATCGAGGCCATGGTCGGCTCCCCGACGGCGGCGCTGGTCTGGCCCGGCTGGGCGATGGCGCCGAGCGCCTTCAGCGCATGCGCCACCTGCGCCTCGAATCCGGGGACGATGCCGGGACGCAGCTCAAGTGAGGCCCGCTCGCCGATCAGGCTGCGGCGGCCGGCGGCATAGTCCTCGGAGAGCAGGGTGGCGAGCGGCACCTTCACGAAATCCGGGTCGCCGTAATAGGCCTCGCGATCGGCGAAGGCGAGCTTCATCGCTTCGACGACGTGGTGGACGAAGTCGGGGCTGTCGGGCCCCATGCCGGCAAGGTCGATGCCCTCCAGGATCTTCAGCGTCTGCAGGAAGGCTGGACCCTGGCCCCACGGACCGATCTTGAAGACCTCCCAGTCGTGATAGGTCGCCGAAGCGGGCGTCTCGTAGGTGGGCTGCCAGCGCGCCATGTCGTCGGCGGTGAGCAGGCCCTTGTTGCGCCGGCCCGAGGAATCCATTGCCTCGGTGCTGCGGCAGAAGCGATCCATCGCCTCGGCGACGAAGCCCTTGTACCAGGCGTCATAGGCGGCCTGGATCTGCTTCTGCCGGTCTGAGCCGGCGGCTTCCGCCTCGGAGAGGATGCGCCGATAGGTGGCCGCAGCCGCCTTGTTCGCGAAGAGCTTGCGCGCTTCCGGCACGTTGCCGCCCGGCAGGTAGACCGCGCCCGAGGTCGGCCATTCGTTGCTGAAGAGGTCGGTGAGCTCGCGGATCGAATCCGAGACGCGCGGCAGCATCGGGTGGCCGTGCTCGAAATAGCCGATTGCCGGCTCCAGCACCTCGCGCAGCGCCAGCCGGCCATGGTCGCGCAGCAGCGTCATCCATCCGCCGAAGGCGCCGGGCACGACGGTCGCGAGCAGGCCCGAACCGGGGATCATGTCGAGCCCGAGCGCCTTGTAGGCGGCGATCGTCGCCGCCTGCGGCGCCGGCCCCTGCGCGCAGAGCACTTCGACCTTCTTCGTGTCGGCCGCATAGAACACGGCCGGCATGTCGCCCGCCGGTCCGACCAGATGCGGCTCGACCACCTGCAGCACGAAGGCCGCGGCGGCGCAGGCGTCGAAGGCGTTGCCGCCCTTTTCGAGCATTGCCATGCCGGAGGCGGTGGCCAGCCAGTGCGTCGAGGTGACGACGCCGAAGGTGCCCAGGATTTCGGGGCGTGTGGTGAACATGGGGCGATCCTTGAAGTTGGGTCTTCGGCCGGTCAGTTCTCCCTCGGATCGAGCGCGTCGCGCAAGCCGTCGCCGAGGAGGTTGAAGCCGAGGACGGCCAGGAAGATGCAGACGCCCGGCGCCACCGACATCCATGGCGCCTGCTCCATGAAGTTCTTGGCGACGTTCAGCATCTGCCCCCAGGACGGCGCCGGCGGCTGCTGCCCGAGACCGAGGAAGGAGAGGGCGGCTTCGAGAATGATCGCCCGCGCCATGAACAGGGTCGATTGCACGATGATCGGGGAAAGCGTGTTGGGCAGGACATGCCGGAACATCAAACGCAGGTCGCGCGCGCCGACGGCCCGGGCGCCCTCGACGAAATCCTCGACCTTCACGCTCATCACCTGCCCGCGCACCAGCCGGATGAAGATCGGCACGGCCGACAGGCCGATCGCGATCATCGCGTTGGTCAGCGACGGGCCGAGCACCGCGGCAAAGGCGATGGCGAGGATCAGGAAGGGGCAGGCCAGCAGCGCCTCGGTGACGCGCGAGATCACGATGTCGATCCAGCCGCCGTACCAGCCGGCCAGAAGCCCGAAGGGCAGCCCGACCGCGACGGCGATCAGCACCGAGACGATGCCGGCAAGCAGCGAGGCCTGTGCGCCGAAGAACAGTCTCGCAACCTGGTCCCGGCCTAGTTCGTCCGTGCCGAACCAGTAGATGGAAGAGGGCGGCTTCCGGATGGCGAGGAAATTGGATTTGAACGGGTCAGCCAGCGGCAGCGCTGGGGCCAGGACCGCCATCAGCACGAATAGCAGCACGAGCCCGCCGCCGATCAGCGCCGCGGGGTTGCGCGACAGCCGGGCAAGCACGCCCGGCCGCGCCGTCGCTCCGCCCGTCGCTCCGGAGGAGATCGAATCCACCGATGCCATCAGGCCGCCCTCAGCCGTGGATTGACGAGTATGTACAGGACGTCCGCGAGAAGATTCATCAGGATGAAGCCGATGGCGGTGCACAGCACCACGCCCTGCACCACCCCGTAGTCGCGGTTGAACACGGCATCGACGATGAGCTTGCCGAAGCCGGGAATGGTGAAGACCTGCTCGGTCAGCACCGCACCGGCCAGCAATTCGCCGAACAGCAGCGTCGTCAGCGTGATGATCGGCACCAGCGCGTTGCGCAGGGCGTGGCGATGCACGACGGTATCCTCATCCAGTCCCTTGGCGCGGGCGGTGCGAACATAATCGGAACGCAAGACCTCGAGCATGGCGGAGCGGGTGTGGCGCATCAGGAAGGCCGCCAGGCCGCTGCCGAGCACGAAAGCCGGCATGATCAGGCGTTCGATCGCCGCCCAGGGATGCACGAAGATCGACTCGTAGCCTGAGGCCGGCAGCCATTTCAGGTGCACCGAGACGAGCAGGATGAGCATGATCCCGAGCCAGAAGTTCGGGATCGACAGCCCGGAAAGCGCAAGCGCGCTCGTCGAATAGTCGACCACCGTGCCCTTGCGCCGCGCCGCCAGGATCCCGGCGGGAACGCCGATGGCGATCGCGACGAGGATCGCCGCGGTCGCCAGTTGCAAGGTTACCGGCAACTTCTGCAGGATCAGGCCCAGCACCGGCTCGCCGGTGCGCAGTGAACGGCCGAAATCGCCCTGCACGACCTGCCCAAGCCAGGCGAAGAACTGCACGAAGAGCGGATCGTTCATGCGATAGAGCTCGCGCAGCCGGGCCAGCACCTCCGGATCGCGCTCTTCGCCGGCCATCACCAGGACCGGGTCGCCCGGCAGCGCGCGCTGCAGGGCGAAGACGAAGAGGGAGACCAGGAACAGCGTCGGAATCGCGATCAGGATCCGCCGGAGGATGAGCGTGATCATCGGCTGTCGCGCCGAGCCGCCTAGGAGCGCTTCAACCCCGCCAGACGGATCATGCCGTCCGGATTGATGACGAAGCCGTCGAGGTTCTTGCGCAAGGCGAAGAACACCGTCTGATTGTAGAGATACACGATCGGCAACTCGTCCTGCAGGATCTTCTGCGCGGCGTCGTAGAGCTTCTTGCGTTCGGCCGGGTCGTAGACCGTGCGCGCCTGGTTGAGCAGGCGGTCGACCTCCGGGTTCGAATACTTGCCGTCGTTCTGCCCGCCTCCGGTCGTGACGAAGGGGTGGATGTTGCCGTCCGGGTCGATACGGCCCGACCAGCCGATGCGGCTCATCTGGAACTTGCCCTGCTGCTGGTCGCGCAACTGGCTGGCGAATTCGGTCGAGCGGATCTGGATGTCGATCCCGGCCTCCTGCGCCATCGCCTGGAGGACCTGGCCGAGTTGGTTGTCGACGGGATTGTTGGTGACGAAGAGCTCGACCGAGACCTTCTCGTGGCCGGCGGCCTTCAGAAGGGCCTTGGCCTTGGCGACGTCGCGCTCCGGCACCGGAAAATCGCTGCTGAGGTAGAAGTTTCCGGGGTTGAAGGGTTGGTTCATCGGCTCGTACAGCCCTTCGAACACCACCTGGCTCAGGACTTTCCGGTCGATGGCGAGGGAGAGCGCCTGGCGCACGCGCTTGTCCTGGCCCATCGGCTGCTTGGCAGCGTCGCCGTTGCGGGTGTTGATGGTGATGCCCTGATAGCCGAGATTGGCGATGCTCTCGACTTTCAGCGAGCTGTCCGCCTTCGCCGATTTCACGTCGGTCGGGGCCAGCCGTTCGAGCATGTCGAGTTCGCCCGAGCGCAGGTTGGCGAGCCGCACTGTCGTGTCGGGAATCGCGCGATAGATGATGCGGTCGAAGTTGTATTTGTCGGCTTCCCAGTGTTCCTTGAACTTCTCCAGCACGATCCGGTCGTTCTGAACGCGCTCGACGAACTTGTATGGGCCGGAGCAGATCGGCTTGGCGCTGACGTCGCCGGAGAAGGACTTCGGCGACAGCATCATGCCGGCACGGTCCGTGAGCGCGGCGAGCAGGGTCGCGTCGGGACGCTTCAGCTTCATGACCAGCGTCGCCGGATCCGGTGCCTCGACCGTGTCGACCGAAGACAGTTCCGACTTCCGCAGCGATTCCGGCAGCGTCTTGGCCCGCTCGATATTGGCCTTGGCCGCCGCCGCGTCGAAGCGCTCGCCGTCGTGGAACTTCGCATCGGTGCGCAGCTTCATCGTCAGCGTCAATCCGTCGGCGGAGAACGCCCAGGAGGTCGCCAGGCGAGGCACCAGCTTGAGCTCCGGCGTGATGTCGACCAGCCGGTCGCACAGCCCCATGAAGACGATGCGCCCGACGAAGGTGCGCGCCTTGTGCGGGTCGAGCATGTCCGGATCTTCCTGGAGCCCGATCCGCAATGTCGAGGGCGTCTGGGCCTTTGCCGGCGAGAAGCTGTGCAGCGCCGCCAGCGCCAGGACGGAGGCGGTCGCCAGAGTTCTGAGAAGCGTCATGGTTGTCCCCTCTTCGAACGCGATTTGCGACGCACGTCCGGCAGCAGGAGAGAGCGCCCCGATCCGGCCTCGTATCCGCGAACTTGTTCCTTCCGGGACCAAGTTGACTCAGAACGGCGGCGCCGTCGACGCTGCGCTGCATCAATTCGAGGGCAGGGATGCCCGGTTTTTGGGCGAGGCTCGACGACATGCCGGATGGGCAGGCAGGCGATGCGGCGAGGGCCCTCGCTTCGCCCGCAGCCGGCGGCTAGAACAGCCCCAGAAAGCGGGAGAGGAGAACGCCGTGCTTCTGGGAGTGATCGCCGACGACATGACCGGGGCGACCGATGTCGCGTTGATGCTGAACCGGGCCGGGATGCGCACGGTGCAGGTCATCGGCGTGCCGGCGCCCGGAGTGTCCTTGCCGGAAGCCGATGCCGTGGTGGTGGCGCTGAAGTCGCGGACCAACCCGGTGGCGGAGGCGGTGGACGATTCGCTCGCCGCCTGCGAGGCGCTGCTGGCAGCCGGCGCCCGGCAGATCCTGTTCAAATACTGCTCGACCTTCGATTCCACCGCGGAAGGCAATATCGGCCCGGTCGCGAACGCGCTGATGCAACGGCTCGACGCCAAGCTCTCCATCGTCTGCCCGGCATTTCCGGCGAATGGTCGCTCGATCTATCAGGGCTATCTCTTCGTCGGCGCGGTGCCGCTGCATGAGAGCTCGATGAAGGATCATCCGCTGACACCGATGCGGGATTCGAACCTGATGCGGCTGATGGCGGCTCAGGCGAAGATGGATGTCGGCCTCGTCGACTATGCGACGGTTCTCGCCGGCCCCAGCGCGGTGAAGGCCCGCCTTGCCAAGCTCGAGGTCGAAGGCGTGCGCTATGCGGTGACGGACGCGCTCACCAACGAGGACCTGATGACGCTCGGCCATGCTGTGTCCGAGCAGGTCCTGCTGACCGGCGGGTCGGGCATCGCGATGGGCTTGCCGCAGAATTTCCGGCGGGCCGGCTTGCTGCCGGAGCGCCCGGGGCCGCAGGACATCAAGGCTCCTCCCGGCCGCGCGGGCATCATCTCCGGCAGTTGCTCGACCGCGACACGCGGGCAGATCAAGGCGGCGCTGGAAGCAGGCTATCCGGCGCTCAAGGTCGATCCCTTCGCGCTGATCGAGGGGCGGCAGGACGCGCCCGGCCTCGCCCGCTGGGCGCTGGCCCAGCCCGAGGACAGGCCGTTCCTGCTCTATTCGAGCGACGATCCGGCCGAGGTCGCAGCCGTGCAGGACAAGCTGGGCCGCGAGAAGGCCGGCAGCACCGTCGAGCAGGCCTTCGCCGAGGTAGCGCGGCTTCTCTCCGAAGGTGGTGTCACGCGACTGCTGGTCGCCGGGGGCGAGACCTCCGGCGCCACCGTGCTCGGTCTCGGCATCCGCACGCTCGAGGTCGGCCCGGAAATCGACCCCGGCGTGCCCTGGACACGCGTCGTCGACGGCCCCGACATGGTGGTCGCGCTCAAGTCCGGCAATTTCGGCGCTCCCGATTTTTTCCTCAAGGCGTGGAACCTGTTGCGCTGAGACCCGGTTTTCCGAGGGCCGATCTCGTATATGATTGCGGTGCAACATAGGGAGCCCGCATCGACATGGCGTTTCTCGGCGAACTGCTGATCAATGTCGCCGACCGCGGCCGTGCCCTGATCGGCTTCGAGCGCTTCCTCGGCAAGGGAGCCCGCTCGATCGACCGGCTCTGCGAGGACCTGCTCTCCGGCCGGGGCGAGGCTTCCGGCATGGCGCTGGCCCAGGCGGTGCTCGAAGCCTGGCAGCGCCTCGACAAGCCGGGGCGGCTCGCCTTCTTCAACCTGCTGAAGGAGCGCTTCGGACCGGATCCGGAGGCGCTCGACAAGGCGATCGAGCGCTATCGCGAGGCACCGGACGCGGCTGCCATTGCGGCGCTGCATCTCGCCTCCGAGCCGCGCCGGCAGGAATTGCTGCGTCGTCTCAACCTCGCGCCCGAGGGTACGCATGTGCTGGTCCAGATGCGCGAGGCCCTGTTCGAGGCGATCGAGGTCGAACCCGATCTCAAGGCTGTCGATACCGATTTCCGGCATCTCTTCGGTTCCTGGTTCAACCGCGGCTTCCTCGTGCTGCGGCGGATTGACTGGCGCACACCGGCCAACGTGCTGGAGAAGATCATCCGCTACGAGGCGGTTCACGAGATCCAGGGATGGGACGATCTGCGCCGCCGGCTCGAGCCGGCGGACCGGCGCTGCTTCGCTTTCTTCCACCCGCAGCTCGTCGACGATCCCCTGATCTTCGTCGAGGTCGCGCTGACGACTGCGATCCCGCACTCCATCGGCGAATTACTCGAGCCGGAGCGCGATGTGATTCCGGCGCAGCAGGCGACGACGGCGGTGTTCTATTCGATCTCGAATTGTCAGGAAGGGTTGCGCGGCATCTCCTTCGGTAATTTCCTGATCAAGCAGGTCGCCGAGGATCTCAAGCGCGAATTGCCCGGGCTCGATACCTTCGTCACGCTCTCGCCGGTACCGGGCTTCGCTCGCTGGCTCGCCGGCATCGCGGCAGAGCCGGGGGACTTCCGCCTCAGCAGCGAAGAGCGCTCCGAACTCGCGCGGCCGGCAGGCGAGACGATTTCGCTCGACGAGTTGACGAAGGCGCGCCGCGACAAGCTGCTCGGACAGATGGCGGCTCAGTATCTGCTGCGCGCACGCACGAGCTCGGGACGCGTCATCGATCCCGTGGCGCGTTTCCATCTCGGCAATGGCGCGCGGCTCGAGCGCATCAATGTCGGTGGCAACCTGTCGGCGCGCGGGTTGCGGGAGTCCCACGGCGTAATGGTCAACTACCGCTACGATCTCGCTGAGATCGAGACCAACCATGAGGCTTTCGCCACGCGTGACACGGTGGTCGCGTCCTCGTCGGTGCGCAAGCTGCTTCGCCCGGCCAATCCCTGAGCGCGCGAAGACGCCCTGCTCATCCGGGCCGGCGCCTGCCGATGCTCGCCGTTACACCATCGCAGGAGCCGATATCGCGAGCGTTTCTCCATCCGCCGGTATCCGCAGGCGCTCGCTGTCGATGCCGCGTTCCTTTGCCGCCTTGCGCAAGGCGGCGCGGGTCACCGTGCAGTGGTCGAGCGCCTCCATATGGGTCGCGATCACCATGGCGCGTGGGAAGGACTCGGCGAGGGCCAGCGTCTGCGCGGCGTCCATGATGATCGGCGTCCCGTCCCACATCGCCCCGCCGGAGTGGCTGACGATGACATCCGGACCGGTTGCGGTGATGGCATCGCGCAGCGGTGGGTAGAGCACGCTATCGCCGCACCAGTAGAGCGTCGGCTCGCCCGGCGCCTCGAAGCTCAGCCCCATCACCGGCCCCATCGTCTCGGCCACGGCGCCGGTGCCGTGCTGGGCCGGATGGCGCTTCAGCACGATCGGCCCGAGCCTGACATAGCAGTCGACCGCCGTGACGGCGGCGAAGCCGGCTTCGGCGATCGCCTGCTCCTGGCCGGGCTGGCAGATCACCGGCAGGGTCTTCGGCACGCGGGCCTTGGCGATGTCGTCGAAATGGTCGGCATGGAGATGGGAGACGATCACCGTGTCCACGCCGGCGACGATGTCCTCGATCGGCTCGGGCAGCGGCACCATCGGGTTCTGCGAGCGGCCGGTGAAGGAGCGGCGGCTAAGGGGCACGCCGAAATCCGGGTCGATCAGGAAGGTCCTGCCGCCATATTCGAGCTTCAACGTCGCGTTGCGGAGAAGTTTGAGCTTCATATCCGTCCCGGCTCCCTTGCTTGCAGGGCTATTGTTCAACCCCGCGGGCACGGACGCCAGTTCGGATTTGTGAAGCACTCCCCCACGCTCGCGTGACGTATCAGGCAGGTGCGAACTGGCCATAGGGCACGGTTTGCCGGGCGGTCCGCAATGCGCTCGCCCACCAGTGGAGCTGCGCCAGCATCGTCGCCATCGCCTGTTCGGCCCGGTCGGCATCCAGCAGCCGCCCCTCGGAATCGAAGCGGCTCCAGGCATCGGAGAAGGCGACGCCGTCACGGATCGGTGCTGCATGCAGCTCGCCGAAAACGAGCCGAAGCTGCTCGACCGCGCGCAGGCCTCCCGAGATCCCGCCATAGGACACGAAGCCGACCGGCTTGCCGCGCCATTCCGGGCCGATCGAGTCGATCAGGAACTTCAGGATCGCCGGATAGGCGCGGTTGTATTCCGGCGTGACGACGATGAAGCCGTCGGCCCAGTCGACGGCCTGCCGCACCTGCTCGAGCGCCGGGTGGCCGCTGCCGACATGGCGTGGCGGCAGTTCCAGCGAGACGGGATCGATGATCGCCAGTTCAAACGGGCCGTCGCCTTCGATCTGCGAGATCGCCCAGCCGGCGACCTTGTCGCAGAGACGGCCTTCACGGCCGCTGCCGTAGATCAGCGCCAGCCTGATCCTCGAGTCGAGCTTCTTGAGCATGGATGCGCTCCGGTTTGCGTCACGGGAGCGGGGCTTATAGAACCTCAAGTAAGGTTAAGGTCAATACCCGAAAAGCGGAGGGGTCCCGCATGGCCGTCGCGCGGCACCTGCCCATGGAACTGAGCGTCGGTGACGTGGCCCGCCGCAGCGGGCTCGCCGTCTCGGCCCTGCACTTCTATGAGGCGGAAGGGCTGATCCGGAGCCATCGCACGGCGGGAAACCAGCGCCGCTATGCCCGCGAGGTGCTGCGGCGCGTCGCGATCATCAAGGTCGCGCAGCGCGCCGGCATCCCGCTGAAGACGATCCGCGAGGCGTTCAAGGCGTTGCCGCGGGAGCGCACGCCGACGGCGGCCGACTGGACGCGCCTGTCCTCGGCCTGGAAGCTGGAGCTCGACCGGCGCATCGAGAGGCTGACGCATCTGCGCGACCACCTCACCGGCTGCATCGGTTGCGGTTGCCTGTCGGTGAAGGACTGCCCGCTGCGCAATCCCTGGGACCGGCTGGCGGAGGAGGGAACCGGCGCGCGCCTGCTCGATCCCGACTGAATCAGTCGGCCTTGTGCAGCTTCGCCAGCGGGAAGCGGGCTACATCGGCCATCAGCTCGGCAAAGCCCTGCGCCTGCAGCGCGGCGGTGGCCTTGCCCTTCTCGGCCGTTGCGAGGCTGGCGTCCCCGGCGACGCCCGCCGGGTGCACATCCTGCGCCATCCAGGCGAAGGCGTGCGGCCCGGTCGGCCGCAGCCAACGATAGCCTTCCCCGGCCATCGGCAGCATCAGCGGCTCGAAGCGCTCGGTCCGGCTCATGTCCACGAGATCGGGCCGGAAATGCAGCATCAGCGCCGTCTCGACATCGCCGCCATGGATGCCGTGGCGGACGTCGAGATCGGCAAAGAGCCCATCCGGCAGGCCGAAGGACATCCAGGCCGTGGTCACCGCCAGCATACCGTGGCTGACGCGCAGTTCGCGCGCGGCGATCTTCATCGGGTCGACATTGCCGCCATGCGAGGTCAGCAGCACGAGCTTGCGGAAGCCGGCGCGCTTCACGCTTTCGCCGATCTCGATCCAGGAGCGGATCGCGCTCTCCCAGCCGATAGTGAGCGTGCCAGGCGAATGCAGGTGCTCGTTCGATTTGCAGACGGCTTGCGTCGGCAGCACCAGCACGTCGAGATCGGGGCCGACCAGCGGCATCGCCTGCGCCAGCATCCCGTTCATGATGGTGGTATCGGTCGAAACCGGCAGATGCGGGCCGTGCTGCTCGATCGCCGCCAGAGGCAGCACGGCGACGGTGCTCTCGCGCGGAAGAGCCGCGAAATCGGAGCTCTTCAGGTCGCCCCAGAAGCGTGCGGTCATGATCGGGCCTGTCGATGGCGGCCTAGGTTGCCGCGGCTGTGCATGCGGCAGGTCGGCGTTGCGATTTATGCCACGCTATCGCATGGCATAAGGCTATAACGCCAGAGGTCGCCGGTCCCGACGCGGGGAGAGTCTTGCAGATGACGATGATGAAATATCGCCTGAACCGGCGCGCTGCCCTCGGCCTGCTCGGCGGCTCCGCGGCTGCCGCGCTGGTGCCGGTGCCGGGCGCGCGGGTCAGCGCGCAGAGCCTCGAGAAGCTCAGCTTCCAGACCAACTGGCGCGCCCAGGCCGAGCATGGCGGCTTCTATCTCGCCCTGGCCAATGGCATCTACAAGAAATACGGCATCGACGTCGAGATCCGGCCGGGCGGCCCGCAGCAGAACCCGTCGCAACTGCTGCTCGGCGGGCGTGTCGACATGACCATGTCGACGAGCTTCGAGGCGATCCGTTTCGCGCAGGAGAACATCCCCTTCCTGGCGATCGCCTCGATTTTCCAGAAGGACCCACAGGTCATCATCTCGCATCCCGACCAGGGTAATGATTCGCTGGCCGCGCTGAAGGGCAAGCCGATCCTGATCGGCGCCGAGGCGCGCACGGCGTTCTGGCCGTTCCTGCGCGCCAAGTTCGGCTACACCGACGAGCAGATCCGCCCCTACACCTACAACATGGCGCCGTTCCTCGCAGACAAGAAGCTCTCCCAGCAGGGCTTCCTCTCCTCCGAGCCCTTCGCCATCCGGAAGGCCGGCGTGAACCCGGTCGTCCATCTCCTGGCCGATAACGGTTTCGACGCCTACAACACGACGATCAACGTCTCGCGCAAGCTGATGGACGCCAAGAAGGACCTCGTGCAGCGCTTCGTCACCGCGACGCTCGAAGGCTGGGACCAGTACATGAAGGCCGGCCCCGAAGCCGCTGCCGCCAACGCCCTGATCCTGAAGGACAATCCGGACATGGATCAGGAGAAGATCGACTACGCCGTCAAGGTGATGAACGAGAACGGCATCGTCCGCTCGGGCGACGCGGTGACGCTCGGCATCGGTGCCATGACCGATCTGCGCTGGGCCAATTTCTACAAGACGATGAGCGACGTCGGGGTTTTCCCGGCGGGCGTCGACGTGAAGAAGGCTTATAGCCTCGATTTCATCAACCAGGGCGTCGGCAAGGGCTGAGAGCAGCGGATCGGTCGGTTTTGGATACGGTCATTGCATCATCGGGCGCGAGCGGACCGGCGCCGGCCGAGGCCGCGCCGCTCGTGGCCCTGCGCAGCGTCTCCAAGCGCTTCGGCAACGGCACGCTCGCGGTCCGCGACGTCGATCTCGACCTCGCGGCGGGGGAGTTCGTCAGCCTGCTTGGCCCCTCCGGTTGCGGCAAGTCGACCCTGCTGCGCATGATCGCGGGGCTGGGAGCACCTTCAGCAGGCACGATCGACTGGCCCGGCCGCGACGAGGCAGGGACGGGGCAGAGGCGCGAGCTCGGCTTCGTCTTCCAGGACTCGACGCTGATGCCCTGGGCGAACGCGCTCGCCAACGTCATGCTGCCGCTGACTCTGAAGAAGGTCGCCCGAAGCGAGGCGCAGGCGCGGGCGGCCGAGATGCTGGCGCTGGTCGGTCTGGCCGGCTTCGAGAAATCGTATCCCCGCGAGCTCTCCGGCGGCATGAAGATGCGTGTCTCCATCGCCCGGGCCCTGGTGATGCGGCCGCGCATCCTGCTGATGGACGAGCCCTTCGCCGCGCTCGACGAGATCACCCGCCACCGCCTGAACAACGACCTGCTCGCGCTTTGGCAGCGCGAACGCTTCACCGCGGTCTTCGTCACCCATTCGGTCTTCGAGTCGGTCTATCTCTCGCAGCGCATCGTGGTGATGGCGGCGCGGCCCGGCCGCGTCATGGCCGATCTGCCGGTCGATGCGCCCTATCCGCGCAACGAGCTCTTCCGCACCTCCGGCGAATACGCCCATCTCTGCCGGATCGCTTCCGGCAAGCTCGAGGAAGCGATCGGCGCATGAGCCCGCCCGACGACACCATGGCGCGAACCTCCGCTGCGGCCGAAGCCTTGCCCGTTCCGGTCGAGACTCGCCTCTTCGGTCTGCCGACCGGCATCTGGCCGCGCATCCTCGCGCCGCTCGTCATCGGCGCGCTGGTCCTGGGCCTCTGGGAATTCGCGGTTCGCTGGAACGACGTGCCGCCTTATGTACTGCCCGGCCCGCTTCTCGTCGGCCGGACCTTGGTCGCCGACTGGGCGTCTCTGTCCGCCTCGCTCTGGGTGACGCTGCGCATCACCTTCCTTGCGCTGGCCGCCGCGGTCGTCATCGGCGTTGCGCTGGCCGTGCTGTTCAGCCAGTCGAAATGGCTGGAGATGGCGCTCCTGCCCTATGCGATCGTGCTGCAGGTGACGCCGATCGTCGCCATCGCGCCGCTGATCATCATCTGGGCCAACGATATCGACCTGTCGCTCCTGATCTGTGCCTGGATCGTCGCTTTCTTCCCGATCCTGTCGAACACGATCCTCGGCTTGAGCGCGGCCGACCACAACCTCGTCAACCTGTTCGAGCTCTATGGCGCCAGCCGTTGGCAGACCCTGCGTTATCTCAGGCTGCCGGCGGCGCTGCCCTATTTCCTGGCGGGGCTGAAAGTGTCGGGCGGGCTGGCCCTGATCGGCGCCGTCGTTGCCGAATTCGTCGCCGGAACCGGCGGCAGCGCCTCGGGGCTGGCCTATCGCATCCTGGAAGCTGGTTACCAGCTCAAGATTCCACGTGTCTTCGCAGCGCTGGCGATGATCTCGCTCTCAGGCGTCGCGATCTTCCTGGCAACCAGCCTCGTCTCGCATCTCCTGCTGCGCCGCTGGCACGAAAGCGCGATCCGGCGAGAGAACTGATCCCGCCGGGAGAGCAAAGGGAGGTTCAGGCGAAGAAGGCGAGCTTCCGTTCGGCCGGCAGCGCGTCGATGTCGCGCAATCCGGTCTCCGACGAGCCCGAGAGCACCGCCGCCGGCGGTTCGCTGAAGACGATGTCGTCGTCGAGCAGTTCGATCGTTCCGATCCGCGGCTCGGTGTCCGCCGGATCGTCGAGCGGTTGCGCCTGTTCCGGTTCGCTGCTGGCCAGGGTTGCGGGCTGCTCGAATTCCTCCGCCCGGAAGCCGTTGCCGGTCGAGGGGGCAGGCCGCGGAGCAAGCCCCGCCAGTTCGGTCGCGGTCAGATAGTGCGGGCTCGGGTCGCGCGCGATCTCGCCGAAGGCGCGCAGGCTCGAATCGAGCATGGCGATGGTATCCGCGATCTTGTCGATGCGCTGGACGACGCTGTCGACGAGGCCGACCGCCTGGGAAGCCTCGGCCGCGTGCCGGTCGAGGCGGTCGCACAATGCCGTCTCGGCGCCGCCTTCCCTGAGATTCCAGGCGACCTCCTGGATGCTTTCCGTCGCCCCGAGGATGGACCCGGCCGCACGTTCGATCTGGGCGGCAAGTCCTGACGAACGCTCCTGCGCCCGGCCGCTGATCCGCTCGAGGTCGACGCGCAGGTCGCTGATCAGGGCGGCCGCCTCGATCAGGCTGGCGTCGCGGCTGGTCTCCTGGACGCCGAGCCCAACGACCCGCTCGATCCGTCCGATGGCGCCCAGAAGCTGCAGCGTGTCGGCCTGCCGGTTGCGTTTGGCGTATTCGGCCATGAACCAGCGGCCACGGGCGGTTTCCATCACGGCCGCTTCGATGGCGTCGTAATCGCTCTGGCTCAGCGGTGTCAGGGAGCGGGCGTCGCTCATGACCGGTCTGCCTTCGATCGAATGGCCGAATCAAGGGGGCCGAAGATGACGGTTCGGAAACCCTGCGCGACGAATGCTTAAGGAATTCCTGCCTGCTTCCGCAGGGAAAACGGCCGCCGCGCCGGCGTCGGCTATGGCGTTTCGGCAACGGTGCCTGCGCGTGAGGCGGGGCGAGGAGCTCCCCGGCTTGCCACGCGGCACCGTGGCGGCAATACAGGGTGCAGGGGTGGATTTCGGTGCCGGATGGTGCGGAGACGGCCGCAGGTGTTCGTCGGCCGGGTGAGGGACATCAGGGGCAGATGCCGAGCGTTGACACCGCCGAGCCTCAGGCGATCTTCCGGGACGATGCCGGCACGCTGGCCGTTGCGCTGGCCGGCTCCTGGAGCGCGGACCGGGCCCCGCGACTGGAGAAGCTCGTCGGCGAGATTTCGGGCCGCTTGCAGCATGGCGCCCGCGCGCGCCTCGATCTTTCGGACGTCAGCCGGCTCGATACGCTCGGCGCCTATGTGCTGAACCGCCTGAAGGCCCGGCAGGAGCGCGACGGCGCCTCGGTCGAGATCGTCAGCAGCAGGCCGGAGCATGGCATCCTGCTCGCCGAGGTCCAGATCCACGACGAGGACAAGCCCCGTTCCCCCGACCATTTCAGCGTGGTCAGCGTGCTCGCGAATATCGGCGAGGCCGTGGTGCGTTTCGGCCGCGACATGGTGGGCGGAGCCATGTTCCTCGGCGAGGTGGTGGTCGGCTCCGCTGCGGTCGTGCTCGGTCCGCGCAAGTTCCGCGGCCCATCGCTCGTCAACCAGGTCGAGCTGATCGCCTTCAACGGCGCGCCGATCATCATGCTGATCTCGTTCCTGGTCGGCTGCATCGTCGCGCAGCAGGGCATCTTCCAGCTTCAGCAGTTCGGCGCGACGGCCTTCGTCGTGAACCTGGTCGGCATCCTCGTGCTGCGCGAGCTTTCCGTGCTGCTGACCTCGATCATGATCGCCGGCCGCTCGGGCTCGGCGTTCACGGCCGAGATCGGCTCGATGAAGATGCGCGAGGAGATCGACGCGCTCCGGGTCATGGGCCTCGATCCGATCGAGGTGCTGGTCGTGCCGCGCATTCTCGCGCTCATCATCTCCTTGCCGATCCTGACCTTCATCTCCTCGATGGCCGGGTTGACCGGCGCCGGCCTCGTTGCCTGGCTCTATGGCGGCATCGGCGTCGACACCTTCCTGGCCCGGCTGCAGTCGGTCATCACCTGGAAGCATTTCGCCGTGGGCCTGATCAAGGCGCCCTTCATGGCCTTCGTCATCGGGCTGATCGCCTCGATCGAGGGCCTCGCCGTGAAGGGTTCGGCCGAATCGCTCGGCCGCCAGGTCACCGCCTCGGTGGTGAAGGCGATCTTCATGGTCATCGTCGTCGACGGCCTGTTCGCGATCTTCTTCGCCTCGATCGAGTTTTGAGCATGGGCGAGCGCGACATCGGCCTGGAGGCGGCGCAGCGACGCGACGGCGGCGGAGAGCCTGCGGGGCAGGGCGGGTCCGGCGCCATCATCCGCGTCCGCAATCTCAAGGTCGCCTTCGGCGAGAAGGTCATCATGGACGGCCTCGATCTCGACGTCATGCGCGGCGAGATTCTCGGATTCGTCGGAGGCTCCGGCCAGGGCAAATCGGTTTTGACCCGGACGATCCTCGGTCTCGTGCGCAAGCAGCGCGGGATGATCGAGATCTTCGGGGAAGACGTCGACCGGCTTTCGCCGCCGCAGCGACGCCGGCTCGAACGGCGCATCGGCGTGATGTTTCAGCAGGGCGCCTTGTTCTCCGCGCTCACCGTGAAGCAGAACATCCAGGTGCCGATGCGGGAATATCTCGATCTGCCGCCGGACCTGCTCGACGAACTGGCGATGGTGAAGCTCGATCTCGTCGGCCTGCCGCAGGATGCGGCCGACAAGGCGCCTTCCGAGCTCTCGGGCGGCATGATCAAGCGCGCGGCGCTGGCGCGCGCCCTCGCGCTCGATCCCGAGATCGTCTTCCTCGACGAGCCGACCTCGGGGCTCGACCCGATCGGCGCTGCCGAGTTCGACGATCTCATCGTGACGCTGAAGGAGACGCTGGGCCTCACGGTGTTCATGGTGACCCACGATCTCGACAGCCTGTATGATGCCTGCGACCGAATCGCTGCGTTGGCGGACAGGAAAGTCATCGCCGTCGGCCCGCTGGCGACGATGCTGGCATCCGACCATCCGTGGCTGAAAGCCTATTTCGGCGGAGAGCGCGCCATGGCCCGGCAGCCGGCCGGGAAGCGGGAGCAAAGCGGCTAACCATGGAATCGCGTGCCAACTACGCTCTCGTCGGTCTTTTCACCTTGGCGGTCCTCGCGGCGGCGTTCGGCTTCGTCTACTGGTTCAACAGTGGCGGCGCCGGCCGCAAGGAAAACATCCGCGTGATCTTCACCGGGTCGGTGACGGGGCTCGGCCGCGGCTCGAGCGTACTCTTCAACGGGTTGCGCGTCGGCGAGGTCACCAATATCGAGCTGCAGCCGGACGATCCCAGGCGGATTTACGCCGTCATCCAGGTGTCCTCGACCACGCCGATCCGCGAGGACACCCGCGCGCGCATCGAGGCGCAGGGCCTCGCCGGCGTCGTCGCCCTCCAACTCATCGGCGGCGCACCAGACGCGCCGGTGCTGACGGCCAAGCCCGGCGAGCCCATGCCGACCATCATCGCCGAGCGCTCCGAACTGCAGGACATCATCGAGACTGTCCGCAACGTAGCGCAGAAGGCCGACGGCATGCTCACCTCGCTCGACGGGCTGATCAAGCAGAACCGCGAGCCGATCAACAACACGGTGCGGAACGTAGAGAAATTCTCCGAGGCGCTCGGCAAGAACTCCGACGGGCTCGACAAGCTGATGGCCGGCTTCGGCAACATCGCCGACACGATCCAGCCGCTGTCGCAGAAGCTGCAAAGCCTCAGCGAGGAGTTGACGGAGGTGGTCAAGTCGGTGGACCGGCAGAAGGTGGCCAATATCGTCGACAATGTCGACAAGTTCACCGGGGCGCTCGGCGGATCAAGCCAGGAGGTCAGCAAGGCGGTCAAGGATATCGCCTCGATCACCGACAAGCTCAATCACGCCGCCGATCAGGTCGAGGGTGTTCTGAAGGGCGCGCAGGCCTTCCTCAACACCGCCTCGGGTCCCGATGGCCGCAGCGCCCTGACCGAGGTCTCGGATGCTGCCAAGTCGATCCGCGTCCTCGCCGACAACCTCGACAAGCGCACCGCCGAGATCACCCTCGGCATTAACCGCTTCACCGGGTCGGGGCTGCGCAATGTCGATTCGACGGTGTCGGAGGCGAAGCGCGTGCTGACGGAACTCAATCGCACGCTCCGGAATTTCGAACGCAACCCGCAGCAATTCATCTTCGGCGGCAAGCCGCCGCTCCCGCAATACAACGGATCCCGCTAGCCGATGACGACCGAGGCATTCCAGACCGTCATGGCCCGTCGCAGCTTGCGCGCGCTGGTCCTCTCCGCCGGATTGGCCCTGGCCGGATGCGGCGGCGGGCCGACGCCGACCACTTTCGACCTCACGGCCCCCAGCGGTTTCGGACGTGTTGGCGGCTCGCACGCCACGATGGTCGTTGCCCGGCCGACCGCCGTGCAGACGCTCGATTCCGACAGGGTCATCGTCAAGGATTCGAGTGGCGCGCTCTCCTTCCTGGGCGGCGCGCAATGGGCCGACCAGGTGCCGGCGCTGGTGCAGACGCGGCTCATCCAGACCTTCGAGAACGCCAGCCGCATCGGTTCGGTCTCGGCGCCGGGGCAGGGCATCACGCCGAGTCTCCAGCTCGTCACCGATATCCGCAGTTTCAACATCGACGCCGCTTCCGGCACGGCCGTGGTCGAGATCACCGCCAAGATCGTCGGCGATGCCAGCGGCAGGATCCAGCGTGCCAAGCTGTTTTCGGCCCGGGTGCCGGTGGCTGCGGTGGATGGCCCTGGCGCGGCTCAGGCGCTCGACCGCGCGCTGTCGCAGGTGCTGATCGACATCGTCCGCTGGGCGCGCTGATCGGCTGTCCGCTGGCTAGGTCCGCGATGTTCCGGCGCGGCGAATCGACCTAGGCTGCGACGCCGGTTTGGCCCGAGCCGCCCCCCTCCAGCGGGAAGCATCAGCATGCGGGGCTTTCGCGACGTTCCGACCGACTGTTCGGGCACACGCATGAGGAGGGATTGCGCCGTCTGCCTGCGATAGGAGGTCTCCGCATGAAGCTCTCGGTGCCGATCCATCATCTCAAGCGCAGGGCCAAGCTCCTGCATCGCCGCGAACAGATTCCACTTCATGCGGCGCTCGACCGCATCGCCGCGGCCGAAGGCTATCGGAGCTGGAGCCTGCTCGCTGCCAGGCAGCCCGTTGCCAGCGCGGCGACGGCGCTCAATCGCCGGCTCGAACCGGGCGACCTGGTGCTCGTCGCGGGCCGCCCCGGCCAGGGCAAGACGCTGGTCGGCCTCGCCCTCGCCGCCGAGGCGGCCAGGGCAGGGCGTCGCAGCGCGTTCTTCTCGTTGGAATATACGCCGGCCGACGTGGTCGAGCGCCTGCGCGTGCTCGGCTTCGAGAGCACTGAGCTCGAAGTCTTCTTCGATCTCGACTGCTCGGATGCGATCAGCGCCGGCTATGTCGGAACGGCGCTGGCGTCGGCTCCGTTCGGCACGCTCGCTGTGATCGACTATCTGCAACTGCTCGACTATCTGCAACTGCTCGACCAGCGCCGCGACACGCCCGAATTGTCGCGACAGATGCGCGACCTCAAGGCGCTGGCCCGCGAACGTGGACTGATCATCGTCCTGCTCTCGCAGGTCGACCGGTCCTACGATCCCGCCGCCAAGCCGTTTCCGGACATCACCGATATCCGCCTTCCCAACCCGGTCGACCTGCGGCTTTTCGACAAGAGATGCTTTCTGAACGGCGGCGACATCCGCGTCGAGACCGCGGCCTGAAGCCGCCCCGAGGGGACGGCGACACAGGCCGGAAAAGAGAAGGCCGCCCGGAGGGGCGGCCTTCGCCGTTTTTCGCGATGCGAGATGCGCAGGCTTACTCGAAGCGCCCGCTGGCATGGGCCAGCATGGTGTAGACCTTGCCGGTCTCCGAAGTCAGGTAGGTCTTCGCCACCATCGAGTCGCGATCGTCCTTCGACGCCTCGCCGAGCAGCCGCTCGAACTCGTCGATATAGCGGTCGACCGTGTCCTTGAACTCCGAGTCGCGCCGGTACTTGCGGCGGATCTCGTCGAAGGTCTGCTGGCCCTGCAGGGTGTAGAGCCGGCGGGTGAAGACATTGCGCTCGCCGCGCTTGTAGCGATCCCACAGCTCGACGGCGGCGTCGTGGTCGATCATCCGCGCGATGTCGACCGAGAGCGAGTCGAGCTTCTCGATCGAATGCGTCGTCGGCTTGCTTGCTTCCGGCGCCTTGTCGTCGCGCGAGGCGCGCACCAGCAGGTCCGAAAGCCAGCCGGACTTCGCGGGCTGCTGCGGCTCGGGCACCCGGCGTGAAGCCTCCTGGGCCGGAGCGGGGCGCTGGGCGGGCTTGGCCTCGGGCTGGGCCGATCCGCTGCGGGCCCCCGGCTCGCTGCGGGGCGCTTGAGGCGCGGCGTCGAGCGAAGGACGCAGGGCAGGGCCTTCGGCCACGGCAGGCTTGGGCGCCGGCGGCGCATAGGCCGGAGCCGGCGCGGCCGCGACGCTCATCCGGCGCGGAGTGCCCTGGTCGATCGGCAGCGAGACGTCGCCACGGCGACCGGCCCGGGTCACGATATCGGTGAGATCGTTCAGGGCCTTGATCTGCTCGGCAACCACGCGGCGCATGGCCGAGGCCGATTCCTGCGTCTCCTGGGGCAGCTCGAGCACGCCGCGCTTCAGCTCGGCGCGCGTCGCTTCCAGCTCGCGCTGGATTTCGCCGGTGACGCCGCGCATCTCCTGCGCCGCCTTCTGGAAGCGCTCGGTGACCTTCGACAGCTCGCCGCCGATCTCGCTCGTGACCTCGGCATAGGCTGCCCGCAGGGCTTCCGCCGTGCGCTCGCGCTCCTTGCCGGTCGTGGCGCGGATCGTCTCGAACTGCTGGGCGATGGCGCTGGTGGTCGCCTCGGCCGAGTCGGAGAGCACGGCGCCGATCTGCCGGGCGCGCGCCTCCGCGGTGCCGAGCGACTCGTCGATCAACGAGGAGAAGGAGCGGGTGATCGCCTCGACATCGTCGGTGCGGCTGCTGATCAGGCCGTGCAGCTCCTCCAGCGAGTCGCGCCGCTCGGCCAGAGCCTTGCCGACACGGGCCTCGACCTGTTCCAGCCGGCCGACCACGGCGCTGAGCGCCGCGCTGCTGGCTTGCGAGACCTCGCTGAGCGAGGTGCCCTTGTCGTCAAGCTGGGCGATGAGGGCGGTGGCGTCGCGCAGCGTGCCTTCCGAGAAGCCCTTGAGATCAGCGATCTGCGTCGTGACCTGTTGCGAGGCGCGGTTGGCCTCCTCCATCACCGTGCCGATCACCGTCTGCAACTCGCCGACCCGGGTCGACAGCCCGTTCTCGACGGCGGCGAGGTTCTTGTTCGCGCCGTTGACGATCTGCTGCATCAGCTTGTTGGCCTCGCCGAGGCGGCCGAGCATGCCGCCCAGCTCCTCGCGCAGTTGCTCGTTGGTGCCGACAAGCGCCTCGATCGACTGGCGCGAGCCGGTTTCCAGCGTCTCCCGTAGCGCATTGGAGGATGTCTCCACGGCATCGGCGATCGCGGCTCCGCGATCGCGCAGTCCGGCGACGACGGCATTGCCGCGCGCCTCGAGGGCGCGCACCACGGTCTCGCCCGCCGCGGAAAAGGCTGCGGCAAGCGCTTCGCCCCGTTCGCCGAGCGCGTCGATCATGCCGCTGCCCCGGGCGTCGAACAGGCTCCGGAGCGCCTCCGTGCGCTCGTCCAGCGAGGCCGAGACCGTCTCGCTGTGGCGCTCGAGCGCGTCGACGATGATGGCCCCCTTGCGGTCGAAGATCGCCTGCAATGCACCGGTCTGCTCGTCCAGCGCATGCGAGATGGCGCTGCCCTGCTGGCCGAGGGCCGCGACGATGTCGCCGCCCTTGTCCTCGAACAGGCTGCGCAGCTGCTCGGTGCGCGCGTCAAGCGCGGTCGAGATCGCATCGCCCCGGCGTCCAAGCGCGGCCACGATGCCGAGCCCGCGGTCGTCGAACAGGGTCCGGAGCTGCTCGGCGCGCTCGTTGAGCGCAGCCGCGATCGCCTCGCTCTGCTGGGCGAGGGCCGAGACCATGCCGGTGCCATTGTGCTCGAAGAGGCTGCGCAGTTCCTGCGCACGCTCGGCGAGCGCCGCGGCGATGGCTTCGGAACGCCCCTGCAGCGTGCTTGCGATCTCTTCCCCGCGCGTATCCAGCGTCTGCGAGACGGTGTCGAGCCTGCCGACCACGCGCTCCTCGAAGCGCGCCACACTCTGGTCGAGCGTGTCGGCGATCTGCAGGGCGCGGCCGCCCAGCGTCGCGTTGATCGTATCGGCCTTGTCGCTGAGCGTGCGCGTGAGCGATTCGCTCTTCGACGTGACGACCTCCCCGATCTCGTCGGCCTTGAGCGCAAGGGCGCGCGTGACCTCGCGCCCGCCTTCCGCCAGTACGCGGGCGATATCGACCGTGCGTTCCACCAGCGCCTCGTTGAGGGCGGTGGCGCGGGAGCCGAGGCTGCCGTCGATGCGGGCGATCAGGCTGTCGAGAGCACCGGCGATCTCGGCGCTCTTGGCGCCGGAACGCTCCTCGAACAGCTTGATCTGTCCTTCCATCGCATCCGCGGCCTCGCGGGTGCGGTTGGCGAGCAGCTCGGCCGCTTCCAGCGCGCGGGTCCCGACCTTGTCGGCCAGCGAGACGCCGTCCTGCGAGATCAGCTTCTCGACTTGGGCGATGCCGCTGTTGAGCGCTTCCGTCAGCTCGCGCGCGTCGCCGGAAATCTTCGCGGTCAGCGTGCCGCCCTGATGGACGATGATATCCTCGAAAGCGGCCAGGCGCGTCGCGAGGCTCTCCTCGACCTGCCGGCCCTGGCTGTCGAACAGCTGCGACAATGCGCCGAGACGTGACCCGATGGCCGTCTCGATCTCGTTGCCGCGCTCGTCGAAGAGACGGCTGAGAGCATCGTGGCGGCTGGCGAGCGCGTCGGACAGTGCCTGGGCGCGCTCCTCGACCGAGCGCAGCATCGTGTCCGCATTGGCGGCCAGCGTCGCGCCGACGCGTCCGCTCTGGTCGTCGAGTGCCAGGACGAGGGCGTTGCCGCGCTCGTCGAAGAGCTTGGTCAGCGCGTCGTGGCGAATGGCCAGTGCCTCGGTCAGCGCCTGGGCACGGTCCTCGACCGAGCGCAGCATCGACTGCGCGTTGGCGGTGAGCGCCTCGTTGACGCGGCCGCCTTGCTGGGTCAGCGCCATCACGATCTCGCGGCCGGTGCCGGCGAGCATGGTGCGCGCATCCTCGGCATGGACGGTGAAGGTCTCGCGCAGCCCCTGCGTCGCCTCCGTGACCCGGTCGGCGACATGGCGGCCGTCGACATTGATCGTCTCGGTGAGAGTGCGGGTCGCCTCCGTCATGCGGCGCGCCAGCTCCTCGCTTTGCTCGCCGAGCAAAGTGTGGACTTCCCGGCCGGTGCTGACGAGATCGCGGACCATGGTCTCGCGATGTTCGCCGAGCAGTTGGCCGACCTTGTCGCCGGCTTCGCCGACGCTGGCGAGGAAGCCGGTTTGCTGCTGCTCCAGCGCGGCGCGGGCGCCTTCCACCGCGTCGGTCACGCGAGCCGCCAGGGCAAGGCCGCGCTCGTCGAGCTTCTGGTCGATGCTTTCGCCGGTTTCGGCAAGACGGCTGACAAGAGCGCCCGAGCGCTCCGACAGGATGGCGTGCACCGAGCGGCCGACATCGGCGATCCGGCTGGCCACCGCCTGGCTCTCGTTGCCGAGCAGGTCCTTGAGCTCGAGCCCGGCCTGGGAAACCTTCACGGTCATGGCGCCGGCCTGCTCATCGAGCAGGGCACTGACGCGCTCGCCAGTCTCGGACAGGCCCGAGATCATGCGCTCGCTCTCCTGACCGACGACACGGCTGACCTCGTGGCCCGCCTGGGTCAAGCGGCTGACAAGGACTTCGCTCTCGTCGCGCAGGCGTGTCTCGACCGCATTGACGGCGCCCGACACGCTGGAAACCAGCGCCTCGCTGCGGTCCTCGAGGAGCTTGGCGACTTCGGCGCCGGCGCCCGAAACGCGGGCGACGACGCTGTCGCTCTGCTCGCCGACGAGCTGGGCGAGATCGCGCCCGGCGCCGGACACGCGCCCGACGAGCGCGTTGGCCTGTTCGTCGAGCAGGGCGTGAACGGTTTCGCCGGTTTCGTTGAGGCGCGTGACGAGCCTGCCGCCATGTTCGTCGAAGAGGCCGTTGACCCGGTCGGCGACCTCGGTGATGCGATGGGTCAGCGTCTCGCCGTGCTTGTCGACCGCCGAGCCGAGCGACTGGCCGGCATCGCCGACGCGCAGGACGATCGATTCGCCGCGCTCGCGCAGCAGGTCGTCGACGGTCTTGACCGTTTCGTTGAGGCGGTTGACCAGCGTGTCGCCATGCGTGCCGATCAGCCCGTGGACATTCTCGCCGACCTCGGTGAGGCGCGCGGCGATAGCCTCGTTCTGACGGGTGAGCAGGTTGTTGACGCCGCGCCCGACCTCGGTGAGGCGCACGGTGACGCTCTCGCCCTCGCTGGAGAGCGCGTTGCGCAGCGCCTCGCCCGATTCCGCCAGGCGCTGCTGCAGGGCTTCGCTCTGGCTCTCGATCAGCGAGACCATGCTGCGGCTCGAGACCTCGAAGCGTTCCGCCGCCTCGACGCCGCGGGCGGAGATGTCCTTGGCCAGCGTCTCGCCGGTCGCCTTCAGCGTATTGTTGACGGTCTCGACCCGGGTGGTCAGCGTCTCGGCGACCTGCATGCCGGTCTCGCTGATGGCGCGGGTGACGTTCTGGGCTTCGCTGGTGAGGCCTTCGGTCAGCGCGATGCCGGTCTTCTCCAGCGAGCCGGCGATCTCCTTTGCGCGGCCGTCGAGCATCGTCGAGAGGTTGTCGCTGGCGCCGGCCAGCCGCTCGGACACCTCGCCCGAGGTGACCTGGAGCCGCTCGACGAGATCATGGCTGCGGCCGCTGATCTCCTCGATCATGCGTTCGCCGGCCCGGCCGAGCGCCTGGGTGATCTGGTCACCCTTGGCGCCGAGCGAGCCGGTGACGCGGTCGCCGGCCTGCGCGATCGCCTCGGCGATGCTGCGGCTGGCGCCGTCGAGATCCTTGGCGATGCCTTCATGGGCTCCGCTGATGGCGAGCTTGACGCGCTCGGCATTGCCAACCACCGCCTCGCGCTGGGTGACCAGTTCGTCGATCAGCGAGCGCAGACGGATTTCATTGTCCGCATAGGCGCGCTCCAGCGTCGAGATCTCGCCGCGGACGATGGTTTCGAGTTCGCCGGCGCGCGCCACGGCGCGCTCGATGCCGTCGCCCATGGCGGCGACCTCGCGGCGGATGGTCTGGCTGAGGGAGAGCACGGAATCGGCGCCTGCCACCTCCGGCTCGGCCAGGCGCAGCGCGACCTCGGTCATCGCCCGCGAGATGAGGCGCATTTCCTGCGTGCGGCGGTAGAGCGCCGCGAGCACGAAGAAAAACACGACCGGCGCGCCGATCGAGAGCGCGAGCAGCGTCCACTCGCCGATGCCGAAGGAGGCGACGGGCTCCGGCAGGCCGTTGCTGAAGGAGCCGAAGCGATGGAACAGCACGAAGGCGGCACCGCCCAGCCAGGCAAGCGATGCCAGCGCTGCGAACCAGTAGGGCTTGCGCGACGGGCGCACCGCGAAGGCCTGAACGAGCGAGCTGGAATCGCGACGGTCGTCATTGGCGACGCGGCTGGTATCTGGCGCGATCGCGGGACGCTGAGGCTGCGCCGCCTGTTGCGCTTCCTGGGGCGGGGCGGCCGGCGCGGCTGCGGGCTCGACGCGCGGCAGCTCGAGCTTCAGGTCGTTCTCGCTGGTGGCGGGCAGGCGCGGCTCGGCCGAGACCGGCGTCTCCGTCTCGCCCTGCGGCTGCTCGAGGCGAAGAGCCTCCTCGATCGCCGACATCGCAGCTTCAGTGGGGTCCTGGAGCTTCTTGGGTCGATTCATGGTTGCCGCCTCGCCACGCTACTGAAGATGGGTACGAACCCATGCGCCGCTGCCCGGCCGCCTCTGGCCGGGTGGACGGCGACACTGCGCCCATCATTTACCAATTGGAAGGGTACTGAAGCCCCGGACCCTTGGAAACCCATTTGAGTGCCTGATTCACAAACGTCGTTAACGCCTCGTTCACCATCAAGGCGCTTCTTGGAATGGGTTGGACCGCCCGCCGGCCGGCTCCAGATTCATGCGTTCAAGCGGTTCCCGAGTTCCTGCAATGTCCCAGACGGCCATCGACACCGCGCATCTCTCCCGCCAGAGCGGCGGAGACCATGCGCTGGAGCGTGAGTTGCTCACGCTTTTCGCCCAGCAATGCGCCAAGCACCTGCGCACCATCCATGGCAGCGCCGATCTGCAGGCGCGGCTCGACGCTGCCCACAGCCTGAAGGGCGCCGCCCGCGCCATCGGCGCGTGGCAGGTGGCCGAGGCCGCCGATGCGGTCGAGCTGCGCCTCGCAGAGGCGGATCAGCGCCGGACCGAAGCGGCGATGGACGCGCTGACGCTTGCCGCCGCCGAGGCCCGTGCCGCAATCTGCCGTTCGGACTGCGCAGCCTGAGCAATGCGTCGCAGCGCCGCAAACATTTCGCCTTGCCTGGAAATGCTCTAAGCGAGGCCGGTCATCCCCGCTCGCGCGCTGGCTGCGTCCGGGCGCGCCGCCGGAGTGCGTCATGCCGAATATCACCTATATCGATGCCCATGGAGAGAGCCGCACCGTCGAGGCGGAAACCGGCTCGACCGTGATGGAGGCGGCGATCCGCAACGCGATTCCCGGCATCGAGGCCGAATGCGGCGGCGCCTGCGCCTGCGCAACCTGCCATGTCTATGTCGACGAAGCCTGGATGGAGAAGGTCGGCCAGGCCGAGCCGATGGAGGAGGACATGCTGGATTTCGCCTTCGACGTCCGGCCGAACTCGCGCCTGTCCTGCCAGATCAGGGTCCGGCCCGATCTCGACGGCCTGGTGGTCCGCACGCCGGCGCGGCAGGGCTGATACAAGGACGCGACCATGCCTCGGTGCCCCCTGTCGGCGCCGGGGCATACGTGATTTGCGTTGGATCAATGCGTCTTGTCGGGCAGACTTCAGGATGGTGATGCCGCCAGCCTTGAGGAGGTCGCGATGTTCAAGTCGATCATGGTTCCCGTCGATCTGGCCGAGGCGGAGCTCGCCCAGCCGGCGATCGACAATGCGGTGGCCTTCGCCAAGGCTTCTGGCGGCACGGTGCGGCTGGTCTATGTCCGCTCGCTGGTCCCCGTCACCTACATGGAGTTCGTGCCGGCCGATTTCGATGCCGAGCAGCAGGACGACGCCGAGGCCAAGCTAGCCGAGATCGCGGCCAAGATCGATCTTCCGCCGGAGCAGGTTTCCGCGAAGGTGCTGATCGGGTCCGTGCATGGCGAGGTGCTGGCCGAGGCCGATGCCAGCGGAGCTGACCTCATCGTCATCGGCTCGCACGAGCCCGGCATGCTGGCCTACGTCATCGGCTCCAACGCATCGGCGATTGTGCGTCGTGCGAAATGTTCCGTGATGGTGCTGCGCCACGCCTGAGGCGGGTGCGGCTCAGGAGGCCGGTACCCGCCCCGGCACGAGGTCGTCCGGTACCTCGCCGGGCATGAGTTGGCGTGGCCGGTTGAGCCGGATCAGCGGCCAGACCTGCCAGTAGGAGGCGGCGAGCAGGAGCAAGGCAAGAAGCCCGGCATTGGTCTGTCCCTGCTCGAAGGCGCGCAGCGCGAAGAACGCGATCATCGCCAGCGAGAGGAGTCCCACCAGCGTCATCGCGAGCCAGAGGGGACGCGGGCGCCCGCCGATGAAGCGGGCTCGTGGATTCGCGCGCATGATCGCTTGGGCCAGCGCCGAGACGAAGCGGTGGTAGCGGGCGTCGTCGCGCTCGAGATCGGTCAGAGAGCGCCAGGAGAGATTGCCGAAGGTGATGGTCCTGCCGTCACTGAGGCGCAACTGCGTCCGGTAGCCCTTCGCCGAGATGTTGCCCGGCGCGAACAGGAAGCGGACCTGCTCGACAGCACTCAGCCGGACGCGGTCGACAGCCCGGGTGCGGTCGATCTCGAGCGCCTCGCCGTCGAGCTTGTAGGTGATCTCGAAGCCGACGGGCTTCGGGCGCTGGCGCCAGCTCGGGGGAGGGACGTCGTCAGGGTCGTCGATCATGGCCGGCAGTTAGAGCAATCCGGTCATCGAAGGGAAGCGGGCCGATGGTCTTGCCTCGTCAGCGGGCGAGGATTTTCATCGCGCCGTCGAGGCCATCGAGCGTCAGCGGGAACATCCGCCCGCCCATCAGTGCGCCGATCTGCCGGATCGACTGCGTATAATTCCACAGATGCTGCTGGACGGGGTTGAGCCAGATCGATTTCGTGAACTTGCCGACCAGCCGCTCCAGCCAGACTTCGCCCGCCTCGTCGTTCCAGTGCTCGACCGAACCACCGGGCATCGCGATCTCGTAAGGGCTCATCGAGGCGTCGCCGACGAAGACGAGGCGGTAATCGGCGGGGTAGGTCCGCAGCACCTCCCAGGTCGGGATCTGCTGTTCGTGGCGACGGCGATTCTCCTTCCAGACGCGCTCATAGGGGCAGTTGTGGAAGTAGAAATGCTCGAAATGCTTGAACTCGGCCCGCGCCGCCGAGAACAGCTCCTCGGCGAGCTCGACATGCCAGTCCATCGAGCCGCCGACATCGAGGAAGAGCAGCACCTTGACCGCGTTGTGCCGTTCGGGACGAAGCTTGACGTCGAGATAGCCGTGCTTGGCGGTTTCCGAGATGGTGTTGTCGAGGTCGAGCTCATCGGCGGCGCCGGTGCGGGCGAAGCGGCGCAGGCGCCGAAGCGCGATCCGCAGATTGCGCACGCCGAGCTCGCGCGTGTCGTCGAAATCCTTGAACTCGCGCTTGTCCCAGACCTTCACCGCACGGAAGTTGCGATTCTTGTCCTGGCCGATGCGCACGCCTTCGGGATTGTAGCCATAGGCGCCGTAGGGCGAGGTGCCGGCGGTGCCGATCCATTTGCTGCCGCCCTGATGGCGGCCCTTCTGCTCGTCGAGCCGCTGCTTCAGCGTCTCCCAGAGCTTGTCCCAGCCGAGCGCCTCGATCTGGGCCTTCTCTTCGTCGGTGAGGAATTTCTCGGCGAGCTTGCGCAGCCATTCCTCGGGAATGCCGGCTTCCTCGATCGCCTGCTGCAGCGTCTCCAGACCCTTGAACACCTGGGCGAAGACCTGGTCGAACCTGTCGAGATGGCGCTCGTCCTTCACCAGCGTGGCGCGGGCGAGATAGTAGAACTCGTCGACCCGGTATTCGGCGAGATCGGCCTCCACACCTTCGAGCAGCGTCAGGTATTCGCGCAGGGTCACCGGGACCTTGGCGGCGCGCAGATCGGTGAAGAGGCGAAGAAACATGCCGCTACTGTGCGGGCATGGGGCGGGAGGTCAAGCGGCGTCCGCGAAGCTGCGCGAACGCCGCTCGGTCCCGAGGGTCGGCCTTACGCCACCGCGTCGGCGAGGTCCTTGGTGACCTTGAACTTCACGACGGTCTTGGCGGGCACCTTGATGGTGGCGCCGGTCGAGGGGTTGCGGGCCTCGCGGGCCTCGCGCTTGGCGGCGGAGAGCTTGCCGATACCGCCGAGCGTGACGTCGTCGCCAGCCTTCAGAGTCTTGGCGACGGTCGCACCGAGTGACGCCAGGATGGCCGAAACATCGGCCTTCGTCTTCCCGGTCTCGTCCGCGATCGCGGCGATCAGTTCGTTCTTGGTCATGAAATCCTCCTTGAGAAGGTGTGGTAGGCGTCGCGTACCGGACGGTCGTTCATGTCCGTTGCCGTCACGAGCGACCGCGGAAAACAGCTATTCGCGGCGCGCAACTCTGGCAGTTGCCATGGATATTGCGGAAAGACGATGCCCGTGGCGCTAGATACGCACAGGAAACGGCTTCGTTCCGTCGAGAAAAGCAGGAATTTTCGGGTTTTTCGCAGTTGCGGGAGCCGGGAAGCGGGTTCCGGCCCATGAAACTTCGCCGCGATTCGCCCGGGCGGCGGAGCCGGGAGCCAGCCGCCGCCCGGGAGGTTCTCAGGCTTGGATGCCGTCGACGTACCAGTCCATCTTCGAGAGCATCTCGTCGCTGGCGTGCTCGCCCGCCTTGACGCGCACCTCACCCTTCTGGTCCTTGAGCTCGCCGGTGAAGGGGTGGAGCTTGCCCGAGGCGATGCCCTCCTTGACGGCGTCCGCTGCCTTGCGGGCCTCCGGCGTCACCGCGTCGTTATAGGGGGCGAGCTTGACGAAGCCGTCCTTGATGCCGCCCCAGACCGCGCCGCTCTTCCAGGTGCCGTCCATCACGTCCTTGACGCGCTTGATGTAGTACCCCGACCAGTCGTCGACGATCGCGGTGAGATGGGCCTTCGGTGCGAAGGCCTTCATGTCGGAGGCCTGGCCGAAGGCGAAGACGCCGCGCTGCTCGGCCGCCTGCAGGGGAGCGGCGGAATCGGTATGCTGGGTGATCATGTCGGCGCCCTGGTCGATCAGCGCCTTGGCGGCATCGGCCTCCTTGGCGGGATCGTACCAGGTCGAGCACCAGATGACCTTGGTCTTGAAGTTCGGGTTCACCTTGCGGGCGGCGAGGTGGAAGGCGTTGATGCCCATCACCACCTCCGGGATCGGGAAGGAGGCGACATAGCCGGCCTGCCCTGTCTTCGACATGTGGCCGGCGATGGTGCCGATCACGGCGCGGCCCTCGTAAAAGCGCGCATCGTAGGTGGCGACGTTCTCGGCGCGCATGTAGCCGGTGGCGTGCTCGAACTTGATCTTCGGGAACTGCTTGGCGACCTGGATCGTCGGGTTCATGAAGCCGAAGGAGGTCGCGAAGATCAGCTGGTTGCCGGCCTGGGCGAGCTGACGCAGCGCGCGCGCCGTGTCCGGACCCTCGGCGACGTTCTCGATGAAGCTGGTCTTGACCTTGGCACCGTATTCCTTCTCCAGCGCGAGCCGGCCCTGGTCGTGCGTCCAGCTATAGCCATGGTCGCCGATCGGCCCGACATAGATGAAGCCGACGCCCAGCGGCGACTGCGCCGAAGCGCCGCGACCGAGGATCGGCAGCGTCGAGGCGGCGGCGGCGCCGAAGGTCAGCCTGCGGCGGGTGATGATGCTGGTCATGTCCGAAAACTCCCCGTTATGGGTTGCGGCGTCAGGGCGCCGAGAAGGGTTTGCCGAGGCAGGCAGGCGCGTCGAGCCGGCCGGTCCTCCGTCCTAGCGACATCATGGTCAGAACCGCAATGGTCGCAAGGTAGGGGGCCATCGCCAGCACCTCGGGCGCAAGCCAGTTCACGCCGGCCGCCTTGGCCTGCAGCTCCAGCGTCATCACCGCGCCGAAGAGATAGGCGCCAAGCAGCAGGCGTCCGGGCTTCCAGGCGGAGAAGACGACGAGCGCGAGCGCGATCCAGCCGCGCCCGGCGGTGAGCCGGTCGGCCCACATCGGCGTCAGCGCCAGCGAAAAATAGGCGCCGCCAAGTCCCGCCAGCGCTCCGCCGAAGGCCACGGCGGCATAGCGGATCGCGATCACCGGATAGCCGATCGCATGCGCCGAGGCGTCGTTCTCGCCGACGGCGCGCAGGATCAGACCGGCCCGCGTCCGGCGCAGGAAATAGGCCACGCACGCCACCAGCGCGAGCGAAAGATAGACCAGGATGTCCTGTCCGAAGACGAGGCGCAGGACGGGATGCTCTGACAGCGCGGCCGGGAAGATCGGCCCGAGCCGCTCTACGGTGCGGCCCACGAAACCCGCGCCGATCAGCGACGAGGCACCGGTGCCGAAGATGGTCAGCGCCAATCCGGTCGCGACCTGGTTGGCGCCGAGCGAGAGCGCCAGAACCCCGAAGATCATCGCGGCCGCCATGCCGGCGAGTGCGGCAGCGGCCAGCCCCAGCACGATGCTGCCGCTGGAAAAGGCGACGGCGAAGCCCGCGACCGCCCCGCACAGCATCATGCCCTCGACGCCGAGATTGAGCACGCCGGCCTTTTCCGCGACGAGTTCGCCGAGCGCCGCGAGGAGCAGCGGTGTCGAGGCGGCGATCAGCGTCATCAGGACGGAGACCGTGATTGCGCTGGTCATGCCGCCCTCCGCTTCCGGACGAGGCGCCATTTCACCAGCACATCGGTCGCCAGTAGAATGAACAGCAGCATGGCCTGGAACAGGCCGGTGGCCGCTTGCGGTAGCCGGACCGTCGACTGCGCGATCTCGCCGCCGACATAGGTCCCCGCCAGCACGATCCCGCCGAAGACGATGCCGAGCGGGTTGAGCCGCCCCAGGAAGGCGACGATAATCGCGGTGAAGCCGTAGCCGACCGGGAATTGCGGCGTGAGCTGGCCGAAGGGGCCGGCGGCCTCGAACAGCCCGGCGAGTCCCGCGAGCCCGCCGCCGAGCAGCATAGTCGCCCAAGTCGTGCGCGCCGCGCTGAAGCCGCCATGGCGCGCGGCGGCGGGCGCCAGACCCACCACTTTCACGGCATAGCCCGCCGTGGTCTTCTCCATCAGCAGCCAGGCGACGACGGCGATGACGAGCGCGGCGGGGATGCCGATATGGACGAGCGAGCCCTCCATCACGGCGGGCAGCGTCTGGTCGGCGGTGAACATCCGCGTCTGCGGGAAGTTGAAGCCGCCGGGGTCCTTCCACGGACCGCGCACGAGATAATAGAGCAGTTGCACCGCGACATAGGTCAGCATCAGGCTGGTCAGGATTTCGCTGACCTGCAGCTTCACCCGGAGCAGGGCGGGGATCGCCGCCCAGGCCATGCCGCCGAGGATGCCGGCCAGCGCCATGGCGGGCAGGATCCACCATCCTGTCATGTCGTAGGTCAGAAGCGCGACACCGGTGCCCGCGACGGCGCCCATGACGTATTGCCCCTCGGCGCCGATGTTCCAGACATTGGCGCGGAAGCCGATGGCGAGCCCGAGCGCGATCATCACCAGCGGCGCCGCCTTCACCCCGATATCGGCCCAGCGCTGCGACTCGACGAAGGGCGTGACGAAGATGCTGCCGACGGCATGGAAGCCGTCATAGCCCATCGCCGTGAAGACGAGCATGCCGGCGAGCATCGTCAGCCCGATCGCGATCAGCGGGCTCAGCCACAGCATCGCCATGCTCGGCTCGCGGCGGCGACGCCATTCAAGCATGGGCCGCCTCCGCGCCGTGCACCCCGCCCATCATCAGGCCGATCTCGTCGATGCCGAGGCTCGCGACCGGGCGTGGAGCGGACAGCCGGCCCTCGTTGATGACGCAGAGCCGATCGGCGAGCTCAAGCAATTCGTCGAGATCCTGCGAGATCACCACCACGGCCGAGCCCTTGGCGGCGAGGTCGACGAGCTCCTGCCGGATCGCGGCGGCAGCACCCGCATCGACGCCCCAGGTCGGTTGCGAGACGACGAGAACGGCCGGCTGCTGCCCGATCTCGCGACCCATGATGAATTTCTGCAGGTTGCCGCCGGAAAGCGAGCGGGCGAGCGCGGCATTGCCGGTGGTCCGGACGTCGAAGAGCTTGATGACACTGTCGGCGAAGCGCGTGACGCTGCTGCGGCTGATGATGCCGTGCGGCGCCAGCGGCAGGCGGTGGCGCGCGGTCAGGATGCCGTTCTCGGCCAGCGAGAAATCCGGTACGGCGGCATGGCCGTTGCGTTCTTCCGGCACGCAGGCGAGGCCGAACGCCCGGCGCGCGCCGGCGCCTTCGAGCCCGACCGCCTTGCCGTCGAGCCGAATCGCCTCGGCTTCGTTTGCGAGCTGCTCGCCCGAGAGAGCGGTCAGGAGCTCGGCTTGTCCGTTGCCCGCGACACCGGCGATGCCGAGGATCTCGCCCGCCCGCGCCTCGAACGAAACGCTCTCCAAATCGGTGCCGAAGGGTGGCTCGCCGGGCAGCGACAGACTTTTGACCTCCAGCCGGACGGCTCCTCCACCGGCCGCCTTGCCGTGCTCGATCTTGCGCAATTCCGCGCCGATCATCAGCTCGGCCATGCGCTTGGTCGTCTCGACCCTGGGATCGCAGGTCGCGACGACGCGCCCGCCGCGCAGGATGGTGGCGTTGTCGCAGAGCGCTTTGATCTCGTGCAACTTGTGCGAGATGTAGAGGATCGAGCAACCTTCGGCGGCAATCTGTCTGAGTGTCGCGAACAGGCGCTCGACCTCCTGCGGCGTCAGCACCGAAGTCGGCTCGTCCATGATCAGGAGCTTCGGCTTCTGGAGCAGGCAGCGGACGATCTCGATGCGCTGGCGCTCGCCGACCGAGAGCGTATGCACTTCGCGCTCCGGATCGAGCGGCAGCGAATAGGATTGCAGGATGGCGGCGACGCGCTGCTTCAGCTCCTCGCGATCGACAGCCTCATCGAGCCCGAGCGCGATGTTCTCGATCACCGTCATCGCGTCGAACAGCGAGAAATGCTGGAAGACCATGCCGATGCCGAGCTTGCGCGCCGCCTTGGGCGAGGGGACCGCAACCGGCGAGCCGTTCCAGGAGATGGTGCCCTCGTCGGCTTGCTGGACGCCGTAGATGATCTTCACCAGCGTCGACTTGCCGGCGCCGTTTTCGCCGAGGAGGGCGTGGATCTCGCCGGGGGCGACGCTCAGGCTGATGTCGTCATTGGCCTTCACGCCCGGAAAGCTCTTGGAGATATGGGCGAGCGCCAGCCGCGGCGGCACCTCCTGCTCACGCGGCTGATTCATGTCTCGCTTTTCTCCGTCGCGCCGGTTCCCGGCAGCCAAGCAAGCAACGCACCAGCTCGGCCGCCGTCAAGGCCGCGATCACCTCGGGGCGCTTGTCGTCCACATCCGAACCGCCGATCGGGCAGGTCAGGCGCGCAAGCGCCTCGCGTCGCCCGCCGCTGCGCAGGAAGCTCGCTTCGAAGCGGGCACGCTTGGTCGCCGAGCCGATCATGCCGACATAAGCCGCATCGCCCCGCGCCAATGTAGCCTCCGCCAAACGATAGTCGAGCGCATGGCTGTGCGAGAGCACGACGAAGGCGGCTTTCGCCGGCGCGTTCGCGACCGCATCGACGGGATCGGCCATGCGGATGCAGGTGACTGCCGCCGGCAGCCCGCTCATGACGTCGTCGCGGTCGTCGATCAGCGACACGGTGAACGGCAGGGGAGCCAATGCCTTCGCCAGCGCCCGGCCCGTATGGCCGGCGCCGAAGATCAGGACCGGTGGTCTCGTCGCGGCTTCCGCCTTCTCGCGGGCACTGAACACGGCGATCTCGCGCGCGCCGGCATGGCGCAGCGAGACGCGCACCCGCCCGCCGCAGCACTGTCCCATCTGCGGTCCGAGCGGGATGTCGAGCAATTGGTCTTCAGCGCCTTCGTTGAGCATGTGCCGGGCGAGGTCGATGCAATGGAATTCGAGCTGCCCACCGCCGATGGTTCCCGCGATGGCGTTTGGGCTGACCGCCATGCAGGCGCCGGCTTCGCGCGGGGTCGAGCCTTCTGCGGCTTCAATGCGGACGAGGACGATGCCGTCGCGCTGATGGACTGCGAGGAACGCGGCGAGGGTCATCGCGCGGCCTCCGCCCTGACGCGCTCGATCGCATCCAACACGCGCTCCGGCGTCGCGGGCGCGTCCAAACGCGGGCAGATGCGATGGTCGCCTACGCTCGCCACCGCATCCGACAGCGCATGCAGCACCGAGATCGCGAGCATTAGCGGCGGCTCGCCCACCGCCTTGGAGCGATGGATCGTCGGCTCGCGGTTCGGCGCGTTGTCCAGCAGATGCACGTTGAAGATGCGCGGGCGGTCGGAGGCGACGGGGATCTTGTAGGTCGAGGGGGCATGGGTCCAGAGCCGGCCCTTCCTGTCCCAGACCAGTTCCTCGGTTGTCAGCCAGCCCATGCCCTGCACGAAGCCGCCCTCGATCTGGCCCTTGTCGATCGCGGGGTTCAACGACTGCCCGCAATCATGCAGGATATCGACGCGCTCGACCTTGTACTCCCCGGTCAGCGTATCGATCGCGACCTCGGCCGCGGCGGCGCCATAAGCGAAATAGTAGAACGGGTGGCCGCGCCCGGCCTTGCGGTCCCAGTGGATTTTGGGCGTTGCGTAGAAGCCTGTCGCCGAGAGCTGGACGCGGGCCATATAGGCGGCCGCGACCAGGTCCCTGAAGGCGATCTCGCGGGCGCCGATCTTCACGCGGCCCGGCAGGAAGGCGATGTCCTCCGCCTCGACCTGCCAGTGTTTCGCGGCAAACTCCGCCAATCGCTTCTTGATCGTCTCGCAGGCATCGAGGGCGGCCATCCCATTGAGATCGGAGCCGGAGGATGCGGCGGTGGCGGAGGTATTCGGCACCTTGCCGGTGGTTGTCGCGGTGATCTTCACCTGATCGAGCCCGATGCCGAAGGCCTGCGCGACCACCTGCGCCACCTTGACGTAGAGCCCTTGCCCCATCTCGGTGCCACCATGGTTCAGCGCGACCGTGCCGTCGGTATAGACATGCACCAGCGCGCCGGCCTGGTTGAACCAGGTCGCGGTGAAGGAGATGCCGAACTTCACCGGCGTCAGCGCGATGCCGCGCTTGATGATGGGGCTCCTCCTGTTGGCCTCTCGGATCGCCGCCTTGCGCGCCTGATAGTCGCAGCGTCGCTCCAGCTCCGCGATGACTTCGCCCGCGATATTGTCCTCGACCGTCTGGTGATAGGGCGTCACGTCGCGGCCGGCGCCGCCATAGAGATTACGCCGGCGCACCTCCAGCGGATCGAGCCCGGTCGCGTAGGCGACTTCCTCGATGAAGCGCTCGGCGCCCACCATGCCTTGCGGGCCGCCGAAGCCGCGGAAAGCGGTGTTCGAGCAGGTGTTGGTAAAGAGCGGTTCCGAGCGGGCGCGCACCGCCGGGTAGAAATAGCAATTGTCCATGTGGAACAGGGCGCGGTCGGTCACCGGCCCCGACAGATCGGCGTTCCAGCCGCAGCGCGCCGCATAAACCGCGTCGAGCGCATGGATATGGCCGTCATCGTCGAAGCCGATCTCGTAATCGCAGACGAAGTCGTGGCGCTTGCCGGTGATCGCCATGTCGTCGTCGCGGTCGGGACGCAGCTTGACCGGTCGCCTGAGCTTGCGGGCGCAGAGCGCCGCGACGCAGGCAAAGAGATTGGCCTGCGTCTCTTTGCCGCCGAAGCCGCCGCCCATGCGCCGGACCTCGACGGTGACCGCATGCGAGCCGACGCCGAGCACGGCGGCGACCATGTGCTGGACTTCGCTGGGATGCTGGGTCGAGACCAGCACGGCCATATCCTCGTCCTCGCCGGGGATGGCGAGCGCGATCTGGCTTTCGAGGTAGAAATGCTCCTGCCCGCCGATCGCCATCGTGCCTTTGAGCCTGCGCGGGCTTGACGCCAGCGCTGCGGCGACATCGCCGCGTTCGAGCTTGAGCGGGGCGGTGACCAGCTTCCCACCGGCCTGGCGGGCGGTGGCGACATCGATCAGCGGCGCCTCCTCGGCGTAGCCGGCTTTCGCCAGCGTCGCGGCATGGCGCGCCTGCTCGCGGGTTCCGGCGACCACCGCAAAAATCGGCTGGCCGTGGAACAGGATGACATCGGTCGCGAAGACCGGCTCGTCATGCAGATGCGTCGAGGAGATGTCGTTGGCGCCCGGAATATCCGCCGCTGTCAGCACGGTGACGACGCCCGGCGCGGCGCGGACCGCATCAAGATCGAGCGAGAGCAGCCGGCCATGGGCGATGCTGCTTGTGCCGAGATAGGCGTGCAGCAGCCCTTCGGGCGCGGCGATGTCGTCGATATAGAGCGCTTCGCCCGCGACATGCTTGGGCGCGGAATCATGGATGCGGGAGCTGCCGACCGGGCCGCTCTCCAGTCCGATATCGAGCTTGCGGCGTGCGTCAGCCATGGGCGGCCTCCGCCAGCAGGCCGGCGACCCGCGTCTGTGTTTCAGCTTGCGTCGTCTCGATCAGGAAGCGGCGCAGCAGGTTGCCGGCGATCTTGAGCCGATACTGCGCCGAGGCGCGCATGTCGTCGAGCGGCGTGAAATCCTGCGGCAGGGCCGTGATTGCTGCTGTGACCGCAGCTTCGTTCCAGTGTTGACCAACCAGGGCCGCTTCGGCTGCCGCCGCGCGCTTCGGGATGCCGGCCATGCCGCCATAAGCGAGGCGGGCGTCGCTGATCCGCCCATCGCTGCCGAGCGTCAGTCGGAAAGCGCCGCAGACGGCTGAGATATCCTCGTCGAAGCGCTTCGAGACCTTGGAGGCGTGGAACAGCGCGCCGTCCGCCAGCTTCGGCACCAGCACGGCCTCGACGAATTCGCCGGGCCGCCGGTCCTGCTTGCGGTACGCGATGAAGAAGCTTTCGAGCGGGATGCTGCGGCGCTCCATTCCTGTCTCGGAACGCCTTGCCAGCACCAGCGTCGCATCGAGTGCGATCAGGGCCGGCGGCAGGTCGCCGATCGGCGAGCCGTTGGCGATATTGCCGCCGATCGTGCCGGCATTGCGCACCTGCTCGCCGCCGAAGCGCCGCATCAGCTCGTCGAGCTGCGGGGAGAGGTTGGCCAGCGCCGTGCGGACCTCGATATGACCAGCCATCGCGCCCAAGCGCAGATGGTCGCCCTCGTCGGTGATGGCGCGCAAAGCCTCGATCCGCCCGAGATAGATCACCGGGTCGAGCCGCTTCATCGCCTTGGTGACCCAAAGCCCGACATCGGTCGCGCCGGCGACCAGCGTCGCCTGCGGATGCGCCGCAACGAGTTCAGCCAGTGCTTCGACAGTCGCGGGCGCATAGAAGCTCCCGCCACCCCCTTGCAGGGCGAGCGTCTCGGCATCGCCCAGCGCTGCGAGCCGCGCGGCGACGGCTTCGCGCTCCGACAGGAAGCGATCCGCCTCGCGCGGCGCGATCTCGTCCATGCGGAGGCCGGCGGCGATGATCGGCTCGTAGCCGGTGCAGCGGCAGAGATTGCCGGCCAGCGCGTCCTCGATCCGTCCGACGCCCGGCTTCTCCTCGTTGAGCCTCAGCGCCAGCAGCGACATGACGAAGCCCGGCGTGCAGAAGCCGCATTGCGAGCCGTGGCATTCCACCATCGCCTGCTGCACCGGATGCAGGCTGCCATCAGCGGCCTTCAGATGCTCGACGGTGAGCAACTGGCAGCCGTCCAGCGTCGGCAGGAAGCGGATGCAGGCATTGGTCGCCTCGTAGCGCAGCCGGCCGCGATCCAGCCGCCCGACGACGACGGTGCAGGCACCGCAATCGCCCTCGGCGCAGCCTTCCTTGCTGCCGGTCATGCGCCGGTCGAGGCGCAGCCAGTCGAGCACGGTGAAGGTGGGGTCGCAGTGGTCGATCTCGACCAGCCTGTCGCCGAGCAGGAAGCGCAATGTCTCACGCATCGTGCCTGCTCCGCTCGCTTCGCCGTTTCATGCCGCCAGATTAGGCATGATCCGCGCTTGGCCGGAAGCTTCGATTTGGTGCAGATGTGATGTGGAATTGTGCCGGAGCCGCCGACCGTGACTGAATCCACCGCCCCGCGTGCCCTGCGCGGCCGTCTGCTCTGGTTTGTCGACGATCCGCAGATTGCCGGCGAAGCCGCGCATCGCTTCGTCGAGGACGGTTTGCTCATCATCGAGAACGGGCTGGTCAAGGCGGCCGGGGAGGCGCGCGAACTGCTGCGGACACTGCCGGCAAGCGCCGAGATCATTGACCATCGCCCGCATCTGATCATGCCGGGCTTCATCGACGCCCATATCCACATGCCGCAGACGCAGGTCGTCGCCTCCTATGGCGCCCAGCTCATGGAGTGGCTGAACAAATACACCTTCGTCGAGGAGCAAAAGCTCGCCCAGCAAGGCCATGCCGAGAAACTCTCACGCTTTTTCCTCGATGAGTTGCTGGCCAACGGCACGACCACGGCTGCGGTCTATTGTTCGGTCCACCCGCAATCGGCGGAAGCCTTCTTCGCGGAGTCGCAGCGCCGCAACACGCGCATGATCGCCGGCAAGGTGATGATGGACCGCAACGCGCCGGAAGCGCTGACCGACACGGCCGAGAGCAGCTATCGCGATTCGAAGGCGCTGATCGCCCGCTGGCACGGCAAGGGTCGGCAGCTCTATGCGATCACGCCGCGCTTCGCGATCACCTCGACGCCGGAGCAATTGGCGGCAGCCGGGAAGCTGGCAGCCGAGCATCCCGATTGCCACGTCCAAACGCATATCGACGAGAACCGGGCCGAGATCGCCTTCGCCCGCGAGCTTTACCCGGAAGCTGCTGACTACGCCGACATCTATCGCGGTTACGGTCTGCTCGGGCCGAGGAGCCTGATGGGTCATTGCATCCACATGACGCATAACGAGTGGCAGGCCTTCGCCGAGACCGGCGCGGTCGCGGTGTTCTGCCCGACCTCCAACCTGTTCCTGGGTTCAGGACTGTTCGACTGGGCCCATGCGCGGCAGCGCGGCGTGAAGGTCGCGGTCGCCACCGATATCGGCGGCGGCACCTCCTATTCGATGCTCCGGACGATGGCCGAGGCCTACAAGGTGCTGCAGCTTCAAGGGCAAAGCCTGCCGGCTTTCGAAGCCCTGCATGCGATCACGCGCGGCAATGCCGTGGCGCTCGGCCTCGATCATTGGATCGGCAGTTTCGAGCCCGGCCGCGAGGCGGATGTCGTCGTGCTCGATACGGGCGCGACGCGGGCGATGGCGCATCGCCTGGAAACGGTGCGCGACCTCGCAGAGGAACTCTTCGTGCTCGTCACGCTCGGCGACGAGCGGAATGTCGTCGCGACCTATGTGATGGGGGAGCGGGTGGGACTCCCGGAAGGAGCCATCTGACGCAACCCGTCATGGTCGGGCTTGTCCCGACCATCCACGTCTTTGCTTGGTTGATCGCGCGTGGTGTTCAAGACGTGGATGCTCGCCGCGAAGGCGAGCATGACGCCAAGGTCACAGCGGCCTATCTCAGCCCAGGACGCCGCCCTTGCGGGCGTAGTCGATATAGATCTCGCGCAGGCGTTGCGCGGTCGGGCCGGGCGCGCCGTTATGGATCGTGTGGCCGTCGATCGTCGTCACCGGCATGACGAGGCTCGTCGCGGAGGTGATGAAGGCCTCCTCGGCGTCGAGCGCTTCTTCCAGCGTGAATTCGCGCTCCTCGAAGCTGAAACCGGATTCCGCGAGATAGGCCAGCACGGCCTTGCGGGTGATGCCCGGCAGCACCTTGTTGGAGAGCGGGCGCGAGATCAGCGTCTTGCCCTTGACGATCCAGGCGGTGGAGGAGGCACCCTCGGTCACCACGCCGTCCTCGGTGAGCCAGGCCTCCTGCGCACCGCTTTCCAGCGCGAACTGCTTGGCGAGCACGGGAGCGAGCAGGTTGACGCTCTTGATGTCGCGGCGGGCCCAGCGCAGGTCCGGAGTCGAGACGACCTTGATGCCGGTCTTCGCCGCCGGCGCGTTCACGAAATTGCGGGCCTGGGTGAACATCACCAGCGTGGGCGCGACATCCTTCGGGAAGGGGAAGTCGCGATCGGCCGCGCCGCGCGAGACCTGCAGGTAGATGCCGCCCTCGTCGAGGTTGTTGCGCTTGATCAGCTCCTCATGAACAGCGACGAGCTCGGCCTTCGACCAGGGCAGGGCAAGGCGGATTTCGCCGCATGACCGCTCGAGGCGGGCCAGGTGCGCCTCGCAATCGACCAGCTTGCCGCCGATGACAGCCGAAACCTCATAGATGCCGTCGCCGAAGATGAAGCCGCGGTCGAAAACGGAAATCTTGGCCTCTTCCTCCGGGAGGTAGGCGCCGTTGACGTAGACGATGCGACTCATGGATGCGGACTCTGCTGTGGGAGGTAAGACCGGCTTCTTCCTAGCGAAGCTTGGCAATGCTTGCGAGCGCGAAGCCGGGAAATCGGCCCGGCGTCTGGCGCAGGGCGACCGGGTTCGCCGCGGAGCCGCGGCCTTCGCGCCGCCAGCACCCGATCAGGTTGCAAGGCTGAGGAAACGTGTCGGAACCACTCCGCGCAGGTTCTGCTCGAAGCCCGATAGCCTCGGCGAAACCAGGTTCTTGGTCGAATAGTGAAGCACCGGAATCCAGGGCTGCTCGGTGGTGACGATGCTGTCGGCCTCGCGCAGGATCGCGGCGCGCTTCGCGATGTCGAGTTCGTCGGCGGCGAGCTTCATCAGCGCATCGAAACGGGGATTGGCGTATTTGCCGATGTTGAAGCCGGGATTGTCGCTCTGGAACAGGAATAGAAAATTCTGCGGGTCGGAATAGTCGCCGATCCAGCCGTAGCGCGCGACGTCGAAATCCCCGCCGCTGCGCAGATAGGCGAAGTGCGCGCGGTAGTCCGTCTCGACGAAGCGCGTCTCGACGCCGATCGCGCGCCACTGCTCGGCGATGGCGGCGGCGGTGCGGCGATTGTTGTCGGTGGTGTTGAAGCGGAACTCGATGTCGAGCGGCATGCCGCTGCCGAAGCCGGCTGCGCCGAGGAGCTGCCTGGCCTCGTCCTCGCGTTCGAGCCCGGATTCATAGCGGAAATCCATTTCCGCCCGTTCGCCATAGTTGCCGATATGCGGCGGGATCACGCCATAGGCCGGCAACATCGTGCCGCCCCATATCGCATCGGCGATGAAATCCCGGTCGATCTGGAGCGACAGCGCGCGGCGCACCCGCGGGTCGTCGAAGGGTTGCTTCGAGGTGTTGAGGATCAGGAAATACGTGGCCAGATAAGGCCCGATCTGGACCTGGTCGCCGAGCTTGCGCCTGAGCTCCTTGACCTGATCGGCGGGAATATCGGTGGTCAATTGCAACTCGCCGGCCAGGAAGCGCTGCGCCGCGGCGGCGAGGTCGGGCGCGGGATAGAAGATGACGGTGTCGATCTTCACCTGGCTTGCGTCGTGAAAGTGCGGGTTGCGGTCCAGCCGGATATGCGAATTCGGCACGAACTCGCTGAGGCTGTAGGCGCCGTTGGTGATCCAGCTGCCTGTGCTGGTCGGGGCGAGGCTGGCTTTCGCGGCGCTGGCCGGATGAACCGGCAGGGCGCTCTGATGCGTCAGAAGTTCGAGCAGATAGGGCGTGGGGCGCTCCAGTTCGATCTCGAGCGTCCGATCGTCAGGCGCACGCACGCCGAGATCCTCCAGCGCGGAGCCCGTCGCGGCCTTGTGGATCGCCTCGGCATTGCGGATCGGGAACAGCAGGTTGGCGTATTTGGCGCCGGTCTCTGGATTGATGATCCGCCGGAAGGAGTGGACGAAGTCGCTCGCCCTCAACGGCTCTCCGTTCGACCATTTGGCATCGGAGCGCAAACTGAAGCGCCAGAGCCTGCCGTCGTCGCTGGTCGTCCAGCTTTCGGCGACGCCGGCAACGACCTCGCCCTTCACGTTGTTGATGACCAGCCCTTCGCGGAGGTCCCGCAGCAGATGCGCTTCGGCCACGGTAGAGGTCCGGTGCGGGTCGAGCGTCTCCGGATCGCCGTCGTTGCCGCGGTGGAAGATCGTCGCTCCGTTCGCCGCGGCACCGCGCAATGTCGCCAGCAGGGCGGCGAACGCCAGAGGGGCGCGGCGGCGCGTGACGTCGAGCATGGCAACCACTCCTTGCGCCGGGCACCGGCGCGAGCGTGGCCCGACTCGCAGAAGTAGAGACCGGCCAGGCCATTCTGCCAAGCCGGAAAAAGCGTGTGCCGACTAAGGTTTCGCGGGTGGCGCTGTCAGGAGCTGGCGGCAGGCTATCTGCCCGCCGCCGCAGCAGCGCTCTCCTGCGCCTCGACCACCGCGACCGCCGTCATGTTGACGACGCCGCGTGCTGTCACGGAGCCGGTGAGGATATGGGCGGGCTTGGCCGTGCCGATCAGGATCGGGCCGACGGGCAGGGCATCGGCCAGCACCTTGGCGAACTGGTAGGAGATGTTGGCCGCGTCGAGATTGGGAAAGATCAGGACGTTCGCCATGTCCTTCAGCGTCGAGGAGGGCAGGACGCGCTCGCGGATCAGCGGCACCAGCGCGGTGTCGGCTTCCATCTCGCCATCGCATTCCAGATTAGGCGCGCGTTCGCGGATCAGCTTCAGGGCATTGCGCATCTTGAGCGAGCTCGGCGTGTCGGCGGCGCCGAAATCCGAATGCGAGAGCAGCGCGATCTTCGGTTCCAGGCCGAAACGCTGGACATGGCTTGCCGCCAGCACGGTCATGTCGGCGATCTCCTCGGCGGTGGGATCGGGCTTCACATGAGTGTCGCCGAGGAAGAAGGCGCCCTTGTTGGTAATGATCAGCGTCATCGCCGCGATGTCGCAGACGCCCGGCGCCAGGCCGATGATGTCCTTGATGTGTCGCAGCCGCGACATGAAGCGGCCTTCCAGGCCGGTGATCATCGCGTCGGCTTCGCCTCGCGCCACCGCGAGCGCCGCGATCACGGTGTTGTTGGTGCGCACCAGCGAGCGGGCGGCTTCGGGCGTGATGCCGCGCCGGCCGGCGATGTCGAGATAGGTCTGGACGTAATCGCGGTAGCGCGGGTCGTCCTCGGGATTCACCACCTCGAAATCGACGCCGGGCTTGAGCGTCAGGCCGAAGCGCTGGATGCGGGTCTCGATCACGCTGGGGCGGCCGATCAGGATCGGAACGGCGAGCCCTTCCTCCAGCGCGACCTGGGCGGCGCGCAGCACCCGCTCATCCTCGCCTTCGGCATAGATCACCCGCTTGGGATCGGCCTTGGCCTGCTGGAACAGCGGCTTCATCAGGAAGCCGGAGCGGAAGACGAAGCGGGAAAGCTGTTCGCGATAGGCCTCGACATCGACCAGCGGCTTGCGGGCGACGCCCGTGGCCATGGCGGCTTCCGCCACCGCCGGCGCGATGCGCATGATCAGCCGCGGATCGAACGGATTCGGGATCAGCGAGGTCTTGCCGAAGGTCGAGGCCTCGCCGCCATAGGCGCGCGCCGCCACATCCGACGTCGCTTCGCGGGCGAGCGACGCGATGGCGCGCACGGCGGCGAGCTTCATCGCCTCGTTGATCGTCGTCGCCTGCACGTCGAGCGCGCCCCGGAAGATGTAGGGGAAGCACAGGACATTGTTGACCTGGTTCGGGTAGTCCGAGCGGCCGGTGCAGATCATCGCGTCGGGGCGGACGGCCAGCGCATCCTCCGGCGTGATCTCGGGGCTGGGGTTGGCGAGCGCCAGAATCAGGGGCTTCGGCGCCATGCGCCCGGCCATTTCCGGCTTCAGCACGCCAGCCGCGGAGAGGCCGAGGAAGATGTCGGCATCGCCGATCACGTCGTTCAGCGTGCGGGCCTCGGTCTGCTGCGCATAGACCTCCTTCCAGCGATCCATCAGGGCGGTGCGGCCCTTGTAGACCACGCCTTCGAGGTCGGTGATCCAGATGTTCCGGCGCTGCGCGCCGAGCTCGACCAGCAGGTTGGTGCAGGCCAGCGCCGCGGCGCCGGCGCCGGAGACGACGATCTTGACGTCGGCGATCTTCTTGCCGGCGAGGTCGAGCCCGTTCAGGACGGCGGCGCCGACGATGATCGCGGTGCCGTGCTGGTCATCATGGAAGACCGGGATCTTCATCCGGGCCTTGAGCTGCTCCTCGATCTCGAAGCACTCCGGGCCCTTGATGTCCTCGAGATTGATGCCGCCGAAGGTCGGCTCCAGCGCCGCGACGACCTCCACGAATTTGGCGATGTCCTTCTGCTCGACCTCGATGTCGAAGCAGTCGATACCGGCGAATTTCTTGAACAGGACCGCCTTGCCTTCCATCACCGGCTTCGAGGCCAGCGGGCCGATGTCGCCGAGGCCGAGCACGGCGGTGCCGTTGGTGACGACGGCGACGAGGTTCTGGCGGGAGGTGAGTTCGGCCGCTTCCGCCGGATCGTCGACGATCGCCTCGCAGGCGGCGGCGACGCCGGGCGAGTAGGCGAGAGCCAGGTCGCGCTGGTTGCCGAGCGGCTTCGTCGCCTGGATCTCGAGCTTACCGGGGCGCGGCTGCCGGTGATAGACGAGGGCGCCCGAGCGCAGATCGGTGGAGAGCGTGCTTTTCATGGCGCGAGGGTCCCTGCAGTCCGAAGGATGCTGGTCGCGCGAAAGGCCCCATGCCGTCAAGCCGTCGCAAGGCGGCCGGGTGCCTTGCTGACGCGCAAAGACATGCTGCCTGGGACGCGGTTCTCCCGGGCTTTCGACCTCCAGCGCAGCTCCGCTCGCGGCGCGGGACCGTCAGGACTTGAATCACTTTGGCAAGTCATTGAATCGGCATGAGAGGCCTCGCAGCCAAGTCACGGAAATGACTCGGGAAAGCGACGAAAGCCCGGAAAGGGCGGGACCGCGCTTTCGAAAAGCCGCCTTACGAGGAGGCGGCTCGCGACTGGGCTCGGAGACGCGAAGGGCTGCTCAGAACGCCTTGAAGGTGATGATGGTGTGCGTGTCGGCGATCTCGGGGATCGACTGCACCTTCTGGGCGACGAAATGGCCGATATCCACATCCGCCGCGACATGGAACTTCGCCAGGATGTCGTAGTTGCCGGCCGTCGAGTAGATCTCGGAAGCGATCTCGCGGTCGGCCAGTTCGCTGGCGACCTCGTAGGTCTTGCCGAGCTTGCATTTGATCTCGACGAAGAAGGTCTGCATCGCGCGCTCCGAAACTCTGATGGGTCTGGATAGAACCCCCGGCGCCCGAAGATCAAGCGCCTGCGAGAGCCGCAATCCGCCGCGTCATCGGATTCTCCGGGTCGGCCAGGCCGGCGATCACCGTGAAATGGTTCGCGCCCTCGATTTCCTCGTAGCGCGTCTGCACGCCCTCCAGCCCCCAGACATCGACGAGGCGGCGGCTCTGCTTGTGATACTCGTCGCTCTCGGCGCCGCCTACGACGGCGTCCATCGTCAGGCGCGAGGGCGCAGGCCAGAACAGCGGGCTCTCCCGTTCCGCCGCCGCCATGTCGAGGCCCAGCGCCGTGTTGATGCTCGTCTCGGTCAGAGGCTTGAGGTTGTAGAGCCCCGAGATGCCATAGGCCGCCGGGACGAGCCGGTCGGGCAGGTCGGGGTCGACATTGTGCCAGTTGGTCGCCAGCGTGCAGGCGGACAGATGGCCGCCGGCCGAATGCCCGCTCGCGACCACCGGCAGACCATAGCGGCGCCACAGCGCAGCGGCGGCCTGCTGGAGTTCCCATACGATATGGCCGAGATGGACCTGGGGGCAGAGGTCGTAGCCGACGACCGCGACGGGCAGCCCCAGCCGGTTCAGCCCGCGGGCCATGTGCGAGAAGAAGCTGCGGTCTAGCGCCTGCCAGTAGCCGCCATGGATGAACATGACCAGGGCGTTGCCGCGCGCCGCCTCGGGCTTGAACAGGTCGTAGCTCTGGCGCTCGCCCTCGCCATAGGGAATGCCGAGCTCGCACGGCGCCGTGGCGCGATAGGCTGCGGCGTCGGCCTGCCAGCCAGCGATGATTCCCGGGTGCTCCGGCACGCGGGCCCGATTGTTGTACTCGGCCTCGTAATCGGGGGCGGTCGTCGTCTGATCCATGGGCGGCACCGTGGCAGCAGTTGCGGCTTTCCGCCACCGCTTTTGACAGCTTGCGTCGCCGGCGGCAAAAGCGGCGCATCTGCCGGTCGGGCAGCGGAGGTCGCCATGGAAAACCCAGTCCTCGCCGAAGTCACGCGCGGCAATGCCGTCGAATCGCGCCATCGCGGCGCGGCGGTCGTCATCGACGCCGATGGCGGCGTGGTGTTCTCCGCAGGCGACGTCGCGCGCCCCGTCTTTCCGCGTTCCGCCGTCAAGGCGATCCAGGGGCTGCCGCTGATCGAGAGCGGCGCCGCCGACCGTTACGGGCTGACCGATGCGGAGATCGCGCTCGCCGTTTCCTCGCATTCGGGCGAGCCGCGCCATGCCGAGACGTCGCTCGCCATGCTGAAGAAGGCCGGGCGCGATATCGGCTGTCTCGAATGCGGCGCGCACTGGCCGATGAACGAGGTGGCGGCGCGCGCTCTCGCGCGGTCCGGCGCCGAGCCCAGCGCGCTGAACAACAACTGCTCGGGCAAGCATGCCGGCTTCGTCTGCCTGTCTTGCGCGCTCGACGAGGATCCCGCCGGCTATGTCAGGCAGGGCCACGCCGTCCAGCAGGCGGTGCGGGGCGCGCTGGAGGAGGTCACCGGCGCGGAGCATTCCAGCGAGCGCATGGGCATCGACGGCTGCTCGATTCCCTCCTATGCTGTGCCGCTGACGGCGCTAGCGCTCGGTTTCGCCCGGTTCGGCACGGGCCATGGCTTCGGACCGGAGCGCGCCAGGGCGGCCGCCCGCATCCGGGCCGCCGCCGCGGCGCATCCCTTCATGGTCGCCGGCACCGATCGTTTCGACACGAAGCTGATGGGCCTGCTCGGCGCCCGTGCCTTCACCAAGACCGGCGCGGAGGGCGTCTACTGCGCCGCTCTGCCTGAATTGGGCTATGGCATCGCGCTCAAATGCGATGACGGCGCCGGTCGTGCCGCCGAGGTTGCGCTGGCGGCCCTGATCGGCCGCTTCCTGCCCATGGACGAGCCGACGCAGGCCGCCTTCGCTCCGCTGCGCGAGGCGGTGCTGAAGAACTGGAACGGCATCGAGGTCGGGCGCGTGAGAGCACCGGCTGACGGCTGACGGGTGACGGCCGGCGCTGTCTGTTGCCTTGCCGCACGACCGGGCCGCGTCAGCGGCCTCTGATCGCCAGTTCGCGTCCGATGGCCGCCAGCGCCCTCGCGAGCTGGCCGATTCCGGGCCGGAAACCGGCGACGCGCGCGGCGGGACGCGCGCCGGCTGCCGGTCGCGGCCACGGCACATGCACGAAGAGCACCGGCCGTCCTGCCGTGGCGGGGTGGCGGAGCGCCGCCGCATAGCTAGCGTCGCAGAGGTAGCGCCCCGCCGAAGGCGAAAGACGGCTGACGACCGCGTGGCGGCGCAGCTGCGCCAGAGCGACCGGCGCACGGCCTCTCGTGCGGCTGGGCAGGCCGGCGCTCCCTCTCGCACCGATCTTCGCAGGGGTCCGCCCGCTCGCATCCGGATGCAGGATGCTGGAGCGGCCCCGCGCGAAGAGTTCGACCCGGACGTGACGGGCACGGGCGGCGATGCCGAGCATCAAAAGCGCGCGCGGCCTGCTTGTTTCGATGTCTCGGATCAGCTGGGGCAGTCCGGTGCCGTAGCTGGTTTCCAGAACGAGGCTGCGCACGCTGAGGCCGGACCGGCGCAGCCGTTGGGCCACCGCATGCGCAAGCACGGTGGTCGGATTGACCCTCACTCGCGGAAACGGGCCGAAGCCGGTGACGAGCAGATCGGTATGCATCACGTCCTCACAGGCCCAGCGCCCGGGCGATCTCGTCGGCGGCGAGCGTCGGCGCCAGGGTGCCGGCAGCGACCGCCGCCTCCAGCGCGGGTGTCCGCGCCTTCAGCTCCGGGTCGCTTCGGAGCCTGGCCTGCAGCCGGTCCTGCACCATCGCCCACATCCATTTCACGTCCTGCCGGCGCCGCTTCTGCGTGATGAGGCCCTTCGCCTCGAAGCGGTGGCGGTGCGCCTCGATCTTCGACCAGAGCGCCTCGAGCCCTTCTCCCGTCAGGCCGGAAATCGTGACGACGGGCGTCGACCACAGCGGTGAGGCCGGGGCCAGGATATGCAGCGCCGCCTTGTATTGCGCTGCGGCGGCGCGCGCCGCGGTCGCTCCGGCCCCGTCGGCCTTGTTGACCGCGATCATGTCGGCCAGCTCGATGATGCCCTTCTTGATGCCCTGCAGTTCGTCGCCGGCATTCGGCAGCATCAACACGAGGAAGAAGTCGGTCAGGTCGGCGACCGCGGTCTCCGACTGGCCGACGCCGACCGTCTCGACCAAGATGACGTCGAACCCTGCGGCCTCGCACAGCAGCATGGTCTCGCGTGTCTTGGCGGCGACGCCGCCCAGCGTCCCGGACGAAGGCGAGGGCCGGATATAGGCGTGCGGATCGACGGCGAGCCGCGCCATCCGCGTCTTGTCGCCGAGGATGGAGCCGCCGGTCCGGGTCGAGGAGGGGTCGACCGCGAGAACCGCAACCTTATGCCCTTTTGCGGTCAGGTGGCTGCCGAGCGCGTCGATCGTGGTCGACTTGCCGACACCCGGAACGCCGGTGATCCCGACTCGGATCGCGCCGCCGGTATGGGGCAGCAGCTGCTGGACCAGCGACCGCGCCTGCTCGCGATGGTCGGCGCGGCGCGACTCCGCAAGTGTGATCGCGCGCGCCAGCGCCGCGCGATCACCCGCCAGGATGGCACGAGCCAGCGATTCTGTGCGGGAGATGGCTTCGACCATGGCGGTCAGTTAGCAAGCCGATGGAGCCGGCGGCAAGGCGCGGCGACCGCGCCTCCGTCGCGCGCCTGTCGTAATGTCATCTTGAACATTGGCCGCTTCGGTGAGACGAGAGCATCATGATCGGCGTGGCGGTGCGGTTCCGGGTCCTCCTTCTGGCGTTGGTCGCGCCTCTGCTGCTGGCCGCCTGCGGAACCCCGCGCGTCCTCGATATCAGCGAGGCGTCCAGGCAGGAAATCGCCGGCAAGGTCGAGATTTATGTCGCGACGACGCGCGAGACCTCGCCGCCGCCGGTCTACTTCGATGGCGAGCGCGCCTCGAAGCTGGCCTTCGCCAAGCTCGAGATCACGGTGCCGCGGATCCACAAGCCGGGGCAGCTCGAATTGCCCGCATCGGGCCCCGGCGACCCCGCGAAGCATTTCGCTGCGATCAACATCCAGCGGCTCGACCTTGCCCCGGTCGTTGCCGACGTCCGGCGGGAGATCCTGCGCCGCCCGGCAGGCGAGCGGGACGTGCTGGTCTTCGTCCATGGCTACAACACGAATTTCGCCGACGCGGTGTATCGCTTTGCCCAGATCGTCTACGATTCCGGCTTCAAGGGCGTGCCGGTGCTGTTTTCCTGGCCTTCCCGCGGCCAGTTGCTCGCCTACCCCTACGACCGCGAAAGCGCCTACTACTCGCGCGATTTCCTCGAGGCCAACCTGCGGGGCATCGCGCGCGACATCGGACCCGGCCGCATGGACATCCTCGCCCATTCCATGGGCACGATCCTGACGCTGGAAACCTTGCGCCAGGCGGCAATTCGCGGAGACGGCACCTTCGGCGGCAAGCTGCGCGACGTGATGCTCGCCGCACCCGACGTCGACCTCGACGTCTTCAAGACACTGATGCACGTCATCCGGCGGCCGGTGACCGTCTTCGTCTCGGCGGACGACCGCGCACTCGACTTCTCGCGCCGCTTCGCCGGCGACAAGACCCGTCTTGGAGCCGTCTCGGCCAAGGACACCGAGACGATCGCCGAGCTCGAGAAGCTCGGGGCGCATATCATCGACCTCTCGGAGGTCTCGTCGGGCGATGGCCTGAATCACGCCAAATTCGCCTCGTCGCCAAAGGTGGTGCAGCTCATCGGTAACAGGCTGAGGCAGGACCGGGGCATCGGCTTCGCCGGTCCGCAGCTGGGCGACCGGCTGGGCGACATTGCCGGCGGCGTCGTCGGTACGGTCGGTTCTACGGTCGGGCTGGTGGTCTCGCCGGTCACGATCATCTCGGGCGCGCAATGATGTGATCCCGGCGGCACGGCTCGGCTGCTTTTGATCAAGGCGCGGGCTTTGCCGCATTCTGGCCGCCTTGGCCTGCCCTTAAGGCCGGATCGCCCCGAACCGTTCTCTCGCCTGATCCGGATGTCTGCTCCCATGCCTGTCACAAGGCGCGACTTTTCACGGGCCTCGCTGGCTCTCGCCTCGTTGTTGCCGCTGGGGCTTTCGGCCTGTGCTCAGAGCGAGGCGACCGTCTCGCCCTTTTCCGAGCCCGAGCGGTCGGACCTTTCGGCGCTCGGCAAGGACCCGCGCCTGCTGGTGATGACGACGCGCCGATCGGTCGGCAACGCCGCCCCCTTTTTCGGGAGCGATCGCGGACCTTTGACCTTTGCCGAGGTCAGGCTGTCGCCTCCCGGCCGCGGCATTGCCGGGCGGGTCTCCTCGGCGGTGGCAGGCGACTGGGCGATCCTCGGCATCGAGCGCGAGACCGCGACGGACGCCCCACGGGTGTTCTCGAACGCCGCCAACGGCCGTGACGTGCTGCTTTATGTCCATGGCTACAATGAAAGCTTCGAGTCCGCCGTCCGCAGTGCGGGCCAATTGTCGCATTCGCTGCGCTTCCAGGGGCGCACGGCGCTGTTCACCTGGCCCTCGGGTGGCAAGCTGCTCGACTATGCCTATGATCGCGAGAGCGCGCTGTGGTCCCGCGATGGTTTCGTCGAAAGCCTGCGAGCTCTCGTCGCCAACCCCACCATCGGACGCATCCATATCGTCGCCCATTCGATGGGGACCTTCCTGACGCTGGAGGGGCTGCGCGAACTGCGCGATTCGCCGGACGTCTATGCGCGTATCGGTTCCGTCGTCCTGGCCTCGCCCGATGTCGATATCGACGCCTTCGAGCAGACCGTGAAGAAGATCGCGCCGCTGGCGCGGCGCATCACGGTCATCATCGATCCGGACGACCGCGCCCTGGCCGTTTCGGCCCGTATCGCCGGGGGCGTGGCGAGGGCGGGAGCGGCCGACCGGGCCCGCCTCGACGCGCTCGGTATCCGTGTCGCCGATACGGCCGGCCGCGGCTGGAGCCTGTTGCGGCATGATCTCTTCCTCTCGGACAGCGAAGTGACGCAGGTCGTGCGCCGCGCCATGGATCGCGGAGAGAATTGAGGACGGTCCGGCATCGCGGACAGGTCAGATCGGTGGCAGGCCCGAGCGCTTCTTGATCGTCGCGAGCGCGAAGTTGGATTCGACCGACTGGATGCATTTCAGCCGCGTCACCTTCTGCTTCAGGAAGCGCTCATAGCCCTCGATGCCGTCGGTAACGATGCGCAGCAGGTAGTCCTGCGAGCCGGTCATCAGGTAGCACTCCGCCACCTCGCTCCAGCTCTCGATCGCCTTCTCGAATTCGGCGATATGTTCCTGATTTTGCTGGATCAGCCGCACCGAGACGAAGACGCTGAAGGGCAGGCCATAGGCCTTCGGGTCGACGACGGCCGTATAGCCCTGGATGACGCCGGTCTCTTCCAGCCGCTTCAGGCGGCGCAGGCACGGCGTCGGCGAAAGGCCGACCTTCTGCGAGAGTTCCTGGTTGGTGATGCGCCCGTCCTCGCGCAGCAGGGCGAGAATGCGGCGGTCGATCGTATCGAGCATCATATGCTCCATTTTGGCTCAGTGTGAGCAGAAACATGCAGATGAAGCCATAACGCGAGTGTGATCGACCAAGCAATCGCGTCCATGCAGGATTATCCTGACCGCAGGACAAAGATGCGCCGGACCGCGGGAGGACAACCATGAGCAACGACGGCTATCACAAGGACCGGATCGCCAACCGCAAGCTGCACCCCGAGACGCTGATGATGGGCTTCGGCTATTCGCCGGCCATGTCGGAAGGCTCGCTCAAGCCGCCGGTCTTCCTCACATCGACCTTCGTCTTCGAGAACGCCCAGCAGGGCAAGGATTTCTTCGATCTCACGGCCGGACGCCGCCAGCTCAAGCCCGGCGAGAAATCCGGCCTGGTCTATTCGCGCTTCAACCATCCCAACATGGAAATCCTCGAGGATCGCCTGGCGATCTGGGACGAGGCCGAGAAATGCGCCGTCTTCGCCTCGGGCATGGCCGCGATCGCGACGACCTGCTTCGCTTTCCTGCGCCCGGGCGACACGATCATCCATTCGCGCCCGCTCTATGGCGGCACCGAGACCCTGCTGAAGAACCAGATGGGGGCTTTCGGCGTCACGCCGTTCGGCTTCACCGATGGGCTCGATGTCGCTCAGATGCGCCAGGTCGCGAAGGAAGCGGCTGCCAAAGGCCGCGTCGCGATGATCCTGGTGGAGACACCGGCCAACCCGACCAACGGCCTCGTCGATCTCGCCGCCTGCAAGATGATCGCCGACGAGCTGGAGACCTCGCAGGGACACCGCCCGCCCGTCGTCGTCGACAACACCATGCTCGGCCCGAAATACCAGAAGCCGCTGAAGCAGGGCGCCGATCTCTCGCTGCTCTCGCTGACCAAATATGTCGGTGGCCATTCCGACCTCGTCGGTGGCTCGATCAGCGGCTCCGAGGCTTTGGTCCGGCAGGTGAAGAGCTGGCGCGGCTCGCTCGGCACGCAGCTCGATCCCAATTCCTGCTGGATGCTGATGCGCTCGCTCGAGACGCTCGATATCCGCATGAGCCGCGCCAACGAGAACGCCAAGCTCGTCGCCGAATATCTGGAGAGCCATCCGAAGGTGGCGAAGGTCCATTATCTCGGCAATCTCAAGGACGGCGATCCGCGCAAGGCGGTCTTCGACCGGCAGTGCACGGCGGCGGGCTCGACCTTCGCCTTCGACGTCAAGGGCGGCGAGAAGGAAGCTTTCGCCGTGCTCGACAATCTCCAGATCATGAAGCTCGCGGTCAGCCTTGGCGGCACCGAGACGCTGGTCTCGCATCCGGCGGCGATGACCCATTCCGGCGTCGCCCGCGAATTGCGCGAGGAGATCGGCCTGACCGACGCGCTGATCCGCATCTCGGTCGGCATCGAGAACATTGAGGACCTGATCTCGGATCTGGCGCAGGCCTTCGAAGCGGTTTGAGGAGGCTCAGACCCCGACCCGCCCCCAGCCCGGCAGCTTCAGCGCCGGGCTGCGCAGATCGAGCCCGGCCACCAGCCCGAGGATGTTGACCTCGATGCCCTCGACCCAGCCGACCGTGACGCCGGCCAGCCCGTAGAGCGAAGCCTGAAATCCGGTGCGGCTCGGCGTGAACCCGGCGAACAGGCCGCTCTCGCGCCAGTCTTTACCGATGGCGGTTGGCGGCAGGGCCTGACGCAGTTCCGGTACTTCGGTCAGCACATGCTGGACGAAGCTGTTGGAGTTCGGACCCGGCCATGCAAGGTAGCTGCCGGGTTGCGAATAGGCATAGCTGGCCACCGCGGCGCGGATGCGCGGGATCAGGCGCTCCGCCTCTTCGCCTCGAATCTCGGCCACGAGTTCCGGTGTATTGCCGAACCAGCGTCCGTCTGCCTCGCGATGGTTGACGCGCACCGGCATGCCCCAGCCGACGACGTCGAAGCGCGTATAGCCGGAGGCATTGGCCTCCTTCACCACGACCCAGGAATGATGCGCGAAGATGCCGCGCCAGCGGCCGACGCGGGCCGCGAAGATGTGCACGCTCGCGTCGGGTTCGATCGCGGCGGCTGGCAGGAGCCTGACGCTGGTCCAATCGGCCTGACGCCAGTCCGGCGCGTGGGTCTGCCAGAGCCACCAGCCGGCATGGCTCGCGACCGGCAGCAGGAAGACGAGGGCGAAGACCAGCAGGAAACGGCGGAGAAAGCGCATCGGGCACGGTATGTGCAAGGTCATGCAGGCCGGCAAGCACGGGGCCGATCACGCTTGCGTCAGTCTCCGGAGGCTTTCCCTGGCCGCTTGTCTGTGTGCAGGCGAGCGGTCGTCCCCGCTGGCGGTTGATGGCCGGGGGAAAGCTGGTAGCGTGCGCCGGAATGCGATGGAGGGGCAGATTGAGCAGGACGAAGAAACGTTTGGCCGGGATTATCGCGGCCTGTGCGATCGGACTGGGACTTCTCTCGGCGCCGGCCGCGGCGCAGGACAAGCAACTCCGGATCTTCAACTGGTCCGACTATGTCGATCCCGAGGTGCTCGACGCCTTCAAGAAGGAAACCGGGATCACGGTCGTCTACGATACCTTTGACCAGATGGAGACGGTCGAGACCAAGCTGCTGGCCGGCAAGACCGGTTATGACCTGATCGTCGTCACGGCCTCCTTCCTGCCGCGCCACATCCCGCTCGGCCTCTACCAGCCGGTCGACAAGGCCAAGATACCGAACCTCAAGAACATCTGGCCCGAGATCCAGACGCGGCTGGCCAAATACGACCCCGGCAACACCTACGCCGTGAACTACATGTGGGGCACCACGGGGATCGGCTACAACCTCGCGAAGATCAAGGAACGCCTCGGCCCCGATGCGGTGGTCGACAGCTGGAAGATCGTCTTCGAGCCGGAACAGCTCAAGAAGCTCTCCAATTGCGGCGTCCATGTGCTGGATGCAACCGAGGAGATGTTTCCCGCGGCGCTGCGCTATCTCGGGCTCGACCCGGATTCGAAGAAGGAAGCCGATCTCAACAAGGCCGGCGAATTGCTGCGCAAGATCCGGCCCTATATCCAGAAATTCCACTCGTCGGAGTACATCAACGCGCTGGCCAACGGCGATATCTGCCTGGCGGTCGGCTATTCCGGCGACATCCTGCAGGCCAAGAAGCGGGCCGAGGAGGCCAAGAACGGCGTCCAGATCGGCTATTCCATCCCGAAGGAAGGCGCGCTGATGTGGTTCGATTCCTTCGTGGTCCCGAAGGATGCGGCCAATGTCGATGCCGCGCTGAAGTTCATCGACTTCGTCAACAAGCCCGAGATGGCGGCGAAGAACTCGGACTTCATCCAGTACGCCAACGGCAACATCGCCTCGAAGCCGCTCCTCTCGGCGGCCCTGCGCGACAACCCCGGCGTCTATCCGCCGGACGAGGTGATGGGGCGGCTCTACACCATCACGCCCTATGACCAGAAGTCGCAGCGGCTGGTCAACCGGCTCTGGACGCGCATCAAGACCGGCAAGTGATCGCTTCCGGACAGGGCGCGGCCGTCATGAAGAAGACCTCGCCCGGCAGCGTGCGCCGGGCCTTCCAGCCCTGGAACGACCCGGCCGCAAAGCCGCTGGTCGAATTCCGGGGAGTGACCCGGCGCTTCGGCAACGTCACCGCCGTCGGCGATCTCTCGCTCTCGCTCTACCCGCGCGAGTTCTTCGCGCTGCTGGGCCCGTCCGGCTGCGGCAAGACCACGCTGATGCGCATGCTCGCCGGCTTCGAGAGGCCGGACGAGGGTGCGATCCTGCTCGATGGGCAGGACGTCACCGCCGTGCCGCCGCATCTGCGGCCGGTCAACATGATGTTCCAGTCCTATGCGCTGTTCCCGCATCTCAGTGTCGCCGGCAACATCGCCTACGGCTTGAAGCGCGAGGGCTTGCCGCGCGCCGAAATCGCCCGCCGCGTCGAGGAGATGCTGGGGCTGGTGAAGCTCTCCGGCCTTGGAGGGCGCAAGCCGCATCAGCTCTCCGGCGGCCAGCGCCAGCGCGTCGCGCTCGCCCGCTCGCTCGCCAAGCGGCCGAAGCTCCTGCTGCTCGACGAGCCGATGGCGGCGCTCGACCGCAAGCTGCGCGAGCAGACCCAGTTCGAGCTGATGGACCTGCAGAGCGAGCTCGGTCTGACCTTCATGGTCGTCACCCACGACCAGGACGAGGCGATGACCATGGCCGACCGCATGGCGGTGATGGACCATGGCAAGCTCGTCCAGATCGGCCCGCCCGACGTGATCTACGAGGCGCCGGCCAATCGCCATGTCGCGGAGTTCGTCGGTGACATCAATATCTTCGAGGGTAAGATCGCGGCCGTCGAGGGCGAGCTGGTCCGGGCCGAGGTTCCGCATGTCGGCACCGTCGAACTCGACGAGGAGGCGCGGGCGCTGAAGCCGGGCGAGGTGCTCGTCATCGGCATCCGGCCCGAGAAGATCGAGATCGCTCATGACGAGCCGGGCCAGGGCGTCAACAAGGTCGCGGGCGAGATCTGGGATATCGGCTATCTCGGCGACTTCACCATGATCCAGGTGATGCTGGGTGGGCAGGATGAACAGGGAAAAGGCGGCCAACTCGTCAAGGTTGCGCTCGCCAACCGCACGCGCCGGATGGCTAGGCCCTTCGCCTGGGAGGACAAGGTCTGGCTCTCCTGGGATGTTGAGGCCGGCGTGGTTCTGCCGCCATGAGCGCGGTCGCCTCGCCGCAGCGGCTGCGCCGGCTGGTCGTGGCCGTGCCGTATCTCTGGCTCGCGCTGTTCTTCCTCGCGCCCTTCGCCATCGTGCTGCGCATGGCGTTCTCGCAGGCCGCGACGGCGCTGCCGCCCTATGCGCCGCATTGGGAGGGTTTGGCCCAACTCGGCGATTTCCTGTCGCAGCTCGGCCTCGACAATTTTCAGTTGCTGACCGACGATCCGCTCTACTGGCAGAGCTATCTCTATTCGCTGCGGCTGGCGGCGATGACGACGCTCGTCGCGCTCGCGATCGGCTATCCGCTGGCCTATGCCATGGCCTCCGCACCGCCTCGCTGGCGCGGCGCGCTGCTTGTCCTCGTCATCCTGCCGTTCTGGACCTCCTTCCTGATCCGCGTCTATGCCTGGATCGGCATCCTGAGGCCCGAAGGGCTGCTCGATGCGGCGCTTGGGCTGCTCGGTCTGGAAGGGGAGCCGCTGCGCCTGCTCAACACCGAGACGGCCGTGCTGATCGGCATGGTCTATTCCTATCTGCCCTTCATGGTGCTGCCGCTCTTCGCCACGCTGGAGAAGCTCGATCGCGGCCTGCTCGAAGCGGCGGCCGATCTCGGCGCGACGCCGCTGACGGCCTTTTTCACCGTGACGCTGCCGTTGTCGCTGCCCGGCATTCTCGCCGGATCGGCGCTCGTCTTCGTCCCTGCCGTGGGCGAATTCGTCATCCCCGACCTGCTCGGCGGCCCCGATACGGTGATGATCGGCAAGGTGCTCTGGAGCGAGTTCTTCTCGAATCGTGACTGGCCTTTGGCCTCGGCGGTGGCGGTGGTGCTGCTCGTCGTGTTGGTCCTGCCGCTGGTGCTGCTGCAGCGCGCCCGGTTGAAGCGGGAGTTGGCGGCATGAAGCGCCTCGGCCCCGGCCTCATCCTGGCGCTGATCCTCGGCTTCGCCTTCCTCTACCTCCCGATCGTCACGCTGATCGCCTATTCCTTCAACGCCTCGCGCCTCGTCACGGTCTGGGGCGGCTTCTCGACGCATTGGTACGGCGCCCTGATGGCAAACGAGCCGCTGCTCGACGCTGCTTGGCTCTCGATCCGCCTCGGCATCGTCTCGGCGACGCTGGCGACGGCGCTCGGCACGCTGGCGGCGCTGGCGTTGACGCGTCATGGGCGCTTCCTCGGGCGGACGCTGTTTTCCGGCATGGTGCTGGCGCCGCTGGTCATGCCCGAGGTGGTGACGGGTCTTTCGCTGCTGCTGCTTTTCGTGGCTGTCGATGTCGAGCGCGGCTTCTGGACCGTGACCGTCGCGCACGCCACTTTCAGCCTGGGCTTTGCCTGCATCGTCGTGCAATCGCGACTGGCCGGCTTCGATCGTTCGCTCGAGGAGGCCGCGCAGGATCTCGGCGCCACGCCTTTCGTCACCTTCTGGACCGTGACCCTGCCGCTGATCTGGCCGGCGGTGGCGGCGGCATGGATGCTCTCCTTCACGCTCTCGCTCGACGATCTCGTCGTGGCGAGCTTCACCACCGGCCCCGGCGCGACCACGCTGCCGATGCGGCTCTATTCGGCGGTGAAGCTCGGCGTCTCGCCCGAGATCAATGCCGCCTGCACGATCATGATCGCCGCCGTGGCGGTCGTCGTGGTTGCCGCTTCGGTCCTGCTCAAGCGCGAACAGCTCTCCGCCAGTTAAACACGGGCTGAACGGCGCCCTCAAAACCCGTTCAGCGATGACCTGCGAATGTCCGATCCGTGGCGGGGATTTGCCCCGCCGGAACAGGACATCGACCATGCTTGGCCATCGCGCCCGGATCGGCTTTACCGCCCTTGCTCTCGGCGGCGTCGCGCTCGCCTTCTCTGCTTTCGTTGGAGCGGGCACCGCCCAGGCCTTCGGCGGCCGCTACGAGCGCGGCTATGAGCGCCCGGCTTACGACTACGGCTGGCGCCCGACGCCGCCCGCTGTCCATGGCTTCTGGGGCCAGCGCCGCTGGCATCGCTATTCTGACGGTTTCGACATGCGGCCGCCTCCGCCGCGCTACGGCTATGGTTACGGCTGGCGGTAAGTGTCGCCACGCCGGTCGTAATCATGGGGCGGGCGCGGCCTTCGGGCAGCGCCCGCCTTTCTTTTCATGCTATTCCGCCGCCGTCCGCTGCACATAGCCCAGCCGCTCGTTGAGCTCCTGCAGCAGCTTTTCGGCGGCGTCAGCTATGACGGTGCCGGGCGGGAAGATCGCCGAGGCGCCGGCCGCGATCAGCGCATCGAAATCCTGCGGCGGGACGACGCCGCCGACGACGATCATGATGTCGGGCCGGCCGGCCTTGGCGAGCGCGGCCTTCAATTCCGGCACCAGCGTCAGATGCCCTGCCGCGAGCGAGGAGACGCCGACGATATGGACGTCGTTCTCGACTGCCTGGCGCGCCGCCTCTTCGGGAGTGGCGAAGAGGGGGCCGATATCGACGTCGAAGCCGAGATCGGCGAAGGCCGAGGCGATAACCTTCTGGCCGCGATCGTGCCCGTCCTGCCCCATCTTGGCGACGAGGATGCGCGGGCGGCGCCCATCGGCCTCCTCGAACGCCTCGCACATCAACTGGACGCGCGTGACGGCTGGGTTCATCTCGCCGACCTCCCGCTTGTAGACCCCCGATATCGCCTTGATCTCGGCCCGGTGGCGCCCGAACACCTTCTCCATCGCCAGTGAGATCTCGCCGACGGTGGCCTTGGCCCGCGCCGCCTTGACCGCGAGTTCGAGCAGGTTGCCGTTGCCGGCCGCGCCATTGGTCAGCGCCGTCAGGGCGGCCTCGACCTCGGTCTCGTTGCGCTCGGCCTTGAGACGTTTGAGCTTGTCGAGCTGCTGGGCGCGCACCGAGGCATTGTCGACCTTCAGCACTTCGATGGCAGCTTCATTGTCCGGCTTGTAGCAGTTGACGCCGATGATCGCCTGCTGGCCGGCATCGATGCGAGCCTGCGTCTTGGCGGCGGCCTCCTCGATGCGCAGCTTCGGGATGCCGGCCTCGATCGCCTTGGCCATGCCCCCGAGCTTCTCGACCTCCTGGATATGGCCCCAGGCCTTCTCGGCCAGTTCGGCAGTGAGCCGCTCGACATAATAGGAGCCGCCCCAGGGATCGATGATCCGGGTCGTGCCGCTCTCCTGCTGCAGCAGGATCTGGGTGTTACGGGCGATGCGGGCCGAGAAGTCGGTCGGCAGGGCCAAGGCCTCGTCGAGCGCGTTGGTGTGCAGCGACTGGGTGTGACCCTGCGTCGCCGCCATCGCCTCGATCATCGTGCGCGGCACGTTGTTGAACACGTCCTGCGCCGTCAGCGACCAGCCCGAGGTCTGGCTATGCGTGCGCAGCGGCAGGGACTTCTCGTTGGTAGGGCCGAAATCCTTGACGAGCTTGGCCCAGAGCAACCGGGCGGCGCGCATCTTGGCGACTTCCATGAAGAAGTTCATCCCGATGGCCCAGAAGAAGGACAGGCGCGGCGCGAAGGCATCCACGGAGAGGCCTGCCCGTTGCCCGGCGCGGATATATTCGACGCCGTCGGCGAGCGTGTAGCCGAGCTCGAGGTCCTGCGTCGCCCCCGCTTCCTGCATGTGGTAGCCGGAGATCGAGATCGAGTTGAACTTCGGCATGTTCGCCGAGGTGAAGGCGAAGATGTCACCGATGATCCGCATCGAGGGCGAGGGCGGGTAGATATAGGTATTCCGGACCATGAACTCCTTGAGGATGTCGTTCTGGATCGTCCCCGAGAGCCTGGCCTGCGGCACGCCCTGTTCTTCCGCCGCGACGATGTAGAGCGCCAGAACCGGCAGCACGGCGCCGTTCATCGTCATCGACACGCTCATCTGGTCGAGCGGGATGCCGGAGAACAGCGTGCGCATGTCGTAGATCGAATCGATCGCGACGCCAGCCATGCCGACATCGCCGGCGACGCGCGGGTGGTCGGAATCGTAGCCGCGATGGGTGGCGAGGTCGAAGGCGACCGAAAGCCCCTTCTGCCCTGCCGCGAGGTTGCGCCGGTAGAAGGCGTTGGAATCCTCGGCCGTGGAGAAGCCGGCATATTGCCGGATCGTCCAGGGCTGGTTGACATACATGGTCGGGTAGGGGCCCCGCAGATAGGGCGGCAGGCCTGGCAGGCTGTCGACAAAGGGCAGGCCGGCGCGGTCCTCCGGCCCGTAGGCCGGCTTCACCGGAATCTCCTCCGGCGTCAGCCAGGCTTCGCCGGTGGGCACCGGGGCCGATACGGGCGCCTTGCCGCTGGCGAAGGCGAGCTTCGTGAAGTCCGGGATCGCGGTCATGGCTTGCTCCCGCTCTTGCCCCACCAATGGTGGAAATGATGCACCGGTCCGTGGCCATGGCCAACCGCAACCTGATCGGCGGCGGCAATGGCGGCCGAAATATAGCTCTTGGCGTTGCCGACCGCCTCCGGCAGCGTCTGCCCCTTGGCGAGGTTCGCGGCGATCGCCGATGAGAGGGTGCAGCCGGTGCCATGCGTGTTGCGGGTTTCGACGCGCGGCGCATTGAAGCGCTGGCGCGATCCGCCCGCCAGCCGCAGCAGGTCGCTGCTGACGTCGCCGCCACCATGGCCGCCCTTGATCAGCACATTGGCGGCGCCGAGCGCCGCCAGCCGATCCGCCTGATCCTCGACGGCCTCGTCGGTCGCGGCGGCGCTGGAACCGAGCAGGGCGGCAGCTTCCGGCAGGTTCGGCGTGATGAGCGTGGCGAGCGGGAACAGATGCTTGCGGATCGCCTCGACCGCGGAGGCTTCGAGAAGCCGCGCGCCCGAGGCGGCGATCATCACCGGGTCGAGCACGACATTCCTCGCGCCATGGCGCTGCAGCCCCGCCGCGACGGTCTCGATCAGTTCGGCCGTCGCCAGCATGCCGATCTTGACCGCGCCGACGTCGAGATCCTCGAACACGGCCTGCATCTGCTTCGCGACGAAATCGCGCGGCACAGCATGGATGGCGCTGACACCCTTCGTATTTTGCGCCGTCAGCGCGACGATGACGCTGGCGCCATAGACCTGATGCGCCGCAAAGGTCTTGAGGTCGGCCTGGATGCCGGCGCCGCCGCTGGAATCAGAGCCGGCGATGGTCAGGGCGATGGCGGTCACTGCATCTCTCCGGTCAGGCGCTGGCGAGAGCCTGCGCGCGTTCGAGCGTTTCGACCACGTCGCAGCCCGTGAAGATGAACGAGGACACGCCGGCCTTGTTCAATGTCGCTTCGCTATCGCCCGGTCGGCCGGCGAGCCAGACGGTCGCGCCGGCCTCGGTGAGGAGCTCGGCCGCGGCGGCACCTTCCTCGGCATAGGCGGCATCGGAGCCGCAAAGGCAGGCAAGCTTCGCTCCCGAGCCGCGGAAAGCCCCGACCAGCGCGTCGAGATCCGTCGCGCCTCGTTGTGCGAAGCCGTCGCCGCTCGGGGCAGCGAGGCCGCCGGCTTCGAACAGGTTGCGAGCGAAGCCGGCGCGTGCGGTGAAATCCGCAATCTCGCCCAGCGTTGCCAGGAAGACGACAGGGCGGGTCGGCTGGGCATCGGCCCTGTCGCGCAGCGCCTCGAACGGTTCCGCGAGACGATGCGAGGGCAGCGCCTCGATGGCGAGCGCCTGATGTGGCGCAATCAGAGCTTCTGCACGTTGCGCCCCGTCGAGGAGCGATTTGATGATCTCGCCCGGATTGCGTTCGGCCGTGCTGCCGGACGGGCGCGACGTGGTTTTTCCCACTGGGGCGATATCCAGGACCGAGACGGCGCTCTCGCGGATATTCGGATATTCGCTCGTCCCGGTGAGCGGGGTGCGCCGGGTCGTTACGCCCTTTGCCGCAGCGTCTCGCTCGCGGGCGAGCCCTTGCTGAACATGGCCGTTGGCGAGTGCGGCGAGCATGCCCTGCAAATCCCCGGCGCGCTGGTGCTCGAGATCCTGGAAGCGACTCCATCCCTGCTCGCAGAGCGCCTGGGTCAGCGCCTCGAAACCGCCCGCGCCGGCGGCCGGATCGGCAACGCGCCAGAGGTTGGATTCCTCGAGCAGGATCAGCTGCGTATTGCGGGCGACACGACGGGCGAAGGCGTCGGGCAGGCCGAGCGCCGCGGTGAAGGGCAGCACGGTCAACGAGTCGGCACCGCCGACGCCCGCCGAGAAGGCGGCCACCGTGCCACGCAGCAGATTGACCCATGGGTCCCGCCGGGTCAGCGAACGCCAGGCGGTTTCCGCATGAATGGTCGCCGGCTTGGGGCTCAGCCCGCAGGCTTCCTGCACGCGGCTCCAGAGGAGGCGGGCCGCACGGAACTTGGCGACCGTCATGAACTCGTCGGTATCGGCGACCAGCGTGAAGGCGATGGCGTCGCGAGCCTCCGCGAGCGGCAGGCCTTGCGCCTCCAGCGCGCGCAGATACGCGACGGCCGTCGCCAGCGCAGCGCCGAGCTCCTGCGCTTCGCTGGCGCCGGCCTCGTGATAGGGGCGGGTATCGGCAGTGATGAAGGGGCCCGGGAAGCCGCGCTGCTTCAGCGCCGCGATGACGGTTGCGATCCGACGCCCCACCTCCGGCCAAGGTGCCGCGAGCGAGCCCTGGCCGGCGAGGACGCCGATCGGGTCGAGGCCGAACTCGATCGACAGATCCGCCGGCGCATGGCCACGCTTCTCGATGAGGGCGGCGAGCATCAGCGCGTTGACCCGGCCCTGCGGCGCCGGATCCAGCCGCAGCCGGATCAGATCGAGCATCACTCCGCCGAGCGTCCGGTCGAGCGTGGCGACGTCGTCGGCCACCAGGCCGTAGCCGCGAGCCGCGCTCGCGCCGGCCGGCGTGAGCGTCAGCGTATCGGCGCCGCCTTCGAGATCGGCGATGGCGAGAGCCTGCGCTGCCTGCTCTTGCGGATGGTCCAGCCGTGCCGCGACATGCCAGCGCCCAGTCTGTGAGCGGAAGGCGCGTGCGCCCGATGCTGCGGCGTAGAGCGGCTCGATGCGAATCCCGTCGGCGGTGCGGGCGACCAGCTTCTTCTCGAAATCGGCGCCCTTCAGCACCTTGTCGACGGCAGCGCGCCACGCTTCACGCGAGGGCCCTGGAAACGCATCGAGATAGGGCAGGTCGGATGAGGCGGCCGTGTTCATGCGCACCGAGGCTCCTTTCCGCACAATGTGCCGTGGCGACAAGCTCATTGCCATGAGCGGCCGCGCACGACCATCCCTACTTCGTCGGAGCTTCGGTGCGCAAACGCGGGGCCGGTCTGGCGGAAACAAGAACACCGCCCGAAGGCGGTGTCTCGGATGCGGCGGCCTGCCGGTCGTCGATCAGACGAACTGGCCGAGCCCCGGAATCGCACCGACGATGGCGCCCATCGCATCTTCGCCGGCCCTTTCACGGCCGACCGCGAACATCTCCTTGGAGACGGCCTGGATCTGCGGCATCGACAGGCCAGCGCCCATCAGCTGGCCGCCGAGCGCCATCACGCCGCCGCCGCCGCCCATCAATCCGCCGATCGCGCCGAGCATGCCGCCCTTTGCGCCGCCTTCCGCATTCGCGAGATCCTGTGCGCCCGGCAGTGCAGCCATCAGCTGGCCAATCTCGGCCGGCGGCCCCTCCTTCTGCAGGAAGGCGAGGATGATCCCGACCGCCTTGCGGGCGAGCCCTTCGTCGATTCCGGCCGCCGCAGCGACGCGCGTAAGCAATTCTTCCATGGTGCAGAACCCCTCGCCAGCGGCTTCGTCGCGAAGCCCTTCGAAAAATAGTTTACATATTTACGATCTCTTTCCAACCGTCCCGGGCTTCCGCCTTCCGCGGCGTTTGGTTACATCCTAGCTCTGACAATTCCGAACCCGATAGGCGGATGCGATGGCGGATGACGGTACGATTCTGATCGGCAAGAGCGGCAAGCCGGAGAATCTCCTGCTGAAACTGGCCAACCGTCACGGGCTCGTCACGGGCGCGACCGGCACCGGCAAGACGGTGACGCTGCAGGTCATGGCGGAAGGCTTCGCCCGCAACGGCGTGCCGGTCTTCGCCGCGGACATCAAGGGCGACCTCTCCGGCATCGTCGCCCCGGGCGACGGCAAGCCGGCCTTCGTCAATCGGGCCAAGGAACTCGGGCTCAAATACGAGCCCGACCAGTTCACGACGGTATTCTGGGACGTGTTCGGCGAGCAGGGCCACCCGGTGCGCGCCACGATTTCCGAGATGGGGCCGCTCCTGCTGTCCCGCCTGCTCGATCTGAACGATACCGCGGAGGGCGTGCTCAACATCGCCTTCCGTATCGCCGACGAGCAGAAGCTGCTCCTGCTCGATCTCAAGGATCTGCGCGCGATCCTGACCTTCATCGCCGAGAACGCCTCCGACCTCACCACGAAATACGGCAATGTCAGCACTGCGACGGTCGGCACCATCCAACGCGCGCTGCTGGTGCTGGAGAACCAGAAGGGCGACCTGTTCTTCGGCGAGCCGGCGCTCGACATCAACGACCTGATGAAGACGGATCGGGACGGCCGGGGCATCGTCAACATCCTCGCCGCCGACAAGCTGATGAACAACCCGCGGCTCTACGCTACATTCCTGCTCTGGCTGCTCTCCGAGCTCTTCGAGCAGCTCCCGGAGGTCGGCGACCTCGACAAGCCGAAGCTCGTCTTCTTCTTCGACGAGGCGCATCTGCTGTTCAACGGTGCACCCAAGGCGCTGCTGACGGCGGTGGAGCAGGTCGTCCGTCTGATCCGCTCCAAGGGCGTCGGAGTCTATTTCGTTACGCAGAATCCGCTCGACGTGCCCGATACGGTACTGGCCCAGCTCGGCAACCGGGTTCAGCACGCGCTGCGCGCCTTCACCCCGCGGGACCAGAAGGCCGTGCGCGCCGCCGCCGAGACCTTCCGCCAGAACCCGAAGATCAACACCGAGCAGGCGATCATGCAGCTCGGCGTTGGCGAGGCCCTGGTCTCGATGCTGGAAGGCAAGGGGTCGCCGGAGATGGTCGAGCGGGCGCTGATCGCGCCTCCCATGGCTCAGGTCGGCCCCTGCACGCCGCAGGAGCGCCAGCAGGCGATCGACAGCTCTCCGGAGAAGGGCAAATACGACACGATGGTCGACCGCGAGTCCGCCTACGAGGTGCTGATGAAGCGCAAGGGGCTGAACGCGGATGGCTCGGCGGTCGAAGCCTCGGCCGATGGCGGCGGCGGCATCCTCGACACCATCGGCGGCTGGCTCGGCGGCGGCGCTCCGCAGCAGCGTCCGAAGACGGGTCCGGGTTCGCGCGGCGGTCCGCTGCCGCAGAGCATGGCCGAGAAGATCATCACCTCGGCAGCCCGTTCGGCCGCGACCTCGATCGGCCGGCAGGTGGGGACTGCGATCCTGCGCGGCATTCTGGGTTCGATGTCGGGACGGCGGTAGCTTCGGCTCGCTGGGGGACACGCTCCGACGCGCATGTCGCCGACGGCGACGAAGCCGTGACGGGGGCTCACGCCCCTGTCGCGACGTCGAAGATGAGCTTCAGGTTCAGGACGATGATGATGGCGGCGATGACGGCGGCGACCAGCGTCAGCCAGCGCGGCGCCACAAGCTCGCCCATCCTGGCCTTCGAGGCGGTGAGCATGACCAGCGGCACCACCGCGAAGGGGAGTTGCAGGCTGAGCACCACCTGGCTGAGGATCAGCAGCTTGGCCGTCTGCCCCTCGCCGTAGATCAGCGTCACGGCGATTGCCGGCACGATCGCGACGAGGCGGGTCACGAGCCGGCGCAGCCATGCCGCCAGCCTCAGGCGCAGGAAGCCTTCCATCACGATCTGGCCGGCCATCGTCGCCGTCACCGTCGAGTTCAGGCCGCAGCAGAGCAGGGCGATCGCGAAGAGCGAGGGGGCGATCGAGGCGCCCAGCAGCGGCTGAAGCAGTTCCTGGGCCTTGCCGAGCTCCGCGACATCGGTGTGGCCGGCCTTGTGGAAGGTTGCGGCGGCCAGGATGAGGATCGCGGCGTTGATCATCAGGGCAAAGGTCAGGGCGACGGTGGAATCGAGCGTCGCGTATTTCAGCGCTTCGCGCTTTTCCGGTAGCGTATGGCCGTAGGCGCGGGTCTGCACGATGCCCGAGTGCAGATAGAGGTTATGCGGCATCACCGTCGCGCCGATGATGCCGAGCGCGATGTAGAGCATGTTGGGATTGGTCACGACCTGCGTCGTCGGAGCGAAGCCGCGGATGACCTCGCCCCAGTCCGGGTCGGCCATCGCGATCTGGATCGCGAAGCAGAGCGCGATCACGCCGAGCAGGGTGATGATGAAGGCTTCGACCCAGCGGAAGCCCTTGGTCTGCAGCCAGAGGATGATGAAGACGTCGAGCCCGGTGATCAGCACGCCGATCTCGAGCGGGATGCCGAAAAGCAGGTTGAGGCCGATCGCCGTGCCGATCACCTCGGCCAGGTCCGTGGCGCAGATCGCGAGCTCCGCCAGGAGCCAGAGCGGCCAGGCCATATAGGGCGGATAGGCGTCGCGGCAGGCCTGGGCAAGGTCGCGCCCGGTCGCGACCGCCAGCCGTGCGCAGAGCGACTGCAGGACCACCGCCATGATGTTGGAGACGAGCGCGACGACGAGCAGCGTGTAGCCGAACTGCGCACCGCCGGCGAGCGAGGTCGCCCAGTTGCCCGGGTCCATATAGCCGACGGCGACGAGATAGCCCGGGCCGAGGAAGGTCAGGAATTTCCGCCACGTCGAGGAGGAGGGCGCTACCGAAACCGAACGAAAGACATCGGCGAGCGAGGGCTCGCCGCGCGATCTGAGCCAGATCGAGGGGGACTCCTGAGAACCTTGGGACATGTCCGACCTTGCTGCAACTTGTTTGCAATAGGAGGTATAGCGCGTCTCGATCTCTGTCAATGCAGTTGCGAAGCGTTTTCAAATAATGCGAAGCTCGGCGGGCTGCGATGTGCGATTGTGGGCTGACGCCCGGATCGAGCCTTGCCATGATGCCGTCATCTGAATCGCATCCGATGGCCGCCATGTCTCAACTTCCCGCAATCCTTGCCCGTCTCGACAGCGGGCTCGACGCCTCGCTCGAGCGCCTGTCCTCCTGGCTCGAGATCCCGTCGATCGGCACCGATCCCGCCTTCAACGCCCAAACGCGCGAGGCCGCGGAATGGCTCCGCGCCGATCTCGAAGGGCTCGGATTCAAGGCCGAACTGCGCGAGACCGGCGGACATCCGGTGGTGCTGGCGCACCGGCCGAAGCCCGGAGCATCCCATGCGCTGTTCTACGGCCACTACGACGTGCAGCCGGTCGATCCGCTCAGCCTCTGGGACACCGATCCGTTCAAGCCGGTCGTCCGCGAGATCGAGCCTGGCCGCCAGGTCATCTCGGCGCGCGGCGCCTGCGACGACAAGGGCCAGGTGATGACCTTCATCGAGGCCGTGCGCGCGACGCTGGCCGAGACCGGCGACCTGCCGATCGGGCTGACCATCCTGGTCGAAGGTGAGGAGGAATCCGGCTCGGTCAACCTGCCGGGCTACATCAAGGCGAACGCTGCCGAGCTCAAGGCCGACTACGCCTTGATCTGCGACACGGGCATGTGGGATCGCGAGACGCCGCTGATCACCTCGACGCTGCGCGGCATGGTCTATCAGGAGGTGACGCTGACGGCCGCCGACCGCGACCTGCATTCGGGCCTGTTCGGCGGCGCCGCCGCCAACCCGATCCATATCCTCGCGAAGATCCTCGGCGAGCTCCACGACGAGAACGGTCGCATCACCGTTCCCGGCTTCTATGACGGCGTGCACGAGCCGACCAACGCCCAGAAGGCGGAATGGGCCGATCTCGACCTGAAGGAGCAGGATTTCCTCGGCCAGGTCGGGCTGAAGCATTCCATCGGCGAGAAGGGGCGTATGCTGATCGAACAGATTCAGTCGCGCCCGACCTGCGACGTCAACGGGATCTGGGGCGGCTATACAGGCGAGGGCAGCAAGACCGTCATTCCCGGCAAGGCCTCGGCCAAGGTCTCCTTCCGGCTCGTCGGCGACCAGGATCCGGCGAAGATCGCCGCCGCCTTCCAGCAATTCATCCGCGATCGCCTGCCGGAGGACGTCACGGCCGAGTTCATCAGCCATTCCGGCTCGCCAGCGCTGGCGGTGCCGCCGGATTCGCCGGTGCTCCAGAAGGCGCGCCAGGCGCTCGCCGACGAATGGGGCGGGCGTGTCGTCTCGATCGGCAGCGGCGGCTCGATCCCCGTCGGCGGCGACTTCAAGCGCACGCTCGGCATCGACACGCTCTTCGTCGGCTTCGGCCTCGACGACGATCGCGTCCATTCGCCGAACGAGAAATACGACCTGTCTTCCTTCCATAAGGGCCAGCGTTCCTGGGCCCGCATCTTGCAAGCGCTCGGTTCATGAAATCGGTCTGTGTCTTCTGCGGCTCCAATCCCGGCAATGATCCGGTCTATGCGGCGGGCGCCCGCGCCATGGGCGCCGAGATCGCCCGGCGCGGCCTGACCCTTGTCTATGGCGGCGGTGCCGTTGGGCTGATGGGTGTCGTCGCCAATGCCGCGATGGAAGCCGGCGGCGAAGTCCATGGAGTCATCCCCAAGGCGTTGCGCGACCGCGAGGTCGGCCATGTCGGCCTGACCCGCCTCGAGGTCGTCGACACCATGCACACGCGCAAGGCGCGCATGGCCGAGCTGTCGAACGGCTTCATCGCCATGCCCGGCGGCATCGGCACCTTCGAGGAGCTGTTCGAGATCTGGACCTGGGGCCAACTCGGCATTCACGCCAAGCCGCTCGGCCTGCTGAACATCGCCGGCTTCTATGATCCGCTCGCGATATTCCTCGACCAGACCGTCGAGGCGGGATTCCTGAAGCAGAGCCATCGCGCCATGGCGATGACGGATACGGAGCCGGCGACGCTGCTGGACCGGATGGAGGCTTATGTCCCGGCCGCGACCTATAAATGGGTTGAGAAGGAAGACGTCTGACTTGTCCCCGCCGATCGCCCTCTGGTTGTAGGAATATTATCTTGACATCGTGACGCTGATCCGGTAGAGATCAGAAACGCTCACGAACTATGCCTTGAACGAAGCCGCCGCGCTCTCCAGCCGGCGGCTTTTTCGTGGCTCCCATCCGGAGATGGAAACCATGGCCGAAGACGACAGTAAGGCATCGCCGCCGACGACCTCCGCGACCAGGCCGAAACAGCCGGTGCTGTCGCGCAAGCGGTTGGTCGGCCAGCTCTGGCGTGCAGCCAAGCGCCAGCTCGACTCCCACGAGCAGCATCTTGCCGATCTGCCGAAAGGTGCCGCGGCAAGCGAAGCCGACGCCAAGGCGCTGGCGACGCTGGCGCGGACCGTGCGGGAGCTGGTCGCGATCGAGGAGCCCCAGAGCGGGAAGAGGGACAAGCAGACGGATGAACTTTCTGCCGCCGACAGTCTGCGACATGTCGCACAGCTCCGTCAGGAGCTTGCTCGACGTCTTGAAGCGTTGGCCGCTCGGGATGCGGGTGAGGGTGCTCCGGGAGCTGATACCGACAGCGAGCCCGGATGATGTCGAGCTCATTCGGAATACCTGGGAAATCTGGGCGCGCCCCGATCAATTGCCGCCGGAGCCGCTGAAGCCGATCTGGCTGGTGCTGGGCGGGCGCGGCGCGGGTAAGACCCGCACTGGCGCCGAATGGGTCAAGGGCATGGCGCTGGGCCATCCGCCCTTTGCGGATATGCGGACAGAACGGATCGCCCTCGTCGGCGAGACGCAGGCTCAGGTTCGCGACGTGATGATCGAGGGCGTCTCCGGACTGCTCTCGATCCACACCCGCTGGGAGCGCCCGACCTGGCACCCTTCGCTGCGCCGCCTGCAATGGACGAACGGTGCGATCGCACAGGTCTTCACCGCCGAGGATCCCGAGGCGCTGCGCGGCCCGCAATTCGGCGCCGCCTGGTCCGACGAACTCGCGAAATGGCCGAACCTTCAGGAGTGCTGGGACATGCTGCAATTCGGCCTGCGCCTCGGCGATCATCCCCGCCAGGTGGTGACGACGACGCCGCGCCCGCTGCCCTTGGTCAAGCGCCTGCTGATCGAGCCGCATGTCGCGGTGAGCCGGGCGCGGACGCAGGACAACCATTACAATCTCGCCGCCGAGTTCGTCCGCACGGTCACGCAGACCTATGGCGGCACCCGGCTCGGCCGCCAGGAACTCGACGGCGAGATCGTCGAGGAGAGCCCGGATGCGCTCTGGACGCGGGCGATGATCGAGACGGCCCGCGAGCGCGAGAAGCCCGCGCTGGCCCGCATCGCGGTGGCGGTCGACCCGCCCGCCACCTCCTCGCAGCGGGCCGACCGCTGCGGGCTCGTCGTCGCCGGTGTTGACCATAACGGTATCGGCCATGTGCTGGAAGACGCGACATTGGCCGGCGCGAGACCTCACGAATGGGCGGAGAGGGCGGTCGCGCTCTATCGCCGCCATGAGGCGGATGCGCTGGTCGTCGAGGTCAACCAGGGCGGCGAGATGGTCGAAAGCATCATCCGCGAGGTCGATGCCGGTGTGCCCGTGATTTCCGTGCGGGCGACGCGCGGCAAGTATCTCCGCGCCGAGCCGGTTGCCGCGCTCTATGCGCAGGGTCGCGTCCGCCATGCAGGGGCCTTTCCGGAGCTGGAGGACGAGATGTGCGCCTTCGGGCCGCGCGGCCTCGAAACCGGCCGCTCGCCGGACCGGCTCGACGCGCTGGTCTGGGCGCTGACCCATCTGATGCTGGCACCGAAAGCCCGGCCGCGGGTGAGGGGCATCTAGCCCTTCGTTCCCTTACGCTCCAACAGCGAGACATCCATGTTCGATTTTCTTCGTAGCCTGCGCGGCCGAGCCGCGCCGGGCCAGAAGCGCTCGCGCGTCGGGCCGCTGATCGCACTGCACGAGGCAGGGCGCGCGGTCTGGACGCCGCGCGACTATGTCGCGCTCTCGCGAGAGGGCTATGAGCGCAATCCGGTCGTGCACCGCTGCATCCGCCTGATCGCGGAAGCGGCGGCGCAGACGCCGCTCGTCGCCAAGGTCGGCGCGCGCGAGATGCCGGAGCATCCGGCGCTTGCCCTGATCGAGCGCCCCAATCCGCGCCAGGGCGGCATCGCCTTCCGCGAGATGCTGGTCGGGCACCTGCTCGTCGCCGGAAACGCCTATGTCGAGGCGGTGAGTACCGGCCGCGAGCCGCGCGAACTCTATGCGCTGCGGCCCGACCGGATGCGCGTGGTGCCCGGCCGCGACGGCTGGCCCGAGGCCTATGACTATACGGTCGGCGGCGACACGGTGCGTTTCCGGCTGGGCGAGGGCGGGTTGCCGCCGATCCTGCATCTGACGCTGTTCCACCCCGTCGACGATCATTACGGGCTGTCGCCGATCGAGCCGGCGGCGGTCTCGCTCGACATCCACAACGCCGCCGGCAGCTGGCACAAGGCCTTGCTCGACAACGCCGCGCGCCCCTCCGGCGCCCTGGTCTATGACGGGCCGGAAGGCGCGACGCTGACCGAGGCGCAATTCGAGCGCCTCAAGCAGGAGCTGGAGGACTCGTTCCAGGGTGCCCGCAATGCCGGCCGCCCGCTGCTGCTCGAGGGCGGTCTCGACTGGAAGCCGCTCTCGCTGACCCCGGCCGAGCTCGATTTCGTCGCCGCCAAGGGCGTCGCTGCCCGCGAGATCGCGCTCGCCTTCGGCGTGCCGCCGCTGCTGCTCGGCCTGCCCGGCGACAACACCCACGCCAATTTCGCCGAGGCCAATCGCGCTCTCTGGCGCCAGACGGTCATTCCGCTGGTGCGCCGGACGGCGCAATCGCTGGCGCAGTGGCTTGGGCCCGCCTTTGGCGACGAACTCACGCTGGAGCCTGATCTCGACGCGATCGAGGCGCTGGCCGACGAGCGGGAATCGCTCTGGCGCCGGCTCGGCGCCGCGACCTTCCTCGACGAGGACGAGAAGCGCGAGGCGGTCGGCTATGGCCGGCGCGCCTCCAGAAAGGAGACCCCATGAACATGCTCGAACAGGTCGTCGCGGCCTTCGTCGGCCGTGCCGATGTCGGCCATCTCGGCCTGCTGCTCTGGGCGGCGAGCGCATCTGGGCTGGCCTGGCTCGTCCTGCGCGAGCTCACCGCCGCCAATCGCCGCTTCGACGATTTCGTCCGCGAACTCAACCGCTTCAACGCACGCCACGAGGGGGACCCGTCATGAAAGGCAGAAACGGCGCGGCCAAGCCGCCGCCCAAGGCGCCCGCCCCAGCCCGTGCGGGGAGGGTGTCGCGCAGCGGCGCGCCGGTCGAGACCTTCAGCCGCTTCGTCAGCCAGCTCGCGAAGCTCGAGACCGGGCGGACGAAGGGTGGCCGAGACGGCACGGAGGGCGAGCGATGAGGCGACCGAACCCGGCCCGAGCCTCGTTCGAATCCAAGCTGCTGCCGGTTCAGCCGGCACGGATCGGGCTGGACGGTCTGTTCGAAGGCTATGCCAGCCTCTTCCGCATTCCCGATCTCGGCAAGGACATCGTCGAGCCCGGAGCCTTCCGCGAGAGCCTGCAAAGGCGTGGGCCGGGCGGCGTGAGGATGCTCTGGCAGCATGATCCGGCCGAGCCGATCGGCCGCTGGTCGAGCCTGACCGAGGATAGCCGCGGGCTGTTCGTGCGCGGCCGGCTGTCGCTCGCCGTCGCCCGGGCCCGCGAAATCCATGCGCTGATGCTGGACGGTGCGATCGACGGGCTCTCGATCGGCTTTCGCCACGAGAAGGCCCGCACCGAGCCGCGGAGCGGCCTGCGCCGGCTCGAGCGCATCGATCTCTGGGAGGTGTCGGTCGTGACCTTCCCGATGTTGCCCCAGGCCCGGATCGCCGCCGTCAAGGCGACGCGGCCTTCAGCCTTCGTCTGACCCATCACCCCCGAGGAGAGACCATGAGCCATCTCAACACCGCGCCCGAGACCAAGGCTGCCGGCGGCGATCTCGCGCTGGCTTTCGAGGACCTGCGCTACACGCTCGAAAACTACCGTGACACCAACGAGGAACGCCTCGCGGGGCTCGAGGCGCGCCAGGGCGTCGATCCGCTGACCGAGGAAAAGCTGGTCCGCATGGACGCGGCGCTCGACGACACCATGCGCCGGATCGACCGGCTGACGCTGGAGCGCGCCCGCCCGGCGCTCGGCCAGGACGGTCCTCGCGATCCGCTGACCGCCGAGCACAAGGCCGCCTTCGGAGCTTACGTCCGCACCGGCGAGGCCGGCGGTCTGAAGCGGCTGGAAGCCAAGGCGCTCTCCGCCGGTTCCGGCCCGGATGGCGGCTATCTCGCTCCGGCGACCGTCGAGGGCGAGATCCTGCGCCGCCTGGCCAATGTCTCGCCGATCCGCTCGCTGGCCACGGTCCGCACGATCTCGTCCGGCACCTACAAGAAGGCCTTCTCGACCACCGGCCCGGCTTCCGGCTGGGTGGCCGAGACGGCGGCCCGGCCGCAAGGGGCTTCGCCGACGCTGGCCGAGCTCTCGTTCCCGGCCATGGAGCTCTACGCCATGCCAGCGGCGACCCAGACCCTGCTCGACGACGCCATCGTCGATATCGACCAGTGGATCGCGGAGGAGGTCGAGAGCGCCTTCGCAGAGCAGGAGGGTGCCGCCTTCGTCACCGGAGATGGTGTCGACAAGCCCAAGGGCTTCCTGGCCTATCCGACGGTCGCAGATGCCAGTTGGAGCTGGGGCAATATCGGCGTGCTCGATACCGGCGCCGCCGGGGCCTTCCCGGCCTCGAACCCTTCCGACGTGCTGGTCGATCTCGTCTATGCGCTGAAGGCCGGCTATCGCCAGAACGCTTCCTTCGTCATGAACCGGAAGACGCAAGGCGCGATCCGGAAGTTCAAGGACGCCAACGGCAACTATCTCTGGCAGCCGCCGGCCGCTGCGGGCGCGCCGGCGACCTTGCTCGGTTTCCCGCTGGTCGAGGCGGAGGACATGCCGGACATCGCCAACAACGCGGTCTCGATCGCCTTCGGCGATTTCCGGCGCGGGTATCTCGTGGTCGACAGGGCGGGCGTGCGCATCCTGCGCGATCCGTATTCCGCCAAGCCCTATGTGCTCTTCTACACCACCAAGCGCGTGGGCGGCGGCGTCCAGGACTTCGCCGCGATCAAGGGCCTCGCCTTCGCCGCCTGACAGGCATGGCCGCTGCATCCCGCCGGGATGGGGCGGCCATCCCGGCGGTCAGCGCGTGAACCACCAGCTCCAGCTGGCATTCGCCTGAGGCTGTACCGCTTCCTCGGAGCGATGTTCGGAACCCAACGCCAGCAACCGCGCGCTGCCGGCCGCGATCCAGTTGCGATATTCGCTGACCGGCGTGATCGCGGTGAACCCGCCGCAGATGCTGCGCGCGCGCGTTCTCAGCGGCCCGCTCGACCAGCTCACGATCCCGACGAGATCGCGGGAACGGGCCGAACCGCGCAGGACCGGTCCGCCGGAATCGCCGCGGCAGGCGCCGGCTCCCGGCGTTTCGCCGCGGGAATCGACATCGACGGCGACCTTCACCGTATTCTGGGTGGTGTAGTTGCCGGCGTTGACAAGCTGCGTTTCGCGCAGCCGCCGAGCCGTGCGGTTGTTGTTCTCGGCGGACAGGCCGTAGCCGGCCATGGTCACCGTCTCGCCCTGCGAGAGATGGCCGCCGAGGGCGAGGGGCTCGATATCACGCGGGAGCGGCTTTCCCAGTCGCAGCAACGCGAGATCGGTGCCCGGCTGCGTCCGCGGGGTGGTGCCTGGAACGAAACTCGGGTGAGGCAACACCGCGACGACGACCTGGCGGCGCGCCCGGAAGCGCGAATCGAGGCTGACGACGCTGATGGCGCCGCCATCGGCCAGGCAGTGCGCGGCAGTCAGGACGATCTCCGGAGCGATGACGGCGCCGGAGCAGAGTTCGCCGCGGCTGGTCTCGACTCTCACGGTGGACGCGCGAACGCCGCGCGAATCGCGCGAGTTCACGCCGCCGACAACGGCGAAGGCGGGGCCCGCGAGCGCTGCGAGGCCACAGGACAGGGACAGGATGGCGAAGCTGCGCGCGAACATTGACCACATCGAAGAAGATCGCAGGATAATCTAGGGTTTGCTGCGCCGCAGTCCAGCGATTCCGTCAGCGTCCGCCGGTCCACCGGGCAGTCTCGCCCCATTGTGCCAATGTTGCATCGATCCAGCCGCGCTGGGGTGCGACGAGGATGCCCTGGCTGAGAAGCCCGCAATTCCGCTTCGCCGGGCCGGTGGACCAGCTGCTTACGGCGACGACCGACGAGCCGCTGAAGATCGGGCCCCCGGAATCGCCCTGGCAGGCTCCTGCGCCTGGCCGTTTGCCGGCGCCGGTGGGATCGGCCGCCCAGAGCAGGACATGGCCCGGGCCGTACGGCTCGACGACGGACAGGGGGGCGGAACGGTAGCTGCCGGTCGTTCGAGCCTCGCCCTCTTGCGAGACGCCATAGCCGGCGAGCGTGACCGGGCTGCCTGCACGCGGCTGTGCGCCGTCATCGAGCGTTGCCGCGGCGAAGCGGGCCGGGAGCGGCTCCGCCATCCGGATCAAGGCGAGATCGATCGAGCGCCTGCGGTTGCTGACGGCCTTCGCGTTGAATTCGGGATGCAGGGTGACGGATGCCGGTGGCACCAGCATGGGCTCGCTTCCGGCGCGCCAGTGAATGCGGAGCTCCGTCCCGCCGGCCGCGCAGTGGGCGGCCGTGAGGACGGCACGAGGCGATAACACGATCCCGGTGCAGACGCCGCCCCGGGCGTTCAGGACCATCAGCGTCGCGGCTGCGGCAGGGCCGCCCTCATGTCCGCCGACCACCGCACGCGCCGGGCCGGGTGCGATCCCGCAGGCCAGGCCGAGGCCGAGAATCCAGTGTGCGATCCGCATCGGGCGCTCCTCTTCGGAGGCGCTGATAGCGCGTCGCTTTCCGCAATTGAACCCTTGAACGGAGCGATCATGACGCCCATCGCCCTGGAGCCGCCAGCCAGCGAGCCGGTCTCGCTCGCCGAGGCCCGACTGTTCCTGCGCCTCGACCAGAACGACGAGGATGATTTGCTGGCCACGCTGGTCACCGCGGCGCGCCTGATGATCGAGGCGGCGGCAGGCCGTTGCCTCGTCGATCAGCAGTGGCGGATCGTGCTCGATCGCTGGCCACCGTCCGGCGAGATCCGTCTGCCGCTCTCGCCCGTCAGCCAGATCCTCGCGGCCCGCGTCTACGACCTGCTCGGCCAGGCGCAGCCCGTCGCGGCGACGGCGCTGGCGCTCGATGGACAGGCCCATCCGCCCTCGATCCGCCTGGAAGGCGAGGTGCCGGAGGCAGGCCGCCCTCGCGGCGCCATCGAGATCGACGTCGTCGCTGGCTATGGCGCCACGCCGGATGCCGTGCCGGCGCCGCTGCGTCAGGCAGTTCTGCGCCTCGCTGCTCGCTGGTTCGAGCAGCGAGGCGACGTCGCCAGCCGCGATGCGCAGGCGCTGCCGGTCGAGATCATGGCGCTGACAGCGCCCTATCGCCGCGTGAGGCTTTGATCATGGCGGAGGAGAGGAACCCGGCTATCGGGCGGATGCGGCGCCGGCTCGCATTGGAAGCGCCAGTGGCGACGCCGGACGGCCTCGGCGGCGTGACACGGAGCTTCGTCACGGTTGGCGCGCTTTGGGCTGAGGTCGAATGGCTTTCGGGACTCGAGGAGTGGCGCGAGGGAAGGCCCGAGCAGATCGGGCGCTATCGCGTCACCATGCGCTGGCGCGGCGACGTCGATGCGGGAAAGCGCCTGCGCGACGGCGCGCGCCTCTTCGACATCCGCACCGCGGCGGATCCCGATGGATCGCGCCGCCGGCTGATCTGCATTGTCGAGGAGATCAGCCCATGAGCGATGCCGTTCTGGCCCTGCGCGCCGCGGTCCAGGCGCGGCTTGCTTCCGACGGTCCGCTGACCGGGCTGATCGGGGCGGAGCGCATCTTTGACGAGGCGCCCCGCGCCATGCGCGGCCTCTATGTCGTCCATGGCGAGGTGGAGGCGCGTGACTGGTCGGCGGGGGACGAGCGTGGTTGCGAGCAGGAGTTCGCGCTGGTCGTCTGGGCTGCGCAGAGCGGCTCTGGCCGGCAGGCTCTCGAGGCGGCCGGGCTGATCGTGACGGCGCTCGACGAAGCGGTTCTGGCGCTCGAAGGCCATCGGCTCGTCAATCTGCGCTGGCTGTCGAGCCGACTTGGCCGCGAGCCGCGCGCCGGACTGCCCAGCGTGACGGTCCGCTTTCGAGCGGCAACCGAAACGCTCTGACCAGTCGAACTCAGATTCACGAGCGAAGGAGGGCCGCATGTCGGCACAGAAGGGCAAGGATCTGCTGCTCAAGGCGGCGGATGGTGAGGGCGGCTTCACCACGGTTGCGGGCCTGCGCGCCCGTCAGATCGCGTTCAATGCGGAGACCGTGGATGTCACCCACGCCGAGTCCGCCGGGCGTTGGCGCGAATTGCTGGAGGGTGCAGGTGTTCGCCGCTCCAGCATCAGCGGTTCCGGTATCTTCAAGGATGTCGCTTCGGACATGCTGGTGCGCCAGCTGTTCTTCGACGGCGTCATCCGCGACTGGCAGGTCGTCGTGCCGGATTTCGGGACTGTCTCGGGGCCGTTCCAGATCACCAGCCTCGAATATCGCGGCGACCATGCGGCGGAGGTGACTTTCGACCTCTCACTGGAATCGGCTGGCGCGCTCGCCTTCGCCGCGCTCTGAGGAGGTCGCCATGGTCAATCGTCATCGCGGAGAAACCGCGCTCATGGTCGAAGGCGAGGCGCTGCCGATGCGCCTGACCCTCGGAGCGCTCGCGGAGCTCGAACATGCCTTCGCGGTCGACAGCCTGCCGGCGCTCGGCCAGCGTTTCGTCGCCGGTCATCTGTCGGCCCGCGACATCATCCGCATCATCGCTGCCGGCTTGCGCGGCGCGGGCAAGGCGATCCGCGACGAAGAGGTTGCGGGACTGCCATTCGATGGTGGCCTTGCCGGCGCGATCAGGGCCGCGATCTCCCTGCTCGAAGCCACCTTCGGCGACGGCGATCCCGCCCGCCCTCCGCAGCCGCCGGCAGGCTGACCCCGCCGGCGGCCTTTCCCTGGGACGAGGTCATGGCCTTCGGGCTCGGCCGCCTTCGCTGGGAGCCGGAAAGCTTCTGGGCGGCGACCCCGCGGGAGCTTGCCGCGGCCATGCGCGCCTGGCGGCCCGGCGAACCGCAAGCCGCGACGCAGCGCACGGCGCTCTTGGCCCTGATGACCGCTTTTCCCGACACCTGAGGTCGGAACTTGAATCACTTTGTGAAGAGGACGGCCATGACCGATGAAGACGCTCTCGAATCCGTCCGCCTGTCCGATCTGCGGGCGATGGATTCCTTGACTCAATCTCTCAGCCGCTCCTCGGAAAGCTTTGGCAGATCGATTGTCAGTGCGTTCTCGCGGGGTGTCGTCGAAGGCAAGCGTTTCGAGGATGTTCTGCGCAGCGTCGGCCGCTCGATGACCGACAGCCTGCTGAAAACGGCGCTGAAGCCGCTGCAGTCCGGCCTTTCGAGCCTGCTCGGAACCGGTGTCAAAAGCCTGAGCGGTCTCCTGGCGGGCGGGTTCGGCTCGCTTGGTGGCGCCGTGTCCGTTCCTGTCGCGCCCTTCGCCGACGGCGGCATCGTCGCCTCGCCTTCCTATTTTCCGACGGGTCGCGGTCTCGGCCTGATGGGCGAGAGCGGAGCCGAGGCCATCATGCCGCTCTCGCGCGGGCCGGACGGGCGCCTGGGCGTGCGGGCCGGGGGCAATGCCGGGCGTCCGGTCAACGTCACCGTTCAGGTCTCGACGCCCGATGCCGACAGCTTCCGCCGTTCCGAGGCCCAGGTCTCGGCAGCGATCGCGCGGGCCGTCGCGCGCGGCCGCCGCGCGCTCTGAGGGCCGGACATGACCGATTTCCACGACGTTCGCTTTCCGACGGATGTCGCGCGCGGCGCGCGTGGCGGGCCGGAGCACCAGACGCAGGTCGTGACCCTCGCGTCGGGCCGCGAGGTTCGCAACAGCCGCTGGGCCCATTCGCGGAGGCGCTACGATGCGGGGCTCGGCGTGCGCTCGCTCGATGCGCTGGCGCTGGTCGTCAGCTTCTTTGAGGAGCGGCGCGGCAGGCTTTACGGCTTTCGCTGGCGGGATCAGCTCGACTGGAAAAGCACGATGCCTTCCCAGGTGCCGGCAGCAACCGACCAGCTCATCGGCACGGGCGACGGCGTCAGGCTCGAATTCCAGCTCTCGAAGCACTACGGCGCGGGCGCTACGGCCTATCTGCGGACGATCGCCAAGCCGCAGGCCGGCAGCGTGCTGGTCGCGGTGGATGGCGTCCAGCAGCCATCCGATGCGTTCTCCTGTGATGCCGCGACAGGGCTCGTGAGCTTCGCGGCCGGACATGTCCCGCCGCCTGGCGCCGCGATCACCGCCGGCTTCGTCTTCGACGTGCCGGTCCGTTTCGACACCGACGCGATCGAGGTCGATCTCTCCGCCTTCGAGGCCGGCGAGATTCCGCGCATTCCCGTCGTCGAGATCCTGCCCTGAGGCTGCCATGCGCAAGATTGCACCCGACCTTGCCGCTCATCTCGACAGCGGCGCCACCACCCTGTGCCGTTGCTGGAGCCTGACGCGGCGAGACGGTCTCGTCCTCGGCTTCACCGATCATGACCGGCCTCTGTCCTTCGAAGACATCGTCTTCGCCGCGGCGACGGCGCTCGAGGGAGCCGAGGCGACGGCGGAGCTCGGCTTCGCCATCGGCGGTGGCGATGTCGCCGGAGCACTGGCGGCGACCGGGCTGAACGAGAGCGATCTTTCCCGCGGCCTCTATGACGATGCCCGTCTGCGCATCTGGCTCGTCAACTGGATTGAGCCCAGTCAGCGCGTCCTGCTCGATGAAGGCTTCGTCGGCGAGGTCCGGCGTGGCGAGAGCGGCTTCACGGCCGAGATGCGAAGCTTCGCCAAGGCGTTCGACGAGGAGCGTGGCCGGCTCTATCTGCGCTCCTGCTCCGCCGACCTTGGCGACGCGCGCTGCGGCATCGTGCTCAACACGAGTGCGGGCGTCGTGGCTGAAAGCGACGGCCGCCTCGCCCTCTCGACCGTGGAGCTCGGCGGTCATGGCGACGGTCATTTCACCGGGGGCAGGCTCGTTTTCACGTCCGGGGCCAATGCCGGCTTCGTCAGCGAGGTAAAGCGGCACGCCCTCGAAGGCGCAGTAGCCGTGTTCCAGCTCTGGCAGGCCGCTCCGGCGCCGATTCAAGCCGGCGATGGCTTCGGCGTGACGCCGGGCTGCGACAAGAGCTTCGCGACTTGCCGGGCGCGATTTGGCAATGCCGTCAACTTTCGCGGCTTCCCGCACATGCCGACCTCCGATTTCATTATCGGCGGCGTCAGGCCGGGTGATGGCGGGCTCGATGGCGGGAGTCTGTTCCGTTGAGGCGCACCGAGATCGTCGCGGCCGCGCGCGAATGGCTCGGCACGCCCTATCATCACCAGGCCTCGCTGCGCGGGGTAGGCTGCGACTGCCTTGGGTTGGTCCGCGGGCTCTGGCGGAACTTCTACGGCCCGGAGCCGGAGCCGCCACCGCCCTATTCGCCCAATTGGGCCGAGAGCCTCGGGCAGGAGACGCTCGCGATGGCGGCCCTGCGCCACCTGACGCCCGTCGCACCGGCCGAGCGGAGGCCGGGTGACGTGTTGCTGTTCCGCTGGCGAGAGCACCTGCCGGCCAAGCATTGCGCTGTGCTCAGCGCGCCCGATCGCATCATTCATGCCCATGACGGGGCCGCCGTCGCCGAAGTCGCCTTCACCGGCTGGTGGCGACGCCATCTCAGCCACGCCTTTTCCTTTCCCGGAGCAACGGACTGATGGCGACGCTTCTTCTCCAGGTCGCGGGCGCGGCCCTCGGTACGGCTTTGGGCGGCCCGGTCGGCGGCGCGGTCGGCCAGGCGCTCGGCGGCCTCGCCGGCGCAACCATCGATCAGAGCTGGCTCGGCGGGGCGGGCGGAAACAAGGTCGTCGAGGGACCCCGGCTGAAGGAGGTCAACGGCCTCGCGGCCACGGAGGGCGCCGCGATCCCGCGCCTCTACGGCCGCGCGCGCCTTGGTGGGCAACTGATCTGGGCGACACGTTTCGAGGAGGAGATCAAGCTTTCGATCAGCCGCACCAAGAGCGGCGGCAAGGGCGGGCGCTCGCAGAAGACCTACGAGACGACCTACAGCTATTCCGCGAACCTGGCGATCGGGCTCTGCGAGGGGCCGATCGCTTTCGTCCGCCGCATCTGGGCCGACGGCCGCGAACTCGACGTGAACACAGTCGTAGTGCGCGTCCATCAAGGTCACGAAACCCAGGAGCCCGATCCGCTGATCCTGGCCAAGGAAGCGGGCGAGGCGCCGGCCTATCGCGGGCTCGCCTATGTCGTGTTCGAGCGCTTTCCGCTGGCCGATTACGGCAACCGCGTCCCGCAGTTCGATTTCGAGGTCGTGCGCGCGGTGGACGGTCTCGGAGAGATGATCCGGGGCGTGGCACTGACGCCCGGGGCGGGTGAGTTCGTCTACGATATCCGGCCGGTCAGCCACGAGCCCGAAGCCGGCGTGACCGAGAGCCTGACCCGCCACCAGCTCTATGGCGGCGCGGATGCGGACACCGCGCTCGGGCATCTCGTCGCGCTCTGTCCGAACCTGAGGCGCGTCTCTCTGGTGGTGACCTGGTTCGGTGACGATCTGCGCGCGGGCTCATGCAGCGTGGCGCCGCGAGTGGAGGTCGCCCACAAGCCGACGATCGGGACGGAATGGTCGGTCGCGGGCCTCGGCCGGGCGGGCGCCCGGCCGGTCAGCCAGATCGATGGCCGGCCTGCCTTCGGCGGCACTCCCTCGGACGAGAGCGTCGTCGCGCTGATCCGGCGGCTACGCTTCGACTACGGGCTCGAGGTGGTGCTTTATCCCTTCCTCATGATGGATATTCCGGCGGGCAACGGGCTGGCCGATCCCTATTCGGGCGACCCGGGCCAACCCCGCTATCCCTGGCGCGGCCGCATCACCTGCGACCCGGCTCCCGGCCGGCCGGGAAGTCCTGAAGGCACCGCCGCGGCAGCGCCGCAGGTCGATGCCTTCATCGGTACGGTCTCTCCCTCCGACATGGGCATGGCCGGCGGCGGCATCTCGTGCGCCAAACCGGACGAGTGGTCGTATCGCCGGCTGGTGATGCATTGCGCCATGCTGGCGCAAGCTGCCGGCGGCGTCGAAGGTTTCGTCGTCGGCTCGGAGATGCGTGGATTGACGCATCTGCGCGGCGCGACCGGGTATCCGATGGTGGATCATCTCGTGGCGATCGCCGACGACGTTCGCGCGATCCTGCCGACGGCGACGCTCACTTATGCCGCCGACTGGACCGAGTACGGCGCCGATGTCCGCGAGGGCGGCGACGATATCGATTTTCCGCTCGATCAGCTCTGGGCTTCGCCGGCCATCGGGGCCATCGGCATCGACTATTATCCGCCGCTCTCGGATTGGCGCGATGCCGCCGCGCATGCCGATGCCGCGATCGCGCGCGGTCCGGCCGATCTCTCCTACCTGCGCGATCGCCTGGCATCGGGCGAGGGCTATGACTGGTACTATGCCGATGACGCCGGCCGGAAGGCGCAGACGCGCCTGCCGATCGCGGATGGCGGCTATGGCAAGCCCTGGTTGTTCCGGCCCAAGGATCTGGCCGGCTGGTGGGGCAATCCGCATCTTCGCCGTGTCGGCGGCAGTGAAACGACGGCCACCGTCTTCGTGCCCGGCGCGAAACCGATCTGGCTGACCGAGATCGGTGTTCCGGCGGTCGACAAGGGGGCCAATGCCCCGAACGTCTTCCCGGATGCGAAGTCGGACGAAGGCCGCTTGCCGCCATTTTCCAGCGGCGCGCGCGACGACCTCGTGCAGGCGCGCGGGCTGGAGGCCGTCATTTCCGGATATGATCCGGCCCGCAGCGGCTTCGATGCTGCGCGCAATCCGGTCCACCCCGTCAGCGGGATTCGCATGGTCGACCCGGCCCATATCTTCGTCTGGAACTGGGATCTGCGTCCCTTTCCAGCCTTTCCCGACCTCGGCGGCATCTGGGCCGATGGCGGCAACTTCGAGACTGGCCATTGGCTCAACGGCCGCCTCGAGGGCACGCCTGTCGATCGGCTCGTCGCGAAAGTGCTGGCGGATTTCGGCCTGCCGCCGGCCGACGGCATTGCGGTGGACGGCTTTCTCGACGGCTATGTTCTCGACCGGCCGCTGTCAGCCCGGCAGGCGCTGGAGCCACTCGCCCAGACCTTCGGTTTCGACGCGGTGATGAGTTCCGGAACGCTGCACTTCGAGGGCAGGGGCGGGGTAGTGTCCCGCCGCCTCGGCGCCGACGATCTGATCCTCGACAGGGACGGCGAGCCCTTTAGCCTTCGGCGCATGCAGGAGAGCGAGCTGGCGCTCGAATTGCGGCTGGGTTTCAGCGATGCCGAGAACGACTATCGCAACGCCGC